>Ga0066709_100003344_pt1 | contig 12260 bp, 10 predicted proteins | sample GraSoiAngelo_158_FD_79665 | JGI IMG/M metagenome (GOLD analysis project Ga0066709, IMG submission 79665) | Grasslands soil microbial communities from the Angelo Coastal Reserve, California, USA - 14_1009_16_30cm | ecosystem: Environmental > Terrestrial > Soil > Grasslands | place: USA... | reverse complement strand
GGAGGCTCAGGCCGCGGGTCCAAGCACGGGCCGGCCGTTGGCGAGCACGTCGCCGCCAGAAGTAACTGCAGAAAGGCAGGGCTACAACTGAGGTTCAGTTTGGAGAGTAAAGCCCGAGACCATCAGCGCGCCGTTTTTTAACAAAAGCCTGCGGAGCAGGCGTGAGGGAAAGGCTCAAGAGGAGCGAAGCGAAACGCAGGATGCGAAAACATCAGGAGCGCCCAGCCTGCGAAGCGGGCGATCGATTTACAGAACCGCGACCGGTAGGGAGCGGGATAAGGATTCAATTCTCGAGTGAAGTTCCCGATTGAATTCGTGCCGATCACGCTTCATCGCGTTAGTTGAGACCTGGTCCCGCTCGCTACCGCTCGCGGTTCCGTAACTAGCTTCCGGCCGCGGCCGCAACCTCCGCGGCTTCGGCGTTGCGCTTGACGATTACCAGGGTGATGTCATCGGCGGCGGGCGTCCCCTGGCAGAATTTGGTGAGCGCTGCTTCGATGCGATCGCGAATGCCGGCGGCCGATGAATCAAGGTTGCGCGCCACCGTTTCATAAAGCCGCGTCGGACCGAACTCCTCACCGCCCGGATTCACCGCTTCCGAGACGCCGTCGGAATAAATCACCAGCACGTCGCCGGGATACAGCCGCGTTCGTCCTTCGCGAAAATCCGCGTCCGCCATTATTCCCAGCGGCAGCCCGCCGGACGCTAGTTGTTCCATCGTGCCGCCGGCGTGAACGATCAGCGGCGGATTGTGACCGGCGTTGAGAAATGACAAACCGCCGCTCTTCGGATCGAGCTCAGCGTAAAAAAGCGTAACGAACCGGTTAGGCGGAATACTCTCGACCAGGTAACGATTGACGGCGCCGATCGTCTTCACCAAAGAATCGTGGATATCGACCTGCGCGTGCACGGACGCGTGCAGCGAAGACATCAGGAGCGCCGCCGCTGTTCCCTTGCCCGAAACATCGCCCAGGGCCACCACCATCCGGCCATCAGAGCGCTGAATAAAGTCGTAGTAGTCGCCGCCGATTTCGTAACAGGGAAAACTAATCCCCTGTAATTCGTAACCGGTTACCTGCGGCGCCGAAGCCGGTTGAAATCGCTGTTGAATCTCGCTGGCAACTTGCAGCTCGCGCTCCAGACGCTCGCGCTCCAACTGCTCTTCCGCCAGCCGCGCATTCTCAACCCGGATGGCCGCGACCGAGGCCAGCGTGGTCAAGACTTTCAAATGATCTTCGGTAAAGCGGCCCTCGGCCAGTGGCGAGTCGGCATAGATGATGCCGAAAACTTTCTGGCCGACGCCGAGCGGTACGGCCAGCACTGAACGCACGCCCTGCAGCACGACGGTGCCACCGGCAAAACGCGGATCAGCCTGGGCGTCGGAAGTCAGAACCGCTTTGCCATTAGCGACGACTTCTTCGATCACCGAGCGGCTGATGCGAATCTCGCCGATCTCGCCGGCTCGATCGCGCAGGCGGGCCACGGCAACTTTCAGGTCAGGACTTTTCTCGTCCCGCATCATGATCATGCAGCGATCAGCGGGCACCGCTTCGAAGACCAGCGACACGATCTGCTCGAGAGTTTCATTCAGGGTCACCGAAGCGAGCAGCGCCACGCCCACCTTGCTGATCAAGGCGAGCAAATCGCTTTGTTTGGCACTGCGGCGCGCGGAGGTTTCTTCGGATTGGGTGCGCGCGCCCTCGATGGCTTCAAACAGACCAGACGTGGTGCGATCGGCGGAAGAAAGCGCAATCGTCGCTTCCGGCACCGAGGCCGAATTATCTGTGATCATCGTCGCGCCGCTGCTGAGCGGGAACGGACCGTCGTTAAAGACAATCTCAGTCTCGCCGATCTGGATACGGCCGCCGCGCACGAGCGTGATCGGCGCCTCAACTATCGCGCCGTTGTAGAGCGTGCCGTTCGCAGATCCCAGGTCCTGAAGGAAATATTCATCGCCTTCGTGGCGCACTTCAGCATGGACTCGCGAGGCGAAGGGATCGGGGATGCACAGGTCGTTGCGCGCCGAGCGGCCAATCGTGACGCGCAGGCGGCTGAGCGCGAAGTGCTCGGCGGTCCGGTCAGGATATTTGACGATCAGTTCAGCCATGATTTAGTGCGCCGCGCCTCGCGGCCGCGATCGTCGCGCCGACGAAACAACCTGCGGCGCATGTTCGCGGACTACGATGGTTCCGGAAATATAGTCGTGCAGCGCGCGCCCACTGCTGCTAACCGTCACCATTAGAAAGCCCAATCCGAACAGCAGCAGCGACAGAGGATATCCGACGAAATGACGCAGCAATGCGCGGGCGAGCCCGGGCGGGCGGCCGTCGAGTCGCTCCAGCCGCAGACCCGTCGTCCATTTGCCGACGGTCTGGCCTTGCAATCCAGCGAGAACTACCAGATCGAGCACGGCTACAATCAGAGTGATTATGATGCCGATCTTTTCCGCAGTGCCACCGGCCGTGCGCGCTCCGCCGCCTAACATGCGCGCCACCATAATACTGAAAGTCAGAATTAAGACCAGCAAAATATAATCGATCAGCAGGGCGCCGCAGCGCAGCGCGAAAGGCGCGCGATAACGGACGCGCACGCGCGACTCAGATCGCACGGTTGGGCGCGGCGAAAAATTTGCAGTTTGCACCCCTGGGGTCATTGGCAGTTCTTCTCTTGAATTTTTGATTTGCGATTTGCGATCGCTGCCCGTAGTTCTCAAGAGCGAGGCACAGACTAAATCAAAAATCTAAAATTGCAAATCGAAAATGGATTGCTATCCTACCAGAAAGTGCAGCGTAGTCTCGCCCATTTTTATGCGATCGCCGCTATCAAGCGCGCGTGGCTGGCGCGGCTCGAGCCTAATCAAGTCATTGACTACGGTGCCGTTGACCGAACCGAGATCTTCGACCATGAACGACTCGCCTTCGCGCCAGATGCGCGCGTGACGGCGCGAGACCTTCGTCTCCGGATCGAAGCGCGACAAGTCAACCTCGGGAAAAATATTGGACATTGGATCGGTACGGCCCACGAGGTTACTGTCCTTTTGCAAAAGGAACGACGCGTCAAGCTCAGTCGTTCCCGAGACAACGAGCTTGGCCGTGGGCCGCGCCGGCGGCAACGACAGGCTGGAATCGCCGCTCGCTAACGGCTGCCGCGAGCCGCAATGGGCGCAAAAAATATCGTCAGCGGCGATGCGGCCCCCGCAAAATCCGCAAAAGACCATCGCCACCCGGACCGTCTCGCCGCCCAGTTCAGAAACCGGCACTCCGTAACTCACCTGGCCGCTGCGGAGTTTCTCCAGATGCGCCGACAACACGTCGCGCAATTCCGCCCCTGACTGAAACCGGTGCTCAGGCTTGTATTCGACGGCCCGCATCAGGATGCGCTCAACCTCGCTGGAAAGCGCGGGATTAATTTGTCGTGGCCGTGGATTCTTGGTGAAATCGAAAATCAAAAGCGGGTTGTCCTGCGGATCAGAGCCGGTCAGCAAATGAAACAGCGTCGCGCCCAGACTGTAAATATCGACGCGCGGGTCGGCCTGGCCACTGAACAACTCGGGCGGTGCGTAGCCCATGGTGCCTACCGCCGTAACGCCTTTTTCCTTCTTGTTCACCCAGCGGGCGATTCCAAAGTCGATCAGCATTACCCGGTCGTTGTTGGTATCGATCATCAGGTTCGCCGGTTTCAGGTCGCGATAGATGATCTGCTGCGGCCGCGTGTGCAGATAGTGAAGCACGTCGGCCACCTGGATGCCCCACGCAGTGACGGTGGGCTCGTCGATCCGGCCTCCGGGAGTGTTGCGCAGACGTGACGACAGATCGTTTCCGGGAATGAATTTCATGACCAGATAGAAACGCTCTGAAAGCTCGTCATAGAAATAGTCGTAAACCGTCGGGATCGACGGATGCTCGAGGGCGGTGAGCAGCAGCGACTCGCGTTTGAAATCGGCAATCGCTTTCTCGTGCTGTGACTCGTCGATGTGGGATTCGATCATCTCCTTGACCGCGCGCGACGCGTCGCCAAGGTTGCGATCCTTCGCCAGATAAACGGCGCCCATGCCGCCGCCGCCAATCCGTTTGACAATCTCGTAGCGATGGTTCAAGACCTTGCCCGCGACGAGTGCCTTCGGCTTGGGTCTTCTCTCTTCGCTGGCGCCGGCGCGCGAAGTCGCGCCAACGGATTGACTGTCTTCGCCGGATTCATCCTGCTTTTCCTGCCAGGTGCTATCTCCGGGCATGGGGCCGGCTTCAGTTGATGCTTTTGCGGGCTTCTCGTCGCCTGCGGACGCCGGGCTGGGCGAAGCGGTATTTTCGTGCGGCATCTCTGCCCCGCAACTTCCGCAAAAATTTTCATCAGGCGCGATACTGGCGCCGCATTTAGTACAGAGGACCATTTGTAAATTGCCGGAGGAACCGGAACTGGAACTAAATCTCTTGTCGGAGCGTCGCCGATTTTCTACCGGACGATGCGGAACCGCAGAAACGTCTTGCCGACAATAATTTCATCGCCATCATGTAACGGATGGCGGCTGCCGGGCGGCAAGCGATGGCCGCGATTAATAAACGTTCCGTTCGTCGATCCCAGATCTTCGATCGCGTAACCGCCGTTCTGAAATGAAATCCGCGCGTGGCGGCGTGAAACTTTTGCTTCAGGATCGCAGGAATCAAGATCCACGTCGGGGAAAACGCCCCCTTCGGCGTCCCAACGGCCGATGTTCGCTTCCTGATCGTTCAAACGGAATTGCTTGCCGGCCGCGTTGCCGCGTTCGATCACCAGCGTCGCGTGCGCTCTCTTAGCGCCGTCATCACCGTTCAATGGCGCGCGCGATTCGGTGATCGTTGACGGATTCGCCGAGCCGTCCGGACTGGCTACGGTCGCGGCGGCGACTTCATTACTCCGCCAATCCGGGCCGTTGCTTTGCGGCGCCTTCGGAGCGACGTCGTCGACCCTGCCGGCCAGCCACATGGCTGCGCCGCACGCGTCGCAATAACGCGAGCCATCAAGATTCTGCGTGCCACATCTCTCGCAGGTCGTCATTTCACATCTCGCCGCTGTTCTGACCGCCGAACGCCGCGTGAAATCCTATCTTAACGCGAAACGCTTGACCGCGCCAACGCCCTAAATCACGGCTGATTCGCCGGCTTTCGACGGTTAACGAGCGGGTGCCCGGCGGGCTTGCAACCACTTCGGAAACACACCTGATCATCGTTTATAATTGCCTGAGATCGCCGGATTTCTTTGAAACCGAGCGCCGGATTCTATCGTAAAAACATCTCGAGCGTGAACTATCCGTCGCCAGCAGCATCTAATCTGGTCGCAGACGAATCCCGGCTAGACTAATTAAGTAAGGAAAATAGAATCCCCATGGCTCTGAGCAGAAGAAAGAAAATCATTATCGGCGTCGCAGCTTTAGTGGGGCTGGCGCTGATTGTCATAATCAGTGTCGTCGCCACGCGCAAAGACGAACCTGAAGTAACGACCGTCAAAGTCGAGATGCGTCCCGAGCTGCGCTCGACGGTTACGGCCTCAGGCGAGGTACGACCCGTTCAATATATCAAGCTGACCAGCGAAGTCCCCGGCCGCATTCTTGAGATTTACGTAAACCCGGGCGACATCGTGAAAAAGAACCAGGCCCTGGTGCGGGTCGATCCAACGCAGTTGCAGTCCAGCCAGGAAGCGCAGTGGGCCGCGACGCAGGCGTCGCTCAGCGACGTCCAGAACTCGCACAATGCGGTTGCCTCGGCCCAGCAGGGACTCGCCGTCACGGATGCCGCCGTGGCCGCGGCCCGCCAGCAGGTTATTGCTCAACAGACGGCTGTGGATCGCGCGCTGATCGACTTGAATACCGCGCAACGCGAACTAAAGCGCGCTACCGAACTAATTGAGAAGGGCGTCGCGTCACGTTTTGAATACGACGCCGCGCGTGATCGCTATGATCAGGCAAAGGTTGCGCTGGATACAGCAAAAGCGAATCTTGAATCGCAAAGGCTCGCCGTCAAGGAAGCGGTAGAGCGTGCGAATCAACAAAGAGCCGCCGGAAAGGAAGCCCAAACCAGTGTGAAGACCAGCGAGATGCGCGCCAGTCAACAGCAGGCTATGTTGCGCGGTCAATCGAGTCAACGCCAGAAGGCGACCCAGTACTCGCCGCTGAACGGCGTGGTCGCCGACATTCCCACGCGGGTCGGTGAGTTCGCAGTATCACAGCTTTCATCGACGCCGCTGATGACGATCGCGGACATGTCAACCATTAACGTCGAAGTCAATGTTGACGAGACTGAAATCGCCAGCGTAGAAGTTGGCCAACACGCGAAGGTCAAAGTTGACGCCCTGGGCGAGAAAGAACTGGAAGCTGTGGTGACCCAGAAGAATCCACTGGCGATTGCCAAGTCCGATACTCAAGGGGGGCTCTCGAACCGTGTCAATGTCCAGGAAGCCAAGGAATTCAAAGTCACGATGCAGTTAAACGATCTGGCCGACGACGTAAGAGACAAACTTCGGCCGGGCATGAATTCAACTGCGACGATCACCACCAAGACGAAGAACAACGTTGTCGCCGTCCCGTTGCAAGCCATCGTTGAGAAGGCGCCACCGTCAGCTTCGCCGGCCCCGTCGATTAACGGCAGCGCCCCGGTGCCCGTGGGCGAAAAACCGAAAGAACAAAAGGGCGTTTACATTCTGGACAAGAGCAATAAGGTGAAGTTCGTCGAAGTTACTACCGGCATCACCGGTGAGTCCGATATCGAGATTACTTCAGGTCTATCGGCCGGTACTGAAGTGGTCACCGGACCCAGTCGCGTCTTGAAAACTCTGAAAGACGGCACGACTGTGAAACGCCAGGCGCGCAACGCGAACGCCTCCGCCAGTCCGGGCGGAAACTAGCATCGGAATTAATCAGAGGCAGTACAGTTCATGAGCGAAGCAGCCACTACCATCTCGCCGGGCGTGATCGTCAAGCCTGATCTGCCGTCCGCCGGCAGCAAGGCCGGAGAGCTGATCGCGATGCGGAATATCTGGAAGACCTACGACATGGGCGCTGAAAAGGTGCACGCGCTCCACGGCGTCTCTTTCGATGTGCGGCGCGGTGAATACCTGGCGATCACCGGCCCGTCGGGCTCGGGCAAATCAACTCTGATGAATTTGATCGGCTGCCTGGACACGGCTTCGCAGGGTGAGTACTGGCTCAACGGCAAGAATGTTTCGGAGATGGATGACGACGAGCTGGCGCGTATTCGCAATCAGGAAGTTGGCTTTGTATTTCAGACGTTCAATCTGCTGGCGCGCGCGACCGCGCTGCATAACGTCGAGCTGCCGCTGATCTACGGCGGTATTCCGGGAGCCAAGCGTCACGAAATGGCCAAGGCCGCGCTCGGCGAAGTCGATCTCACCGACCGCATGACGCACCGGCCCAACGAGCTTTCCGGCGGCCAGCGGCAACGCGTGGCGATTGCGCGGGCGCTGGTAAATCATCCGTCGATTCTGCTGGCGGACGAACCAACCGGGGCGCTGGATACGGCTACCAGTTACGACATCATGAACCTCTTCGAAAAACTTTACGAAGACGGCAACACTATCATTCTCGTCACGCACGAGCATGACATTGCCGCTCGCGCTCGTCGCATCATTTCAATTCGCGACGGACTGATTGAAAAGGACGAGCAGATCCGATAACAAGTAATGAGGCCTGACTTGGCCTTTTCAAAACAGATTGGCTTTGGAGGCGCGGCCTCCGCGAGTTGCAGAGGCGCCGCCTCTGCATTTTTGTGAGATGGTTGTTACCGCTCTCGGTACTAACCTTATTAACGTACGAATAGTGAAGATCTAAATGTCGGTAGCAGTCAGAGACTCAGGAATTCTGGTTCGCGGGCGGCGCGGATCTGCGCGCGTGTCTTTGAAACTCGCCGCACTTTGGGAAGCTTTCCGGGTCGCGGCCATCAGTCTGCGCCAGAACAAGCTGCGCACTGCGCTGACGCTGGTCGGCATCATCGTCGGCGTGACCGCCGTCATTGCCGTGGTCACAATCATCAAGGGATTGGATCAGACTGTGGCGCAAACCTTTTCTTCACAGGGCTCGACGGTTTTCACGATCTCGAAGCGCCCGCGGGTAATCACGTCGCGCGAAGATTTTATAAAGTTCAACCGACGCAAAGACATTACCGAAGAAGATGCCGAAACAATTTTTCGTTTGTGCACCGCATGTTGGCGTACCGGAATCGTTGCCAATGATGTAGTAACTGTCAAACATGGCAATCAGAAAAGTGACAACGTCAACGTCCGGGCGATCGCGCCGACCGCAATGTTCGGCATTGATGGCGTGACGATTGACGCGGGCCGTTTCTGGAGCGAGAGTGAAGGCGCGTCTGCGCATGAAGTTACGGTTGTCGGATCAGACATCGTAACGAATCTTTTTCCGAATCAATCCGCAGATCAAGTGCTGGGCCAGGACCTTTGGGCGGGTGGACGTCTCTATCGGATCGTTGGCGTGCTTCAGCCGCTGGGGAAAATCTTCGGCTTCGCCCGCGATAATCGAATTTTCATACCATTCCCAACCTACAAGAAGGACTTTGGCTTGAACATTTCGCGGGGCGCCTTTAGCGGCACCGGGTCGTTGGTTGTCTTTATTCAAACTCAAAATGCTCAGCAACTCGAAGGCGCGGAAGATCAGGTGCGGGCGATTATGCGCAATCGACGCGGCAAAACTTTTAAAGACACGGATGATGGTTTTGCTTTGGAAAGCGAAGATGTTTTCATTGGTCTTTATTCGAGCGCTACTTCGAACATCTATCTGGTTACTGTTGGCGTAGCAGCAATTTCGCTTGTCGTCGGCGGCATCGTAGTAATGAACATCATGTTGGTTTCCGTCACTGAGCGAACTAAAGAGATTGGAATTCGCAAAGCCGTCGGCGCCCGACAGAAAGATATTCGCACACAGTTTCTGATCGAAGCGGTAATGGTCACGGCCATCGGCGGCGTGTTCGGCGTGCTAACTGGATTTGGCGTGGCTTGGTTGATCGCGCTGCTGATTGGATTTCCTTTGCTGGTCAGCATAGGGTCGGCCGTTCTCGGTGTCGGCGTCTCTTCAATCGTCGGCGTGATCAGCGGCTTATGGCCGGCCTGGCGCGCGGCGAAGCTGGATCCAATCGAGGCATTGCGAGCGGAATAGTTGTCAGCTATCAGCAGTCAGCTATCAGCAAGAGGGAAGATGCAGGGTTTTCGCAGGTTAAATGTTTGGGAGAAGGCGCATGAGCTTACGCTCGAAGTCTATAAAGCTACCGCGCGATTTCCGAAGGAAGAGTTGTACGCACTCACAAGCCAGTTGAAGCGCGCGGCTTCGTCCGTTGCCGCCAATATCGCTGAGGGATGCGGTAGAGGCAGCGACGCGGACTTCTCGCGATTTCTGTTAATTGCTATGGGATCGGCAAGTGAACTTGAATATCATTTGCTGCTCGCGCGCGATTTGAACTTTTTGTCGGAGACGGATTATCAAAGACTCGACACTGCCGCAACCGAGGTCAAGCGCATGCTTGCCTCGCTGATCCATAAGACGCGAGGAAGGGCTGCTGCTGGCTGACCGCTGAAAGCTGATGGCTGAAAGCTACGCTTATGAACTTCATCGACATTAAGGAATCCGCCTACATGGCAGTCGACACGGTGCGCGCCAACAAGTTGCGTTCGTCGCTGACGATCCTCGGCGTCAGCGTCGGCGTGATTACAGTGATGTTCATGGTCTCGATCATTCAGGGCCTGAATAAAGCATTTGCGGCGCAGGTTGAATCGCTCGGGTCTAACACGATCTGGGCTTTGAAGTTCGATCCCAGTTTTGGACACCAGCCCACGACCGAAGAGATCCATCGAAAAGAGTTGACGGTCGAAGACGCTGACACCATTCGCCGCGAAGCGCCTTCAATCGTCGGCGTGGCGCCCTTCTATCGAAAGATTGCCGAGACTGTCCGCTACCAGGACAAGCAGAGCGATACACCCATTCTGCTGGGCGTCACGCCTTATCACGAATATACACTTTCGAACTATGTTGGCTATGGGCGCTACATCTCCGATCTGGACGTTGAAGATCGCGCCAACGTATGCGTGCTTGGGCAGGACATAGTCCGGGCACTCTTTCCTTACGAGGACCCGCTCGACAAGGAAATGAAGATTGCGGGACATCCATTCAAGGTCATCGGCGTGATGGAGCCGCTCGGCCAGATCTTTGGCCAATCACGCGACAACCAGTTGTATATTCCGATTTCGACCTTTCACAAGTACTATCCCGAGATGGATTTTCCGGGGACGATCTTCGCCATCATCGTGCGACCCGTGTCGCGCGCCTATGTCAAGAGTGCGATCGATGAAATGACGGACATCCTGCGTCGCCGCCGGCAAGTGCCTCGAGGCGCTCCCGATAACTTCGGCATCTCGTCGCAGGACGCGCTGCTGGATATTTATAACCAACTGACCGGCGCGACCTTCCTGGTTTTGACGGCGATCTCGGCGGTGGCCCTGATGATTGGCGGCATCGGCGTGATGAACATCATGCTGGTCTCAGTAACTGAAAGAACGAGAGAAATCGGCGTGCGCAAAGCCGTGGGCGCGACTCGCATCAACATCCTGTCCCAGTTTTTGATCGAAGCGGTCGTGCTGACGGCGATCGGCGGCTTGATTGGACTGGCAGTTGGCGAAGTCTTTAGTTTGCTGGTGAATAAGTATTCGCCCCTGCCGGCTTATGTCCCGGCGTGGGCGATCGTGGTGGGGATCGGCATTTCCGCCGGCGTGGGGATCATTTTTGGTCTCTGGCCGGCGTGGAAAGCCGCGCGCCTGGATCCAATTGAGTCGTTGAGATGGGAATGAGCGGGCTTCGTCCGCGAGGAGGATGGGGCAGTAGCCCGACCGTGAGGGAGGGCTTGGTTTTGATCCGAGCAATACGGAGCCCTCCCTCACGGTCGGGCTACTGCCCCGCTAACGCGGACGCTGACACTGGCAACCAAAACCAATCCCCGTCCGTACTAACTAACAGTGAACGTAATTGAAATTCTGAAAGTTGCTCTGACCGCGATTTGGGCGCATAAGTTGCGCTCCGCGCTCACGCTGTTGGGCATGATTGTGGGCGTCACGGCGTTCGTTACCGTCGTCTCGCTGATTCAGGGCTTCAATAAATATATCGATGAAAAGATCGCCGGCATCGGCGCCAAGTCTTTTTCAATTCAGCGCTTCAATCCGTTTGAAGATTTCAAGGACACCGACACCATCGCCGCCGCTCAGCGCCGTAATAAGGACCTGACCCTCGCCGACTACGATTATCTGAAAGAGCGCTCGACGTTCATCGGCAAGATCGGGGCCAAGGCCCGCGGCACCCCATCACAAATAAAGCGCAACGATCAGTTGCTTGACGATGTTTTCGTGATCGGGGCGACGGCAAACACCGCCGATATCGATAATCGCACCATCGATAACGGCCGCTTCTTCAGCGACACTGAAGCCGACGGCGCCGCCCGGGTCGCTTATGTCGGCGCGGACATCGCCACAAAACTCTTTCCCGCAGGTAATGCCATCGGCGGAGAGATCGAAATTCGCGGATTGCCTTACCGGGTGATCGGAGTCGAAGCCGTGAAGGGCACCGTGTTCGGCATTCCCCAGGACACTTTTATCGTAGTTCCGCTAAAGACCTATGAGCTTGATTTTGGTCCCTTGGTGCGCCAACGCAGTCTGTATTTCACGGCCACCTCGCGAACCGATGAGACCTTCAATGATGCAGTCGAAGAATCCCGCTTCCTGATGCGCACGCGCCGGCATCTGGGAGCGAATGAGAAAGACAATTTCGGCATCGTCACGCCGGATGCGATTCTGGGAGTACGTGATCGAATCTTTGGTACGTTTTTTATTGTGGCCATGGGGGTTCCCGGCATCGCTCTGGTAGTCGGGGCGATTGTGATCATGAATATCATGCTCGTGTCCGTGACGGAGCGCACCAAGGAGATTGGGCTTCGCAAGTCGCTGGGTGCGCGTCGGTCCGACATCCTCAAACAGTTTTTGGCTGAGGCGGTCACTCTGGCCACCATTGGCGGCTCGATCGGAGTGTTTCTCGCCTGGATTGTGGGAAAGATTATGACTGCGATTTTTCTCCAGACGTATCTTTCGCTATTTGCAATCGTGGGTGCGATTGGCGTATCGGCGGCCGCGGGCGTGATGTCCGGACTATTTCCGGCGTGGAAAGCTGCGCGTTTGGATCCGATTGAAGCACTACGAACCGAAACCTGATTGCAAATTGAAAAAGT
>Ga0066709_100003341_pt1 | contig 12262 bp, 8 predicted proteins | sample GraSoiAngelo_158_FD_79665 | JGI IMG/M metagenome (GOLD analysis project Ga0066709, IMG submission 79665) | Grasslands soil microbial communities from the Angelo Coastal Reserve, California, USA - 14_1009_16_30cm | ecosystem: Environmental > Terrestrial > Soil > Grasslands | place: USA... | reverse complement strand
GGAAGGCCCTGCCCGCGGCGATTCTCCAGCACTTCGTGCATGTTCCGTGGCCGACGCCGCAGTACTGGAAGGTCCTTCCCAAGCAGATGCGCGACGCGATCCTCGAGGGCCTGCTCGGATGCGACGTCGTCGGCTTCCAATCGAGCCTGGACGTGCGCAACTTCCTGCTGACGTGCGAAGAGAACGCCGGGCTCCAGGTGGACGAGCGGGAACGCGCAGTCTTTTACGGCGGCCGTGTGGTCTATGCGCGCCACTACCCAATATCCATCGACGTCTCCACGACATCGCGGCTCGCCGCATCGCGAGGAGTCAAACGCCAGGAGCGTGAGCTGGCGGGCTGGCGTCCCCCACGCCTCATCGCGCGCATAGACAGGACCGACCCGTCGAAGAACATCGTTCGCGGCTTCATTGCGTATGACAAGCTCCTCCGCTACCACCCCGAGCTGCGGGGACAGGTTCAGTTCTGGGCGTTCCTGCAGCCGTCGCGCCAGGACGTCGCCGTCTACAGCCGCTACCTTCGGCAGATCAGGCAGACGGCGGGCCGCATCAACAGCGAGTTCGGCACCGATACATGGATGCCGATCCGGCTCGAGATCGGCGAGAGCGAGCGCAAAGCAGTCGCGTCACTCAAGAACTTCGACGTGCTGCTGGTCAACCCCGTGTACGACGGTCTCAACCTCGTCGTCAAGGAGGGTGCCCTTGTCAACGGGAAGAATGGAGTGATCGTTCTGTCCGAAAACGCCGGCGCCCACGAGGAGCTGCAGGCCCACGTGCTTTCGATCAATCCGTTCGACGTCGAGGCGACGGCGGCCGCGCTCTACGTCGGTCTGAAGATGACTCCTGAAGAACGGCGCCGGCTCAACGAAGGCGCACGCGAGGTCGTGCGCGCCAACGACATAACGCGCTGGATCAGCCGGCAGGTGCAGGACCTCAGGGACCTGGTTATGACACCGGTGCGCGCTTAGCTTCGGGGTTCTGAAGTGGCCCACTCCGCGAGACTGCGGAGGAAGGCTGAAGCCTCTGAAGGACCGTCAAGGATCAGGTCGCAATGGTCGAAAAGGTCTGGCGGCACCTCGGCCGAGCCCACTCCCACGCACAGGTGGGGGGAGATCGCCCTGCTCGCCACCCTGAACATCGAGCGGTCGTTCTCGTCGTCGCCCATGACCACTATGCCGCCGGGAAGCAGGCGTTTGATGAGGCCTTCGAGCGCGTTTCCCTTTCCGGCGTGAGGCGCGTGGACCTCGATCACCTTGCGGCCGAGACCACCGTAGAGGCCGGTCTCGTGCAGCAGCGGCCGCAGCATGTCCAGCACCTTCTGGCCGCTGACTGGGGCGTTTCGGAAGTGGACGGCGCTGCTGGCCGGCTTGATCTCTATCCACGCCCCGGGCGTGCTGCCGAGCAGCTTCGCAGCTTCGGCGTTGAACGTCGTGAGAGCCTGCATCTCCTCGCGCGTCGGCGGGGGAAGTCCGCTGTCGCCGATCAGCAGGGCTCCGGGGACCGAGACGTGCTCAGAGAGCTCAGTGGGGGTGCGGCTGCTGAGGATGACCACCCTGTTGAGCACCGGCACGAGGCGGCGCAGGGCGTGCAGGGAATCCGGCAGCGCCGCGGCGAGAGTGGGCTCCGGAACGATCTCGGCCAAGGTGCCGTCGAAGTCGGATACGAGCAGCACTTCATCTGGCCGAATTGTGGAAAGTGCTGAATCTCGCCAGACCGCGGCGATATCGCTGGATTGGACGCTCACCCAGACAATCTACGTAGCCGGGCGGTGCCGCTGCACGATCGAAGCTAAATGAAGCCCTTTCGGCAGTGTGCCGAACGAGTGACCCCAGTCCCCACCCAGGCGCGACGCCGCGAACGCTTCGGCCACTTGCGGGTCGCCGTGGCGAACCAGCAGCGAGCCCTCGAGGACGATCGCCATGCGCTCCACCAGGCGGCGAGCGCCGGCCTCGGCGCCGGCGCCGTTGGTTAGCTCTTTCTTCAACTGATCGATCGATCGATCCAGGCGAGGATCTGACCCGCGGGCCTGCTCGACCTCCCCCATGAATGCACTCACCGACTCCGGCTCGCGATCCATCGCACGTAGGACGTCGAGGGCGTTCACGTTGCCCGAGCCCTCCCAGATCGAGTTGAGCGGTGCCTCGCGATACAGGCGCGGCATTATCGATTCCTCGACATAGCCGTTGCCTCCGTGGCATTCCAGCGCCTCCGCCACCAGGGCGATCGCGCGCTTGCAGGTCCAGTACTTGCCCACGGCCAGAGCGAGGCGCCGGAAGTGCGACTGGGCGGGATCGGCACCGCGGTCGAAAGCGCCGGCGAGCCGCATCATGAGCACAGTCGTCGCCTCTGACTCGACCGCCATGTCAGCCAGGACGTTGACCATCAGCGGCTGCTCGCTCAGCAGGCGGCCGAACGCGCTGCGGTGGGCGGTGTGGTGCGTAGCCTGTGCGACCGCCTGCCGCATCAGCGAGGCGGAGCCGATGACACAATCCAGCCGCGTGTGGTTGACCATCTCGATGATCGTCCTCACGCCGTTCCCCTCCTCGCCAACCATCCATGCGATGGCGTCGTCGAGCTCGATCTCGCTCGACGCGTTGGAACGGTTGCCGAGCTTGTCCTTGAGCCGCTGGATGTGGAAGGCGTTGCGGCTGCCGTCCGGCAGCACTCTCGGGAGCAAGAAGCACGACAGGCCGGCGGGCGCTTGCGCGAGGACCAGAAACGCGTCGCACATCGGTGCCGAGCAGAACCACTTGTGACCGTTCAGCTGATACTCGCCGTCCTGCCCGGGCGTGGCGCGCGTCGTGTTGGACCGAACGTCAGAGCCGCCCTGCTTCTCGGTCATCGCCATGCCGAAGAGGACGCCACGCTTGCCGGCGTGCGGCCGGAGGCCTGGGTCGTAATCGAGGGTGGTCATCAGCGGTTCCCATTCAGACGCCAGCTCGGGTTGCGTGCGGAGCGCTGCGACCGCGGCGTACGTCATCGAGACCGGGCAGCCGTGCCCGCCCTCCACCTGGGACCACACATAGAAGCCGGCCGCTCGCGCCGCATGCGCGCCCGCGCGTGGCTCGCGCCAGGGCAGCGCGTGCAGCCCGTGGCCGATGGCGACCTCCATCAGCCGGTGCCAGGCCGGGTGGAACTCCACCTCGTCTACGCGGTTGCCGAAGCGGTCATGGGTGTGCAGCTGGGGCGGGTTCGAGTTGGCCTGGAAGCCCCAGGCGATCGCCTCCTCTGTGCCGGCCAGCCGGCCCAGCTCGCTAACCCAGTCGTGCGCCCAGCCCGCGCCTTCGCGCTCGAGCGCCTCACGCAGGGTTGCGTCCGCTTCGAAAAGGTTGTAGTCGACGAGCGGGGGCGGCTGGTTTGTGGCTGCGCTCACGGCTCATCCTCTATCGAACGTCCCCATCCGGCGCTGCGCGCCGACTTCCCCGCGAGCGGGGAAGACAAGCTGGTCATGCAACTTCCTCGGCCAGGTCCGCGATCAATCGCAGTTGTCGCTTGCGCTCGGTGTTCTCCAGGGCCATTGGGGACACGATCAGGGTTTCCACCCCTGCGTCTCGGTACGCTCGGATGCGCTCGCGCGCTCTGTCACGCGGACCCGCGATGCTGACGGCGTCGATGAGCTCATCCGGTAGGGCCATCGCCGCTTCGCTCTTCCTACCGGCCAGGTAGAGCTCCTGGACTTCGTGCGCTGCCTGCTCAAAGCCATATGAGGACACGAGGCGGTTGTAGAAGTTCTGCTCACGCGAGCCCATGCCGCCGACGTAGAGAGACAGCATCGGCCGCATGGCATCGCGGGCGGACTGCGCGTCGTCGCCGATCATCACGTTGACGCTGGGACAGATCCGGAAGTCGTCGAGCGATCGTCCAGCCCGCGCTGCCCCTTCCTCGAGCGGAACTCGCAGTGTCGACGTGTGCTCAGGAGAGAAGAACACCGGGAGCCATCCGTCTGCGATCTCGCCCGCCAGCGCTACGTTCTTCGGACCAAGCACGGCCAGATAGATCGGAATGCGCTCCTGAGCCGGCTTGATGGTGAGCTTCAGAACCTTTCCAGGACCGTCAGGCAACGGCAGCTCGATGGTTTCGCCGTGGAACTCGACTTTCTGGTGCGCGAGCGCCATGCGCACGACCTCTACGTACTCGCGCGTCCTCTGGAGCTGCTTGGCAAACCGGACCCCGTGCCAGCCCTCCGACACCTGAGGGCCGGAAGACCCGAGGCCGAGGAGGAACCTGCCGCCCGACAGCTGGTCGATGGTGGCGGCGGTCATGGCGGTCATCGCAGCGCTTCGCGCCGGGATCTGGAAAATTCCGGCGCCAAGCTTGATGCGGCTGGTGCCCGCGGCAAGCCACGCCAGCACCGTCGCCGCGTCGGACCCGTACGCCTCAGCAGTCCAGATCGAGTCGTAGCCGAGGTCCTCGGCGGTGCGGGCGATGTCGAGCTGGTCGGCCGCCGTGAGCCCGAAGCCCCAGTAACCGACGTTGACGCCGAGCTTCACCTTTCTATCTTGACGAAGGCGATGTCCGGAGCTACTTGCCAGTCACCAGCAAAACCAGCAGGAATACGTTCAGGCTCACGATCACGCCGATCACCGCGGTTGCGATCAGCGTCGTCACCCGATGGTTGACCAGCGAGCCCATCAGCCCTCGATCGCGGCAAAACAGGAGCAACGGGATCAACGCGAACGGGATTCCGAATGACAGCACCACCTGGCTCAGCACCAGGGAGCGCGAGGGATCGAGCCCTATGGCGATCACTATCAGGGCGGGCGCCATGGTGATCGCGCGGCGCAGGAAGAGCGGGATCCGGCGCCGGATGAACCCTTGCATCACCACCTGGCCGGAGAGCGTTCCTACCGACGAAGAGGACAGCCCCGAGGCCAGCAGCCCCAGCCCGAAGAAGATGTCCGCGCCGTTGCCCAGCCGCGCGCCCAGGGCGGCGAACGCCTGGTCGAGGCCGGAGATTGGACCGATGTTCTGCCCGTAGAAAGCCGCCGCGGCGATCGTCAGCATCGCGATGTTGATGAGGCCGGCGATGCTCATCGCGATGATCACATCCCATCTCTCGAAGCTGAATATCTTTCGCTGCTCGGCATCGGTGGCTCCGACCACTCGCCGCTGCGTGAGCGCTGAGTGCAGGTAGATCACATGCGGCATCACTGTCGCGCCGAGGATGCCCGCCCCGAGCAGGACGCTCTCCGTCCCGTCGAACCGGGGCGTGATCAGGCCACCGACGACTGCGCCCACAGAAGGCCTGGCGAGAATGACCTCGAAGGCGAAAGCCGCCACTATCACGCCGACCAGCCCGGTGATTACCGCCTCGAACCCGCGGAATCCGCGCGATTGGATGGCCAGGATGCCGAAGGCGGCGAATGCGGTGATGACGCCGGCTGCGAGCAGTGGGACGTCCGGAAAGAGCAGGTGGATGCCGATCGCCGCGCCGATGAACTCGGCCAGGTCGGTCGCCATCGCGATCACCTCGGCCTGGATCCATAGGCCGACGACTACCGGACGGGGAAACTTCTCGCGGCAGACCTCGGCGAGGTTCAGCCCGGTTGCTATGCCGAGCTTCGCGCTCATTGATTGGATGAGCATCGCCATGAGGTTGGCGGTGAGGACGACCCACAGCAGCATGTAGCCGTACTGCGCGCCACCCGCGATGTTGGTCGCGAAGTTGCCGGGGTCGACGTAGGCGACAGCGGCCACGAAGGCGGGTCCCAGGAACGGAACGAGCGCGCGCAGTCCTCGCGTCTGGCCGCTTAGAGCTCTCTCTGCGGCGCGGAGAACGCGCTCCTCTCCGGGGAGGGCGACCGCTACCGCATCTGGAGCGACCTTTCCAGGAAGCTTCGGGATTTCCTCGGGCGGCGTTGGTGGGGGAGTCTGCGCCTCAACGACCAATTGGGCGCCATTCCTCCACGAACACGCCGCGAGCCAGGCCCAGGGGAACGCTGACGCGACGGCCCTTGATACGGACCTCGATCGGGCCTTCGTACTCGCTCACCCCCATGACCTCGAGGCGCGTTCCAGGCAGCAGGCCTCGGCGTTGCAGTTCGCGAAGGCGGCCGGCATCCTCATCGGAGACGCCCTGGACGATCACCTTTTCGCCCGCGATGCATTCGCTCAACTTCCGCTCGCTGAGGGAGCGCACCTTGCCGCTGGCGCTGGGAATGGCGTGGCCGTGGGGATCGAGCTCGGGACGCCCGAGCAGCTCGAAGATGCGCTGCTCCATGCGCTCAGACATGACGTGCTCCAGCCGCTCGGCCTCGTCATGCACCTCGTCCCAGGTGTAGCCGAGCACCTGAACCAGGAACATCTCCAGCAGGCGGTGATGCCGTACGAGCTCGAGGGCGACCTTCCGGCCCTCCCGAGTGAGCTGCTGCCCGCGGTAGCGGTCGTGGTCGACGAGACCCTGGGCGGTAAGGCGGGTGACCATCTCGCTCACGGAGGGCGAGGAGATGCCGAGGCGCTGCGCGAGGTCGCGGGTGGGCACCGGGCGCTGGTCGCCGTGCAGGTGGTAGAGGGCTTTCAGGTAGTCCTCTTGCGCGCGCGTGAACGCGCTGCGTCGAACCAGGTCCACCACGGGCCTAGGTTTCCCTAATCCTGAGTACGGGGTTGCCTACCACGCGAGGTAGGATAGCCTAAAACATATGAGAGGGAACCCAGATGGTTCCCTCTCATCGGCGGGCGCTTCGCGCGCGCCTGCTCTCTTTCCGGCATAAGGGAGGGATTGTTTACGGATTTGTTTCTCAACGCGACGGTTGGGAGTCGCTATGGACAAGGTCATGGCCGGGGGGACCCCGGCCAACCCTGCAGCGCTAGTGCAGCGCTAGTTGTGAACCTGCGGGTTCTTGGTTAGGCGCAAGTCCCCGTGACGTGGGATGCTGGGTTGTAGGTCACGCTCACGTTCGGGGTCACCGTCACCCTGCTCGGCGCCGTGATGACCATCAGATATGCAGCGCATCCCTCTGCAAGATGGAAGTCGCTGTTCACAGACTTGACGCCGAGCCAGCTGGTCGCGGCGCCGGAGTGGTGCATGCACCAATTGGTGGTGCCCGCGCCGTTCTCGATGCATTTGACCGCGGCGGAGAACTGGTCGAAAGAGACGATGCTCACGTTCATTGCACCCGTCGACCTGAGCCGCACGTGGTACGTGAACGCGTCAGGGACTCCGGCCGCCAGGTAGTAGGTGGGGCCCTGGATCGACTGGGGAACGGTCCAGATGCCGAGGTGGGGATGCGCCAGCTCGGCATGCGCTGCAGCGAGCGCGGCTTGGGCTGCCGACAGAGTGCTCTGATCGGCAGTCAGCTGACCCTGGAGGATCATGTTTTGTCCCTGCAGTGACTCGTTGTCGATCGTGCGCGCTCGGAGCGCGCTTTGGTAGGCGAGGTCGTCGTTGTAGACCAACCAGAGCCCGCCGGCCGCAACGAGCACGGCGGCGGCAAGCGCAGTAGTCCACCAGCCCCGCCCGATCGATACGCCAGCAGGCCGCGCAATGGGCGGTTCGTTCTTCGGGGTCGGCGCTGCCGCGGGGAGCGGCTTGACATGAAGGCCGGCCGCGGATTCCACTGCAGGCGCCGGGCGATCGATCACGACGTCAGCAATGATCGCATCGGCCGGGCCGCAGATACGGCTAGACCTGGCCGGGTCGAGGCCAGGTCGTCAGGACCGAAAAGATCGTCGACGCGGTCTCCGCCTTTAGCGAGATGTCGTACACGAACGCCCGGCCAGTCGGCTGCGTCGCCGGCCCAGGACCGCAGTTGACCCCGCACGGCGCCTCCTCGATATAGAAAAAGGAGCTGGCGTTCAAGAAAGCGGGCGATGAACGCACGCTGGCCAGCTGGCTGCTCGTCTTGGCGCTATGTGCGTTCAGCCAGACGTGTGGAGTTCCGGCGGCGTCTCGCACTGTGAACGCCAGGTAGTCGTCGCCGGCGTCGGCGCGGGGCTTGATCCACGCCAGGGCCTGGGAGAAAGGTTTTGTCAGGCCGCTGATCGGATCCCACGCGTAGATCACAGACTCCTGGACGTGCCGGAAGTAGAGCTTGCTGCCCGAGCTTCCCCACGAGGCCATCGTGGCCGACGGCTGAGTGTAGGCAAGCGACCCGTTGGTCGACCTTCTGATCTGCAGGTGCGCACCGCTTCCGGTGAATGTCTGCTCCATGGCGAAGTAGCTGCCATCCGGAGAGAACTCGAGGAAGGAGTCGTCCTCGCTCGGATTCGTTCCGCGACCAGGGACTGATCCCAGGTTGGCCACCACCCGGTCGCCGCCACCGCTGAGCAGGTGGAGGTCGACCGAGCTGGTGTCAGAGGTCAGGTACACGAGCAGCTCCCTACCCGGGCTCCACGCGTGCAGGCCATCGAGGTAGCCGCCCCCCTGCCAGCTGGCGACGACCGCGGTGATTCCTGAGAACAGATCGAGAGTCGCGATCACGGTCGGGCCCGGGGTGCCGGGCGCTTTCTGGCTTGCCGCCCACGAGATCTCGCTGGCCGTCACCAGCTGCGGCTGCCACAGGCCGGTGAGCGTGCAGATCGTGCGAGGGTGGGCTGGATCGCTTACGTCTGCCAGTACCTTGGTGACCGAGCCCTTCATCACCAGGATCGCCTCACGTGGGCTTGGGGCTCCTCCCGTGCACTTGGCGTGCATCGCGGCCCAGGTTGGGACCGGAACAGGGCTTGGCGGAGCGCTCAAAGGGCTTGGCGAGGGCGATGGGCTCGGCGAGGGACTTGGGGTCGGGCTGGCGAGCTCCGAGGGGCTCGGGCTCGGGTTCACGGCCGTGCCTCCACCGCCGCATCCGCTGAGCGCCAACGCCAAGGCGAGAGCTACCCCGAGCCTCACGGGGGATTGAAACGAGGATCCGGCCGCGTTCGTTACGTGCGCGACGTTCCGGGCAACCAAGGCTGCCCAGAATAGCGCGACTTACAAAATGCCTCCACGCGGTTGGCCTACAGCGGCTGCGAGTAGCGCACCATGCCGCCGTCGACGTAGTAGGTCGATCCCGTCACGTAAGACGACGCGTCAGAGGCCAGGAACAGCGCCACTTCCGCGACTTCCTCCGGCTTGCCCATGCGTGAGAGCGGGATGATCCTGTTGAGTATCGCTACCTTCTCGGGGTCGTTCAGCGTCTTGGTGTTGATTGGCGTGGCGATGGCGCCAGGAGCGACGTTGTTGACGCGAATTCCAAATTCCGCGAGCTCGAGCGCGGCGTTTCGCATCAACATGCGCAACCCTCCTTTGGCAGCGCAGTAGGGCGTGAAGCCCGGGAAGGCAACGTCTTCGTGCACGGACGAGATGTTGACGATGGAGCCACCCTTGCCGCTGTCGCGCATCACACGCCCGCACGCCTGCGCGCAAAGGAACGCTCCTTTCAGGTCCACGTCGAGCATGAGATCCCATGTCGCTTCGTCGATTTCCAGGAATGGCATCGACCTCTCGACACCGGCGTTGTTGACGAGCACGTCGACAGCACCCAGCTGGCCGACCGTCGCATCGACCATGGCCTGCACGTCGGCCGTCTTCGAGACGTCGGCTTTGACGGCGATCGCCCTCGGCAGCCGCTGGACCAGAGCTTTGGCTTCCTCCTCATAGCCAAGGTAGTTCACGCAAATGCCCGCACCCGCGGCGGCGAACCGTTCGGCGATCGCGTAGCCGATCCCGCTGCCGGCGCCGGTGACGATCGCCACCTTGCCTTTCAGATCCATGTCACTCCCCCTTGTGGCGCCGGATGATCAGGTCGGCGACCAATCCGGTCCATCCGGTCTGGTGCGATGCGCCGATCCCCGCGCCCGTATCGCCGTTGAAGTACTCGTGAAACGGGATCAGGTCATGCCATGCGTGGTCGTCCTGAAATCTCGCCTCGCCGCCGAACACCGGCCGGCGACCGTCGTGGTCGAGGAATATCGCGATCAACCGGTCGGACAGGTCGTCAGCGACCTCTGAAAGGTCACGCATCCGTCCCGATCCGGTCGGCGACTCGACCTTGAACTCCGAGCCCAGGTAGCGGTGATAGACGCGGAGGACCTCCGCGATCATGTAGTTGACGGGCATCCAGACTGGTCCACGCCAGTTCGAGTTGCCTCCGAACACCGCGCTGGTCGATTCCGCGGGTTCGTACTTCAGCTCCGCCATCGCACCGCCCAGGTCGACCTCGAGCGGATGGTCGAGGTGGTATCGGGACAGCGCCCGCACGCCGTGGTCAGAGAGGAACTCCGCAGGGTCCAGCGTCCGGCTGAGAATGCGCCGGAGGCGGTCAGGCGAGACGATCGATAGCATCCGCCATCCAGCGTGCCCGGGATCGTGGATGTGCTGGATGACGTCATTCAAATCAGGCCGCTGGTGGATGAACCACTCGGTACGTGCGTGGAACTCCTTGAGGCGCCCCAGGGTCTCCGGACCGATCGTCGATACGGCGAGCAGCGGGACGAGGCCGACCAGCGAATGTGCCCGAAACGGCTCCATGCGGCCATCGTCGAAATGGAACACGTCGTAGTAGAAACCGTCCTCCTCGTTCCACAAACCCTTTTCGTTCAGCGCCGACGCGATGAGGGTGAAGTGCTCGAAGAACTTGGTCGCCATGTCCTCGTAGGTGTTGTCGTGCTCGGCCAGCGCAAGCGCAACGTCGAGGAGATTCTGGCAATACATCGCCATCCATGCAGTGCCGTCGGATTGCTCGATGTGACCTTCGACAGGGAGGTGCGAACGGTCGAATGGGCCGATGTTGTCGAGGCCGAGGAAACCGCCCTGGAAGACGTTGTTGCCCTCGCTGTCCTTGCGGTTGACCCACCAGGTGAAGTTCAGCAGCAGCTTGTGAAAGATGCGCTCGAGGAATGCGTGATCCTTGCTGCCGTCGATCTCGAAGACCCGCAGCGCGGCCCAGGCGTGGACCGGTGGGTTGACGTCGCCGAAGGCCCACTCATATGCCGGGAGCTGGCCGTTGGGGTGCATGAACCACTCGCGGCAGAGGAGCACCAGCTGCGACTTGGCGAACTCCGGGTCGACCCGCGCCAGCGCGACGCAGTGGAAGGCAAGGTCCCACGCCGCGTACCAGGGATACTCCCACTTGTCCGGCATCGAGATGACGTCGCGGTTGTCCAGGTGCTCCCAGCCGGCGTTGCGGCCGCCAAGCCTCGAATCCGGCGGCTTGGGACCGGCCGGATCGCCAATAAGCCATCGGTGAACGTCGTAGTGGTAGAACTGCTTCGACCACAGCATCCCGCCCAGTGCCTCACGAAGCACCATCGCTTCATCGGGCGAGGCGCCTGCGGGCGTGAGCTCGGCGTAATACTCGTTCGCCTCTTTCTCGCGCGCCGCCATGATCGGGTCGAAGTCGGCGCCAGTCTTCCCGTCGGGACTGAGCCTCAGGCGGATCGCCACCGTCTGGCCGCCGGCGACCGACAGGTGGTGACGGAAGGCGGCTTTGGTGCCCTGCTGTGCAGGGTTGACGGAGGGAGCTCCCCGAACGACATGGTCGTTGATCCCGTCTTTCGGAAATTTGCTTCGTCCACCCAAGCCCCACAGCAGCTCGGTGTTGGTCTCGTTGTCGCAGAAGAGGAGCTGTGGGAGGCCGTCGCAGTGCAGAGTCCTGCGGCCGAGCTCGTGATGCTCCGCGGCCAGCCCGCCGTTCTCGACGCGGATTGCCGGCACGCGGTCGTCGAGTCCCCAAGCCCACGTGTTGCGAAACCAGAGGGTGGGCAGCACATCAAGGTTCGCCTCTTCTGAAGCTGCGTTGCGGATCGAGATCTTGATGAGGATGTCTTCGGCGCCGGCCTTCGCGTAGTCGACGGTGACCTCCCAGTAACGGTCGCTTTCGAAGATTCCGGTGTCCAACAGCTCGTACTCGGGTTCGTCGCGAGTGCGCCGCGCGTTCTCCGCAACCAGCTGAGCGTAGGGAAACTCGGCCTGGGGGTACATGTAGCGCCAGCGCATCCATGAATGCGTCGGCGTCGAGTCGAGGTAGAACCAGTACTCCTTCGCATCCTCGCCATGGTTGCCCTGCGTGCCGGTGAGGCCGAAGATCCGCTCCTTCAGGATCGGGTCGCGGCCGTTCCACAGCGCGATGGCGAAGCAGAGGGTCTGGCGGTCGTCGCAGATGCCGGCGAGACCGTCCTCGCTCCAGCGATAGGCGCGGGAGCGGGCGTGGTCGTGAGGAAAGAAGTCCCAGGCCGCACCGTCGGCGCTGTAGTCCTCGCGCACGGTGCCCCAAGCCCGCTCGCTTAGGTAGGGCCCCCAGTGCTTCCATGGCGCGCGACCTCTGGGCACCTCATTGAGGCGCGAGGCTTC
>Ga0066709_100003340_pt1 | contig 12263 bp, 6 predicted proteins | sample GraSoiAngelo_158_FD_79665 | JGI IMG/M metagenome (GOLD analysis project Ga0066709, IMG submission 79665) | Grasslands soil microbial communities from the Angelo Coastal Reserve, California, USA - 14_1009_16_30cm | ecosystem: Environmental > Terrestrial > Soil > Grasslands | place: USA... | reverse complement strand
GAACGCGCGCTGCCGCGTCGCTTCGTCCATGCCAACGCCGGTGTCATCCACCGCTAGACACACGTATTCCGACGCCGCCCCAGGGCCGAGCACGTCGCGCTGCGCGTCGCTGATCCAGGTGCAGCTGGTTTCGAGCCGCAGCACGCCGCCGTCGGGCATCGCATCCCGGGCGTTGTTCACCAGGTTCAGGAGGATCTGCTCGACGGCGTGGCCGTCGGCCCCGACCTCGGGCAGATCCTCGTCCGCAAAGACGAGTAGCTCGATGTCGGCCGGCAGGACGCGCCGCAGCACGGCGGCGAGATCGTTCAGCAGATGGCCCAGGTGCACCGGCTCGAACGTGAGGGTCGAGCGGCGGGCAAATCCCAGCAGCTGATTCACCATCAGGCGCCCGCTCACCGCCGCGGAGATGATATCGCGCAGGCTCGCTTCGTCCGGCCCTCGCGCGAGCAGCTCGGCGTTGGCGAGGATGATCGTCAGCAGGTTGTTGAAGTCGTGCGCAATCCCGCCGGTGAGCTGGCCGATGGCCTCCATCTTTTGGGCCTGCCGGAGCTGTTCTTCCAAGCCGCGTCGCTCGCTGACGTCCTCGGCGAACACTTCATGGCACTCGACGCGGCCATCCTCATAGCGGACGGACCGGCCGTAGAGACGCACCGTGATCGACTCGCCATCCTTGCGCCGCCATGCCGCCTGCGTTTCGACGGCGCCCGCGACGTCGTTCATCTGCGCGATGTAACGGGCGCGCGCCGCGGGCTCTTTGAACACGTCCCGATCCAGATGACGCGTCAGCAGCTCTGCCTCCGTCTCATAGGCGAGCATTTCGACCAGCGCGGGGTTCACGGACAAGAAGGCGCCTTCCGGTGTCGCGCGGAAAATGCCGAACGGGGCCTGCTGGACCAGCGTGCGGCTGGCCGCGTCGGCGCGCCGCAACGCCTGCTCGGCCCGGCGCCGCTCGGTGATGTCGGTGGCCACGCCGACGACCCCGGAAATGGAGCCGTCCCGTTCACGCACCGGCGAGTACTGCGCCTCGAACTCGAAGCCGAACAGCTCGACCCGCGCCGTCACCGACTCGCCGGCGAGCGCTCGGCGGACGTCGGCGACTGCCTGCGGCACGTCGCCGAGCAGCTCGAAGAACGATTTGCCCATGAGCATGCCCGGCCGCACACCGAGTGAGTGTAGCCCCTTGCCCTCGGCGAGCGTGAACACGCCTTTGGGATCGAGTGAAAAGAAGATGACGGGGGCGCCGGCGACTACCGTGCGCAGCCGCTGCTTGCTGGTCTGGAGTATCTCTTCCTGCCTGATACGCTCGGTGACATCGCGGGAGTTGACGATCACGCTGTACGCATTGGGCTCATCGAGCCGCGCCTGCCCGATCGACTCGAGCACCCGCCAGCTGGCATCGGCGTGCTTGAACCGGAACGTCGCCGTTTGGGGCGAACCCGGCTCCTGTATCGCGTCAGCCAGCGCTTCCATGACCGGCGCGAGATCGTCGGGATGCATGAACTCGAACGCGTTGCGTCCGAGCAGCTCGTTGGCAGCGTAGCCCAGCAGCCGTTGCACCGACGGGCTCACATACCGGAGAATCCCGTCATCGCCAAGAATCGTGACGATGTCGGATGCGTTTTCCGTCAGAGAACGGAAGTGCTCTTCGCTCTTGCGCAGGGCCTCTTCCACGCGCGCGCGCTCGAGCGCGGTCGCGAGCACGTGCGCGAGCGCCTGGACGAACAGCACGTCGGGGCCGCTGAACTCCCGCGGCTGCGCGCTGTACGCGCCCAGCACGCCCCAGGGACGCTCACGGCCCTGCACGACCACACCGATGCCGCTGACGATGCCGTGCTCCTCGAGATGTGGCGGTGCGCTGAAGCGGATTTCGGTGGAGAGATCGGTGATGACGAGCGGACCGGCGGCGTTCAGGGCGTACCCGGCGAGCGATGCGGCGTCGGCGGTGACGAGTGTCTTGCCGACAAACCCCTCCTGCCAGCCCTCGCCCGCACGCACCAACAGGCTGCGGTGCTCCGGCTTCAGCTCGAGGATTTCGCTGAACTCGACGTCGAGGCCGCGCGCGAGCAGCTTGGCGGCCGTATCGAACAGGTTGGCTCGCGCGACTCCGGCGAGCGCTTGCTGGCCGAGGTGAGCGACCGCCTCCTGCTGGCGCGCCGCCGCGCGCAGCTGCTGCTCGGCGCGGCTCGACTCCTCGACACCCAGCCAGCGGAATCGCTTCGGTCGCACTCCAGCTCCCAGCCGTGGAAAGGGATCGAAAGCTAGGTGCGAGACGGGTTTAGACCCGTGAGGCTGGTCACGGGACCCGCCACCCGTAGATTGCGGGCCCATGGCGACACGCCGAACCACCGCCTCCAAGAAGCCCAAGTCCAACCCAAGGGCGAAGAAACCCCGTAGAGAAGCTGATTCGCTGACGGTTTCGGTGCTCCAGGCCACCCTCGAATCGACTGCGGACGGCATCCTCGTGGTCGATCTCGACGGCAACATCGTGTCGCACAATCGCCATTTCGAGGAGATGTGGCGTTTGCCCGCTGCGCTGATCGCCGCCAACAACGACGCGGCCGGGCGCCGGCGCCTGATCGAGCATGTACGCGACCAGCTCGTCAATCCCCAGTTGTTCGTGGATGGGATTCAGGAGCGGTACGCCGAGCCCCAGTCGGACAGCTTCGACGTCGTGACTTTCAAGGACGGGCGCGTGCTGGAGCGCTACTCGATTCCACTCCGCCTCGAGGGTCGCTCGGTGGGCCGCGTCTGGAGCTTCCGCGACGTCACGGCGCGACGCCGGGCCGAATGCGTGCAGGAAGCGGTGTACCGCATCTCCCACACCGCCCACACGGCCGACAACCTCCAGCAGCTGTTGCGCGCAATCCACGAGATCGTCGGCGAGCTGATGCCGGCGAAGAACTTCTATGTGTCGCTGTACGATGCGGAGAAGGACCGGCTCGAGTTCCCGTATTTCGTCGACGAGATTGACCTGACGTGCGACGTGAATCCGCGCAAACTCCGCAAGGGTCTCACGGAATACGTGCTCCGTACCGGGCAACCACTGCTCGCCACGCCTGAAGTGTACGAGCAGCTCGTCGCCGCCGGTGAAGCGGAACTGATCGGCGCCCCGTCCATCGACTGGCTCGGCGTGCCGCTCAAGGTCAAGGATCGCACGATTGGGGTCGTGGTGACGCAGACGTATTCGCAGGGCGTGCGCTACGGCGAAGCTGAGCGCGACATCCTGACGTTCGTCTCGTCACAGATGGCGATGGCAATCGAGCGCAAGCGCGTCGAGGACGCGTGGCGCGAGCAGAGCGAGCTGCTACAGCGCATCGTGGACAACATTCCCGTGATGCTCGTCTTCCTGGACGAGCAAGGCGGGATCCAGTGGGGCAATCGCGAGTGGACGCGGACCCTCGGCTACGACGTCGCCGAGGCAAGCACCCGCGACATCTTTGCCGAACTCTATCCCGATCCCCGCGACCGGCAGCGGCTGCGCGATTCGATCGGCGCGCCCGTGGGTCAATGGACCGATTTCCGCACGCGCACCCGGCATGGCACGACCCTCGAGACGATCTGGGCCAACGCGCCGCTGACGGGTGGCGGCTGGCTCGCGATCGGCATGGATGTGACCGACCGCAAGCGCGCCGAGGAGCGCTACCGCTCGTTCATCGCCCAAAGCTCGGAAGGCGTCTCGCGCCTGGAGATCGATCCTCCGGTACCGATCAGCTTGCCGGAAGAAGAGCAGATCGATCGGCTGTACGCCGGGGCACGCATCGCGGAGTGCAACGACGCGATGGCCCGGATGTACGGATATGGCGAAGCGAGCGAGTTGATCGGCACGAAGCTCGCCGAGCTCCACAACGTCAACGATCCCACCAATCGCGAGCAGATTCGCGCGTTCCTGCGGGCCGGCTACCGTGTGACCAACTCTGAAACGCGGGAGCACGACCGCGAGGGACGGCCCCGCGTCTTCCTTAATAACGTGGTCGGCTTCATTGAAGACGGGCATCTCGTGCGGGTGTGGGGAACGCAGCGGGATGTCACGGAGCAACGCCACCTCGAAGAGCAGTTCCGCCAGTCGCAGAAAATGGAAGCGGTTGGGCAGCTCGCGGGCGGCATCGCGCACGACTTCAACAACCTCCTCACGGCAATCCTCGGGAACACCCAGCTCCTGTTGCGCGAACTCCCTCCCGGCGATTCCAAGCGCGGCGACGTGGAGGAGATCCGCAAAGCGTCCGAGCGGGCGGCGTCGCTGACCCGCCAGCTGCTGGCGTACAGCCGCCGGCAGATGCTGCAGCCGGAAGTGCTCGACCTCAACGTTGTCGTTGCGGAGATGGACAAGATGCTCCAGCGCCTGATCGGCGAGCATATCGCGCTCGTGGCGGTGCTGGCGCCAGACCTGGGGCGCGTCCGGGCCGACCCGAATCAGATCGAGCAGGTCATCGTGAACCTCGCGGTGAACGCCCGCGACGCGATGCCGGACGGCGGGAAGCTGACCGTCGAAACCGCCAACGTGGACCTCGACGAGGCGTTCGCCCAAGCGCACCTTGGCTCGGTTCCGGGCTCCTATGCCCTGCTCGCGGTGACCGATACCGGTGCCGGCATGGATGCGACCGTGCGCGCCCATCTCTTCGAGCCGTTCTTCACGACCAAGGAAGTCGGCAAGGGCACGGGACTCGGACTTGCCACGGTGTACGGCATCGTGAAGCAGAGCGGCGGATACATCTCGGTGTATTCGGAGCCCGGGCGTGGCTCGAGCTTCAAGATCTACCTGCCGCGCATCGCGACGCCCGCCGATGCACCGGCTGGCCCACAAAAAAGCGGGCCGGCTCGCGGCAGCGAGACGGTGCTGGTGGTCGAAGACGAGCCGGCGGTGCTGACGCTCAGCCGCCGCGCGCTCGAGGCGCAGGGCTACGTCGTCCTGGCCGCCTCCGATCCCGCCGCCGCGCTCCGCGTCGTGGAGCGCCATGGCGGCATGATTCACCTGCTCCTGACCGACGTCGTGATGCCCGGGCTGTCCGGGCGGGAGCTCGCGGATCGTCTGACCGCGCAGCGGCCGGGGATTCGCGTGCTCTACATGTCCGGGTATCCCGGGGACGCCGTCGTCCAGCACGGTACGCTCCCCTCGGGCAGCGCCTTTCTGCAAAAGCCGTTTTCCCCCGACGGACTCGCACGCAAGGTGCGCGATGTGCTGGACGCGTGACCCGCGAGCGGCTACCGTAGCGCCATGATAGAGAGCGCGCTGACTGCTCTGGGTCTGTCGGGCGACCTGTGGCTTGGTCAGTTCGCCCGGCTGGTTGACCAGTTGCCGGTCGTGCTGTGGTCGACCGACCAGCAGCTGCGGATCACCGCAATTCGTGGTGGCGGGGCGCGGGCGGGCGAGGAAGGCAAGACGATCGAGGAAGCGTTTGAGAACCCCAAACACGCCGCTCCCGCCGTCGCAGCGCACCGCGCCGCGCTCCGCGGGGAATCCGTGGCCTACGAAACGGTCGTTCATGGTCGAGCGTTCTCCGCCCGCGTGGAACCCCTCGTGGGTCCTCAGGGCGATGTGGTAGGCGTCGTCGGATTCGCCTCGGATGTTACCGATCGCCACGACAGCCAGGAACGGCTCCGCACGATCATCGACAGTGACCCGGATTGCGTGAAGCAGTTGGACGCCGCGGGGCGACTCCTGGACATGAATCCCGCGGGCCTGGCGATGATTCAGGCAGAGAGCATCGAGCAAGTGCGAGGCCTGGAGATTGCCCAGGTGATTGCCCCGGAGTACCGCGCGGCATTCAACGATCTGAACCGTCGTGTGTTTGCCGGCAGCTCGGGAACCCTCGAGTTCGAGATCATCGGTCTCAAAGGACAGCGCCGTTGGCTGGCGACGCACGCGGTTCCGCTGCGCGACGCCTCCGGCACCATTCAAGCCGCACTCGGAATCACGCGCGACATTTCCCGCCGCAGAATCGCGGAGCTGGCGTTGGTGGAGTCGGAGGAACGCTTCTGTAAGGCTTTCTACGCCAATGCCCTGCCGCTGCTGATCACGCGACTCTCCGACGGCATGGTGCTCGATGCCAACGAGGCATTCACGAAGCTGGTGAACCGCCCGCGCGACGATATCCTCGGGCAAACAACGGTTTCACTCGGTGTCATCGACCCGGCGCGACGGGCGTCGATCATCGAACGGCTCCGTACCGAGGGCGTCGTGAACGACATCGAGCTCGAGCTGCATCCCCGGGACAGCGCGCCGCGCAACGGGCTGCTGTCGCTCGTGCGCATCGAGCTCGGCGGCCAGCAGTGCACCCTCGGCACGTATCGCGACGTCACGGAGGCCAAGCGGGCGGAAGAGCAGCTGCGCGCCTCGCGGGCCGCACTGCGCAGCCTCGCCACCCGGCAACAGGACATCCGCGAGGACGAACGGACGCGGATCGCGCGCGAGATTCACGACAGCCTCGGCCAGGCCCTGACCGCGCTGAAGCTGCAGCTGGTCGCGGCACAGGACGCGGCAAGGGAAGCGCCGGCGCTCAGCGCGCGACTCGCCGAGACCGCGGCGATGGTCGACGACCTCGTGAAGGGCGTGCGGCGCATCGCCACGGAGCTGCGCCCGCCGATCCTCGATCAGCTGGGCTTGCCGGCCGCGGTCGAATGGCTGGCGCAAGACTTCTCGCGGCGCACGGGCCTGCACTGCAGGACCGCCATTTCCCCGACCGATGGGGCCATCAGCAATGAGCTCGCCACGGCGCTGTTCCGCATCGTCCAGGAGGCCCTCACGAACGTGCTGCGGCATGCCGGGGCGACGCGCGTCGATATCGAGCTCGGCGTGAAAAGCGATTGCGTGATGCTCGAGATCAATGATGACGGAAGCGGCATCACGGAAGCCGGCATGGGGCCGGGTTCGCTCGGCATTCTCGGTATGCGCGAGCGCGCCGCGGCACTCGGCGGCGTGATGGAAGTCGCGCCGCGCAGCAACGGCGGGACGCGCGTTGCTGCCTGGTTCCCGCCCCGATGATTCGCATCCTCGTCGTAGACGATCATGCGCTCGTGCGCCGCGGACTGATCGAGCTGCTGCAAGGGCTGCCCGATGGCGTGCAGTTCGGGGAGGCGGGGACGGCAGCGGAGGCGCTTGCGTTGGCGTTCGGCGAGCGCTGGGATGTGGTGTTGCTGGATCTTGGCCTGCCCGATCGGCACGGCCTCGAGGTGCTCAAGGAGATCCACGCGGCGCGGCCACAGCTCCCCGTGCTGATCCTCACGATGTTCCCCGAAGACCAGCTGGCGCTCCGCATGCTCGAGATGGGGGCGTCCGGATATCTGACGAAGGAATCGGCGCCGGAAGAGTTGTTACGCGCACTCGAGCGAGTGATGGCGGGTCACAAGTACCTGAGTCCCGCGATGGCGCAGGCCGTCGCCGACGGGCTCGGCGGACCCCCGCCCGCCCCGCACGAACAGCTCTCCGATCGCGAGCTCGAAGTGCTGCGGCTCCTGGCCGCGGGACGACCCATCACCGCGATCAGCCGGCAGCTTGGACTTTCCCCCAAGACGGTGACCACGTATCGCGCGCGGCTGCTCCACAAATTGCGCATGCGCTCCAACGCCGAGCTGACGTTTTACGCGACGCAACACGGTCTGATCAGTCCGGCAGCGTTACGCGCGACGCAGTAAGTCATCGTAGGCAAAACCCTACCACAACGGTTCCCTACCGCCGACAGACACGCTTCTCAGCATCACCAATCCTATGGCATGGAACAAGTTCGCGTCCTCATGGTCGAGGACAACGACCATGATGCGGTGTTGATCAACCGTGAGCTCGGGCGCCTCGCTCCACCGCCCGCCGTCCAGCACGTCCGAACTCAACCTGCATTCGTCGCTGCGTTGGAGGGATTTGCACCGCACGCGATTCTCAGCGATCACAACATTCCCGGGTTCAGCGGCTGGGAAGCGCTCGAGATCGCGCAGCGAGCCCAGCCGGATGTGCCGTTCATTCTCGTCACGGGATCACTCGATGAAGAGACCGCCGTCCGGTATCTGAAAAGCGGCGCGTCCGATTACATCCTGAAGGACCGGCTTGTGCGTCTCGGCCCCGCACTGCTCGAAGCACTGCAGCGCGCCCGCCAGAAGGTTGCATTGCGGAGCCAGGAACGCCTGTTGCGGCAGATCATCGACGCGAATCCCAGTCTGATTTTCGTGAAGGACTGGAACGGCCGGTTCGTGCTCGTCAATCAGGCCACGGCGCAGGTCTACGGGACCACCGTGGAGTCGCTGGTCGGCAAGACCGACGCCGACTTCAATCCCAACGTCGAGGAAATCGCGCACTTCCTGCGTCACGACCGCGACGTGATGTCCTCGGGCCAGCCCAAAATCATTGCCGAAGAACCGGTGACGAACCCCACGACCGGGGATACCCGCTGGTTTCAAACGATCAAGGTGCCGTTGCGGTCCCCGAACGAAGGGACGGCCACGCTGCTGGGCGTCGCGACGGAGATTACCGAACGCAAGCGACTGGAAGAGCAGCTGCTGCAGTCACAGAAGATGGAAGCAGTGGGCCAGCTCGCAGGTGGCGTGGCACACGACTTCAACAACATCCTCACCGCGATCGTCGGGTACACGGATCTCCTGGCGGCCGAGCTGAACGGTAACGTGCGGCAGCTCGAGGACCTCGAAGAGATTCGCAAGGCGGCGCGACGGGCCGCCGCGCTCACTCGTCAGCTGCTTGCCTTTTCGCGCAAACAGGTGCTCGAGCCCCGCATCATCGACGTCAACAGTGTCGTCTCAAACCTCGACAAGATGCTGCGCTCGCTGATCTCCGAGAACATCGAGCTCAAGACGGACCTGGCGGACCACCTCGCGGCCGCACGCGCCGATCCGAACCAGATCGAGCAAGTCATCATGAATCTCGCGATCAACGCGCGCGACGCGATGCCCGACGGCGGCACCGTGACGATCGAAACACGCAACGCGACGCTCGACGAGGCCTACGCGGCGCAGCACGTCTCGGTCATCCCGGGCGAGTACGTCATGCTGGCCGTCAGTGACACGGGCTGTGGGATGGACGAGAAAACCAAATCGCGGATCTTCGAGCCGTTCTTCACCACCAAGCCCGCGGGGCGCGGAACCGGCCTTGGGCTGTCGACCGTGTACGGCATCGTCAAGCAGACGGGTGGCAACATCTGGCTCTATACCGAGCCCGGCAAGGGCACGACGTTCAAGATCTATCTCCCCGCCATCGCGGCGCTGCCCGAGGACATCGGGAAGGTCGCGCCGGTCGAAGCGGCGCGCCCCGGGAGAGGGACCGTGCTCGTCGTGGAGGATGACGAGCAGCTGCGCCGCTTGACGCATCGCGCGCTTGCCGCCCAGGGCTATACGGTGCTGGAGGCCGACCGCGGCAGCACCGCGCTGGACATCGCGCGGCGTCACAAGGGAGAGATCGATCTCCTGCTGACCGACGTCATCATGCCCGACACCAACGGACGGAAGCTTGCGGAGACCATTCAGGCGGCACGTCCCGGACTCCGCGTGCTCTACATGTCCGGCTACCCCGACGGCGCGATCGCCAGCCACGGCATGCTCGAGCCGGGCGTCGCGTATCTCGCCAAACCCTTCACCACCGAAGCGATCACCCGCAGGGTCCGCGAGGTCTTGGAGGCGTCATGATGAGATCGATCCAGCGCACGTTCCCGTTGTTCGTGACGGCGCTGTTATTGGCCGTGGCCATCGTGCAGCTAACCATTGGATACGGGGAGGTCCGACAAGCCAGCCGGTCGGTCACCGACACGCGGCTACGGTTTGTGGACAGCGTGTTGGTCGACTTATTCCAATCCGGCCAGCAGCGCGGCCGCGTCACCGCACTCGCCAAGGACAGCGACGTCGTGGCGTTCCTGCGCTCCGGCGGACAACGGGGCCGGGAGCAGGCGTTAGCCGCGCTGCGTCGCATCACCCTCGATACCGCCAGCAACGCCCGGCTCGAGCTGCGGGATTTCAGCGGCCGGCTGTTGCTGAGCACCGGCCGCTTTGCATTTGGCGACAGCGTCCTCGTTTCGCCGGGCACCGACTCGGCGCGGTTCGGCCCGTTGCAGCGGCGCGATACGGTGCTGTTCTTCGGCGTCGCGGCGGCGACGATCGGCACGGAGCGGTCCGCGTCAGGGGAACGGTCGGGCGGAATCGTGCAGCAGGTCGCCCGCCTCCAGCTCAATGAGCGGACACGCCGGTTTTTGACCGGTCTGTCCGGGGGCGACATGGCCTTCCTGTTCGGCAATGCCGCCGGCGATCCGTGGACCGATTTCGCGTCGATCGTGAGCGCGCCCCCGGCAAACGTGCGGAACAGCCCCAGGCCCACGCGATACGAGCGTGGCGAGGCGCAGCGGGCGATCGCGATGGCTGTGCCGGGGACGCCCTGGATGGTGGCCACGGAGGTGCCGACCCGTTTGATCGTCGCCCCGGCACAGGCCTACCTGCTGACCATGGCACCCTTTGCCGCGCTGATCGTCATCATCGGCACCCTTGCCGCATGGTGGGGGAGCCGCCGTCTGACGGCGCCGCTGGTCGGCGTGACTCAAGCAGCAGAAGCGATCGCCACGGGCGACCTCACCCAGCGAGTCCCCGTCGGACGCGACGACGAGCTGGGGAAGCTGGCGCGGTCGTTCAACACGATGGCCGAGCAGGTCTCCCGCTCGCACCATCACCTCGAAGCGCAGGTCGCCCAGCGCACGAAGGCGCTGGAGGGGACCAACGCGGAGTTGGAGTCTTTCTCCTATTCGGTCTCGCACGACTTGCGGGCGCCGCTGCGCGCGATTCATGGCTTCGCCCGGATCCTGCTCGAGGACCACCACGCCCAGCTCGATCCCGAGGCCCAGCGGCTGCTCGGCGTGATCGATCAGAACACCCGCCGCATGGGGCAACTGATCGACGATCTGCTCGCCTTCTCGCGTCTCGGACGTACCGACCTCGCGACGGGGCCCGTGGATATGAAGGAGCTCACGCAGCTGGTCGCGGACGAAGTGCAACGCACCGAAGCCGGCAGGAACGGTTCGCTGGAGATCCGAATCGACCCACTGCCGGCCGCGCGCGGCGATCGCGGCCTGCTGCGCCAGGTGATGAGCAACCTGCTGCTGAACGCCGCGAAGTTCACCCGCGATCGCCCCAGCGCGAAGATCGAAGTCGGTTCGCAGGCGGACGGCGGCCAGACCGTGTACTACGTGAAAGACAACGGGGCGGGATTTGACGCGCGCTACGCCGACAAGCTGTTCGGCGTCTTCCAGCGGTTGCACAGCACCGAGCAGTTCGACGGCACCGGCGTCGGCCTCGCGATCGTCAAGCGCATCGTGCAACGGCACGGCGGCCGCGTGTGGGCGGAAGGCGCCGTGAATCAGGGCGCCACGTTCTACTTCACCCTGCCAGGCGAGGAGCGCTGATGCAACCAAAGGGAGTCGAGATCCTGCTCGTCGAGGACAACGCCAACGATGCGGAGCTGACGCTCCGCGCGCTCAAGCAGCGCAATCTCGCCAACCAGGTATTCGTGTGTCACGACGGTGCGGAGGCGATGGAGTTCTTCGCCGATGGAGCGAGTCCGGTGCCCAAGGTGGTCCTGCTCGACCTCAAATTGCCGAAGGTGGACGGCCTGGAAGTGTTGCGCCGGCTGAAAAACGACAACCGCACGAAGACAATTCCGATCGTGGTCCTGACCTCGTCGCGCGAAGAGCCCGACATCGAGCGGGCGTACGCGCTCGGCGCGAACAGCTATATCGTAAAACCCGTGGATTTCGACGCCTTTGCCCGCGCCGTCTCCGACGTGGGACTCTACTGGCTGTTGCTGAACCATCCCCCGCAATAATCGGTGGGCACCAAGTCTCTCCGCGTGTTGGTGGTCGAGGACCGCGCAGAAGACGCGGAGCTGACCGTCCCCGTCCTGCAAGCCCAGGCCTCCTAGCCCAAACAAAACCCGAAAAAAATCGATAATATCGATACAATCTCGCGAGTGCGCGCTCACTTAATTGCTTAATCACGTCCCCATCATGTAGTTAAGTATGCGCAAGGCCAAGAGTGTAATGGTACTAGCTTGGCCTATAATGAGTTACGGCCTAGAGTGGCGCAGCGCACTGACCCCGCAGCTAGATTGCGCCCATGCCTTTACCGCCCCTTACCGGGCACGAAAGGGTTAAGACCAAACTGGCGGGCGCCCACGCCTCCGGAAAGCTGCCGCAAGCGCTTCTGCTTGCCGGACCTCGTGGCGTAGGGAAGCAGCGTCTCGCGCTGTGGCTAGCCCAACTGATCCATTGCGAAGCCCCAGGCCAGGAACCGTG
>Ga0066709_100003337_pt1 | contig 12266 bp, 9 predicted proteins | sample GraSoiAngelo_158_FD_79665 | JGI IMG/M metagenome (GOLD analysis project Ga0066709, IMG submission 79665) | Grasslands soil microbial communities from the Angelo Coastal Reserve, California, USA - 14_1009_16_30cm | ecosystem: Environmental > Terrestrial > Soil > Grasslands | place: USA... | reverse complement strand
CGCCAGGCCGCCGACCTCCATCCCTCACCGGCGGACATCCGCAACGCCAAGCACGCGGCCCGCCGGTTCCTCGCCGGCTACTTGCCCTACACGTACGGCCAGCGCGACGCGCGGCGCATCGCCGCCGCCAGCGCGGGCCTGCGCCGCCGCCTGCTCGCCCAGCCCCCACGCGTGCCCGGTCGCGAACGCGGCCGCCACCCGCGCGTCACGCTCACGCAGGCCGACGGGACGCTGCGCAGCTTCCGCCGCGAAGGTGACACGCCGAAGGTCGACGTCCACGACCCGTTGCAGCCGCACCGCGACTTGCTCGCGAAGTACACCGATCAGCAGATCCACGACCTCACCGCTTACCTGGTGACCTTGAAATGACGCGCACTTACACGCTCGCTCTCGCCGCCATCCTCGTCGCCGCCTCGTCTGCCGGCCTCGCGGGCCAGAGCAAGGGGCTCGACCCCGCCCGCATCCTGGAACCGCTGAAAGACAACTGGCTGACGTACTCCGGCGACTACTCGGGGAAACGCTACAGCGCGCTGACGCAGATCAACCAGTCCAACGTGAAGCACCTGACGCTCGCGTGGGTGAGCCGCGTGACCGCGGGCGCCGGCGGTCCGGGCTCCGGCGGGCGCGGCGGTTTCGGCGGCTTCGGCGGCGGTCCACCGACGATCATCGGCGGCGAAGGAGACGCCGAGGCGTCCGTCGGCGCGTTTGGCGGCGGCACGAACATCCGCGCGTCCATCCTGCAGGTGGACGGCATCCTGTATTTCTCCACCCCCGACAACGCGTGGGCCGCCGACGCTCATGACGGCCGCGTCCTCTGGCATTACTTCTGGCGCACGAAGGGTGGGACGCACATCGGCAACCGCGGGCTCGGCATGTGGGGGACGTACCTCTTCATGGAAACGCCGGACGACGCTCTCGTCTCGCTCGACGCGAAGACGGGGAAGGAACGCTGGCACAAACCGATCGCCGACTTCAATCAGCAGTACTTCTCGACGCCGGCGCCGATCGTCGTCGGCAATCACGTGCTCGTGGGCACCGGCAACGACCTCGACGCGCCGGGATTCCTGCAGTCGTTCGATCCCGAGACGGGCGAGCTGCAGTGGAAGTTCTATACCGTCCCGATGAATCCGGGCGACCCGGGGCTCGAGACGTGGGGCAGCCTCGACGCGGCGCGCCATGGCGGCGCCCAGGTCTGGGTGCCGGGCTCGTACGATCCGGAAACGCACTGGTACATTTTCGGCACCGGAAATCCGACGCCGGCGTATACCGACTCGCCGGCCCGCAAGGGAGACAACCTGTTCACGTGTTCGCTCGTCGCCGTGAACGTGGACACCGGCAAGATGGCCTGGCACTACCAGACGTCGCCGCACGACACGCACGACTGGGATTCGGCGCAGACGCCGGTGCTCGTGGACGCGGAGTTCAACGGACGTCCGCGGAAGCTCGTGCTCACCGCCGCGCGGAACGGCTACTTCTTTGCCGTCGATCGCCTGACCGGCGAGCATCTCGTGACGGGACAATTCTCGCAGACGGTCAACTGGGCGTCCGGACTGAACGCGAAAGGACAGCCGGTCAGGAATCCGGCGAAGGATTCAACCGTTGGCGGCGCGCTCGTCTCGTCGAGCAACGGCGGCGCGGCCAACTGGCCGCCGCCCAGCTTCAGCCCCGACACCGGTCTCTTCTACGTGCCGCTGACCGAGTCGTACTCCATGTACTACCTGACCGAAACCGATCCGCGCGGCGCGATGGGGCTCGGCGGCAAGGACGAGCAGGGTCTGACCGTCATCGGCAACTACCTGACCGCGATCGACTACAAGACGGGCAAGACCGTGTGGCGTCACAAGTATCCGGGAAGCGGCGGCAACGGCAACGGATTGCTGACGACCGCCGGCAAGCTGCTGTTCGGCGGCGACACGTCCGGCAATTTCATCGCGTACGATCCGGCGAACGGCAAGATCCTGTGGCACACGTATCTCGGCAACGTCTCGAACGCACCCCAGACCTACATGCTGGATGGGCAGCAGTACGTCCTCGTCGCCGCCGGCGACACGCTGTATGCGTTCACGCTGCATCCGTAACGCGCTGGTCGTTGCCGCCCTGTCCATCGCGCCCGCGTGCATCGCGCGCCTGGACGGCCAGCTGATCTTCGTCTCGGATGAAACTGGCGGGCGCGTCATCGTGATCCAGCCGGGCGACGGCGCCGTCCTCGCGACGATTCCCGTCGGCAAGCGTCCTCGCGGGCTTCGCGTGCTGAAGGACGGCCACCGCATGCTCGTCGCCCTGTCCGGCTCGCCGATCGCCGGCCCCGGCGTTGACGAGAAAACGCTGCCGCCCGCGGATCGCTCGGCGGACGGGATCGGCGTCCTCGATCTCGCGTCGCGGAAAGTCACGCGCGTGATCCCGAGCGGACAGGATCCCGAGTCGTTCGCCCTGTCGCCCGACGAGAAGACGATCTACGTGTCGAACGAGGAGACGGCGGAAATGTCGGCGGTCGATCTGGAAAGCGGCGCGATCCGCGGACGCGTCCACGTCGGCGAAGAGCCGGAGGGCGTCACCGTTTCGCCGGACGGCCGGTTCGTCTACGTCACGTGCGAAGGGGACAACGCGGTCGTCGCCGTGGACACCGGGACGCTGGCCGCGGTCGCGACGATCGCGACGCCGGCGCGGCCGCGCGCCGTCGTCTTCACCCCGGACGGCCGCGAAGCGTTCGTGACGACCGAGAACGGCGGCGCGGTCGCGGTCGTCGACGCCACGTCGCATCGAGCCACTGCGACGATTGCGATGCCGCGCGGGGCGTCGGCGCCGACGCCGCCGCGCCCGATGGGGGCGGTGCTGTCGCCGGACGGCAAGTCCCTGTTCGTGTCGAACGGCCGCGCGAAATCGGTCGCCGTCATCGACGTCGCGTCGCACCGCGTCGCGCGGGTGTTCGACGACGTGGGGACGCGTCCGTGGGGGATCGGGATCAGCGCGGACGGCCGCACCATCTATACGGCGAACGGGCCGTCGGGGGACGTGTCGTTCATCGACGCCGCGACCGGACAGGTGACGCGTAAGGTGGCGGTGGGAGGCAGTCCCTGGGGATTGGTCGTGAAATAGCAGGTCGCTGAACGTCCACGACCTGCAGTGACGGTGTTCACGATCGATACGCCTCCCTCCCCTTCCCTTGCACCGGAATGTTCTGCGCGGCGAGGACCTCGTGCTGCAGCGCGTACATGGCGGCCGCCGCTTCGTCGATGTGCCGCACGAACGCCAGCGACCCGGCGAGGATCGGATGCAGCCGCGCTTTGTCCTGAATGCGCGCCGGCGGGTACTCGTGCTCGACGATGAGCGGCGTGTTGGCGACGTCGAGGGCGAGCAGCTCGCGGGCGGCGAGCTGGTGGTCGAGCCAATCGACGGTGCGGTTCTGGAGATAGGCGAGCGGATCGTGACGCGCGGTCCCCGGCAGCTCGTGCTCGGCGAGCACCGTCTGTTTCTTCCACGCGTTGAGCTGATCCGCGGGATTCGGCGACGGACGCCCGTCGATCCAGTCGCCGCGCTGCAGCGTCTGGCCGCCGTACCCCCAGCCGGACACGCCGCGCGCGTCGATCACCTGCCCCTTCACGTGGAAGCCGCCGATCAGGAAGTTGTAGCCGGCGTCCTTGAGGAACTGGAAGAGCGACCGCGTGTCCTGCCCCATGAGGATCGCGTGTGACGGATCGTAATGGATGCGGAACTGATCGCCGACGCCGTGCTTCTCGCAGATCTTGTGTAGCGCAATCCACGCCCCCGGCGTATACGCGATGTTGTTGTGGAAGTTGTCGCCCGTCGTCCAGCCGGGCATCGGGCACTGCTCGACGCGGTAGGTGAGGCCGCGCGACTTCGCGTCCTCGAGCAGCGGCACGAACCACTGCTCGAAATCGAGCAGGTTCTGATCCATGCTGTGCTGCTGGTTGCGGCCCACGAAGCCGCAGACGGCGTTGACGCCGAGCAGGACGGCCGCGTCGAACACGCGGCGCATGAAGTCGTGTTTCTTCTGCCGGACCGCGGTCTCGTGGTGGAGCAGGTTGTCGAAGTAGCCGACCTCGGTGATGCCGATCCGGTGCGTCGTCAGCGCCGCCTGGACGCGGCGGGCGCGCTCGCGGTCGAACGGCTTCCGCAGGTCGAGCGTGTTCGCGACGGGGTCGAGCATCGCCTCCGGAGGGACGTCGGTCTCCGTGGGATGCAGCGCGGCGGAGAGCTGGATATGATCGGCGTCCAGCTCGCGCGCGTACGCGATCCATTCCTCGATGGCGCGATCCGGGTCCGCGTCGCGCACCTCGCGCGGCGTCAGCTCCTGAATGGCCGCGGTGAGGATGCCGATCTTCATGAACTTCGGGACGAATGGTTGAATGCGCATGCGGAACGGTATTGTATCTGTGCTGAAAGGCAGGCGGTAGAAGAGCGCCTGCGGCCCGAGCCAGGCGCGAAGTCGCCGACCCTTCGAGAGCCTCAGGGTCGCCCTGAGCGACGTCGAAGGGCGAGCGCTGAGAAAGCCGAGAAAAGAGATCACGATGCAGCGAATTGGAATGGGGCTCGTCGGCCCCGGGTTTGTCGCAGCTCATCACGTGGACGCCGTCCGCCGCCTCGGGTTCGTGGACGTTGTCGCGCTCGCCGGCAGCAGCGACGCGTCGGCGCGGAAGAAGGCGGACGCCTGGGGCGTCCCGAAGGCCTACGGCCGCTATCAGGATCTCGTCGCGGACCGCGACGTGCAGGTCGTCCACGTCACGACGCCGAATTTTCTGCACGATCCCGTGATTCGCGCGGCGCTGGGCGCGCGGAAGCACGTCGTGTCGGACAAGCCGCTGGCGGTGTCGTCGGCGGAAGCGCGCGGGCTGTGGCAGGCGGCGAAGGACGCCGGCGTCGTGCACGCCGTCACGTTCAACTACCGCGGCAACCCGCTCGTGCAGCAGGCGCGCGACATGATCGCGAAGGGGGAGCTCGGCCCGGTCCACTACGTGCACGGGCAATACCTGCAGGACTGGCTGCTCGAGCCCACGGATTATTCGTGGCGCCTCGAGCCCGACAAGGGCGGACAGAGTTCCGCGCTCGGCGACATCGGATCGCACTGGTGCGATCTCGCCGAGTACGTCGTCGGCGCGCGCATCCAGTCGGTGCTGTCGGATCTCACCACCGTCATCTCGACGCGGATGAAGCCCGAGTCGACGGCCGAGGCGTTCGCGACCGCCGGGACGCAGACCCGCCGCGAGGTGGCGATCACGAGCGAGGATCTCGCGTCGGTGCTGCTGCGCTTCGACAACGGCGCGCGCGGCGCGTTTTCGGTCGGGCAGGTGTGCGCCGGCCACAAGAACGGGCTCGAGCTGGAAGTGAACGGCCGCCGCGCGTCGCTGCGCTGGATCCAGGAGCGCCAGAACGAGCTCTGGATCGGCAAGCGGCACGAGGCCAACGCGTTGCTCGCGAAAGACCCGTCGCTGCTCGCGCCGGCGGCCGCGCGCTACGCGCGCCTGCCCGGCGGCCATCAGGAAGGCTGGGCCGATGCGTTCCACAACCTGATGCGCGACGTGTACGAATGGATTGCGGGCGGGAAAGGGGCCAGCGGCGCTGCGCCCTTCCCGACGTTCGAGGACGGCTACCGTTCCGCGTGCATCATCGAGGCGATCCTCAAGAGCCATGCGAGCGGCGGCACATGGACGAAGATCTAAAGAAGGGGCAAATACGATGGACACCAGCGAACGGATCCTGTACTCGAGGCGCGACTTCGGAACGATGGTGCTCGCCGGCCTGCCGCTCTCCCTGGCGATGGCGGCGCGCGGCAATTCGACGTTCCACGGCGTCCTCATCGGCGCGCAGACCTATAGCTTCCGGACGATCCCCGACGCCGAGGACATCATCAAGGCGATGCAGCAGATCGGCCTCAGCGAAGCGGAGCTGATGTCGAATCACGCCGAGGCGCTCGCCGGCGCGCCGGCCGCGCCGCCGGGGGGCCGCGGGGGGCGCGGCCGCGGCGAGACGACGCCCGAGCAGCAGGCCGAGATACGCCAGGCGCAGCAGGCGCGCACGGACGAGATGCGCAAATGGCGCCAGTCGATCTCGATGGACAAGTACAAGGACGTGCGCAAGAAGTTCGCCGCCGCCGGCGTCGACGTCCGGTTCCTCTGCTACAACATGAACCAGAACACGACCGACGACGACATCGAGTACGCGTTCCAGATGGCGAAGGCGCTCGGCGCGCACGCGATTACCACGTCCACGCAGCTGACCGTCGCGAAAAAGGTCGCGCCGTTCGCCGACAAGCACAAAATGATGGTCGGCTACCACGGCCACTCGAACGTGAAGGATCCCAACGAGTTTGCGACGCCGGAAAGCTTCGCGACGGCGATGTCCTACTCGAAGTACCACGGCGTGAACCTCGACATCGGCCACTTCACCGCGGCGAATTTCGACGCGGTCGCCTACGTCAAGGAACATCACGACCGCATCACCAACCTGCACCTGAAGGATCGGAAGAAGGACCAGGGCGACAACGTCCCGTGGGGACAGGGGGATACGCCGATCAAGGAGGTTCTGCAGCTCCTGAAGCGAAACCGCTACAAGATCCCGGCGAACATCGAGTTCGAGTACGCGGGGGATCCGATCGTGGAAGTCGCGAAGTGCGTGGAGTACTGCAAGCAGGCGCTCGCGTAGCAGGTACACCCGGAAGCCGTGGCTTCCGCCTTCAGGCGGAAGAGCGACTATTTGACGACGAGCGTGCCTTTCATGCCGCCGACGTAGTGGCCGGGAAACGAGCACAGGTAGGGGTACTCGCCGCGCTTCATCGGCGCCTTGAACGTGACGTCAACGGTTTCGCCGCCGCCGGCCATTCCGGTGGCGGCGAGGACGTCCTTCTTCGATTCCGGCGCGATGAAATCCGTTTCGCGATGCTGCGCGCCGGCGGTCACCAACGCCATCGCATCCGTCCCCTGCTGCAGCAGGACGAAGTTGTGCGCCATCACGATCTTCGGCATCGTGCCGACCGCGGTCAGCACGACGTGGAGCCGCTCGCCGGGCTTCGCGTTGATCGTCGTCACGTCGTACTTCATTGTCTCGGTGCCGGTGATCTTGACGGTCCGGCCGTCCGCGCCCTTCGACGCCCCTTTCGACGACTGGCCGGCCGCGGCGCCGGGCGAGACGAGCGCGAACGTCAACACGACGGTGGTGAACAGCGACGGCATCCTCATTCGAGCTCCCTCATCCAATTCTATCGCACGACCAACGACCAGCGACCAGCGGCCAGCGACGACGCGTTATTTGATGGTCCAGTAATAGATCGTTCGGCCGTCGACCTCGAGCTTTTGTTCCGGCGGCCAGTCGTTGCCCATGTCGAACGCGTGCGACACGATGCGTGTGCCAGGCTTCAGCTCGGCCTTGAGCTTCGGCATCAGCTTGACGTTCAGCGAGGGGAGCAGATAGAGCGTGACCACCGTCGCTTCGCTGATGTCGGTGGTGAAGAGATCCTGATTGAGGAACTTCACCTTGTCGGTGACGCCGGCAAGCTTGGCGTTCTCGTTCGCCTCCTCGATTCGCTTCGGGTCGATGTCGATGCCGACGCCGCGTGCGCCGTACTTCTTCGCGGCGGTCACCGGGATCCGGCCGTCGCCCGACCCGAGGTCGTAGACGACGTCGCTGCCGGTGACTTTCGCGAGCGAGAGCATCGCATCGACGACCGGCTGGGGCGTCGGCACGTAGATGACGTCCGGTTCGCGCTGAACGGCGGGGTTCTGTCTCGCCGCCGGAGCTTTCGCGGCGGCGGAACCGCTGGCGCGAAGGTCAGGCGGCGGGGCGATCGTGAGAAGAGCGGCGGCGACGAAGAACGCGACACGAGTACGAGTTCGCATGGGCTTCACCGTAAAGGAAGCGGAATGATGCTGATGACCAGGGCGGCACCGCCGGCGGTCGCCGCCGGAGCAATCCGCACCTGGTGGCCATGATGAGCGAATGAGAGCGTCCGAGCCGACGCGATTCCGATGGCGCTTCCGAAAACGACGTCGCTCAGGTAGTGCTGATGGTCGGCGATGCGGCTCGCCCCGATATAGGCGGCGCCGATGTATGCCGGAACGCCCGCCTTCCACCCGAAGTGCTGCTCGAGCACGTCGGCGGTCGCGAACGCGGCGGATGAATGACCGGACGGGAACGAATAGTGGGCGCCGTTCGGGCGCGTCCGGCGCACCGCTACTTTCAGGCCCAACGTCAATATTCCGGAAACAGCCTGCGCCTCGATCAGATCGGCGCCCGTGTTCTCGACCTTCGGCGAATGGGTGGCCGCTCCCAGCACGTAGACGGCGAACGCCGCGCCCGCGTGCGTGTAGCCGTTGCCGGCGACGTCGCCGGCGTCGAGCGCTTCCTCGAGCCGGTGCGAGCGGGTCATCCCGCGCAGCGAACCGGCGTCTTGCTGCTTCGCGAGGACGGCGAGGCCGCCGCCGAGCGCGAGCACGATCGCCGGTTCGCGCGTCACGAGTCTCGTGACGTCGCCGCCGATCGATCGGACGAGCGATCCGAACGGCCGCGACGCGTCATCCTGCCCGAACACACACGTGGAGCCCGGAACGACGAGCAGGACCGCGGCCAGCAGCGCCTTCATGAAAACCTGAAAATCATACCCCAAGGGAACGACCGCTCTGCTGGAGGAGCTTCGCGACGAGCGCTGTCCAGCCCGTCTGGTGGCTGGCGCCGAGTCCCTCGCCCGTGTCGCCATGGAAATACTCGTGGAAGAGGACGAGGGTGCGCCAGTGCGGGTCGGTCCGGAACCGTTCGATCCGTCCGTGCGCGGGCCGCGCGCCATCGGGGCCCGGCAGGAACAGCGACGAAAGCCGGCGCGACAATTCGCCGGCGACCTGCCAGAGCGTCATCATCCGCCCCGACCCCGTCGGACATTCCACCGTGAACGCGTCCCCGAAATAGTGGTGATATCGCTGCAGCGCCTCGATCAGCAGGAAGTTTCCGGGGAACCACACGGGCCCGCGCCAGTTCGAGTTGCCGCCGAACAGCGGCGTGGTGGACTCCGCCGGCTCGTAGTCGACGACGTGTTCGTGGCCGTCCAGCGTGAGGACGTACGGATGATCGTCGTGGCGGCGCGACAGCGAGCGCACGCCGTGCGGCGACAGGAATTCGCGCTCGTCGAGCATGACGCGGAGGATGCGGCGTAATTGATCCGCGTCCGCGATCGCCAGCAGGCGGCGGTCGGCGTGTCCCTTGACCTTCACGCTGGCGATGTTCTCCGTCAGGTCCGGCCGGTGGATGAGAAACCATTCGAGGCGCGTGCGGAAACCCGGCAGGCGTTCGAGGACGCGCGGCTCCAGCGTCTCGACGGCCAGCAGCGGGATCAGACCGACGATCGAATGGACTTTGAGCTCGCGTCGCGCGCCGTCGGGCGTCTGGAGGACATCGTAGAAGAATCCATCCTCCTCGTCCCACAGTCGCAGCGACGCGTCGCCGTGGCTGCCCATCGCGTGCGCGATGTACAGAAAGTGCTCCAGGAACTTGCTCGCGATGTCTTCGTACACCCCGTCGTCCATCGCCAGCTCGATCGCCATCGCGAGCATGTTGAGCGTGTACATCGCCATCCAGCTCGTCGTGTCGGACTGCTCGAGGTGTCCGCCGAGCGGGATCGGCGCGCTCCGGTCGAACACGCCGATGTTGTCGAGGCCGAGGAACCCGCCTTCGAAGATGTTGTTGCCCTCGGTGTCCTTGCGGTTCACCCACCACGTGAAGTTGAGCAGCAGCTTATGGAACACGCGCTCGAGAAACGGGCGGTCCGCTTTTCCGGATCGCCTCCGATCGATCTTGTAGACGCGCCACGCCGCCCACGCGTGCACGGGCGGATTGACGTCGCTGAAGTTCCACTCGTACGCGGGCAACTGTCCGTTCGGGTGCAGGTACCACTCGCGCAGGAACAGCACGAGCTGCTCTTTTGCGAACTGCGCGTCGATCAGCGCGAGCGGAACGCAGTGGAACGCCAGATCCCACGACGCGTACCACGGGTACTCCCACGTGTCCGGCATCGAGATGACGTCCGAGTTGTACAGCTGGATCCATTCACGGTTGCGCGCCCGCCGCCGGGAGCGCGGCGGCGGCGGCTGCCCGGGATCCCCATCCAGCCATTCGCGGACGACGTAGTGATAGAACTGCTTGGTCCAGAGCAGGCCGGCGAAGGCCTGACGCATCACGTCGCGCGCGTCCGGCGCCAGCGACGGCGGAATGACCTCCGCGTAGAACTCGTCCGCTTCGCGCAGGCGATCGGCAAACACGCGATCGAAGGCTTCGTCGAACGGTGTCGCGAGATCCGCCGGGGGCCGATCGGTCAGCCGCAGCCGCAGGACGGCGCGTCCGCCCGGCTCGATCTCGCGCGCGTAACGCGCCGCCGCTTTCGTGCCCGTACCCTGCGCGTTGACGGCGTTGACGTCGCCGTCGACGACGTAGGCGTTGATGCCGTCCTTGACGAACAGCGTTTCGTTCGGCGCGCCGAAGAGCCGGCGGCGGTTCGTGTCGTTCTCGGTGAACAGCAGGTCGGGCTCCCCCTCCGCATAGAGATAGCGCCGCCCGTAGACTGGGTCCGAGATCTCAACCGCGCGGTGCGGCAGGCCGTCGATCCGGGTGAGCGACGGGCGGACGGCGCCCGGTTTCCACGACCACTGGTTGCGAAACCAGATCGTCGGCAGCACATCGAGCGGCGCGGCATCCGGCCCGCGGTTCTCGACGGTGATGCGCGCGAGGACATCTTCGGGCGACGCCTTCGCGTATTCGACGAACACGTCGAAGTACCGATCGCCGTCGAAGATGCCCGTGTCGAGCAGCTCGAACTCCGGGTCACGCCGGGTGCGGCGGCCGTTCTCGCGGATCAGCGCTTCGTAGGGAAACGCCTGCTGCGGATACTTGTACAGGCATTTCATGTACGAGTGCGTCGGGGTGTTGTCGAGGAAGAAGTAACACTCCTTCACGTCCTCGCCGTGGTTGCCCTCGTGGTTCGAGAGGCCGAACAGCCGTTCCTTGAGGAACGGATCGCGGCGGTTCCAGAGCGCGAGCGCGAAGCAGATGTGCTGATGCCGATCGCAGAGGCCGGCGAGGCCGTCTTCGTTCCAGCGGAACGCGCGCGAGCGCGCGTGGTCGTGCGGAAAGTAATTCCAGGGATCGCCGTCGGCGCTGTAGTCCTCGCGGACGGTGCCCCACGCCCGTTCGGACACGTACGGACCCCAGCGCTTCCAGTGCGCGCGCCGTTCGGTGGCGTCCGCCAGACGCTGCCGTTCGGCGGTCATTCGTGGCGATTCACGCCGCCCCCGACCCGCCGCCGCCCGCGGCGCCCGCGCCGCTCCCGCCGCCGCCCGCGGTGCTGCTGGCGCCGCCCAACACCACGAAGCCGCTGAACGCGGAGGCGGGATGCCCGCTGCTGCCGGCTGCGGCATGGAACCAGGACGGGACGTCGCGCTGATGCTTGTTCAGATATGACGCCCAGAGCGCGGCGCGTCCCATCGCCATCGCATATGCCAGCCACGTCGACGGCGGCACGCGATCGCCCGGATGGCGGGCGAAGCGGTCGACCTCACGTCCGAAGCCGCGCCATGCCGCCGCGCGCGCGACGCCTTCATCCGTCAACGCGGTCATGCCCGCACCCATCACGAGGCCCGTCACGCCGGCGGCGACCACCGCTGCGGGAACGAAGTAGGGCCACAGTCCGTACGTGTGTATCAGCATCGCGCCGGCGATGCAGCCGGCGGCGCCGGCGAGGAGGACCGTGAGCGCCAGGCTGTTCAGCCGATTGCGCGCCGCCTGACGCGCCGGATCGAGCAATCCCCGCGCGTCGAGATCGCGCTCGACGGCCGCCGAGAACGGCTTCGCGCGGCGCGCGAGCCGCGAGCGCGCGGTGCCGAGCGTGACGGTCGCCGGCCGTGCCGGCCCGCCGAACACGATGTCGCGCACGGCGCGCTGGTGTTCCTCGACGGCCGCGGCGTCGGCGCGCAGGATCAAGTCGTACTTGTGCGAGCCCAGGTGGCCGGGCGTTTCGACGACTTCGACGTCACCGCGATCGGCAAGGTCAACGAGCGCTGCCATCGCCTGCCACAGCGCGCCGCGCCCCTTCATGAGGAGCGCACCGGCGAGCGCCGGCGGCATCGGCTCGGGCGGCGCCTGCACGCCGAGCGCGGCAGGCACCCGCGGCGGCGCGACGTAACCCTGGCGCGCGCCGAGCAGCACGGCCGCGCACACGAAGAACGCCGCAAAGGCGGCCGCGACCCAGCGCGGCGCGAGCGCGCGCGCGCGCT
>Ga0066709_100003335_pt1 | contig 12269 bp, 5 predicted proteins | sample GraSoiAngelo_158_FD_79665 | JGI IMG/M metagenome (GOLD analysis project Ga0066709, IMG submission 79665) | Grasslands soil microbial communities from the Angelo Coastal Reserve, California, USA - 14_1009_16_30cm | ecosystem: Environmental > Terrestrial > Soil > Grasslands | place: USA... | reverse complement strand
GACGCGCCGATGGCACGAGGAACACGTTGATGAACCCGGCGCCGCCGATTTCGATCCGTTCGATCCAGGGCGACGGTTCCACTGCAGCGACCACCGCGGTGGCGAGCTCGCGCGGGTTGCGCTTGAGCGTCTTGGCGAGTTGCAACGCGACGTTGCATGAATAGTCGCCGTGCTCCGCGTGCTTGGGCCGTTCGAGCGACAGCGGCGGGACAGCCCGCCCGGGGGCCACGCGGGCGAGGGCCGCAATCAGGCAGTCGGCGAGATGTGAACGCGGTTCGATCAAGGCGTCGCCGCGAAGGCTCGCGGCCGGCAAAACGAAGAATTATAGCCTGCGCGCCGGCACGACCCGGATCGCGCGCTCACGCGAATCCGAGCGGATCGACGTCGAGGCTCCAGCGCACGCGCCGCGGGCTGCTGCGCTCGAGCTCCGCCCGCCAGGGCGGCAGGAAATCATGCAGGGCAGCGCGCGCCGTGCTCTGGACCAGAACCTGGCCGCGTTCGAGCCCAGCGCGCCGCGCGATCGTTGCCGCTACGGGCGGATAGACTTCGCAGCGCAAGGCGCGCGCGGCCACGAGTGAACGTCCCTCCTCGACCGCATGGCCGAGGAATGCGTCCACCGCCGCGCGGCTCGGCCCCTCCGCGCTGAGCAGGGCGAGGTGCGCGTACGGCGGCAGCCCGAGAAGCTCACGCTCGGAGAGCAGGCTCTGGGCAAACCGATCGTAGTCGTGATCGACCAGTGCCGCGTATACCGGGTGATCGGGGAAGTCGGTCTGCACCATCACCTCACCCGGCAAGGCGGCGCGCCCGGCGCGCCCCGCGACCTGCTCCAGCAATCCGAACAACCGCTCGGTGGCCCGAAAGTCCGCGCTGTACAGCGCGTTGTCGGCGCCAAGCACGCCCACCAGCGTCAGCCGCGGAAAGTCGTGGCCTTTGGCGAGCATCTGGGTCCCGACCAGGATGTCGACTTCGCCGGCGGCGATCGCGGTGCGCATCGTCGCAAATGCGCCCTTGTGCTGCGTGCTGTCGCGGTCAATGCGCAGCACGCGCGCAGCGGGATGCAATTCGGACAAAGCGCGCTCGAGCCGCTGCGTGCCGAAACCCTGCGGTACCAGGTCCTGATTGCCGCAATCCGGGCAGGACTCCGGGACGCGCTCGGCATGAGCGCAGTGATGGCAGCGCAGCGCGCCGGCACTGCGATGCAGGACCAGACGCGCAGCGCAGCGCGGACACTGCGCCTTCCAACCGCACGCAGCGCAGAGCAGCGACGGGGCGAAGCCGCGCCGGTTGATGAACAACAGGGTCTGTTCCCCGCGCGCGATGCGCTCGGCGATCGCATCGCGCAGTGTCGAGCCCAATCCCTCGCGGGTGTCCGGGCTGCGATTCGGGACGAGCCTCACCGCGGGCATGCTCGCCTGCGCGTTCGCGCGGTGCGGAAGCTTGAGCCAGCGGTAGCGCCCGCGCCGCGCCGCGGCGTAGGTTTCCAGCGCCGGCGTCGCACTGCCAAGGACGACGGGTACCGCGCGCAGCCGCGCGCGATAGATCGCGACGTCGCGCGCGTGGTAGCGCACGCCATCCTGCTGCTTGAACGACGCGTCATGCTCCTCGTCGACGACGATCAGCCCCAGCCGCGGCAGCGGCGCGAAGACGGCGAGCCGCGTGCCGACGACGAGTTGCGCGTCGCCACGGGCCGCGGCAAGCCAATGCTCAAGCCGCTCCGACGTGGAGAGAGCGCTATGCAGAATTGCGACGCGCGCACCCTGCAGCGCCGTTGCAATGCGCAGCTGAAGCTGTGGCGTGAGGTTGATTTCAGGCACGAGCAACAGCACCTGCCGGCCCTCGGCGATGACGCGCTCCGCCGCGGAGAAGTAGACCTCGGTTTTACCGCTGCCGGTCACGCCTTGCAGCAGCGAGGGCGCGAAGCGAGTTGATTCCGCGAGCACGCCGGCGAGTGCTGCCCGCTGGTCGGCGTTGAGCGGCGGACCCGGTGCTGGGGCAGGCGCGTCGCGCCACTCAGGCTCGGCGAGGATGCGTCTGCGCTTCATGAGCGGAGGCAGCATCTGAGCGAAGCATTGACCGATCGGCTGCTGGTAATACTCGGAGACAAAACGGGACAGCGCACACAGATCCGCAGGCAGTGGAAGCAGTTCGGTTGCAACCTCGTCGATCGGAGTGAGGCGCTCCGGCGCGATCTCGCTGTCCTGAACCAGGTCAACCGCGACGCCAAGCACTCGCCGTCTTCCCAGACGCGCGCGGAGCACCGAGCCGCTGCGCACATCCAGCCCGGCGGGCAACCAATAATCGAACAGCCGATCGACGGCAACTGGCAGGGCGACGCGGACGATCGCCAAGTGCCTTCCTTATCGGGTCGGGCGGGATGCCGCGCGACTTGTAGTGTTCTGAATCGTAATCGTAGTTCGCAGCATTGCTCGCCAAGTCATTCTTTTTTCACAATATGATAAAAATGATGGATACTGTGTGGATAACTTTGTGAATAAGTCGATCTCCTGGATTAAACCCCCATTCGATCGGCTCTCGCCGGAACGCGCCCCGGGGTTTGGTCGATGCAAAAATACCACATACCCTTCATCGACTTATCCGAGGGCCGTCCGGCGCATTCTTGACAAGGGGTGAAATGCATTGCCGACGAGTGCTCGTGTGCATAAGTACGGGGCGGGAGGGCACGTTTGGATTTTTGTCAAGCCCTCGGAGAGCAAAGCCCCGCGCGGGTTTCGGCCGATTTTCCCTCGTGAGCGTTATTGTTGTCGGCGGCTGCTGGCGCGCGATTCGGCATGCACGCACGCCACCAGGGCGGCCACGTGCTCAGGGGGCGTCTCCGGGACAATCCCGTGACCGAGGTTGAAAATGAAGCCGGGTTCCGGACCGGCCGCCCGGAGCACCTCTCGGGTCTCGGTTTCGATGGCCGCGGGCGTCGACAGCAACACTTGCGGGTCGAGGTTACCTTGCAGCGCGACGCGTGCGCCAACTCTCGCGCGGGCGGCTGCGAGATCGGTTGTCCAGTCGAGCCCGATCGCGTCGCATCCACAGCCGGCGATGCGCTCCAGCCACTGCCCACCGCCTTTGGTGAAGACAATCGTCGGCGCGGACGCGCCGACAGTGCGCAGGCGCTGCAGGACGCGCTCGATGTAGGCGAGCGAGAACTTCGCGTACGCGTCGGCGGCGAGCAGGCCGCCCCACGTATCGAATATCATCACCGCGTCGGCGCCGTGCCGGATCTGCTCGGCGAGGTAAGCGGCAACGGCATCCGCATTGACGGCGAGAATCCGATGCAGAAGATCGGGCCGCTCATAGAGCAGGCGCCGCACGCGGGAGAAGTCGGCGCTGCCGCCACCCTGGATCATGTAGCAGGCCAACGTGAATGGACTGCCGGCAAAGCCGAGCAGCGGGACGCTGCCGTCCAGGGCGCGTTTGATCGCAGCGACCGCATCGAAGACGTAGGCAAGACGCGCGAGATCGGGCGCGCCCAGCCGCGCGATTGCCGCCTCATCGCAGAGCGGTCGCTCGAAGCGCGGACCATCGCCTTCGACGAACGAAAGACCCAATCCCATCGCGTCCGGAACGGTGAGAATGTCGGAGAACAGGATCGCCGCGTCGAGCGGGAAGCGCGCGAGCGGTTGCAGCGTCACTTCGGTGGCGAGCATTGGATCCTGGCACAGCCGCATGAAGCTTCCCGCCCGGGCGCGCGTCGCGTTGTACTCCGGCAGGTAACGCCCGGCCTGGCGCATGAGCCAGATCGGGACATAGTCCGTCGGTTCACGGCGTAGCGCTCGGAGCAGGATGTCGTTTCGGGGTCGCATGGCGTATGCAGAGAGCCGCGGCCCACCGGCCGGCGACTTAACGAGGCGATCTTGTCGCTTCAATGCGCGGGCAGCAAGCGCCGCCCGCAAAGCCGCTCCAGGATCGCCAGCGGAGAGCTTTGCAGCTCGTACATGGCCGCGATCGGCAGATGGATGGTCTGCTCGAGCATGTGCTGACCCGAAACCGCCGCGTGCATGACCTGGTCGGAAAAGCACAGCCACGTGGTCCCGGGCGCGAAACGCACGGTCCGCTGCTCGCAACGGCTCTGGTAGTCGAGGTCGGCCTTTGCGTTGTCGTGAAGGCCGAGCATCAGATGATCGTATTCGCTGCGCACGCCCTTGGTGACGCGCAGCCAGGCCAGCAGCGCAGGGGCTCCCGGCAGCTGTGGGCGGACCCGCGGCAGGAAGGTCTGAGCCATCGTCGCGAAGGCCTCGCCGACGCGCCAGACACGGTCCTCGACCGGATTGACGTTCGAGAACACGCGCAGGATGCGCTCGCCGTGATTCGGGCGCGACGGGAAGGCATCGATGTGTAACCGCGCGTCATCCTTCCGCCAGGACAACGTGCGGCCCACGGCGGGCTGCGGGCGATAGCTCGTGCGTGCGCGCTTGACGTAGGGCGCGTAGCGCGGAAAAAGCGCGGTCACCAGATCCCTCGCGCATCCGGCGAAGCGTTCGATCATGAGTGCGAGTGCGGCGAGATCCGCCGGGAGGCCGTGCGCGCCTTTGAGCGCATCGCCGTCCAGGCTGATGTTCTTTGCCCGCCCGTCCGACCACACCGGCGAGAGGAAGCGAAGCTCGTCCGGAGAGAGCTCGAATCGCAGATGCGGCAATATCAGCACGCCGCCTCCCTCGAGCGTCCGGATCGCAGTCTGCTGCGCATCGGGGGCAAGCGCCGGCCGCCAGCTCGTGAGGTCCAGCGAGACGATGTCCGTCATCCCAGGGCAACTAACGCGGAAGCTCTGAGGCTCCCATCAGAGACTCGTCGATCGCCCGCGCGCATTGCCGGCCCTCGCGAATCGCCCACACAACCAGTGACTGGCCGCGCCGCGTATCGCCGGCGGCGAAGACCTTCGGTACCGACGTCTGGTAAGTCTCGGTATCCGACGCGACGTTGCCGCGCGCATCGTACTTCACCCCGAGCTCGTCGAGCATGCCCTCGTGCACGGGATGGATGTAACCCATCGCGAACAGCACCAGATCGGCTTTGAGCTCGAACTCGCTCCCGGGCACGTCGTGCAGCTTGCCATCTTTCCACTCGACGCGGCAGGCGACGAGCGCTTTGACCTTGCCGCCCTCGCCGCGGAAAGTCTTGGTTTGCACCGCCCAATCGCGGTCGCAGCCTTCTTCGTGCGACGTCGACGTACGCATCTTGATCGGCCAGTACGGCCAGACCAGCGGCTTGTTCTCGTGCTCCGGCGGCTGTGGCAGCAACTCGAACTGCACGATCGACGTTGCGCCCTGCCGGTTCGAGGTGCCGACACAGTCCGAGCCTGTGTCGCCTCCGCCGATGACCACCACATGTTTGCCGTGAGCGGATAGCGGAGGCACACTCGCATCGCCCGCGACGCGCCGGTTCTGCAGCGGCAGAAAATCCATCGCGAAATGAATGCCGTCAAGCTCGCGCCCGGGCACGGCGAGATCGCGTGGATGCTCCGATCCCGCAGTGATGGCCACGGCATCGAATTCCTCGACGAGCGTGCGCGCCGGAATGGCGCCGGGAGCCGTCCCGCCGATGGCCACCCCCGCGCGAAAGTCAACACCCTCGGCCTGCATCTGCGCCATGCGGCGATCGATGTGATGCTTCTCCAGCTTGAAGTCCGGAATTCCGTAACGCAGCAGGCCGCCGATGCGGTCGTTCTTCTCGAAGAGAACGACATCATGGCCTGCGCGCGCCAGCTGCTGCGCGCAGGCCATCCCCGCCGGGCCGGACCCCACGACGGCCACGCGTTTGCCCGTTCGGGTCGTCGGCGCCTGCGGCACGACCCAGCCTTCCTCCCAGCCTCGATCGATGATGAAATGCTCGATCGATTTGATCCCGACGGGATCGTTGTTGATGTTGAGCGTGCATGCGGCCTCGCAGGGCGCGGGGCAGATGCGGCCGGTGAACTCCGGAAAATTGTTGGTCGAATGCAACACGTCGAGCGCCTGGCGCAGATCATGCCGGTAAACCAAATCGTTCCAGTCGGGGATGATGTTGTTCACCGGGCAGCCCGATTGGCAGAACGGGATGCCGCAGTCCATGCAGCGAGCTCCCTGTTTCGCCGCCGCGTCATCCTGAAGCGTAAGGATGAACTCGCGGTAGTGGCGAATCCGCTCCTCTACGGGAAGTACGACTTCCTTGATCCGCTCGAGCTCGATGAAGCCGGTGACCTTGCCCATCACGCCATCCGAACTGCCGCGCCGAAGGCGCGCGCAAGCGTCACGCCGCTTCCTTCTGCCTGCTCGCGCTTACCTGGTCCGCCTTGAGTTTCGCCGCGTACTGCTCGCTCAACGCGCGCCGGTACTCGTGCGGGAAGACCTTGGCAAACTGGCCGCGCGCGGTCTCCCAATCATCGAGGATCGCCAGTGCCAGCGTGCTGCCGGTGAACCGCAGGTGCTTCTCGATCAACGCGCGCAGCAGGGATTCGTCGGTCTGCCCGGCATGCAGGACCCGCCCCTTGCCCGCCGCCGCCAGCTCTCGCTCCGCTCGAAGTTGGTCGGCTTCGGGCAACACGCGCTCGAGCACCACCATCGACGTGTTGCAACGCTCCGCGAACGTGCCGTCCTCGTCGTAGACGTAGGCGATGCCGCCGCTCATGCCGGCGCCGAAGTTCCGCCCCGTGCGCCCGAGCACGACTACCGTGCCGCCGGTCATGTACTCGCAGCCGTGATCGCCGCTACCCTCGACGATTGCGCTCGCGCCCGAGTTGCGCACACAGAAGCGCTCGCCCGCCACCCCGCGGAAATACGCCTCGCCGTCGATCGCGCCGTACATCACGGTGTTGCCGATGACAATGTTCTCTTCCGGTCGCGCCGGCGACTCGGGATCGGGGTAGACGACCAGCCGCCCGCCGGAAAGCCCTTTGCCGACGTAATCGTTAGTCGCGCCCTGCAGCTCGAAGGTGACGCCGCGGGCGAGGAACGCGCCGAAGCTCTGCCCCGCGGTGCCGTTGAACATGACGTGCAGCGTATCCCCGGGCAGGCCCTCGTGACCATAGCGCCGGGCGATGTCACCGGAAAGCATCGCGCCGACCGAGCGGTGCGCGTTGCGAATGCGGTACTCGAGTCGCACCGGTTTCTTCTGTTCGATTGCCGGCGCGCCGTCGGCGATGAGCTGATGATCGAGCGCGCGCGCGAGGCCGTGATCCTGCGTTTCGCACTGATAGCGCGCCACGTTCGCCGGCATTTGCGGCTGGTAGAAGACTTTCGAGAAATCGAGGCCGCGCGCCTTCCAATGATCCAGACCATCGCGCATGTCGAGCAGATCGCAGCGTCCGATCAGGTCGTTGAACCTGCGGATGCCCAGCTTGGCCATGAGCTCGCGTACTTCTTCGGCGACGAAGAAGAAGTAGTTGACGACGTGCTCGGGCGCTCCGGTGAACTTCTTGCGCAGCTCCGGATCCTGCGTGGCGATCCCGACCGGGCAGGTGTTGAGATGGCACTTGCGCATCATGATGCAACCTTCAACGACCAGCGGCGCCGTCGCGAAGCCGAACTCGTCGGCGCCGAGCATCGCGCCGATCGCCACATCGCGGCCGGTCTTCATCTGTCCGTCGACCTGCACCGTAATGCGACCGCGCAGTCGGTTCAATACCAGCGTCTGCTGCGTTTCGGCGAGCCCGAGCTCCCACGGCGTGCCCGCGTGCTTGATCGAGGATACGGGCGAAGCCCCCGTGCCGCCGTCATGGCCGGCGATCGTCACGTGATCGGCCTTCGCCTTCGCCACGCCTGCGGCGACCGTCCCCACGCCGACTTCGGACACGAGCTTGACGGAGATCGATGCCAGCGGATTGGCGCTCTTCAGATCGTGGATCAGTTGCGCCAGGTCCTCGATGGAATAGATGTCGTGATGCGGCGGCGGCGAGATCAGGCCGACGCCGGGAACGGAGAAGCGTATCTGCGCGATGTAAGAAGAGACCTTGTGGCCGGGAAGCTGCCCGCCTTCGCCGGGCTTCGCGCCCTGTGCCATCTTGATCTGAAGCTGATCGGCATTGACCAGATACTCCGCGGTCACGCCGAAGCGGCCGGAAGCGACCTGCTTGATCTTCGAGCGCAGCGAATCGCCTTCCTTGAGCGCGATATCGGCGACCACACCATCGAGCCTCGATTTCAGCGTTTCGCCCTTCTTCACCAGCGGGTAGCGACGCGCGTCCTCGCCACCCTCACCTGTATTCGATTTGCCGCCGATGCGGTTCATCGCCACGGCCAGCGTCGTATGCGCTTCGCTGGAGATCGACCCCAGGCTCATCGCTCCTGTCGCGAAGCGCTTGACGATCTCGGAGGCAGGCTCGACCTCGTCGAGCGGGACCGGTTCCGCGGCAAACTTGAACTCGAACAGCCCCCGCAGCGTCATCTGTCGCTTGCCCTGTTCGTTCACCAGCCGCGCGAACTCGCGGTAGGTCGAGTGGCTGTTGGCGCGGGCCGCGTGCTGAACCTTGGCGATCGAGTCCGGCGTCCACATGTGCTCTTCGCCGCGGGTGCGGTACATATACTCTCCGCCGGCGTCGAGCGCGGTTCGCAGGACAGGGTTGTCGCCGAACGCGAGCTCATGCAGGCGGTACGCTTCCTCGGCGACCTCGAACAGGCCGATGCCCTCGATGTTGCTGGCCGTTCCAGTGAAATACTTCTGGATGAACGCCGAGTTGAGACCGACCGCCTCGAAGATCTGCGCTCCGCAATACGACTGGTAGGTCGAGATGCCCATCTTGGCGATGACCTTGTACAAACCCTTGCAGATCGCCTTGATGAACCGCTTGGCCGATTCCTCGGCCGAGACTTCGGGCACGTACTCGTGCAGTTGCGTGACCGATTCCAATGCGAGGTAGGGATGGATCGCCTCGGCGCCGTACCCGGCGAGGAGCGCGAACTGATGCACTTCGCGCACCGAGCCCGTTTCCACGACCAGACCGGTGCTGGTCCGCAGGCCCTTGCGCACGAGGTGCTGATGCACCGCGGCGGTGGCCAGCAGCGCCGGGATCGGCATCAGCTGCGCCGAAACCTTGCGGTCGGAGACGATGAGGATGTTGTAGCCGAGCTTGATCGCATCCTCGGCGTGTGCGCAGAGGCTCGCCAGCGCCGCCTCCATGCCGGCCGCGCCCCACGCAGCCGGATAGCAGATATCGAGCTCGAGCGAACGGAACGCACCGCCCGAGAAAAGCTCGATATGGCGGATCTTCTCCATATCGTCGGCGGTGAGGATCGGCCTTTGGGCCTCGAGCCGCATTGGCGGGTCGGTCTCGTTGATGCCCAGGAGATTCGGGCGCGGGCCGATGAAGGTCACCAGCGACATCACCAGCTCCTCGCGGATCGGATCGATCGGCGGGTTCGTCACCTGCGCGAAGAGCTGCTTGAAATAGTTGTAAAGGACCTTCGGCCGGTTGGAGAGCACCGGCAGCGCCGCGTCGTTGCCCATCGAGCCGACCGCCTCTTCGCTCGTTTCGACCATCGGCGCGAGCAGGATCTTCACGTCTTCCTGCGTATAGCCGAAGGCCTGCTGGCGGTCGAGCAGCGACACGGATGATTTCTGCGGCGGCGCCGGATCGGGCAGCGCCTCGAGCGCGATGCGCGAGCGATCGATCCAGGCGCGATACGGCTTCGCGGTCGCGAGCGTGCGTTTCAACTCCTCGTCGTCGATGATCCGCCCCTGCTCGGTATCGACCAGCAGCATCCTGCCCGGCTGCAGGCGCCACTTCTTGATGATCTTGCGCTCCGGAATGTCGAGCACGCCGACCTCCGAGGCCAAGATCACGTAGTTGTCGTCGGTGACGATATAGCGCGCGGGCCGCAGTCCGTTGCGGTCGAGCGTGGCGCCGATCTGGCGGCCATCGGTGAACGCCATCGCGGCCGGGCCGTCCCACGGCTCCATCAGCGCTGCGTGGTATTCGTAGAACGCACGTCGGTCCTCGTCCATCAGCGGATTGCCGGCCCACGCCTCGGGAATCATCAGCATCATCGCGTGGGCAAGCGGGTAGCCGCCCATGACCAAGAGCTCGAGCGCGTTGTCGAACGAAGCCGAATCGGACTGGCCGTCGTAAATCAGCGGCCAGATCTTGTCGAGGTCGGCGCGCAGCACCGGGCTCGCGATCGCCTGCTGACGGGCGCGGATCCAGTTGACGTTGCCGCGCAGCGTGTTGATCTCGCCGTTATGGCACACCAGCCGGAAGGGGTGCGCCAGGTCCCAGGTCGGAAAGGTGTTGGTCGAGAAGCGCTGGTGCACCATGGCGAGCGCCGACACCATGGTCTGATCCTGCAGGTCGCGGTAATACTCTCCGACCTGATGCGCGAGCAGCATGCCCTTGTATACGATCGTGCGCGTCGACATCGACGGCACGTAGAACTCCTTCCCGTGACGAAGCTTCAACGCCTGGATCGCATGGCCTGAACGCTTGCGGATGATGTAGAGCTTGCGCTCCAGCGCATCCTGATCGATTTCGTTGGTGCCGCGCCCGATGAATACCTGGCGGATGACCGGTTCGACTTCCTTGGTCCGTTCCGAAAGGCCGGAGTTATCGGTCGGCACGTTGCGCCAACCAAGCAGGACCTGACCCTCGGCCGCGATCGCGCGCTCGATTTCCTGTTCGCAAGCCACGCGCGAAGCCGGTTCCTGCGGGAGGAACACCATGCCCACGCCATACTGTCCGATCGCGGGCAGCGTCAACCCTTGTCGACCACAGACCCGGCGCAGGAACGCATCGGGCGTCTGGACCAGGATCCCGGCGCCGTCGCCCTGCAGCGGATCGGCGCCGGTCGCACCCCGGTGCGTAAGATTCTTCAGAATCTGCAGCGCCTGGGTAACGATCGCGTGGCTTTTCTGGCCTTTAATGTGTGCGATGAACCCGAGCCCGCAAGCGTCGTGCTCATGGCGAGGGTCGTAAAGGCCCTGTTTCGCTGGCGGGAAACGCCTTGAATCGGTCGCCATCACTTCCTCGCTGTCGTAACCGGGGCTCAAACCCACGCCATCATAACCGCCGCCATCCAGGTTTGACCCAAACCGGGCCAGCCGAATCGCGGTCTGGCTAAGTTGTTTCATGTTAGCGAGATTGTTGCATTGCGGCAACCGCCGCGGCGCCTGGGGCGCTAGCGGCACTAAAGCACTTGCGCCGGCAGGGAACTTGCGCTTTAATCTCAACAAAGTGGCCTATATGCTTGTCGCAGCGTTTAAAACTGACAGGCGAGACCGAATCTTTAGGACAATATCATCAGGGACCCGCTCATGGCGCCAAACCGTCTGAATGCCCAATGGCTGCGGCTCACGCTCGCCACGCTTGCACTTGGCGCGCTCGCGATCCTGAGCGGCTGCGGAGGCGGCAGCGGAGCGCCCAACAACCCCTTCGCACCGCCGCCGACGACACCGGGCCCGCTGTCGATATTGCCGGCGGCGCCCACTGTTTTCTCCAATACCCCGGCGACCCTGACCATAACCGGCGGCGTGCCGCCTTACGCCGTTTTTTCCAGCAATACCGCTGTGCTCCCGATCGGCGCATCTATAACCAGCGGCACGATTGTGCTACTGCCCGGCAACGTGCTTGCCGATACCGTGGTAGCGATCACTGCACAGGATTCCGCCGGTACGAAGGTCTCGACAAACGTCACCGTCAAACCCGCGCCGATCTTTAATACGCTGACGGTCACGCCGGCGTCGGCTGCGTGCGGAACAAACGCCGTGTGCTCCGGGCAGACCGCGACGGCGAAGGTGATCGTTACCGGCGCCGGCGGCGTGGGCCTCCCGAATCGCCAAGTCAGGTTCGACGTCGTTGCCGGCGCGTTCGCAATCGAGAGCAACGACCCGGCAAACCCGCTGGTCTCGACGCTCACCGTCGTGTCCGATCAGTTCGGCGTCGCGCAGGTGATCATCCAGGCGAGCGCTAGCGCCCCGACGCAACCGGCGCTGCTGCGCGCGACGGAGTTGACCACCGGCAACCAGCAGACCGCGCAGTTCACTATCGTGCAGACGATCAACGGCGCGGCGGTCCTGTCGGTCGTGCCGGCCACCGCGACGATCACCGGACCCGACAACACGCAGTGTTCGACCGGCTTCCGGATCGACTACTTCATCTACGGTGGAACGCCGCCGTATCGGATCAGCTCGACCTTCCCCACCGCGGTGACCTTGCTCAATTCGACCGTGCTGGCGAGCGGACAGCCGTTCAGCGTGATCACCAACGGCACCTGCGTGAACCCCCTGGTGTTCTCGATCGTCGACGCGATCGGCCTGCAGACGACCGCCACGTTGAACAACGTGCTTGGGACGAT
>Ga0066709_100003334_pt1 | contig 12269 bp, 8 predicted proteins | sample GraSoiAngelo_158_FD_79665 | JGI IMG/M metagenome (GOLD analysis project Ga0066709, IMG submission 79665) | Grasslands soil microbial communities from the Angelo Coastal Reserve, California, USA - 14_1009_16_30cm | ecosystem: Environmental > Terrestrial > Soil > Grasslands | place: USA... | reverse complement strand
TTGCAGCCGAGCATCTGCGTGCAGGGCGCACCGGGTACCGGTAAGACCGCGGTGGGCCTGCACCGGTTGGCGTACCTGCTGTACACCGAACCGAACCGGCTCACCGGTGGCGTCACCGTGGTCGGGCCGAACCGGTCGTTCCTCGCCTACATCCGCCACGTGCTGCCGGCGCTGGGCGAGGTGTCGGTACTGCAGAAGACCATCGACGAGTTCATCGACCGGCCGGTGACCGGAGCCGACCCGGCGGACACCGCGCGGCTCAAGGGCGATGCGCGGATGGCGCAGGTGCTGCACCGGGCGCTGTGGAGCCACGTCACCGAACCCGGCGACGACTTCGTGTACGTGCACGGCGCGACGCGGTACCGGGTCGCCCGGGGCCGGGTCGCCCAGACGATGGCGGACCTGCGCCACGGTACCCGCTACGGTGCCGGCCGCGACGCGGTCGCGCAGCGGCTCGCGGGCCTTGTCCTGGCGCAGATGGAGCGGCGCGGCGCGACCCCCGACGACCGCGAGCTGGCCGCGGTGGCCCGGTCCCGGCCGGTCCGCCAGCTGCTCGACGCGGTGTGGCCGAAGCTGTCCGCCGAACAGGTGCTGCACCGCCTGCTGGCCGACCCGGACGTTCTCGCCGCCGCGGCCGACGGGCTGTTCACCGCGGCGGAGCAGGCGGCGCTGCGCTGGCCCCGGCCGTACCGGTCGGCGAAGTCGGCGAAGTGGTCCGCGGCCGACGCGGTGCTGCTCGACGAGCTGGCCGGCCTGATCGACCGCACCCCGTCGCTGAGCCACGTGATGGTCGACGAGGCGCAGGATCTCAGTCCGATGCAGTGCCGGGCACTGGGCCGGCGGTGCGCCACCGGATCGCTGACGGTACTCGGTGACATCGCGCAGGGCACCAGCGCGTGGGCCGCCGACGACTGGCCGACGCTGCTGCGCCACCTCGGCAAGCCGGACACCCGGCTGGCGGTGCTGGACCGCGGGTTCCGGGTACCGGCGCAGATCATCGGGTACGCCGCCCGGCTGCTGCCGGCCATCGCGCCGGACCTCGCCGCGCCGACGTCGGTACGCCGGGCCGGCGGCGCCCTGCACGTCACCGCCACCGGGGCGCTCGTCGACACGGTCCTGGCGGTCTGCCGGGACCGGCTCACCCAGGCCGGTTCGGTCGGCCTGATCGCGGCCGACGCCGACATCGCCGCCCTGTACCGGCGGCTGCGCGACACGGGCCTCGACGCCGCCCTGCTCGGCGAGCAGGAGGACGCGCTGGAGTCCAGCCGCCTGGTGTGCGTACCGGCGAGCCTGGCCAAGGGGCTGGAGTTCGACACGGTCGTCGTCGCCGAGCCGGGCCGCATCGTCGCCGCCGAACCGCGCGGGCTGCACCGGCTGTACGTGGTGCTCACCCGGGCGGTCAGCGCGTTGCACGTCGTACACGCCGAACCGCTGCCGGAGGCCCTCGCCACGCCGGCCTGACCTCGCGGTAACCGCACGGTCGCGGTCGTCCTTACCCAATTCCGAGCCGGGTCGGTTACCTTCGGGCGATGAGCACGGTGTCCCGTCGCGGCCGCCGGACCGCGCTCGCCGCGGCCGCCGCCATGGCGCTCGTGCTCACCGCGCTCGTCTTCTACCGGTGGGGCGCGGCCGGCCCGGCGGCACCGACGGCGGCGCCGAGGCCCGGTCCCAGCCCGTCGGCGAGCCGGCAGCCGACCACCGCCGACATCTACACCGCCGTCGCCCCGTCGGTGGTCTCCATCGAAGCCACCCGTACCGGCGGGGCGGGCGACGCCGGTACCGGCATCGTCGTCAACGCCAACGGGCTGGTGCTGACCGCGCTGCACGTCGTGAAGGGCGCGACCGGCGTCCGGCTGACGTTCGCGGACGGTACCACCTCGGCGGCGGCGATCCTCGCCAGCGACCCGGCCATCGACATCGCCGTGCTGGCGCCGCAGACGCTGCCGTCGGTCCTGGTACCCGCGGTGCTCGGCGCGTCCGACCGGCTGGCGGTCGGGGACAACGTGGTCGCCATCGGCGACCAGCTGGGCCTGACCCGCACCACCACCGCGGGCGTCGTGTCCGGCCTCGACCGCGCGGCCAGCGGGGTCGACGGCACCAACCTGACCGGGCTGATCCAGTTCGACGCCGCGGTGAACCCGGGCAGCTCCGGCGGACCGCTGCTCAACGCCAAGGGGGAGACGGTCGGCATCGTCGTGGCGCTGGTCAACCCGACGGCGGCGGGCACGTTCATCGGGGTCGGGTTCGCCGTACCCATCGGCGCGGCCGCCGCCGCGGGCGGCGGCGACCGGGCACCCCAGCAATGAAGGGACGACCGATGGACCAAGCCAACCCGATGGAGCAGGTGCTCTACGAGGTCAAGAAGACCATCGTGGGCCAGGACGTGCTGCTGGAGCGGCTGCTCGTCGCGCTGCTGGCCGGTGGGCACATCCTCGTCGAGGGGGTACCGGGACTGGCCAAGACCCTGGCCGTCAAGTCGCTCGCCGCCGCCATCGGTGGCCAGTTCCACCGGGTCCAGTTCACCCCCGACCTGGTACCGGCGGACATCGTCGGTACCCGCGTCTACCACCAGCGCACCGGCGAGTTCCAGGTGTCGCTCGGGCCGGTGTTCACCAACCTGCTGCTGGCCGACGAGATCAACCGGGCGCCGGCCAAGGTGCAGAGCGCGTTGCTGGAGGCGATGCAGGAGCTGCAGGTGACGATCGGCCGGGAGACCCACCTGGTACCGCGGCCGTTCCTGGTGATGGCCACCCAGAACCCGATCGAGTCGGAGGGCACGTACCCGCTGCCCGAGGCGCAGGTCGACCGCTTCATGATGAAGGTGCTCGTCGACTACCCCAGCCCGACCGAGGAGTTCGTGGTCGTCGAGCGGGCCATCGCCCCGCCGCCGGCCGGCCAGCCGGTCGTCGACCTCGACCAGCTCGCCGGCATGCAGTCCCGGGTCGGGCAGGTGTACATCGACCCGGCGCTGATCGAGTACTCCGTGACGCTGGCCAACGCCACCCGCCGGCCCGACGACATCGGGCTGGCCAAGCTCGGGCGGTACGTCACCTTCGGGGCCAGTCCGCGGGCTTCCATCAATCTCGTGCTCGCCGCGCGGGCGCTGGCATTCGTGCGGGGCCGGGACTATGCGGTACCGCGTGATCTCACCGACCTGGTGCTCGACGTGTTCCGGCACCGGCTGGTGCTGTCCTACGAGGCGCTGACCGACGACGTCACCGCCGATTCGGTGCTGACCCAGGTGATGGCGGCGGTACCGGTACCCGACGTGCCGCAGGGCAGACGATGACCAGCCCGCCCGACCGGTTGCTGCGCCGCCTGGAATGGCACGTCGTGCGCCGGCTCGACGGGCAACTGCAGGGCGCCTACCGCACCGTGTTCCGGGGCGCCGGGATCGACTTCACCGACCTGCGCGAGTACACCCCCGAGGACGACGTGCGGCACATCGACTGGAACGTGACCGCGCGCCTGGACGAGCCGTACGTGCGCGAGTACACCGAGGACCGGGAGCTGACCGCCTGGCTGGTCCTCGACCGGTCCGCGTCGATGCGGTTCGGGGTCACCGGGAAGGACTCGGTGCTGGCCGAGCTCGCCGTCTGCCTCGGCCGGCTGTTCAGCCGCACCGGCAACCGGGTCGGCGCGATCCTGTACGACAACGGGTACCAGCGGATCATCCCGCCGCGCACCGGCCGTACCCACATCCTGTACCTGACCGCCGAGCTGACCAGGCCGGCGGCCGCCGGTACCGACGGGCGGACCACCGACCTCGCCGCGATGCTGCACCTGGCCGCGGCGACGGTGCGCCGGCGCAGCCTGCTCTTCGTCATCTCCGACTTCATCAGCGACGAGGACTGGGAACCGCCGCTGATCCGGCTGGCCCAGCGGCACGAGGTCGTCACGATCCGCGTCGTCGACCCGATGGAACTGGACCTGCCCGACCTGGGCCTGGTCATGGTCGAAGACGCGGAGACCGGCGAGCAGCTGTTCGCCGACACCGGCGATCCCTTTTTCCAGCAACGGTTCCGCGACGAGGTGGCGGCCCGGGAGTCGGCCGTGGCGGGGCGGATGCGGCGGGCCGGCGTGCTCGCGCACCGGATCGGTACCGACGAGGACCTGGGCGACGCGCTGGTCGAGATGGTGCGCCGGTCGAAGCGTAGGTCAGCATGAGGGAGCGTCAGCGAGCGAATCATGGGCGCAGTGTGTTGGTGCCTCATGCCGGACCGCAGCGAAGCGAGGATCCGGCATGAGGTTCGACTATCCGGTCATGATCGTGGTCGCTGTGGCGGTCGCGACCGGCCTCGGCGTGGCCTACCGCGCCCTGCACCGCACCCGGGCGCGCAACCTGGCCGCGCTGGGCGTCGGCCGGGCCACGACGCTGCGCCAGCACGTGCCGCCGCTGCTGTTCCTCGTCGCGATCAGCCTGCTGCTGCTGGCCGTGGCGCGGCCGCACGCCACGGTCCGGGTGCCGCGGGCCACCGGTACCGTGATCCTCGCCTTCGACGTCTCGAACAGCATGACGGCGACGGACGCCGCACCCACCCGCCTGGCCGCCGCACAGGCCGCGGCGACGCGGTTCGTCCAGGCGCAGCCCGACTCGGTCGACATCGGCGTGGTCGCCTTCGACCAGGGCGCGCTGACCACCCGCCCGCCGACCAGGGACCATGACCAGGCGATCGCCACGATCCAGCGGCTGCACGCGGCCGGGGGTACCTCGCTGGGGCAGGCCATCCTCGCCTCGCTCGCCGCGATCGTCGGGCGGCCGGTCACCCTGCCCGATCCCTCGTCGAACTCGCCGCCGCCGTCCCTGGGGTACTGGGGCTCGGCGACCATCGTGCTGCTGTCCGACGGCGAGGAGACCGGCGGCCCCGACCCGGTCGCGGCGGCGGGGCTGGCGGCGAACGCCGGTGTGCACGTGGAGACGATCGGGTTCGGGACGGTCGCGGGTACGACCATCAAGGTGGATGGTTATGAGGTGGCCACCGCGCTGGACGAGGACCTGCTGACGCAGATCGCGCAGGCGACCGCGGGCACGTACCACCGGGCCGGCGACGCGAGGTCGGCCGACGACATCTACCGGTCGGTGGCCCTGCGGATCACCGCGAAGCCGGAGTTCATGGAGCTGACCGGGGCGGCGGTCGTCGTCGCGGTACTGCTGCTCACGGCCGGCGGGCTGCTCATGGTCACCTGGTACGGACGGATCCTGTAGATGTCGCTGACCTGGCCCTGGGCACTGCTGGCACTGCTGGCCTTCCCGCTGCTGCTCGGGTACCGGTGGTGGCTGCGCCGGCGCCGGCGGCGGGGCGCGGTGCGGATGTCGAGCGTCGCGCTGGTCCGGGCGGCGCTGCCGCAGCGGTCGGCGTGGCGGCGCCGGATCCCGCTGTGGTTGCTGGCGGCCGGCCTGGTCGTGCTGGCCGGCGGCGCGGCCCGGCCGCAGGCCACCGTCGTGGTGCCGTCGGAGTCCTCGGCGATCCTGCTGGCGATGGACGTGTCCGGGTCGATGTGCTCGACCGACGTGGTACCCAACCGGCTGACCGCGGCCGAGAACGCCGCGAAGGACTTCGTCCGGGCGCAGAAGAGCGGCACCCGCATCGGCCTGGTCGTGTTCACCGGGCTGGCCGCGTTGCAGGTGCCGCCGACCACCGACAAGGACGCGCTGATCGCCGCGATCGGCACGCTGCGCACCAACCGGGGTACCGCGATCGGCCTGGGCATCCTGGCCGCGCTCGACGCGATCTCCGAGATCAACCCGGACGTCGCGCCGACCGGGGTCGAACTGCCGGCCGGGCAGGCGGCACCGGGTACCGACTTCGAGCCGGACACGATCGTGGTGCTCACCGACGGCGCGAACACCCAAGGGGTCGACCCGGTCACCGCGGCGGGGCAGGCCGCCGCGCGGCACGTGCGGGTCTACACGATCGGCTTCGGTACCACGGTGCCGGCCCCCTTCGTCTGCACCCCGGACCAGATCGGCAACGACTCGCCGTTCGGCGGCGGGAGCCGGTTCGGGCAGGGACGCGGGTTCGGCGGCGGGCGCCGTGACCAGGGCATCGACGAGCCGACGCTGACCCAGGTCGCCACCGTCACCGGCGGCCGGTACGTCCAGGCCAAGGACGCCGACGAGCTGGCCGCCGCACTGCGCAACCTGCCCAGCTCGATCGTGTTGCAGCACCGGCACCTGGAGATCACCGTGTGGTTCGCGCTCGCCGGTGGGGTACTCGTGCTGGTCGCCGTGGGGTTGGCGCAGTGGTGGAACCGCTCGCGCCGGGCTTGACCGCCGAGGTCGAGGTCGTCGGTGAGCCGCGGCCGGCGGTGCTCGCCTCGCCGCTCGCCGTCGCCGACTGCGCGACCGCCGCGGTGGCCGCCTGCCTCAGCGCGGCCGCCGACCTGGCGCGGGTACGCACCGGCCGGCGCCCGCACGTCGTCCTCGACACCGCACACGTGGCGGCGGCGGTGCGCAGCGAGGCGTGGCTGCGCGACCCGGCCGGCCGCGGGGTGTCCGGCTTCGCGCCGCTGTCGCGGCTCTGGCCGGCCGCCGACGGTTGGGTGCGTACCCACGCCAACTATCCCTGGCACCGGGCCGCGCTGCTGGCCGCTCTCGGGGTCGGCGACGGTACCGACGACGAGGTGGCCTCGCGGCTGGCCGGTGCGATCGCCGGGCGCCCGGCCCGGGAGGTCGAGGACACCGTGTACGCCGCCGGTGGGCTCGCGGTCGCGGCCCGCACGGTACCCGTCGTCGCTCCGCCGCTCGTCGACATGGCGCGCCTGCGCGACGGGGCGCGCCTGCGCGACGGGGCGCGAACGCTGCCGCCGCTCGGTTCCGGCGGCCTTCCCGCGCACGGCGTCCGGGTACTGGACCTGACCCGGGTCATCGCCGGGCCGGTCGGTACCCGCATGCTCGCCGCGCTCGGTGCGCAGGTGCTGCGGGTCGACGATCCGCACCGGCCGGAGCTGCCCGGGCAGGACGTCGAGGGGGTGCTCGGCAAGGCGAGCACGCTGCTCGACGCGCGAACGCCGGCCGGTCACGAGATCCTGCACCGGCTGCTCGACGGCGCCGACGTGCTCGTCACCGGGTACCGTCCCGGTGCGCTGCGCCGCTTGCGCCTCGATCCCGACCAGGTGGCCGCGGACCATCCGGGTACCACCGTCGTCACGCTGTCCGCGTGGGGTACCGCCGGCGAGTGGGGTACCCGACGCGGCTTCGACAGTCTCGTGCAGATCGCCACCGGCATCGGCTGGGCGACCAGCCCGGACGGTACCCGGCCCGGGGTCCTGCCGTGCCAGCTGCTCGACCACGCCACCGGGTACCTCCTCGCCGCCGGGGTACTTGCCGCCCTCGCCCGGCGGGCGCAGACCGGCGAGACGACGCACCTGGCGCTGTCGCTCGCCGGTACCGCGCGCTGGCTGCTCGACCAGGGCACGGTTCCGGGCGGCGACGCCGGCACGGGCGGCGACGCCGGGGACTACCGGACCCCGCTCGGCAACGGGTGGAGTGCGATCAGCCCGCCGGGCCGGCTCGACGGGTACCCGCTGGCCTGGCCGCACCTGCCGCCCGCCTACGGACAGGCACCACCTACCTGGGAGGCATGAATGAACCGATCCGGTGCGGTCGCGGCCATCGGCGGTACCCCGGTCGTCCGGCTCGGCCGGCTGGTGGACGAGGACTGCGCCGAGGTCTGGGTGAAGCTGGAGGGGGCCAACCCGACCGGTTCCTACAAGGACCGCATGGCACTCGCGATGATCGAGGGCGCCGAGGCGGACGGCCGGCTCAAGCCCGGCCAGCTCGTCGTCGAGTACACCGGCGGCAGCACCGGCTCGTCGCTCGCGTTCGTGTGCGCGGTCAAGGGGTACCCGCTGCGGATCGTGTCGTCCGACGCGTTCGCGGCCGAGAAGATCCGCACCATGCGGGCGTTCGGCGCCGAGGTCGAACTGCTGCACAGCCCGGCGGGCATCACCCCGGAGCTGATCCCGGCGATGATGCGCCGCGCCGCCGAGATCACCGCGCAGACCGGTGCGTTCGCCACCGACCAGTTCAACAACCGCGACATGGTCGAGGGGTACCGGCGGCTGGGCGAGGAGCTGCTCGACGAGCTGCCCGGCCCGCCGCCGATGAGCGCGTTCTGCGGCTACATCGGCACCGCCGGCTGCTTCCTGGGTACCACCCGGGCGTTGCGGGCGGCGCTGCCCGACCTGCACCGGGTCGCCGTCGAGCCGGCCGAGTCGGCGGTGCTGTCCGGGCGGCCGGCCGGTACCCACCACATCGAGGGCGGCGGCGCCGGATTCTGGCCGCCGCAGCTGACCCCGGACGACATCGACGAGGTCGTCGCGGTACCGGAAGCCGACGCCTTCGCCACCGCCCGGCGCGCGGCCCGCACCGAGGGGATCTTCTCCGGCCCGTCGACCGGTGCCAACCTCGCCGCCGCCGTCACGCTCGCCCGCCGCCTCGGCCCGGGACAGCGCGTCGTCACCGTGCAGGTCGACAGCGGCCTGAAGTACCTGACCGGGGACCTGTTCGGCTGAACCCCCGGCCCGGTATTGACGTCACTATCGATAACGGCGGCCGCCGGAGCGGCGGCACTCGGGTGGGGCGTAGGTGGATCGTGGCGGTCCGGATCCGTTCTCGTTGGCTGCGGCCGGTCGCGGTCGGCGCCGGTGCGGTGGCGCTCGCGGCCGGTACCGCTTTGGTCGCGACCGCGGGCGGGTACCCCGCCGACCGGCCCAACCTGCTGTCCGGCGCCGCCTGGCTGGCCTCCGCGCAGGTGGGCCGGGTGACGCTGCTGGACGGTTCGGCCGCCGAGGTCGCCGCGGAGAAGACCGTGGCGGCGCCCAATGACAAGATCGACGTGGTCCAGCAGGGCTCGAGCGCCTACGTGGTGAACCGCAGCACCGGCTCGCTGCGCCGGGTCGACGGGGCCACCTTCGACGTCGGCGTGGCGGTCCGGCCGATCCCCGACGCGGCCGACGGGCTGCTCGCCTTCGCCGGGCCGCACGGCCTGTACGCGCTGGACGCCAAGCGCGGGCTGCTGGCCGCGACCGATCCGCAGACGCTCGCCGCGACCGGCGGCACCGTCTCGCTGGCGACCCGGGTCGACTCCGGTGCGGCGGTCGTCGACGGGCACGGGCGGTTGTGGGTACTGGACGCCGCCACCGGCGATCTCATCTGGCTCGACGGCGGGAAGCGGGGGCTGCGGCGCGGGGCGGTCACCCCGGGCGGCGGGTTGCTGGCGCTGGCCGGTGGCACGCCGGTACTCGTGGACACCGCCGCCCGCCGGGCCGACCTGCTGGACCGGGCCAGCGCCAAGGTACGCGCGTCGGTGCCGCTGGACCTGCGGCCGGGTGAGCCGGTCGCGGTCAGCGGATCGCCACATGCCGACCGGCTGTACCTCGCGGCCGGCCGCGGCGTGCTCACCATCTGCGAGCTGAGCCGGGCCGACTGCACGACGGCGATCCCGCTCGGTCCCGACGCCACCGAGTTCGGCGCCCCGGTGGAGACCGGCGGGCGGGTGTTCGTCCCGGACTACACCACCGGCCAGGTGTGGATCGTCGACCTGCGGCAGGGCCGGGTGGTCAACCATCCCCAGGTGCTCCTGCCGCACACGCAGTTCCAGTTGCTCACCCGCGACGGGCTGGTGTTCTTCAACGACCCGAACAGCGAGCGGGCCGGGGTCATCCACCTCGACGGCGGGTACCAGCCGGTGCGCAAGTACGACCCGGGGAACCCGACCGGCGCTGGTACCGGCGACGGCCAGCAGGGGCCGCCCGGAAACCAGCCGCAGCAACCGCAGCAGCCCGGCACCGGGCCGTCGCCGGCGGGCAGCGAGCCGCCGCAGCCGGTACCCGGACCGTACCTGCAGCTGTCGGTGTCCAACAGCAACCCGTTCGTCGGTGACCCGGTGAACCTGCTCGCCGCCGGCGCGGACGGCCGGCCGCCGACCGCGGTGCACTGGGACTTCGGCGACGGCCGGACCGGCGACGGCCCGCGCGTGAGCCACCAGTGGGCCACGGCCGGGCGGTACCTGGTGAGCGCGCGCGGCACGTTACGGTACGGCGTGGGCGTGACCGCCTCGACGACCGTCGTGGTGGCCAACCGCCCGACGAGCGCGCCGGTGCTGACCGTCACGCCGCCGTCCGGCGGTAGCATCACCGGCCCGGGTGGCATCGCCTGTCCGAGCGCCTGTTCGGCGACCTTCCCGGCCGGGCGGCAGGTGCCGCTGAAAGCCGTCGCCGGCCCCGGCAACGTCCAGCTGCGCTGGGGCGACGCCTGTGCCGGTACCGCGGCCGGCTCGACCTGCATCGTGACGATGGCCGGCAACCGGACCGTCTCGGCCACGTTCGGCCCGCCGCCACCGGTGCGGCTGACCGTGACCCCGCCGTCGGGCGGCACCGTCACCGGCCCGAAGGGCATCAACTGCCCGGGTACCTGCATGGCGACGTTCGACTCCGGTACCCCGGTCGCGCTGACCGCCACCGCCGGCACCGGTTTCACCTTCGGCTCCTGGGGCGGCGCCTGCCGGGGTACCACGACCACCTGCAACCTGACCATCACGCGCAACAGCACGGTGTCGGCGCGCTTCAACCAGGTCACCCGCAAGCTGTTCATCTCGTCCAGCCAGTTCGAGCCCGACGGCGGCGCCGGGGTACAGGGTTCCAACGGCAGGTTCTGCCAGGCCCGCTGCACGTGGACGTTCACCGACGGGCAGCAGGTGACCCTGACGGCGGTCGACCAGGGGCTGGAGTTCAAGGGCTGGGGCGGCGACTGCGCCAGCCGGGGCACCAACCCGAGCTGCACGCTGAAGATGGACCGGGACCGCTCGGTCACCGCCGCCTTCGACATCCCCGGGCAGGCGCCCGCCGCCGCGCCGGCCGCCGCGCCCGCCGCCCGGCCGGCGGCCGCCGCTGGTACAACGGGGTATGCGCTGCGCCCTCGTCGCCGGACACGTGTGCGTCGACCTGGTACCCGACCTGCCGGCCGTGCCGCACGCCCGGCCCGGTGAGCTGGTCGAGGTCGGTGCGCTCGCGGTACACGCCGGTGGGTGCGTGGCGAACACGGGCGGCGACCTGGCCGCCCTCGGGGTACCCGTCGAGGTCGCCGGGGAGGCCGGCGACGACGAGCTGGGCGTGACGCTGCGCCGGCTGCTGGCCGCCAAGGGCGTGGGTACCGGTCAGCTGCGCCTGCGTCCCGGCCGCTCGACGTCCTACTCGCTGGTGCTCGAACCGCCCGGCGTCGACCGGTCCTTCTGGCACCACGTGGGCGCGAACGCGGACTGGGACGGCACCGACGTCGAACTGTCCACTGTGGACCTGCTGCACGTCGGGTACCCGTCGCTGCTGCCGGCCATCGCCGCGAACGGTGGGGCGGCGCTGGCGGCGCTGTTCGCCCGGGCCCGCGCGGCCGGCGTCACCACGTCGCTCGACCTCGCCGTGCTCGACCCGGCCTCGCCGGTCGCGCGGTACGACTGGGCGGCGTTCCTGCGCCGGGTGCTGCCGCTGGTCGACGTCTTCTCGCCCAGCGTCGAGGACATCCGCAGCGCGCTGGGCCTCGACGTCGAACGGGACGCGGCCGGCCTGCGCCGGTTGGCCGACCGGTTCCTGGCGATGGGTGCGGCGGTGGTGATGCTCACCGCCGGCACCGCGGGCATCGCGCTCAGCACCGCCGACACCGCGCGGCTGCCGGCGGGCTGGCGCGGCCGGCGGCACTTCCTCGTCCCGCCGCGGGTACCGGTCCGCACGACCGTCGGCGCCGGTGACGCGGCCACCGCCGGACTGCTGTGCGGGCTGCTCGCCGACCTCGATCCGGCCGGCAGCCTCGACCTCGCCGCCGGTACCGCGGCGGCCCGCGTCAGCGGTGCCCCGATCGGTACCACCGCTCCGGCAGCTGGGCGAGGGCGTCGTCCAGAGTGACCGTGGGGGAGTACGGCCGACCGTGCGAGCGGGTGATCGCGTTCAGCTCGGCGAGCCGGTCGCGGGCCTGCCCGATCGCCGCCGGGTCGCGCGCGACCACCGCGTCGCGCCAGACCGACCGGCCGGCGAGGTACCCCGACGCGCCGGCCCGGCAGGCGATCTCCAGTTGGGTGCGGAAGTCCGGGTACCCGACGCCCGCGGACAGCAGCACCCACGGCACCGGTACCGCGGCGGCAAGCTCGGCGCACGCGGCGGCCGCGGACCGGCGCCCTTCCGCGGTGTCCACGTACCCGGGGAACTCCACCTTCAGCAGGTCCACGCCGAATCCGGCCACCTCGGCGGCGGACGCGACGATGCCGTCGACCCGCCGT
>Ga0066709_100003333_pt1 | contig 12270 bp, 11 predicted proteins | sample GraSoiAngelo_158_FD_79665 | JGI IMG/M metagenome (GOLD analysis project Ga0066709, IMG submission 79665) | Grasslands soil microbial communities from the Angelo Coastal Reserve, California, USA - 14_1009_16_30cm | ecosystem: Environmental > Terrestrial > Soil > Grasslands | place: USA... | reverse complement strand
TACCTGCTCTCCGGCGGCCGCGATCACGCCGACTGGGTCCGGAACGTGCTCGTGTCGCCGCAGGTCGTGCTCGAGATCGGTGACGTGAAGCGCTTGACGCACGCAAGGGTGGTCGATCCCGGCTCGGACGAGGACGCGCTCGCCCGACGACTGCTGCTCGAGAAGTACGGCGGCGGCGAGAACCTCACGGAGTGGGCACGGACGTCCTTGCCGGTCGCGATCGCGTGGCGCCCGGCCGAGTAGCCGCAACGGCGGGCCGTTCAGCCTTCGTCGAAGCCGATCGAGAACATCCGCTCCAGGTCGTGTTTGGAGTAGACCTGGAACGCGATCAAGGACTCGGTCCGCTGCACACCTTCGACGCGGGCGATCCCACCGGGGATCACCTTCGCCAGGTCGTCGTGCGCGGGCACGCGGACGATGGCGACGAGGTCGAACTCGCCCGCAACGGAGTACACCTCGGATACGCCGTCGACGTCGGCGATCGCCTCCGCCGCGTCCCCGATCTCGTCGACGTCACACTGGATCAGGACGACCGCATGGACGCTCACGGCACGGACCTCCTCACGAGCGTTCGAGGACGACGGCGAGCCCCTGCCCGCCGCTGATACAGAGGGTCGCGAGCCCGAGGGACTTGCCGGTCGCCCGGAGTTCGTACGCGAGTGCGAGGATGATCCGCGCGCCGCTCATACCGATCGGGTGACCCAGGCTGATCCCTCCGCCGTTCGGGTTGAGACGGTCTCGATCGAACTTGAGCTCGCGCTCGCACGCGATGACCTGTGCCGCGAACGCCTCGTTCATCTCGATCAGATCGAAGTCGGCGATCGTGAGCCCGGTCTTGTCCAGGACCTTCGCGGTGGCGGGGACGGGGCCGATGCCCATCATCTCCGGTGGAACGCCGGCCCAGCTCCAGGCGACGATCCGCGCGAGCGGCTCCCGCCCCTCGGCCTTGGCCCGTGTCGCGGACATCACGACCATCGCCGCCGCGCCGTCGGTGATCCCGCTCGAGTTCCCGGCCGTGACCGACCCGCCCTCGCGGAACACCGGCTTCAGCTTCGCCAGGCCCTCCAGCGTGGTGTCGGGCCGCGGGTGCTCGTCGTCCGCCACCGTCACCGGCCGGCCGCCCAGCACGGTCTCGACCGGGAACATCTCCTTCGTCCGGCGCGCCGTTCCTGCGGCGGCCTTGTGCTGCGATCCCAGGGCGAACTCGTCCTGCTCTTCGCGCGTGATGTCGTACCGCTCGACGAGGTTCTCCGCGGTCTCACCCATGACCAGCCCGCAGAGCGGGTCGAGGAGCCCATCGCGATACATCGCATCCACGATCTTCGAGTCGCCCAGCCGCAGGCCGCGTCGCAGGTCCGGGAGGAGGTACGGCACCCGGCTCATGTTCTCCATCCCGCCCGCGAGCACGATGTCGGCGTCGCCGAGCGCGATCTGTTGTGCGGCCAGCTGCACTGCCTTCATCCCCGAGCCGCACGCGATGTTGACGTTGTACGCAGCGACCTCGGTCGGCACCCCGGCGCGAACGCTGACCTGTCGTCCGGTGTTGGGGCCGTTCCCGGCCTGGCGGGCGTGTCCGAGGATCGTCTGGTCGATCTGCCCGGGATCGACGTCGGCGCGCCGCATCGCCTCCTGCGCCGCCAGCGTTCCGAGCTCGACCACCGGGGTATCGGCGAACGAGCCGAGGAACCTGCCGATCGGGGTGCGGGCTCCCTCGATGATGACCGCCGTCTCCATGGACGGAGTTTACCGGCCGCCTTTCGGACGGCCGCCCGGTGTGCGGCCGCTCTCGCGCAGCGCGCTCAGGATACGCGCCAACGCCGCCCCTCCGTCGACGGGCTCCGACGGAGGAACCTCGCACAGCTCGACCCGGGTCGGATGACGGCTGATCCACGAACGGATCGCCGCGAGCTCGTCGGCGCGCTCGCGCGGGACGGGCGATCCGATCGGCTCCGGCGCCGGCTCGCCGCCCCGCGCGAGCGCCCCCCCGATCAGCTCGAGCCGCTCGCCCGCGGCTCCTCGGAGGATCAGCCGCCCGGCCGTGAGCCACCGGTCGATCCGGAGTCGCCGGAGCGACCCCGCGACCGACCGGAGGCGATCACGGGCGAGCGCGGCTTCCTCGAACCGCTCGTGCGCGGCCAAGCCGTCCATCCGCGCCTCGAGCTTCGCCAGGAGATCGGCGGGTTCGCCCAGGGCCGACACGAGTGTGCCCACGAGCTCGCCGTAGCCTTCCGAGCCGGTCCTTCCGTCGCACGGTGCGAGGCACCGCCCCATGTCGGCGAGGGCACAGGGGGCGAAGCGGGTCCGCACCCCCATCGACCTCGTACATCGGCGGATGCGGAAGACGTCTTCGATCGCATCCTTCGCCTGCCGCGCCCCTGCGGAGGAGGAGAACGGGCCGAGGTAGCTACATCCGTCGTCGGCGGATGCTGTCCGGACCACCTTGAGTCTGGGCCAGGCCTCCGCCGGGTCGATCTTGACGTACGCGTAGCGCCGCCATCGCTTGCCGTGGGCGTTGAAGGGCGGTTCGTGGCGGGCGATGAGCCGGGCCTCCAGCACGAGTGCCTCGGCTTCCCCGTTCGGCGTCGGGATGCCGCGGACGTGCTGCACGGCGCCGAGGAGATCCTGCACCTTCTTGCGCTCATCGCCGTAGAAGTAGGACCGCACGCGGGCGCGGAGGTCGACGGCCTTGCCCACGTACAGCACCCTCCCGCTCCGATCCTCGAAGAGGTACACGCCGGGGGACCGGGGAAGCAGGTCGGCCAGGCGGATCTTCCCGAAGTTCGGTCGCCCTCGTGCGGTGCACGCCTCGCGGAGGTCGCCGAGCGAGGTGATCCCCAACCGGCCGCCGAGCTCGATGAGACCGTTGAGCACCTCGGCGGTGGCCTCGGCGTCGGCGAGGGCGCGGTGCACCGGGATCGTGCGCGTCCGGAAGTACCGGGCCAGCGTCGCGAGCCGCACGTTCGGTACGTCCGGCCACACGACGCGCCTGGCGAGCCTGGCGGTGCAGATCGGCGGCCCCTCCAGGGGGTCGTAGTCCAGGCGCAGCAGGTTGGCGTTCAGGAAGCCGAAGTCGAAGGACGCGTTGTGCCCGACGAAGATCGCCCCGCGCGCGAACTCGAGGAAGCTCGGAAGGACGTGGTGGATCTCCGGTGCGCCCGTCACGAGCAGGTCGTCGATCCCGGTCAGATGCGCGACGTACGGAGGGATCGGCTGCCGCGGATCCACGAGGGACTGGAAGGCGGACAGGCGCTCCCCGCCCCGGTAGGTGACGGCCCCGATCTCGGTGATCGCATGGTCGGTCGGTGAGCCCCCGGTGGTCTCGAGGTCCACCACCACGAACGTGACCTCGGAGAGCTTCACGCCGTCGGCCAACGTGCACTGCAGCGGCTCGAGGAGCATCGGGCCTCCGTTGGCAGGGGCCGAACGAGGACGCTCACCCTATCCGAACACGTGTTCGGTCGTCAAGGACGGTGCCGAACGTGGTGGCGGGGGCGCGGAAACCGGGCGCCCCCGCCGTCGACGGTGCGCGTGGCTCAGATCTTGAAGATCACCCCTCGATGCGAGCGTCGCAGGGTCGCCGAGCCGGTGAAGCGTGCGCGGAGCTTGTAACGGCCGTGCGTCGAGGGTCGCTTGAACCTGGCCACGTAGCGGGCGTCCGGCTTCCCGTCGTGATCTCGATCCCGGAGCCCGGTTACGAGAACGGTCTTCGCGGCGATCCTGAACCACCGGCCGCGCACGCGGTGGAAGAAGGCGACGCGGACACGCAAGCCGACGGTCGCGGGCTCCAGCAGCCCTCGCCCTATCACGGTCCTCGGGGTCAGCCGCCGATGGATGGTGAGTGTCGTCGGCTGCCGGTCATCGTTCGTGATCGTGCCGACGCCGGTCGCGTCCGAGATCGTGCCGCCGCTCGGGCCGGAAAGGACGACGTTGAAGGTCTCGTTCGCCTCGAACGCGGTGTCGCCGTGTACGAGGACGGTGACCGGTTTCGAGGTGTCGCCCGGCGCGAAGGGGAGCGTGCCCGTGTTCGCGGCGTAGTCGACACCAGCGGTTGCGGTTCCGCCGCCCGTCGCGAAATGCACCGACGAGCCGAGTTGGGTCGCTCCGGACTTGGTCACCGTGAAGGTGTACGAGGTGATGCCGGTCTTGCCTTCGGAGAGGCTGACGTTGTCGATCGCGAACGTCGGAGCTGCGTCATCGTTCGTGATCGTCCCGGCGCCGGAGTCGTCCGCGATCGTGGCGCCGCTCGGGCCGGAGAGATCGAGGGTCAGGTGTTCGTCGGCCTCATACGTCGCGTCACCGTGAACGGTCACGTCGACCGTCTTGGTGGTCTGACCGGCGGTGAACGTCAACGTGCCGGAGGCGGCGTCGTAGTCGCTGTTCGCGACGTTCGCCGTGCCGTCATCGGTCGTGTAGTCGACGGTGACGACCCCGGCCGATGCGACCGAGAGCGTGACGTCGAACGACAGCGTCGCGCCACCGGCGTTGCCTTCGGCGACGGACGCGTCCCCGACCGAGATCGTCGGTGACGCGTCGTCGTCCTGGATCGTACCGAGTCCCGAGTCGTCCAGGAGGTTCGCGTTCGTGGGGTTCGACAGGCCGACCGTGAACGTCTCGTCCGACTCGTGGGTCAGGTCGCCGTTCACCGTGACGTCGACGGTCTTCGCCGTCTGCCCCGCCGTGAAGGTGAGCGTCCCGGCTGCGGCGGCGTAGTCGCCGTCCACGATCGTGGCCGTGCCGTCGCTCGTCGCGTAGTCGACCGTCACCGTCTGATCGCTCGGGTTGGAGAGCGTGACGTGGAACGGCATCGTGGTGGTGGTCGGGCTATCGCCCTCCGTGACCGACCGATCGTCGATCGAGACGTCCGGGACCTGGTCGTCGTTCGTGATCGTGCCCTGCCCGGAGTCGTCCAGGAGGTTCGCGTTCGTCGCGTTCGACAGGCCCGCCGTGAAGGTCTCGTCCGCCTCGTGGGTCAGGTCGCCGTTCACCGTCACGTCGACGGTCTTCGCGGTCTGGCCGGCGGAGAAGGTGAGCGTCCCGGAGGTCGTGGCGTAGTCGCCGTCGGAGACCGTGGCCGTGCCGTCGCTCGTCGCGTAGTCGACCGTCACCGTCTGATCGCTCGGGTTGGAGAGCGTGACGTGGAAGGTGAGCGTCGAGGTTCCGGCGCTCCCTTCGGTGATCGACTGGTCATCGATCGAGACATCGGGGACCTGGTCGTCGTTCGTGATCGTGCCGAGGCCCGAGTCGTCCGCCAAGCCCGCGTTCACGGGGCTCGAGAGGGTCACCGTGAAGGTCTCGTCCGATTCGTGTGTCACGTCGCCGTTCACGGTGACGTCTACCGTCGCTGCCGTCTGGCCCGGGTCGAACGTGAGGGTCCCGGATGCCGTGGCGTAGTCGCCGTCGGTGACCGTGGCCGTGCCGTCGTTGGTCGCGTACTCGACCGTCACCGTGTCCGCGCTGGGGTGCGAGAGCGTGACGTGGAAGGTGAGCGTCGAGGTCCCGGCGTTCCCTTCGGTGACCGGCTGGTCGTCGATGCCCACGTCCGGGATAGGGTCGTCGTTCGTGATCGTGCCGTCTCCCGACCCATCCAGGATGGTGGCGTTGGTCGCGTTCGATAGGTTGAGCGTCAGGTGCTCATCGGGCTCCGTCGTGTTGTCGCCGTTGACCGTGACGTCCACCGTCTTGGTCGTCTGGCCAGGGTCGAAGGTCAGCGTCCCGGACGCGGCGGCGTAGTCGCCGTCCGCGGTCGTGGCGGTGCCGTCATTCGTCGTGTAGTCGACCGTGATCGTCTGATCGCTCGGGTTGGAGAGCGAGACGTTGAAGGTCATCGTCGTGGTGTCCGGGCTGTTGCCCTCGGCCACGATCTGGTCGTCCACGCTGACGTCGGGGACCTGGTCGTCGTTCGTGATCGTCCCCAGACCTTGGTCGTCGGTGATCGTGGCGTTGACGGCACCGCTGAGGTTCACCGTGAACGTCTCATCGGCCTCGTTCTTCATGTCCCCGTTGACCGTCACGTCGGCGGTCTTCGAGGTGTCGCCGGGCAAGAAGGTCAGGGTTCCGGAGGTGGAGGCGTAGTCGCCGTCCGCGACGGTGGCCGTTCCGTCCGCGGTGGCGAAGTCGACGCTGGTCGTGAACGCCGTCGATCCGGTCTTCGTGACCGCGAACGAGAACGTCGAGCCGCCCGCGTTCCCCTCGGCCGCCGTCACGTCGGCGATCGCGAAGGAAGCTGAGCTGTCGTCGTCGACGATGGTCTGCGTCGCGGTCGGGGTGTCGATCACGATGCCTGTGAGTGGCAGTGGGTTCGAGATCGTGACATCGAACGTCTCGTTTGGTTCTGCGGTCGTATCGCCGTTGATGAGGACCGTGGCGGTCTTCGTCCGGTCCGACGGGGTCCCGCTGAAGATCACGGTGCCGCTCGCTGCGACGTAGTCGCTGCCGGCCGTCGCGGTTCCGTCCGCCGTCGCCCAATCGATCGAGAACGCCGTGGGGTGCCCCGTGTAGGCGATCGCGAAGGTCACCGCGGTCGTTCCGCTGTTGCCCTCCACCTGCGAAGGCGCGTTGGCGGTGATCGTCACATGGTCGAGCGGGGCTGCCGAGGCCGGCGGCATCGGCATGCCGAGCATGACGATCGCCGCAGCCGCCACCGCCCCCACCACGCGCAGGGATACAGATGTTCTCCGTATCATTTGCAAAGCCCTCCGTTCGGGAACGCCAGACCACTTCGGCTGGGACGTCCGTTCACCGGATGTCCCTTCGAAGGGGGATATCGGCGGGGGAGCCGATCAGGTACAGGCGAGGCGTGAGGGAGAAATACCTACCCGATATCGGGTACCGGATCTGGGTGGATCGCTCGCTCGACGAGCATGGCGAGCAGCTGCTCGGTCGCGAGATGGGCCTCCTGGATGTGTGCCGTGACGTCCGACGGGATCTGGATCGCGATATCGGCGAGCGGCGCGAGCTTGCCGCCCGACCGTCCCGTGAGTGCGAGCACGACCAGACCCATCGAGGCGGCGCGTTCGGCCGCCGCGAGGACGTTCGCCGAGTTGCCGCTCGTCGAGATGCCGAGCAGGACGTCACCGGGTCGCCCCAGCGCCTCGACCTGGCGCGCGAAGATGGCGTCAACGCCGAAGTCGTTCCCGATCGCCGTGAGGAGCGACGTATCCGTGGTCAGGGCGATCGCACGCATCGCCGGGCGAGGATGGTCGAGGGTCAGGGTGCTGACGAACTCGGTCGCGAGATGTTGCGCATCGGCGGCGCTCCCACCGTTCCCACAGATCAGCAGCGCGCCGCCGCCCCGGAACGAAGCGGTCACGCGCATGGCGGCCTCGACGATGTCGTCGAGACACGACGACACGACCGCCTGCATGACCGAGGCGGTCTCCGTCAGGTAGCCGGCCGCGCGTCCGCGCGCTTCGTCGCTGTCCACGTCACCCCTCCGGCGCCAGGATCGCCGCGATGATATCGACCGCGGCGGCCAGGTCCGGTACGACGTGGTCGGCGAGGGATTCGGCCGACGCGCGTTCCTGCCGCCCATGTCCCGTGAGGACGAGGAACGTCATGGCGCCCACGGCTCGGCCAAGACCGACATCGCCCGCATGATCACCGATGACCACGCTGGACGACGGGTCGAACCCGAATCGGTCCGCGGCCTGCAGTGCGAGACCCGGCGCCGGCTTCCGGCAGCTGCAACCGGCGTCCGGCGAGTGCGGGCAGTGCAGGATGGCGTCGACCGCCGCGCCTTCGTCCGCCAGGAGCCCCAGCAAGCGCTCGTGGATCCGATCGAGGTCCGTCGGTGCGAGTTCGCCACGGCCCACATGAGCTTGGTTGGTCACGATCACGATGCCCATCCCCACCTCATCGCGCAGGCGCACGAGTGCCTCCGCGGATCCCGGGATCAGCTCGATCTGATCGGGATCGGTGATGTGGTCGCGCTCGACGTTGATCGTCCCGTCGCGATCGACGAGGGCGAACCTGCGGGTCATGCCGATGGTGCCCAGACGTGGCGCCCGCGCCTGGCTCGCACCCCGTCGCTCGAGAAGGTGAACGCGGCGAACTGCCCTCCCGACCGCGCGAGGGCGACCCTGATTGCCTCATGCGCGGAGGGTGGGGCCGCCAGCAGCAGGTAGCCGCCGCCGCCCGCTCCGCAGATCTTGCCCCCGGTCGCTCCGGCGGAGCGGGCGGCGGCGAGCATCTCCTCGATGGGGGTGTGCTCGGCGATGAACGGGTTCATCTGCTTCTTCGCGACGAAGGCTTCGTCCAGCAACGAGCCGAGGACATCGAGGTCGCCGCGCTCGACGGCCTGCCGCATCGCGAAAGCCATCTCCTGGAGGCGCTTCATCCCGAGGATCGTCTCCTCGCGCCCTTCGCGGTGGAGCTGGATCTGCCGGTCGATCAGCCCGACGTTCCGCCGGACGCTCCCCGTGTAGCACAGGAGCAGCTGCCGGGCGAGCGCGGCGAGCGTCTGCGGGCTGGCGCGCACCGGGCTCACGGCCACGTCCCTGCGCGAGAACTCGAGGAAGTTGAAGCCGCCGAACGCGGCCGCGTACTGGTCCTGCCATCCACCACTGATCCGAAGGTCCTCGCGTTCGATGCGGTGGGACAGTCGCGCCACCTCGTGCGCCGTCAGCCGGCGATCCGTCAGCATCGCGAGGGCCGCGACGACGGCGGTCACGAGTGCGGACGAACCACCGAGGCCGCTCCCCGGCGGTGCATCGCTCTCGATCTGGAGATCGACGCCCGTCGTGATGCCCATCCGCAGGATCGCGGCTTTGGGCAGGTCCATGATGCCGTCGTAAGCCGGCCCCCGATCGAGGTGGTACGCGACCATGTGGCCGAGGTCGAGCGAGCGGACCCTGATCTCCCGATCGTCACGCGGGACGAGGCGAACGCGGACCGAGTGATCGATCGTTGCGGAGAGCACCGCCCCGCCATGCTCCTCGTACCAATGAGGGAGGTCGGTGCCGCCACCGACGAAGCTGATCCGGAGCGGGGCGACGGCATCGATCGGCGCGCGGTCAGGCTCCATACGAGGCAGTCTAGGGGGCACGCCGAAGCGCTGGCGACCGGCGGTCCGGGCGCGACCGACCGCGCGTCAGGCGACGTTCCGTTGCAACCGACGGCGTTGTTGCTCGGTCGTCGCGCCCCACACGCCGTAGCGCTCGCCGTTCTTGAGCGCCCACGCGAGGCACTCCTCGCGGATGGTGCAGACGCTGCAGAATGCGAGCGCCGGCCCGGCCTCTTCCTCGGAGATGGGGAAGAAGACATCGGGGTCGATCCCGAAGCAGGCGGCGCGGTCCTGCCAGAGATCCGGGGGGGACGGGTTCGCCGGAAGTGCCTCTACGTCAACGTCGGGGAACCGGTCCATCCTCACCTTCGTCGCACCCTCCCTTCGCCGGCCGCGCGCAGGCCGGGGCCGATTCATATCAGAGCGCTCGGCACCAAGGGAAGGGGTCGAAGGCACCCATTGCGCCCTCACCTGACAGGGGGACGTGAAATCACCCGAACGGGCTAGCCCCTCGCGAGCGCTCCTTCGAGGGAACGGCCGCCCGAGACCGTCAGCGGCAGGGCCGCAGCGTCCCATCGGACCCGGACGATGAGCGCGCTTCCCTGCCCGTCGGGGGCCGCACTGGTGACCTCGCCGACCGCGTTCGGTCCGGCGAAGACGGGCTCGCCGGCGGCGATCGATCCAGGACCGTGGAGGTGACGGAGGAGCCGCGGCGGATGGCCCAGGTTGCGTATTCGCGCGACCGCCTCCTGGCCGAGGAAACATCCTTTGTCGGAAGCGATCGTGGCCTCGAGACCGGCCTCGGCAGGGAGCGAGCGTTCGTCGAAGTCCGGTCCCATCCGCGCGATCCCACGGCGCACGCGCCAGACCTCGTAGGCGTCGCCGCCGGCCTCTTCGAGGCCGGCGGCGATGCACGCCTCCACGACCCGCCAGGCCGGTTTCCCGGCACCGACGAGCACGTCGATGCCGGGCCCGACGCTCGAAGGTTCGGTCGCGCCGTGGATGCCGACGAGGGATGCGGCACGCCCCGGCACGGTGAACAACGCGAGGTCGTTGGTTCGGTCATCGAGCGAGACGTCGGAGGACAAGACGTAGGCACTCAGGGCCAGTCCGATGTGCTCGGGCTGCTCGGGCGCCTGGAGCAGGACGACATCGCCCTCGCGCCGCGCGACCTGGACGTCGGCGCGGATCCGGCCCGTCGGGGTCAGCAGGAGCGAGCGACGTCCCTGGCCCGGCTCGAGCCCTGCGATGTCGGCTGTGAGCAGATCGCCGAGCCAGATGACCGCGTCGCCGCCGGTGACCCGGACCTTGCGCCAGGAGGAACGATCCAGGAAGGCACGCTCTTCCTCCAGCGCTGCGAGCTCGGTGCCGGCTCCCTGATCCATGCTCGTTCCCACCCCCTCGTTGCCCGGGCTCATCGGGCTCCCTCTGCGATTATCGGCACCGTGGACGTTCCGACCACCCTCCTCGTCACGAACGACTTCCCGCCCCGCGTGGGAGGCATCGAGCGAACGCTCGGGGCGCTCGTGGGAGCGTTGCCGGGGGACCGGGTCGGCGTCTTCTGTCCGAGCACGGGCGATCCGACCCGATACGACGCGGAGGCCGCGTTCCCGGTCTTCCGCCAGCCGGAAGGGTCCCTCTGGCCGACCCGGAGCGTCGGGCGACGGGTACGCGCGGCCGCGCGCGAGCTGGGCGCCGAGGTCGTCCTGTTCGGCGCGACCTATCCGCTGGCCCTCCTGGGGCCCGGGCTGGCCGAGGACGGGTATCCCTACATCGCCGCAGCGCACGGCTTCGAGTACTGGCTATCGATCGCTCCGGGGACGCATGCGGCGATCCGGCGCGCCACCTCACGCGCTTCTCGGGTCGCCGTGATGTGTTCGGCGTTCATCGCTCGGACCGTGCGGACCGCGGTGCCCGTCGACGTTCCCGTCTCGGTGCTCTACCCGGGTGCCGACATCGAGCGGTTCAGGCCGGACCTCGAGACCGACGGGATCCGAAGCGCGCTGGGCGTCGGTGACCGGCCGCTCGTCGTGTGCGTCAGCAGGCTGGTCCCTCGCAAGGGACAGGACGTGTTGATCCGCGCGATGGGATCGATCCGGGCCCGCGTTCCCGACGCCATGCTGCTGATCGTGGGGGAGGGCCCCTACGGCGCGAAGCTGCGCGCCATGGCGACCGCGGCGCCGGCGGGTTCGGTCATCTTCGCCGGCGAGGTGAGCGAGGAGGACCTCCCCGGGTACTACGCGGTCGGGGACGTGTTCGCGATGCCCTGCCGGACCCGCGCCGCCGGTCTGGAGGTCGAAGGATGGGGCAACGTCTTCATCGAGGCGGCCGCGTGCGGCCGTCCGGTCGTCGTCGGCGACTCCGGCGGTGCCCCGGAGAGCCTCATCGACGGTGAGACCGGGTTGTGCGTCGACGGTCGCCGCGTCGACGCGGTCGCCGACGCGGTGGCCACGCTGCTCGCCGACCCCGGTCTCGCGCGGAAGATGGGCGAGGCTGGACGCGCGCGCGTCGTCCGGTCGCACAGCTGGCCGGTGATCGCCGGCCGGCTCGCCGGATGGCTCCGCGCCGCGGTCGGCTGAAGGTCGTTCATCGCGTATCGCCCGAGGGGTACCCTTCGGCCGTGCCCGACGACGACCTCCGGTGTCCCAACTGCGGCGCATTGGTTTCCGAGGACGCAGCGTGGTGCGGTCAGTGCTTCGCGCCGCTCGGTCGAGCTCCCGAACCTCCTCCCGCCGCGCAGCCGACGGAGATAGCGACCGGCGCGACCACCGAGCGGGCAGAACGACCGATGCCCTTCTGGCCATGCCCCGTGTGCGGTGGGAAGAACCCGATCCAGCTCGATTCCTGCGCGACGTGTGGCACGCCGTTCGCCCAGGTGATGCGGGCCCCCGGGGAACGGACACGGATCGAGCCTCGCGACGCGGCGATCCGCTCGTTGATCTTCCCCGGGCTCGGACACCGTGCGCTCGGCCGCGGGATCGACGGGCTCGCGCGGGGGGTGTTGTTCGCGGTCACGTTCGGCCTCGGCGTCTTGCTGGCGATCGCTGCCGCCGGCTCCGGAGCGCTCGTCGCTGCGTTCGCGTTGTTCCTCGTCGCGGGGGTCAGCGTCTACGCGATGTCCGCGGTCGAGGCGCACCGGCTGGCACAGGGCGGCGACCTGATCGTGGAGACGAAGGTCTTGATGTGGGCGCTCGTCGGTGTGGTGTTCGTCGGCGTGGGGCTGCTGGTGTTCGGCGTCGTGACCGCGACCCACCGGTAGCATTGCTCTC
>Ga0066709_100003332_pt1 | contig 12272 bp, 9 predicted proteins | sample GraSoiAngelo_158_FD_79665 | JGI IMG/M metagenome (GOLD analysis project Ga0066709, IMG submission 79665) | Grasslands soil microbial communities from the Angelo Coastal Reserve, California, USA - 14_1009_16_30cm | ecosystem: Environmental > Terrestrial > Soil > Grasslands | place: USA... | reverse complement strand
TGAATGAAATTATCACCCGACGGTTGAGCGCGGCAGACGTGAATGGGGAAGGCCCGTACTCCGTTTTCGATCCTTCGTTATGGAAGATTCGGCGCCGGCAGCTCGTATCGGTGTTGAACCGGTACGTCGATTTTGCTATGCGCGACGCGCTCGACGGTTTCGAGACCCAAGCAGAGTATCTTGATGCTCCACTACCACCCGCCGCGATGGGCCGAACTCTCCTGGCAGGGAAGCCGGATCATGTGGCTGTCCGCCGCAGTGGCGCGCGCATCGATGCTATTCGTATCGACGACTTCAAATATTCGGCCGCTTCGAGCGCGACTGCAAGGCAACTAAAGCAGTCTTTCCAAATACCGGTTTACGCGTACTTGGCGGCACATGCGTTGGCTGCCGAGGACGCGGTTCAGATCGAAGGTCGATACCTCCTGCTTCGGTCTCCCGGCAATCCGGTCATTTCCCATGTAATTGATGACGGTGTGTTCCAGGAAGTGCGCGACCGGATTGAGCGGCTGTTGGAGCGGGTGAGTGAGGGAAGGCTCGAGCCAGACCCGGCCGATGCGCAAATTTGCGTGGATTGCGATTATCGCCGGCTGTGCCGGTTCTATGGACTGTAGCGCGGGTATTTGCAGCGCGGAGCGGTGCGAGCACGCCGGAGGCGTGGAAGTAAATTAGCCGGGGGTTAAGCGAGCGGGAGCGAGCGCAACCCCCGGTTGTCTGAAACCAAGGACATCCGCACCCCGGCAGGGGTGCGAGGAGTCCGCGACACCCTTTCAGGGTGCGGATTCCAGAGTTGTCGACCTATTCCAGGGGTACGCAAAAAACGCGTACCCCTGGCTAAGTTCCCAGCACCGCTTCGCGGTGCGGAAATGTCCAAACTCCAGGGCACCGCTCCGCGGTGCGAGATATCCAAACTGAACATGAGCTTCAACGCCAACACGGTCGTTTGGGCCAGTGCGGGAACTGGTAAGACCCGCAAGCTGGTCGATGTGTATCTCGAATTACTGCAACGAGGCATCGATCCGCTGCGCATTGTTGCCGTGACGTTCACGGAAAAAGCCGCCGCGGAAATGCGCGAGCGAATCCGTGCTGCGCTCTATGCCCAGCCAGGACAGTGGATGAAGACGATCGCGCTGCTGCAGGCGGCGCCGATATCGACTATTCATGGATTCTGCGGCAGTCTCATCCGTGAACACGGTTTCGAACTTGGCATTGACCCGGCCTTCATGATTCTGGATGAACAACGCAGTCTTGATCTCGCGCGAGAAGCCGCACGTGACACGATCCGTCATGAGATTCGGTCCGGTAACGAAGAGGTCGAACAGCTTTTCGGGGATTTCGGCTCAGAAACGCTCGTCGAGACAATCGTCTCGGCAGGATATTGGCTGAACAGTCTTGGCGTCGATGACAATTGGCTTGAAAGCCGGCTCCAGGCCCAGCGCGTTGCCGCCGCAGAAATTGAAACGAGACTTGCGGGCGACATCCAGAAGTACGGGGGCGACTTTCAAAAGATCGGCGAATTAGCCGACGAACTCGAGGCGAGAAAGGTTCGGCATCCGTTGCGCAAGCGAGATGATCCGTCAGCGCTCCTGCCTCAAATTGGCCAAATTGCCGGAGTCACCGCCGCCGAGCGCTTATCGCGGCTCGTGAAAATGTCTGCCGAGCGGTTTCGTGTGAAAAAACAGGCGGCAAACGCGATGGATTTCGATGACCTCCTTCTCGGGGCGCGCGATCTGCTGAAGAATCATCCGGTCATCCGCCGGCATTATCAGAATCACTTTCAAGCTTTGCTCGTTGACGAATTCCAGGACACAGACGAAGTACAGGCGGAAATCATTTCACTGCTTGCGGAAAACCCCGATTGCCCCGGTCGCTTTGCCCCGCGGAAGCTCATGATTGTCGGAGATCCGAAGCAATCCATCTATCGATTCCGCCGGGCGCGCGTGACTGTCTTTTTCCGCATGCTCGATCGGATTCTCGCTGATGGCGGCGCGCTTGAACATCTTCAGGACAATTACAGATCTGCCGCACCCATTGCTCATTTCTCGAATCTGCTCTGTCAGTTGATGATGGATGGCCGCGGCCAGATCAGCCGGCTCACAGATCCCAATTTTGATTTTTCCTATCGGGTTCGCTTCTCGGATGGAGATCTGCTGCAAGCGAGATCTGACGCTCCGTTTCTGGGCATCACGTACGTTGCTGCGGAATCCGGCGCCAAAGCCGCGCAGGGCCGCGAAATGGAAGCCGAAGCGATCGCTCGCCTTCTCAAGGAATGGAAGTTGTCCGGCCACATTCAAGCCTGGAGGGAAGTCGCAGTGCTGCTGCGGGCCATGACGAATGTCGAGATTTATCTCGGCGCGTTCGAGGCTCACGGCATTCCGGTATATGTGGTGCAGGGGACGGCGTTCTATCAGAAGTCCGAGGTGTCGGATCTGATTGCGTTTTTGGAATTGGTACTGCATCCCGACGATGAGCTGTTGCGCGCGATCGTGCTGACGTCTTCGTTGTTTGGAGTGCCTGTGAACGAATTTCGGGACGGAGGAAAAACTCCGCGACGGGTTTCGGTGAACGCAAATGGTCTCAGGAGTTTTTCCTCCGTCCCGAAATTCGTTCAGTGCGAGGAACTCCTGCACTACTGGGTCGAACGGCGCGACTCCTCCACAGCCGCGGAAATCTTGCAGGATGTGATCCGAAAGACGAACTTCGACGTTGTCTTGATGGCGCAAAAGAACGGTCCGCAGCGTATGGCGAATATCGGCAAGCTAATCGAGATCACGCGAGGGCTGGCCCGGCAAGGCACTACAGCGCTCGATGAGGTGGTGCGGTACCTTCGGGATCGCGCGCATGACACGTCGATTCGTGAATCGGAGGCACAAATCGTCTCGCAGCTCGATGACGTGGTCCGAGTACTCACGGTTCACCAGGCGAAGGGTCTCGAATTCGACATCGTGATCATTCCAGACCTCGCCGCCCGCACGGGCCGCGGCTCGGGGGATCGCACATTCTTCAGCGATCGTTGGGGCATTCTGGTTGGCGCCGCGTACGGTCTGCATCGGAAGCCGCTTCCACATGCGCTGATCTTGGAAGAAAAAGACCGCGAAGACGACCAGCAATACGAGGAAGAAAAGCGACTGCTTTATGTCGCCATAACCCGCGCACGGAAGATGCTGGTCCTCGGGGAAGGATTCTCGAAGCAAACCGGTCCATGGCTGCAATGGATGGAGCAGCTATTCGAGAAGCTGCAGCCCGGCGCGATCGAAAAAGCGAGATACGGAAAGATACAGAGCATTAAATTCGGGGGCTCGACCATGAAAGTCTTGCCTGCGTCACAGTTGAATGTTCCGGAGCAGCTGGAATTCACGACGGATGCGATTCTCGTTGGTGAACCGTATATTCCCTGCATCCCGACTCCTCGCATCGAACCGGCCGTCGAAATGACTCCGTCTGATCTCATTTCGCTAAGCGGCTGCTTCCGCTTCTTTAACTGGACACGGATCCAGGGAATCGCCGAGCCCGGGCGCGAGCCGACCGGCGACACACCCCAGATGCGGCTCGGCTCAATTGCGCATAAACTGCTGGAATCCGCGACACCGCCACCGCCGGATGTCCTAACGGCTGCCGGTGTACCTGAGCTTGCCGCCGTATTCCAGTGCCACGAGTGGCGTGATCTGGCATCGGCATCTGCTGAACGCGAGTTGCCGTTCATCATGCACGTGCATGTCAATGGCACCGAGTGTTGGGTGCGCGGCCGAATGGATGCAGCACTTGCCGCTGAAGGCAACGGCAAGGCACTTCCCAGAGTCATTGATTACAAATATGCTCTCTGGTTCGAAGGCGGCGAAGCCAAGTACGACATCCAAATGACCGCATACGCGTTGGCGCTGATGAAAGCCCTAGGCACAGATCGTGCGATGGCGGAACTGTGGTACCTGAAACCACCAATGAAAATTGTTCGCCGCGAGTACACCTTTAGCGAAGCCGAAGAGAAGTTACGGGCGCTCCTTGCGAAATATCTGGACGCAGTCGAGCGGAACGAATGGCCCGCAGCTGAGCGCGCCTATTGCGATCGGGTTGAATGCGGTTTTCGCCAACAATGTTGGAGCGCGACGTAAATGCCCTCATGGGTATCAGCGGCAATGTTTGCGACGCTCGTTGTGATTTTCCCATACACGGTGATCTTTAGAATTCTGTCGCAGCTTCCGAAGCCCATCGCTCTTTCACATCGGCGCTGGCCGCTCGGCGTGAATCTTCTCGTCATTGGCGTGATTACGGCCTGGATTACCGTCTTCATCCACACCGCATATTATCGACGAGGGCTCGTGAATCTGGTCGCGGTGCTGATGGGCTTCATCGTCGCCGCACTGGCATATGCGTTCGGACTTGTCCTGATATTGCGGCAGTTTTCCGGACTTTATCCGGAGTTCTTCATTACGACGGGACGAACTGGCCTGGGTTTACGAAAGACGGCATATCGAAATGTGATCCACATTGAAGAAGTCGCGCGCCGTCACGGAGAGGCGCAGCTCCGCGTTGAAACCAACTATGGACTCGTCGTGCCGCTCACGCTGCCTGCGCGCCACGTCGCAAGCCTTTACGAACGCGTTAAGCCGCCGTTATGATCTAGGTTAATGGAGCACATCATTCGCCAGTACACACTCGAGCCTGGCGCCCTCGAAGCTCAATATATCGAAGAATACTTCACGGAATTCAGGAAGAAGAAGACGGCTGAGGAAATCATCGCACGGTTAAAAGATCGCGAGCACTTGATCCTGCTGTCGATGGCCGAAGATGACGATGGTGTGCTGATCCCAGTGGCGTACAAGATTGGCCACGAATTGAAATTGCAGGAAACGAGCATCAAACTTTCCGAGCTGGTTTCCGAGCTCCGAGATATCGTTGAATTCCGCAATCGGAAGATTTTTTATAGCTGGATTGGCGGCACTCGCCAAAAATGGCGCGGGCAAGGCCGTTATCGCGCGTTGACCGAACAGCAGGAAGAATGGGCCCACGCGCACGGGTTCCATGAGCTTGTCGTGAAAACGAAGAACAAGTTTTACCCCATGCGAGCGACGCTGGATCACCTCAACTTCGACGTCATTAAATTTCAGAGACACCTGCGAGATAACCGCGAATCGAAGGTGTACCTGAGCAAGAAGATTGCTGCTGAAGTGCTGGGCAAGCACCAGACGACTCGGTCGGTAGTGCAGGCGGCCTGAATTAGCGCGGTTCCTACAGCGGGTTTTCCGCAAACACGAATTCCTTCACCGGCCGGCCTTCGATCAGGTGTTCCTGAATGATCCGGTCCAGGACCGCCGGAGTGACCGAGTGGTACCACGTTCCGTCCGGGTACACGACCGCGATCGGTCCCTGCTGGCAAATGCGCAGGCAATTCGCCTTGGTGCGGTACACGCATTCCTCTGCCTGCGTCAACCCCAGTTCCTCTAAGCGCCGCTTCAGATAATTCCAGGAAGCGAGGCCCTCCTCTTTTGTTGCGCACATCGGCTTCGTCTGGTCTGCGCATAAAAAGATATGCCGCCGTATATTCTGGATTTGCAGTTGCTCGACCAGTTTCGCCAGCCGTTCGGCCGAATCAGGTGTCGTTTCCACGTCCTTATCTTAGCTGACATGGCGAGCCGCGTGCAGAGGCTACAGCGGAGGGCCTATGGAACGCCTGCTGTATGCATTCGTACTGGCAATCATCACTGCCTCGTTCTGTTTCGGCCAAATCACGCTTACACAGAACCTTGCGAACACCGGCCCAATTCAGACGGGCTTTGCGGTGATCACACCGCTTCAAGGAGGCGGCCAAGGGCTAAGCGTTTCAGAAACATTTGCCGAGCAGGTCAACGGAAATGTGTTCCAAACGAGCGTGCTCCCCAGCCCGCTGGTGACGCTCACCGACGTATTCATGAATTCCGATCCGAGTTCCGGAGCGAACACCGGAATATCCGTTGTCAATCCGAATGATGCGGCCGCAACCGTCACGTTCACTCTCCGAAACCAACAAGGAGTCACGATCGGCGTAAGAACGCTCACTGTCGGAGGACGCCAGCAAATTTCTAGATTCGTGACTGAACTGTTTGCCGGCGTTCCGGAGTTGTCACAACCGATGACAGGATTGGTGTTCATCAATTCCAGTGTTGCCGTCGGCGTGCTGGGTCTGGCATTTCAGGGGCCCTCGTTCACCTCGCTACCTGTCGCTACGCAATTGGCCGCAAACAACGTGATTAGCGCGGGGACTGGAACACCCACGATCGGGATATCGACTACGGTGGTTACACCGCAGACGCCGATTTTCAGTACCGGAGTAATGACTTCACCGGTAACTGCCCCGATTGCGACATCGGTTGTCTCACCGCTGCCAGGCACGATCACGCAAGCCCCTTCAAGCATTGCGGGTATCGCTCCGACGCAGCCCATCGTCGGAAGCACGACTCCGCTCGTCAACGCAACGGGGGGCGGACCGGTGATCGCGGCACCACAGATTGGAATAGGCGCCGGCGGAACTGCCGCGCTGCTGCTGCCTCAAGTTGTGACTGGTGGCGGTTGGACGAGCCAGATCGTGATCGCAAACACATCCGCGACTCCTCAATTGGTTCGTGTCGATTTTTTTAATTCCACAGGAGGCCCGTTGGTGTTGCCCATGGGCTCAATACTTCCGAACGTGCTCGTGCCGGCGGGTGGGTTCGTGACATTGTCAACCCGCTGAGCCGCGCACGCCGGAGGCGTACCCTGGAGTTTGGCCATTTCGCACCGCGGAGCGTGCCCGTTCCGCTTCTGAACATCAGGGCAGCGGCGGTGGCACACGGCGCTTGGTTGCCTGTTCGAAGGCGTAGCCCAGTTCGATCAGACGCGGCTCACTGCAAGCCATGCCGGTGAAGCTGACACCGAAGGGACCGGGCTTCGCATCGAAAGCCGAGGAAAAAGGCGCGGCGTTGGGCACCATGGCGAACGGCACGATAATTGAGGGATAGCCGGGTCGCGCGGCCAGTGCAGAGCCGTTCGAGCCGGGGAACAGAAGCGCATCGAGACGATTCGCGTGCATCACTTCGTCGATGCCGTGCGTAGCGGCCAGCGCGATGTCCTTCGCGCGATCGGCTTCGTAGCGCGCGCGGTCGGTTTGGACATCTATTTCATCCGAGATGTCGAGGTTCGACTGTCCATACTTGATCGCGCCTGCCCGCTCATGTTTGAGGTTCCACTCACGAAGTTCCGTCAAAGATTTTACAGGCGCGGATGGGCCTAGGGTCGAGAGCCACCGGTTGAAATCGCGCTTCATTCCGTATTTCAGGACGATCGAGCAGTTCGCGTCACTACCTTTTGAATTTCCCGCTCCGGAGCAGATATTCCATCGATCGAAGTTCTGTTGGACATCGGGCTCGATCGTGCTCGGAACATTTGCGGGATCGATCACGACTGCGCCCTCGCGTTTCAACACGTCGATGGCATCCGCCATGGCGGTCGCGCGTTCTGGGCTTAGACTCTCATAAAACGATGCTCGCGGAATGCCGATGCGTGCGCCTTTCAAACCGTTGCGCTTGAGAAAGCGAGTGTAGTCGCGGTTTGGGGGAGGCGTGCAACGACTGGTCGCTGGGTCGTTCGGATCGGGGGATTGGCTCTCCAATACGCCGAGTAAAATGGCGGCGTCCGTGACAGTTTTTGCCATGGGCCCAGGCGTGTCCTGGTCAGCCGTGATGGGTATAACACCGTACCGGCTGATCCGGCCGACAGTCGGCTTGATGCCGACCAGCATTGTCGCATTCGATGGAGTCAGGATAGACCCAGACGTTTCCGTGCCCACATTCGCGGCCCAAAAGTTTGCGGCTGTACCAACGCCCGAGCTGGATCCGCCGGGAAACAGCGCGCCCCGGCCGTCCGCCGTTTCGCGAGGATCGCGGCGCGGATCGTATGGATTCATGCCGTATCCGGAGATCGGGTTGTAGTTTGTCGGCATCGGCGTCGGCGGCCCGGCGACCCAGTTGGCCAGTTCGGTCAGACTCGTCTTCGCGATGATGATTGCGCCTGCCTCTCGCAGATTCTTCGTCAGCGTCGCTTCGTAAGGAGGAATGAATCCGTCGAAGGCCAACGCACCGCCAGTCGTCGGCATGTCTGTGGTGTGGATGATGTCCTTCAGCGCGATCGGAATTCCGTGCAGCGGGCCGTGCACCTTGCCTCGCGCCCGTTCACGGTCCCGTTCGTCGGCCTCCTTCAGAGCGTCTGGGTTGACCGTGATGGTGGCATGAAGCTTCGCATCATACATTGCAATGCGCGTGAGGTATTGCTGCACGATCTCGCGTGACGTGACCCGCTTCTCTTTCATCGCCTTCTTCATCTCGGGAATCGTGGCTTCGCCCACGCTAAACGTTTTCCGTTGTGCGCTCGACGTAAGAACCGCGACGCTGAGGAGCATCGTAACAATTGCGATGTTCTTCATGGGAGTAGCAATAAACCACAAATTGCGTACCGGGTCACTTTGAATGTGCGGAGACGCAACACGCCTGAAGCTCGGCGACGACATGCGGGTAATCGTTGCGGACCGCCCTTCCCCAACGATCCATGCCCACACTATGTTTTGTGGTTAACCACGAGTTGCCCGAAATATTCATCGTCAGACCACTCAGAAACCTCGCATTCGTTTGACCTTATATTCACGCTCGTATACAGTCCGCGGAGCTTCATACCAGACAAGGAATGTACTTGTCGGTGACGATTGGCACTCAACTAGGAGCGGAGCGCACGAATTATTCGTGCAACCATATGGCGACAAGTACATCGAGGACAAAGAGGAAGTAATGCTTATAAGAAAACTCGGACTATTCCTTGCGGTAGCAATGCTCGTTGCTGCCGTCGGCGCATTCAAGGGATGCAGCGATGTCCAGCAGCATCACGTCAAGGTCCTCAAGGACTACGGCGGCAATGTCTCTTTCCTTGACGGGCCGACATGGCAATACACCGGCTTGACCGTCACTGGCACTGATTACTGGGATGGCAGGATTTGGATCGACCTGCCGCTGGACCGCAGCTCAGAAGCAAAAGAGGTGTACCAGACTGCTGACGGCGCGCTGCTGGTGGACATGAACGTCGCGTTCTCCCGTGGCAAGTCAGCTGAAGAGCGCAAGAAGTGGTTTGTCAACACCACAGATGCGCTTGGCATTGTCAAAAAGGATGTCGAGGGTATCGCGCGCTCGGTCGTACACAATTACTCCAATGCCGAGATCCTCAATGCAGAGCTCGCGCTCAAGGATGCCAAGTTGCCGGTTTATACACAGATCCAGGCAGAGCTTGGGAAAGCGCAGTTCAATGATGAGTATGGCATTGACAAGAAGAGCTATGCGGTCTGGCCAGGAAATGTCTCGCCGCAGCAAGGAGCAGTCCAGGCAGACCTGGATCGGCAGCGGAACAACCTACTCAACGCAGCGAAGCTTGAGGGACAGCTTTCCCTGGAGAAGGCTGCTAGCAGGCGTGCACAAGTGGACAAGAAATACGCAGATTTTATCCGAACGTTGACTCCTGCACAGCAGACCTACCTGCGCACCCTGGACATGTCGAACGCAGTCAAGCAGCACGAAAGGCCCGAGAGCTCTGAGAAGATCGAGTTCCTGCTGGGCGCAGGGCAGAGGTGAAAAGATGACACGATCAAAGACATTGGCACTGCTCACGCTGGCAGGAGCCCTCGCAGGCTGCTCACGACCCACGCAGCAGGAATCTACGTACAGGCTGAATCTGCAAAACAAGTTCTCCTGGCAAGGCTCAGGTCCTGACATCAGGATGTATTGGCCCTGGTATACCATGTACGTTGTCTCGCACCAGCAGGAGATCCAGAACTTCCCGCTGATACAAGGAACGGGCAACGCCAACCTGCCCCAGATCGAGCTTGAGAAGCTGCAGTCCATCATCACTGCTGACGGCCAGATCATGATCCAGGAGATGAGCATTACGATCTACAAGAAGGCTGATCCTACTGCTGTCGAGCGCTACTATATCCAGCACCAGGAGGAGGACAGGCAGAACCTCGCGATCAACCTCGACGCCCTTGTCCGCACCTATCTGCAAACCAAGACCAAGGCGTACATTGAATCGCACCAGCCGCAACTTGGGCAGGAGGTTAGGGACTACATCAAGAGCTTCCGCGCAGGCGGCGAGCCAATCATGGACAGCGAAGGCCACATCACCGGCTTCAAGGGCGGCATCTCCATCGAAGAGGAGTGGGGCGTCGATATTGGCGATGTGACGCCAAGGAGGCTCACGCTTCCGAGCACTGTAGCAGGAGCGCAGGTCGAGGCGCAGCAGATCATCAAGGCCGCCCAGACGCAGTATGATTCTGCGCAGAACGAGGCTGACAGGCGCGAGTCAAAGCTGCGCTCGATGGAGAAACTGAGTGAAGCTGTCGGCAGCAACAACGACGCGGCCAACTACCTCACGTCCCAGATTCTCAACGACCTGCTGGAGCAGACGCCGTCGAAGAACGTCGGACGCATCACTGTGCTCAACGGTCTGGCTGGAAGTGATCAAACAATCATCAGCAGACAGGGCGTGCTGCAAGGAAAGTAGAGTTTCTTCCTTTGATTTCCTTCTTATCATGGAGGAAGCTTCAATACGTCGAAGTCCCGCGAATTAACTTCCTCGTTCGCCCGCGTCGCCGTGAACCGCGCGCGGCGCAGTCTTCGTCAACCACCAGATCCGGCCCGTAATACTCGATCAAAGTTCGAGAAGCGCCAGGCGCTGCGAACCAGAAGCTGTTGATCGGCTCCGAGGTCTTACTAGACAATGACGGATAGAGAGCACAGCAAAGGAGTCGAACGATGCCAGTCAAGATTCCGCAATCCTTGAGGACGATGCTCGAGGATAAGGCGTATGGTCACGTTGTCACGTTCAACGCTCAGGGCAAGCCGGAGCTCACAATGGTTTGGATGGACGTCGAGGGTGACGAGTTGCTTTTCAACACCTCTGAGGGACGACGGAAACCTGACAACATACGCCGCGATCCGCGTGTGATTGTCTCGGTGCAGGACCGCAACAACCCGCAGGCGTACGCGGTCTTCCACGGCAAAGGGCGAGTCACTGACGCGGGTGCCGACGAGCACATCGACAAGCTGGCCAAACGCTTTCTGGGGGCCGACAAGTATCCGTTTCGGCAGCCCACTGAGAAGCGACTGGTCGTACGTATTGGCGTGGATCGGATCAGCGGCATGGCTCCCGGCTATCGGAACTGGTCGTAGGGAATTGCCAAGAACGGAACTAAGAGCCGATCTAGCTTACGCCACAAGCCACGGTAATGGAGTCCGGCTGTACTCCGAACTCAGCCGGTCACTTGAGCGAGCCCTTAGCGACTACTAACCAAGTGCGTGTCCTTTTGTGTTTCATGCGCGTTGGGGGCTTGAGCAGTAATGTGCAGGCACCCCGGACAGGCGTAAATGGTTTGCCGGATCACCTCTGGCACGACGGTTTACGCTGATGCGCCGCGCCGGTGTCAAACTTCGTCAGGGCGGTTGAAAGCACTTCCGATAGAGAGCTCGCGTAACGCGGCCATGACGTCTGCGCCATCCGCCACTTACGCTTTGGTTGCAAGCTTCACGGTCAAGAATCCGGCTTCTTCTTTGTCTGCTCCGCTACGGCTTGAGCGGCCCGTTGCACAGCTGCAGGATCTCCAAGATAGAAATGCCGGATCGCGCTCAAATCATCGTTCAACTCGTAAACGAGTGGAATCCCCGTCGGGATATTTAGGCCAACTATATCGTCGTCCGAGACATGGTCCAGGTATTTCACCAAGGCGCGCAGGCTGTTTCCGTGAGATGCAATCAGCACCCGGCGGCCGGAATGAATCGTCGGGGCGATAGTTTCCATCCAATAAGGAAGAACGCGATCGACGGTGTCCTTGAGACATTCCGTCAAGGGGATTTCGCCAGGTGTCAGATCGGCATACCGGGGATCGTGATGCGGAGCGCGCGGATCATTAGGAGCCAAGGCTGGAGGCCGGACGTCGTAGCTGCGACGCCAGATTTTCACCTGCTCTTCGCCGTGCTTCTCCACCGTTTCTAATTTGTTCAGCCCCTGCAATGCGCCGTAATGCCGCTCATTCAGGCGCCAGGTTTTGTATACGGGAATCCACATCAGGTCCATTTCGTCGAGCGTCAGCCACAGCGTGCGGATGGCCCGCTTGAGAACCGATGTGTATGCCACGTCGAAAGAAAAACCATCCGCGAGCAGTTGCCGTCCTGCCGCTCGAGCTTCCTCGATGCCTGTAGGGCTGAGATCGACGTCGGTCCACCCCGTGA
>Ga0066709_100003328_pt1 | contig 12274 bp, 13 predicted proteins | sample GraSoiAngelo_158_FD_79665 | JGI IMG/M metagenome (GOLD analysis project Ga0066709, IMG submission 79665) | Grasslands soil microbial communities from the Angelo Coastal Reserve, California, USA - 14_1009_16_30cm | ecosystem: Environmental > Terrestrial > Soil > Grasslands | place: USA... | reverse complement strand
TTCGGGCACGAGGACGTCGTCCGGCACAAGCTCGTCCAGCGAATCGTCGAGGCGTACCGGCTGCACGCGGAGGAGACCGGCACCGAGCGGAGCAGATAGGAACGTGATCGCGGTCGAAGTCTCGAATCGCAGCGGCGTCGAGGTGGACGAGGAAGGAGCGACCGCGCTCGCCCGCGGCGTGCTCGAGGCCGAGGGTGTGGACGAGGGCGAGCTCGGCCTCGTCTTCGTCGGCCCGAGCGAGATCCGGTCGCTAAAGCGCGAGCATCTCGGCGTCGACGAGGCGACCGACGTGCTCTCCTTTCCAATCGACGGCCGGGAAAGCCTGCCCCAAGGCGTCCCGCGTCAGCTCGGCGACGCCGTTCTCTGCCCGCAGGTGGTCGGCGAGGCCTGGCGACAGCCGCTCGTGCACGGCCTCCTGCATCTGCTCGGCTACGAGCACGGGCCGGAAATGGAGACGAAGGAGCAGTCGTGGCGCGGCTGACGATCCCGCGGACGTGGCTACGAGGCAACGGAGACGGGGCGGGCGAGCAGGAGCGCCTCCGCAGGCCGCTCGGTCGCGCCCCGTCGGTCCTCGACAGCTTCAACTTCGCCACGGAGGGGATCATCCACGTGCTGCGCACGCACCGGAACATGCGCGTGCACTTCGCCGTCGCGATCGCCGTACTCGTCGCGGCCGTCTGGGTCGGTGTCTCGAAGCTCGAGCTGATCGCGCTGCTGCTTGCGATCGCCTTCGTCTTCATCACCGAGATGATCAACTCGGCACTCGAGCAGGCGATCGACGTGGCCACCACGTCGTTCGACCCGCTCGCGAAGCTGGCGAAGGATGTCGCCGCCGGTGCAGTCCTGATCGCGACGGTAAACGCGGTCGCAATCGGCTACCTCGTCTTCTCGGGCGCGGTTGCCGAGCGCAGCACGCGCTTGCTCGACAGGCTCCGCGACGGGCCGGCGAACCTGACGCTGATCGCCCTCGTCTTGACGATCCTGGTCGTGATCGCGACGAAGGCCTACACGGGCCGAGGCACGCCGCTTCGCGGCGGCCTGCCATCGGGACACGCCGCGCTCGCTTTCGCGGGCTGGATGGCCGCGACCTACGTCGTCGGCGCCCAGCACCGGTTTCTGATCTCCTCGATTGCGCTGCTGATGGCGTTCCTCGTCGCCCAGACTCGAATCGAGGCGGGCGTTCATTCGGCGGTCGAGGTCGCCTATGGAGGGGTGCTCGGGGCGCTGGTCACGCTCGTCGTGTTCCAACTCTTCTCGTGAGCGACGATCTCCTCGCACGCGCGACGGCGGTTGCGGCCCGGGCCTACGCGCCGTATTCGAACTACCTGGTCGGAGCCGCCGTGCGCGCGCGAGACGGGAGGATCTACGAGGGCGTGAACGTCGAGAACGCGGCCTACCCGCTCGGAATCTGCGCCGAGCGGACGGCGATTGCCAGCGCGGTCGTCGACGGGTGCCGGCCGGGCGACCTGGTCGAGATCGCGATCACGGCGTCGCCTTGCGGAGGTTGCCGGCAGTGGCTGCACGAGTTTCGCCTCGAGCGGGTGACGTTCCCCAAGCCGGACGGCGAGGTCGTCTCCTATGCGCCCGACGAGCTGCTCCCGGAGTCGTGGGACCTGCCCGCGTGAGGAATCGGCACGGTCGGGTCACATCCCGGCACGCTCGCGCCGCACCTCCGTGCGCCTTTGACTTCTATCGTTGCTCTTGGGACGAGCGTTTGGACCCCACCCCTGGGGGTGGGCGCCTGAAACGCTACGGCCCGAGCGGCGCGTGCCCCGGATGAAGAGCGGCTTCGTCGCCGTCGCCGGCCGTCCGAACGTCGGCAAGTCGACGCTCGTGAACGCGCTCTCCGGCGGGAAGGTGGCGATCGTCTCCGACAAGCCCCAGACGACGCGGCAGCGGATCTTCGGGATCGCAAACGGGGACGACTACCAGCTCGTGCTCGCCGACTTGCCGGGCTTCCAGCGACCCCGTGACCCCCTGACCGAGCGGATGCAGCGGACTGTCGACCAGTCCTTCGAAGAGGTCGACGCCGTCCTCTTCGTTCTCTCGGCGCGCGAGCGGATCGGGGCCGGCGACCGCTTCATCGCCGAGCGCGTCTTCTCGCTCGGCATACCGGTCGTGATCGCGCTCAACAAGGTCGACCGGCTGAAGCCGGGCCACATCGCCGGACAGATGCAGACCGCTTCGCAGCTGGGCGAGTTCCACGCCCTGCATCCGGTCAGCGGGGTCACCGGCGACGGCATCGCGGAGCTGCGCGAAGAGCTCGTCGGCCTGCTGCCCGAAGGCCCGCTCTACTTTCCCTCCGACCAGCGGACCGACCTCGTCGCCGAGCTGCAGATCGCCGAGCTCATCCGCGAGAAGGCTCTCCAGCTGACCCGCGACGAGGTGCCGCACGCGATCTCGGTCGAGGTCGACGAGCTCGGCGAGAAGGTCGTTCACGCGACCGTTTTCGTCGAGACCGAGTCGCAGAAGCAGATCGTGGTCGGGCGCGGCGGCTCCGTGATCAAGCAGATCGGCACCCGCGCGCGGCCCGAGATCGAGCAGCTGCTCGGCCGGCAGATCTTCCTCGAGCTCCAGGTCAAGACTCGGCCGAAATGGCGCCGCGACGCGGCGATGCTGGAGCGGCTCGGGATTTGACCGCGCTGCTCGCGCTGTTCGACCTCGACGGGACGCTCTTCCTGACGCACGATCCGCTCAGCGGCCGCGCCCTCGTCGCGACGCTGGGGCAGGTCTACGGCGTCGAAGTGCCCGCTGACGCGCCGGCGAACGTCGAGCACCGTGGCCTGACGGCGAAGCGCATCGCCCGCAACGTGCTTCGCGCCGCGGGCGTGGCCGACGCGGCCGTCGACGAGCGCCTGGACGAGTGGTGCGCCGCGTTCGCCGGGCGTTACCTCGAGCTGCTCGCCGAGGCGGACACGAGCGGCTGGGAGCCACGCCCGGGCGCCGCCGAAGGGCTGGCTCGGCTGCAGGCCGAGGGTCTCCGCCTCGCGCTCGTCACCGGAAACCCCGAGCCGATGGCCAGGGCCCGTCTGCAACGGCTCGGGCTCGCACGCTTCTTTCCGCCCGGCGAGGGCGCGTTCGGCTGCGAGGCCGAAGAGCGAGGCGCACTGCTCGAGCTCGCCCGGCAGCGGGCCGGAGATTGGCCAGCCTCTGCGACTGCCGAGATCGGCGATACCCCAGAGGACGTCGCCACGGCAAAGGCTGCAGGCTTCCGGTCGATCGCCGTCAGCTCGCCTCGCACCCGCGATCGCGCCGAGCTCGCCGGCGCAGACGAGATCGTCGACGACATGGACGGCGTCATCCGGGCACTGCTGAGCGCAGGCCGCTGAGCAACCAGATCTCCGCCGCGGGCGTAGCGTTCTGGCGCCTTGCGGGGGCTACACTCAGCGCGTGGCGCAGGCGCCGGCCCTCCCGACGGGTTTCGAGCTCCCGCTCGAGCCCAGACTCCCCCGCATCGGCTCCGTCGATCAGGTGGCCGTCGAGGCGCGCGCGACAGACCTTTCGCGCCGCTCGATCAAACGCGAGACGAAGCTGTTCGCGCTCGATCTCGCGGTCCGGATGATGGACCTGACCACGCTCGAGGGAGCCGACACGCCCGGCAAGGTGGCAGCGCTCGCCTCGAAGGCGGTACGTCCGGACCCCTCGGACGCGAGCATTCCCTCGGTCGCCGCGGTCTGCGTCTATCCGAACCTCGTCCAGACGGCGCGCGAGCGTGTGGGCGACAGCGGCGTCAAGGTCGCCTCCGTCGCGACGGCTTTCCCGTCGGGCCAGAGCCCCACCGACCTCAAGGTCGCCGAGGCCCGGCGCGTGGTCGAGCTCGGCGCCGACGAGGTCGACATGGTGATCGATCGCGGCGCCTTCCTGGCCGGCCGCTACGCGAAGGTCTACGACGAGATCGTCCAGGTCAAGGAGGCGATCGGAGAGACGCATCTGAAGGTGATCCTCGAGGTCGGCGAGCTTGGCACCTATGACAACGTCCGCCGCGCCTCGCTGCTCGCGATCGCCGCCGGCGCGGACTTCATCAAGACCTCGACCGGCAAGCTTTCGTCGTCGGCGACCCTGCCTGTGACACTCGTGATGCTCGAGGCGATCCGGGATGTCTACGAGGAGACCGGCCGCCGCGTCGGCATGAAGCCGGCCGGCGGAATCCGCAACGCCAAGCAGGCGGTGCAGACGCTGGTGGTCGTCCACGAGACGCTCGGGCTCGACTGGCTGACCCCTGATCTCTTCCGCTTCGGCGCCTCCTCGCTTCTGAACGACGTCCTGATGCAGATCCGAAAGCAAAAGACGGGCAGTTACCAAAGCCCCGACTACTTCACGATCGACTGATGGCAGAGCTCGAACAGCGCGGCGACCGGACGCCGGCTCCGTCCAAATGGGAGTACGCAAGCGCGCCCGAGTCGCGCGAGATCGTCACGCTCCAAGACCGCTACGGCCTCTTCGTCGGCGGCGAGTTCGTCGAGCCGCGATCAGATGATTACTACAGAACCATCGATCCAGCGAGCGAGGAGCCGCTCGCGGAAATTCCGCAGGCCGGGCCCGAGGACGTTGCGCTCGCCGTCAGCACCGCACGCGAGGCCTTCGAGGACGGCTGGTCCGCGGCCACTCCCGCCGAGCGCGCCAAGTACCTCTACCGGATCGCCCGGATCCTGCAGGAGCGCTCGCGCGAGTTCGCCGTGCTCGAGTCGCTGAACGGCGGCAAGCCGATCCGCGAGTCGCGGGACGTCGACCTACCGCTTGCCGCCGCGCATTTCTTCTACTACGCGGGCTGGGCGGACAAGCTCGAGTACGCCTTCCCGCACCGCCGGCCGAAACCGCTGGGCGTCGCCGGGCAGATCATCCCCTGGAATTTCCCGCTGCTGATGCTCGCCTGGAAGATCGCGCCCGCGCTGGCCGCGGGGAACACGGTCGTGCTGAAGCCGGCCGAGACGACACCGCTCTCGGCGCTCCTTTTCTGCGACGTACTGCGCCAGGCCGAGCTACCGCCGGGGGTCGTCAACATCATCACGGGGGACGGCGCGACCGGCGCTGCGCTGGTCAAGTCGGACGTCGACAAGATCGCCTTCACGGGCTCGACCGAGGTCGGCAAGGCGATCCAGCGCGAGCTCGCAGGCACCGGCAAGAAGCTGACGCTGGAGCTCGGCGGCAAGGCCGCGAACATCATCTTCGACGACTGCGCGCTCGACCAGGCGGTCGAGGGAATCGTCAACGGGATCTACTTCAACCAGGGGCACGTCTGCTGCGCCGGCTCGAGGCTGCTCGTCCAGGAGTCGATCTACGAGCCGCTGATTGAGAAGCTCAAGCGACGGCTGACGACGCTGCGTGTCGGCGATCCGCTCGACAAGAACACCGACGTCGGCGCAATCAACTCGCGCCAGCAGCTCGACAAGATCGAGGAGCTCGTCGCGGCGGGCAAGGAGGAGGGCGCCGAGATCTACCAGCCGCCGTGCCGCCTACCGGAGAAGGGCTACTGGTTTGTGCCGACCGTCTTCACCAACGTCGCCCAGAGCTACCGGATCGCACAGGAGGAGATCTTTGGCCCGGTGCTCTCGGTGCTCACCTTTCGGACGCCGGACGAGGCGGTCGAGAAGGCGAACAACACGCCGTACGGACTCTCGGCCGGCGTCTGGACAGAGAAGGGCTCGCGCATCCTCTGGATGGCGCAGCGGCTCGAGGCCGGCGTCATCTGGGCGAACACCTACAACCGCTTCGATCCGGCCTCTCCGTTCGGCGGCTACAAGGAGTCGGGCTTCGGCCGCGAGGGCGGGCGGCACGGGCTCGAGCCGTATCTGGCGTTCGACGGAGTGGAGTCGGTCGGTGGCTGAGCGCGGCGGCCGCCTACCGGTCAAGAAGACCTACAAGCTCTTCATCGGCGGCGCCTTCCCGCGCTCGGAGTCCGGCCGCACCTACGAGGCCGAGGGGCAGAACGTCGCGCGCGCATCCCGGAAGGACGTTCGCGACGCGGTGCGGATCGCGCGCGCCGCACAGCCGAAGTGGGCGGGCATGACGGCCTACAACCGGGGCCAGGTCCTCTACCGAGTTGCCGAGATGCTCGAGGCGCGGACACGCGAGTTCGCCGAGCTGACCGGAGACGAGGGGGAGGTGCACGCGGCAGTCGATCGGTTCGTCTGGTACGCGGGCTGGGCCGACAAGCTCACGCAGGTGCTGGGCTCGGCGAACCCGGTCGCGGGCCCCTACTTCAACTTCACCGTGCCCGAGCCGACCGGCGTCGTCGGCGTGCTCGTGCCCGACGAGCCGCCGCTGCTCGGACTGGTCTCACGGCTCGCGCCGGTGCTGGTGGGGGGCAACGCCGCGGTCGTGGTCGCGTCGGAGTCGCGGCCGCTCGCTGCGATCGAGCTCGCCGAGGTGCTCGCGACCTCGGACGTCCCGGGCGGCGTGGTCAATCTCCTGACCGGTTTTCGGAGCGAGCTTGCCCCGGTGCTGGCGTCGCACATGGACGTGAACGCGCTGGACGTGACCGGAGCCGACGGCGACGTCCCCGAGCTGGAACGGTTGGCCGCCGACAACGTCAAGCGGGTCGTCCGGGGCTCGGTCGAGGATCAGAGCCCCTGGGAGATCGCCGGCTTCCTCGAGCTGAAGACGGTGTGGCATCCGTTGGGTGTATGAGCCGTCGACGCGATGATTTCAGCCGTATTGAGCACGGCCGCGACGGCAGAGCCGCCGCAGCCTCCAGATCGGCGTCGCAAGCGACGCCTCAGGGCATCCGTTGGGTGTATGAGCCGTCGACGCGATGATCTCAGCCGTATTGAGCACGGCCGCGACGGCAGAGCCGCCGCAGCCTCCAGATCGGCGTCGCAAGCGACGCCTCAGGGCATCCGTTGGGTGTCTGACCGGGCCGTGTCCCGTTGCGCCGCCGCAAGGCGCACCCAGCCTCCCCGCGATCGCAGTTGAGGAAATTCGCGCGCGTGGGTGACGGGATCGTGAACAATCTGCGCCGGTGAACTCGCGGCGGCGCTTCAGTCAGGCGATTTCGGAAGGCGACGGCATCTCGCTGATCGCGCCCGTGTCCACTGCCGCGGAGGCGACGCGCGCAGAGGCCGACGGAGCTGAGGCGTTGCTCGTCTACAGCGGCAGTGAGGACGAGCTGAAACGGATCCGCGAGGCGGCCGCGCTGCCGATCCTCTTCTTCTGGGACGGGGAGAAGACGGAGTCGGTCGCCGAAGCCGACGCGTGCGTAATCAATGTTCCGGAGATGCAGGGAGGCGGCGGCGACTTGCTTGACCGCGCGCACCTCAACTTGGCGGCTGACTTCGAGCTGGTCTTTCGGATCGCCGACGACGACCAGCTCGAAGAAACACTCGAGCGTTATGACCCAGAGACCTTTGTGCTCGCCGCGGGCGAATCAAATGGAGAGGAGGCGCTCGAACAAGTCCTCGACCTCCTGCCGGACGTGCCGGCGGGGAAGCTGGCGATCGCCGAGTTGCCTGCCGCAAGCCCTGACGACGTCGGCGCGCTCGAACGCGCGGGCTTCGACGGCGTCATCGTCGAGCCCCGCAGCGTGGCCGATCTCGTCGGCGACGCGCCGCCTGATGTCTAGCTGGCACTAGGCCGCCGCTACGCTCGCAGTAGCGGGCAGGTCAGGCAGGTCGGCCCGCCGTCGCCCTTCGAGAGCTCCTCGCCCCGATACGCGAGCACGTCGACCCCCGCCTGCTCGAGCCGCCGCCGGGTGCCCGGATTACCGTCGACTACGAGGGCGACCCGTGGGGCGAGAGCCAACACGTTGGCGCCCATCGATTCGAACTCGTCTTCCGGGACATCGATGATCTCGATCGCCCGCTCGGCGAGTATTTGCGCGAGCCGTACCGGGAGCAATCGCTTGTATGCGACGACTAGATCGTCCGCGAGCGGGCTGAGCAGTGAAAGCAGATGCATGACCTCGCCCTCGCCGTGCCAGTGGGGCAGGTCGAACGCGACGATGTCGAGACCGGTTGCGTCCGCCAGAGCGGCGGCGCCGGCTTGATTCGTCCGATAGCTGAGACCGACGAGCAGGGTTCGTTCGTTGAGCCGAAGCAGGTCGCCGCCCTCGGCGAAGGCGGGCTCGTCCAATTGTGCAGCTAGCGGGACACCCGCTTGCTCGAGATCGGCACCGAGCGCCGTCGGTTCACTCCGGCGGCCCGCCTTGCCCGGACGCAGCAGCACGGCGCTTTCGTCCAGGATCAGCGCCGGGTCGAAGACGTAGATCGCATCCGGATCATCCTCCACGGGCTCCCCGGCGAGAACGACCTCGGCTCCGGCGCCCTCGAGCAACTCGCAAAGCGCCTCGTGCTCGCGCCCGATCCCGACCGGATCCGGCTCGGCGCGCCAACCGTACTGACGCCAGTGCTGCAGTTCGCGGGGCTGTGGCGCCCGAAGAAGCACGCGACGGAGCGGGGCTGTCATGTTCGAACAGCCGTAAAGCCTCGGCTCGATCGTGGTCACCGGCGCTTCTCGCCTGAAGGAGTCAGCCGAAGAAGGCTTTCGCGACGTCGTACCACTCCGGCGGCACGGTCTTCAGCTCCGCCGTCGCGTCCTTGAGCGGCACCTCGACGATTCGGTCGCCCTGCAGCGACGCCATCTGCCCGAACCTCTGTTCGTGCGCGAGGTCGGCGGCCTTCAGTCCGAAGCGCGTTGCCAGGACGCGGTCGCGCGGGGTGGGGGAACCGCCGCGCTGGACGTGCCCGAGCACCGTCACTCGCGTCTCGTAGCCGGTCCGCTTCTCGATCTCGCGCCCGAGCGCGTCCCCGACACCGCGCTGGGACAAACGGACGTGCCCGAACTCGTCCTGCTCGCCGGCCTCCGCGAGGCCCTCGAGCTCGTAGCCCTCCGAGACGACGACGATCGAGAAGTCCTTGCCGCGCTCGTGGCGGCGGCGGATGTCGTCGCAGGCCTCGTCGATCGAGATCGGCTGCTCGGGAATCAGGATCACGTCGGCCCCGCCCGCGATGCCGCTCATGACCGCGATCCAGCCCGTGTGGCGGCCCATCACCTCGACGACCATGACGCGGTTGTGCGACTCGGCGGTCGTGTGGAGGCGGTCGATCGCCTCTGTGGCGATGAAGACCGCGGTGTCGAAGCCGAAGGTGTAGTCGGTCCCGTTGAGATCGTTGTCGATCGTCTTCGGCACGCCGACGACCGGAAAAGCGTGCTCCTCGTGGAGGCGCGCCGCAACCCCGAGCGTGTCCTCGCCGCCGATCGCCACGAGGGCGTCCAGACCCGCTCGCTCCAAGGTCTCCCGGACACCGTCGACGCCGCCCTCGAGCTTGTAGGGGTTCGTGCGCGTCGTGCCGAGGATCGTTCCCCCGCGCGGCAAGATCCCCGAGATCTCGCGCGGCCCGAGCGGCTCGAGCTCGTGTTCGACCAGCCCGCGCCACCCGTCGCGTACCCCGACGACCTCGTGCCGGCGCTGAAACGACCGTCGCGCCACCGCGCGGATGACCGCGTTCAGGCCCGGGCAGTCTCCGCCGCCGGTGAGGATGCCGACCTTCATTTCTCCATCTTCTCCGTTCTCGCCCGCTCGCCGCGTCGCACACGTCGGCGGTCGGCTCGTTGCAGTTGACGGGAGTGAAGCCCTGCTTGTAGGGTCGGCGCGGTCGGACAGCCTGCACCGGAGGAGCAGCCATGATCGGACCGTTTCTCATCAAGCTCGTCGAGCAACCCGACGTGCTGGGGCACTACCTGAGAGATCCCGAGGGCGCGATGCAAGCCGCGGAGCTCTCGCCTACTGAGCGCGAGATCCTCCGCGGCGGCAGCTTGAGAAGGCTACGTGAGGTACTTCAGGAGGAGTATCCGGACAGGGAGATCTTCCTGGGCCACGTCCCGCCGATCTGGGTTTTCGGCCACGTGCCTCAAGTTCAGCCGCCGGACGATCCGGGCCCGAGCGAGTCGTAGTTCGCACCCGGCGGCAATGCCCAGCGGCTCGCTCACCGTCGTCGGCACGGGGATCCAGGCAGCCACGCACCTGACCGCAGAGGCGCGGCTTGCCGTCGAGCAGGCGGACGAAGCTCTCTACCTCGTCAACGATGCGGTGACCGCCGCGTGGATCGAGCGAGCGAATCCGAAGCCGCGCTCGCTCACACCGTTCTACGAGCACGGCAAGGACCGGCGCGAGATCTACGGCGCGATCGTCGACGAGATCGTCTCGCGCGTCCGGCAGGGGCTCGACGTCTGCGCGGTCTTGTACGGGCATCCCGGCGTCTTCGCCTGGCCCGGCCACGAGGCGATCCGGCGTCTCCGGGCCGAAGGGTTCGGCGCGCGAATGCTGCCCGGGATCTCGACCGAGGACTGCCTCGTCGCCGATCTCGGCATCGATCCTGCGTCCAGCGGCTGCCAGAGCTACGAGGCGACCGACTTCCTCGTTCGGCGGCGGACGATCGACACGGGCGCGCTCGTGATCCTGTGGCAGGTCGGCCTCGTCGGCGAGTGGCGCTTCGACAGGGACCCGACGATGCGGGGCCTGCCGCTCCTGGTGGAGCGCCTGCTGGAGCTCTACCCGGCCGAGCACGAGACGATCCTGTACGAGGCTTCCCCCTACCCGATGTGCGAACCGATCGTGCAACGGCTTCCGCTCCGCGCCGTCGGAGAAGCGGAGGTCTCACCGGTCGTGACGATGGTGCTGCCGCCGCGGGAGGAGCCGGAGTTCGATCGGGAGATGCTCGAACGGGTCAGGCTGCGCCTGTCTTGATCTCTCCCGGCGCGAGCGCCGCGCGCGCCTGCTCCGCCGCGACCATGTTGCCCTTGGCTTCGTAGAGCCGTACGCCTACGGCCCGGCACTCCGCCGCCTCCTCTGTCCGGTCGGCCGCCGCCAGCACCTGCGCAAGGCTGATGAGTGCGTATGCGCGCAAGCTCAGCCCGTCCGTCTCGGCGATCAGCTCTACGGCTTCTCGCGCCAGCCTCTCGGCGCCGTCGATGTCGCCGCGTTGCGCAAGGATCTTCGCCCGCGAAGACCGCCAGGCGACCTGGGCCCAGACGTCCTCGGGAGAGGTCGCCTCCTCGCTCACCACCGTCAGCGCCTCGGCCTCCTCCACCCGGCCCTGGAGGTAGAGCGTTTCGGCGAGCGACACCGCGATCGACGAGAGGTTGAGCTTCTCGCCCAGCGAGACGAGCGTCTCGTACCCTGAACGGAAGATCCGCTCGGCCGCCTCCAGGTCACCCGCCAGGAGCTCGACCATTCCCGGCCACTGGCTCCAGGTCGCGAGCGAGAAGGGCCGGCCGAGCTCCTCGTAGATGGCCGTGCTACGAGCCGCGAGCTCCCGCGCCTCGTCGAACCTTCCGCACATGGCCTCGGCGGAGGCCATCACGTAGCCGATGTTCGCCTCGAGCACCTGGTCGTCCGCAGCCTGCGCGAGGATCTCGCGGCAGCGCCGGAGCGCCTCCGGTACCGGCCTCGGCCCGTCGATCGCCGCGAGTGCGAGGTAGGTGCGCGCGCGCAAGACCTCGCGCTGGGACCCTGCCCGTTCGGCGTGGGCTAGGGAGCGCGTCATCGCGTCCTCGGCCGCGGCGAACTCGCAGCGCAGCCAGCGCATCTCTCCGACAACCCACCAGGCCCGGGCCAGAGCGGCGTCGTCACCGGCTCGCTCCAGAGTGGTGATCGCGTCCTCCGCGTTTCGGAGTGAATCGGCGATGCTGGTGTCGCGCTCGACCGAGAGCCGCATGTGTGAGCGCTCGAGCTGCGCGCGTGCGGCAAGGGAGCGATCCTTGTTGGCGGCGGCGGCCTCGCTCGCTTCGCGCAGCACCTCTTCGGTACGGGTGAAATCACCGCTCTCGAGCAGGCTCCTGGCGAGATCGAGCAGGACGTCGGCCCTATTCGGCTCGTCCTTTAGCAGGGCCGCTGCCCGTTCGAAGAGGCCGACGGCGGCGGGCGTGTCACCGCGGGCGGAAGCCCGCCGTGCGGCAGCGGCGAGCAGGTTGCCCGCGCGCGCTGCCAGCACCTGGCTCTGGGCGTCGAGCGGGCCCAGCTCGCTGCGAAACCGAACAGCCTGCTCGAGGTGGAAGGCGACAAGCTCGTCGAAGTCGCCGCCCTTCTGCTCGAGCCATCGCGAACAGCCCTCGTGTAGCTCCGCCCGCACCTCCTTCGGCACCGCGTGATAGGCGGCCTCGTGGATGAGCAGGTGGCGGAACCGAAAGGCGTCCTCGCCCGCGAACGTGGCCCGGTGCGGCCGGATCAGCTCCTTTCGGACAAGAGCCAGCAGGCAATCGGCGACACCGGCGCGGGTTTCATCCGGAGTCAGCGCCTGCACCGAGCCCAGGTGGAAGATGTCGCCCTCGACGGCCGCGC
>Ga0066709_100003327_pt1 | contig 12275 bp, 9 predicted proteins | sample GraSoiAngelo_158_FD_79665 | JGI IMG/M metagenome (GOLD analysis project Ga0066709, IMG submission 79665) | Grasslands soil microbial communities from the Angelo Coastal Reserve, California, USA - 14_1009_16_30cm | ecosystem: Environmental > Terrestrial > Soil > Grasslands | place: USA... | reverse complement strand
TGCGAATTCGCCTGGTCCGCGACGCGGATCGCCTGCTGCAGCAGCTGGCGGAAGACCTCGCCGGCGACGGTCGACCCCGCCTGCGGCACGCTGATATGGGGAGAGACTTCGATCACTTCGATCGACATCCGCTCGGGCCTTTCCTCCGGCACGGCTGGATCAGCTGTGCGCGAGGATCCCGCGAATGGTGTCGATGAGCTCCAGCGGCCCGAAGGGCTTCGTGAGGTACTGGGTCGCGCCGACCGAGAATCCGGTCTTCTTGTCGCTCTCGCTCTCGTGGGCCGTCAGCATCACGACCGGGATGTCCTTGGTGCCGGGCTCGGACTTGAGCTGGCGGCAGACTTCGAAGCCGTTCGGCCCGGGTCCCATGTCGACGTCGAGGAGGACCAGATCCGGCTTCTCCGCGCGCGCGAGCTCGAGCGCCTCGGTGCCGTTCTTGGCCTCGAGGATCGTCCAGCCCTGCGTGGACAGGGTGATGCGGACCATCTGTCGGATGGGCACCAGATCGTCGGCAATGAGCAGTTTTGCCATGCGACGGATGGTAGCCGGGTCCTCCCGCAGCCGACCCCCCTCCCGTGGGGAGTTAGGCGCCACGGACGAGCACTTTCCCCCCGCGCGGGGAGGTCGGGCCCTGGCGCGTCCACGAATCCAGCGTCACAAGGCCGAGTCGAGCGGCCTCGGCGACCGCTTCCAGGCGGGAGTGCGCGCCAAGCTTCCGGAGTACCGCCTGAACGTGCGCGCGAAGCGTGGCCGTCGAGATGCCGAGGGCCGCGGCGGCCGTGGCGGTACTTGCTCCGCTCGCGAGCAGATGCAGGACCTCGAGCTCGCGCGGCGTGAGCGGTTCGGTCGCGGTCGCGGGCTCGCTGCGTTCCGAGAGCAGCAGGCGCTGCAGCTCGCTCGACGAGAACAGCACCTCGCCCGAGGCCGCGGCGCGCACCGCACCGACGACGTCGTTGAAGCCGCGCTCCTTCGTGAGATGTCCGGAAGCACCGGACCGCGCGACGTCCGCGAGCGTGTACGCGCTGGGATCGCCCGTGAGGACGACGATCGCGACCTGCGGGAGCGACGCACGCACCGCGCGGGCGAGATCGGCGCCGGTGCCGTCGGGCAGGTGGTAGTCCGCGAGTACGACGTCGGGTCGGGCCTCGTCGAGCGCGGCGATAGCGCTGCGCAGATCGTGCGCCACGGCCACGACATCGATGTCGTCGGCCTCGCGCATCGCGACGCGGAGGAGCTCGGCGAAGAGCCGCTCGTCGTCGACGATCATCACGCGCACGCGGTCGCTCACTGCTCCGCTTCCTGACCGGCGGTGCGCACCTGCGCGGCGAGTGCCGCGACCACCGCGGGATCCAGCTCGCCGCGACCGACAGCCCCTTGAAGGATGCGCACGGCCTCCGGCTCCGAGACCGCGGCGCGGTCCGGGCGATCGGCGAGGAGCGCCTCGAAACGATCGGCAACGCTGACGACGCGGACCTCGAGCGGGATCTTCTCGGCAGTGAGGTGATCCGGATAGCCATGCCCGTCGAGGCGTTCGTGGTGCCAGCGGATGATCGGCAGGATCGGCGCGAGCGGCGTCACGCGGCGGAGAAGGTCCTCGCCGAGCAGCGGGTGTTGCTCGAGCGACTCGCGCTCGTGGGCGGTGAGCTCGCCGGCCTTGTGCACGATCGGTGGCGGCAGCTTCGCGTTGCCGATGTCGCGCAGCAACGCGCCGAGCCGGATCGTCCCGACCGCCGCCTGGTCGAGCCCGAGCAACCCCGCGACCGAGACCGCGCGCGCCGCGACGCGCTCGCTGTGACCCATCATGAACCGGTCGTGCGCCTCGAGCGACGTGGCGAGCGTGATGAGCGCATCGGCCGCCGCGCCCATGTCGCGCACGAGACGCATCTCGCGCACGAGGAGCTCGGCGTGACGCGCGAGATCGCCGTCGAGCCGCGCGAACTCGGCCGCCGGGGTCTCCGAGCCCCTGGCGATCACGAGGATGGCGGCGCCGTCATCGGCGAGGTCGCGGTCCGGCGTCGCGCTGTCGTCGACGAGGATGAGATCCACGGCGACCGAGCCGTCCTGGATGATGTCGAACCGCGGTGCCAGCAGCTTCTCCGCCTCGGCGCGGCGCGCCGGGTCCTTGAGCGTGATGGCGGCAACCGGCCGGCCGCGTTCCGGACGCTCCGCCTGTGGCTCGAGTCGCGGCGGGCGCGCGTTGCGCGACTGCAACAGCACGGCGTCGATCCGGGCCAGGAGCTCCGCGGCATTCCAGGGCTTGGTCACGTAGTCGGCCGCGCCGCACGAAAGACCGCGCACCTTGTCGACGACCTCGCCCCGAGCCGACAGGAAGATCACGGGGATGTGCGCGATCGAGCCGTCGCTCTTGATACGGAGGCACACGTCGTAACCGTCGGTATCCGGCAGCATCACGTCGAGCAGCACGAGATCGGGGACGATCTGACGCACGAGCGCGAGGCCCTCGCCACCGTCGCGACCGACGACGACCTTCATACCGTTCGCCTGCAGCCGGCGCTGAAGGACGTCGGCCGACGCCGGATCGTCTTCGACGACCACGACGCTCGTCGGGATCGTCGAGGATCCGGGTGGCATCGTCACGGCGAAGTCTTTCACTGCGCCACGCTCTTCTGCTCCTCGCCGAGCAGATGACGCAGCGCGACGACGAATTTCGACGGACGCTCGTTCACCATGTGGTCGCGGATGTAGGAGTAGAGCTCATCCGCCCAGCGCGGAAGCTCCTGGTACCACTTCACTTCGATGATCACACCGGGCTCGCGCGCGATGACCGGGCCGATCCGGCACGGGAGCGAGCTCTCGTCGTTGGCCACCCACGGCACCGCCAGGTACATGAGGTTGTGGTCCGCGGTGATGCGCATGCTCGCATCCGGCGCTGAGTACGCGATCCGGTTGTACTGCGTGACCACGACCGGCCGGACTCCGCCCGCGATCGTCCGCTCTGCGCGCTCGACGAGGCCGTTCTCGTCGCGCGGCAGCTTCTGCTCGCCGCGGAGGTACGCGGGGAGCGACATCGTCGGCACCTCGTAGCGCTCCTTGAACGACGTGCTCGCGGAGTCGTCCTTCATCTCGAGGTACACGGATGCACCCGCGAGGATCTCGTTCGGCCTCGTGCGGTGATACTCGCGGACCCGGAGCTGGAGCGCCTGCCCGGCCTCGGCGGACCGAAAGATGCGCCAGTCGTAGCTGTCGAGGTACGCCGTCGTCGACCACTGATAGGGCCGATCGTCGCGGTCGAGCGGCAGGTACGTGCCGCTGGTGCGGAGCGCGAGTCGGGCGACGGCCTCGTTCACCAGAAAGCGGTGCTCGTACCGACGTGCGCTGTCACTGGTCGCGTCGAGGACGATGTTCTTCATGCCGAGACCGCCACGTGATCCGCGGCCGCCGCCGGAAGCGTGAGATCGATCGTCGCGCCGGGCTGCCCGGGATTCGCGACGCTGATCGTCCCACCGTGAAGAGCGACCGCGAGGCGACAGAACGCGAGCCCGAGCCCGGTGCCGCCACGACTCCGCCCGCTGCCACCCTGATAGAAACGGTCGAACACATTCGGAGCGTCCTCGCTCGTGATGCCCGGTCCGGTGTCCGACACACGGATGAGAACGAAGTCGGTGCCCTCATCGGCCTTGTGCGCTTCGACCCGGACCGTGCCACCTGACGGTGTGTGCTTGACGGCGTTCGCGAGCAGGTTCGTGAGCACGCGAACGATGAGACCGTCATCGACGAAGACGGTGGCGTCGCCGACCTCGCTCGTGACGGTGATGTTCTTCGCGCGGGCCTCAGGCTTCACCTGGGAGATGCTCTTGCGCGCGAGCTCCTCCAGCCGGAACGCCTGCGGCACCGCCTCGAGCCGGCCCTCCTCGAGTTTGTACACGTCGAGCAGCGCATTGACCATCCGCAGCATCTCGCTGACGTTCGATTCGGACAGGCCGAGGAGCTCCGCGAACTCGGGCCGCGCGGGATCGAGCTGACCCATGCCGACGAGCTGCAGGAAGGCCACCACGCTATTCGCAAGATTGCGGATGTCGTGGCCGAGCATCCCGATGAGCTCCTGCCGCGAACGCTCGACCTTGATGAGCTCCTGGTTACTGGCGCGCAGCTCGTCCTGCAGATGCTTCGTGAAGAGCGCGCTCCGCACGCGCGCGGCGAGCTCGACCGGCTCGAACGGCTTCGCGACGTAGTCGACGCCGCCGGCCTCGAAGCCGGTGACCACGTCGTCCGTCTGGTCCTTCGCGGTCACGAAGATCACGGGGATCGACGTCGTCAGCGCATTCGCCTTGAGCCGGCGGCAGGTCTCCCAGCCGTCGATGCCGGGCATCATGACGTCGAGCAGCACCAGATCGGGGCGCTCGCGCTCCGCGATCGCGAGCGCCTGCTCGCCACTCGACGCGCGCAGCACCCCGCAGCCGAGCGCCGCGAGGCGGCGCGAGAGCAGATCGAGGTTCGCGGGCTCGTCATCGACCGCGAGCACCGTCCCGAGTCGGTTGATCGGCGCCGAGACCACGTCGTGGCGCCTGGTTCCCGCGGTCAGCGGCGCTGCCTCAGGGAGGAAGCGCGCGAGCACCGCGCGCAGCTCGGCCGGCGCGTACGGCTTGGAGACGAAATCGTCGCAGCCCGCGTCGATCGCGCGCTGCCGGTCCTGCTGCATCGCCAGCGCCGACACCGCGATGATCGGGATCCGTGCCGCCCACGGCTCCGCGCGAAGCGTGCGGGTGACGGTCCAGCCGTCGACGCGCGGGAGCAGCAGATCCACGAGGATCGCGTCCGGTCGCTCGGCGCGCGCGACGTCGAGGCCGCTCTGCCCGTCCGTCGCCACGAGTGCCTCGTGGCCGGCGGCGCGGATGATCCGCTGCGCGACATCGAGGTTGTTCGCCTCGTCCTCGATGACGAGGACCCGAGCCGCGGTCACGACCGTACCGCCGTCGCCGCGCCCGCGAGCCCGCCATCGGCGAGCGCCGTGGCGCGCACGCGTACTGGCAACGTGAACAGGAAGCTGCTGCCGACGCCCACCGTGCTGTCGACCCAGATACGGCCGCCGTGCAGCGCGATGAGGCGCTTCGAGATCGCAAGGCCGAGGCCGGTCCCGCCGTAGCGGCGTGTCGTGGACGCGTCGACCTGGCGGAACTCATCGAAGATGTACGTCTGCGCTTCCGGCGGGATGCCCACGCCGGTGTCGACCACGCCCAGGGTGATCCACCCGTCGACCACCGTCGCCCGGATCGTGACGCCACCGTGCTCGGTGAACTTCACAGCGTTCGCCACGAGGTTCACGAGCACCTGGCGGATGCGCGCGCGGTCCGCCCACGCGGCCGGCAGTGCGCTCGCGACGTCGGCGCGGAGGCTGAGCGCCTTCGCATCGGCGCTCGCCCGCATCAGCTCGATGACGTCATCGACGACGAGCGGGATGTCGACCTCCTCGACGTTGAGCTCCATCTTGCCGGCCTCGATCTTCGCGAGGTCGAGCAGTCCGTTGATCAGGCTGAGAAGGTTGTCGGCGGCCTGCACGACACGCTCGAGGTCGGCGGTCTGCTGCTCGGTGAGATCGCCGTCGAGCCCGTCGAGCATCAGCTTCGTGTAGCCGATGATCGCGTTCATCGGGGTGCGCAGCTCGTGGCTCACGGATGCGAGGAACTCGCTCTTCAGACGGTTCGCGCGCTCGAGCTGCAGGTTGTTGTCTTTGAGCTCGTTGACGAGATCCGCGTTCTCCTTCGCCACGCTCACGAGACGGGCGATGGTGCGCAGCGCGCGCGCCTCCGTGTCGGTGATCTCGCGGGGCCTCTTGAAGTACGCGGAGAGGAGGCCAGCTGCGCGGCCGCGAGCGGACAGCGGGATGTGCGCGACGTGCGGCATCGGGCTCTGTGGCACGTGCAGGTGCTGGATCTGGTTCGGGTCGTAGACCGGATTCACCAGGACCCGCGTCGCGAGCATGACGGCCGTGTCTGGGTCGATGCCGATCGTCGTCGGCGCGATGAGCCGGCCGCCGGATCCCAGCGGCGCACCTGGTGCGTCCTCGCGGATCACGATCGACGCGCCGTCGGCGTGGAACAGGGAGACCATACGTGACAACGACTCGGCGAAGATTCGCTCGCGGTCGGTGACACCGACGACGGCGTCGGCCACTTCGTTCACCGTGCGGACCTCAGCGAGGTATTCCTGCTGTGCACGCTCACGTTCGCTCAGCGACCGGGCCATGGTGTCGAACGCGCGCTCGAGCGTGCCGATCTCGTGATGCGAGCGCTGGCGGATGCGCACGCCGAGGTCTCCGGCTTCGATCTGCTGGGCGGCGGCCGCGAGGTCCTCGAGCGGCCGCGTCATCGCCGTGGCCGAGCGGTACGCGAAGAACGTGACGAGCGCGATCAGGCTGGCCGCGAGGACGAACAGGATCACGAGCAGCGTCCGCTGCGAGGCGTTCAGGGCGTCGAGCGGCAGCAAAACGGCCAGCACCCCGAGATTCGCCCGCTGTCCGACGACCTGGAAGATGCCGTAGTAGCTCCTCCCGCCGATCGTCACGTCCTGCACGAAGACGTCGCGTGGGGCGCCGTCGACCTGCTCCAGCGTCGGGAAGACCGTGTCGTCCGGCAGGGACGTGGTGTACGCACGCACCTTGCCGTTCCAGATCAGCGCGAGCTGCGCGTCGCTCTTGGTGTTGATCGTCTTGAGGTAATCGTTTCCGAGGATCGTGCCGACCTCGAGGAAGCCTATCTTCTCGACGTCGGCGCCCCGGATCTCCCAGATAGCGCGGATCACGAGGCCCCGCCCCGGTTCGTCGGACAGGATCCACGACTGTTGCACGCCCGCCTTGGCGTCGACGACAAGCTGCGGCAGCAGCGTCTCCCCCGGGACGAAGTCCTGAGCGCCGGCGACAAGGACTCCGTCCTTATCCGCCACGCTCATGAACTGGACTCCCAGGCGCGATTTCTGCGGCAACAGGAATGCCTCGAGCGCGCTGCGGTTCTTCGCCTCCGCGAGCTCGCGCGTCGTCGGTAGGCCGGCGATCAGGGACGCCGCCCGCAACGCCAACGACGCCTGGTCCTGGATGTCGTTCTTCGCGGCGACCGCGACGATGCTTGCCTCGTCTTCGAACTGCTTCGCCACGAGATCGTTGGATTCGTAGAGGGCGACGGCCGCGAGTACCACGAGGGCACCCACGGCCACCGCCACTGTCCGACCGACGAGCGCGCGAAGGAGACTCGGCGCGAAGAGCTGGTTGAGGAATTCCACGAAGACCGTCCTAGAGGCCGGCCAGGATCTTCTGCCCCTCGGCACCCTTCACGAAGTCGATGAAAGCCTTGATCGTCGGCTTCACCTTTGCCGGCTCCGGGTGGTACACGAAGTACAGGGGACGCCGGATCGGGTAGGTGCCGTTCGCGAGGGTCTCACGGGTCGCGGCGATGTTGTCGATCGTGAGTAGGCCCACGTCGACGGTGCTGAACGCCTTCGCGTTCATCGTCATCATCCCGATCGCGTCCTTGAATGAACCAATGGCCTTGAGCGTCTCATCGATCTGGAACACCTCGACGGCGTCCTTTGCGTACGCCGGCTTGGTCGAGCCGAAGAAGTACGACTCGAACGCCGAGCGCGTCGAGGACTCGGGCTCGCGCAGCAGCACGCGGATCTTGCCGGGCGTGCCGCCGACGTCCTTCCAGTCCGTGATCTGGCCGGTGAAGATCTTCGCGACCTGATCCTTGGTGAGCGCCTTGACCGGGTTCGTCGCGTTCACGCCGACGCCCGTGCCCGATGCACCGATAGCCACGGTCTCGACGGTGCCCTTCTCAGGGGCCTTGAGGTCGCGGCTGATGAAGCCGAGGTCGACCGTTCCGCTGACGGTGAGCGACACGCCTGCGTCTGACCCAACGTCGTCAAATCCCTGCCAGATCACCGTCGGGTGGACGGCTGAGAATCCTGAGGTCAGCGCTTTCACGGCGTCGAGCGCGCCGCCGCCGCCCTTGGTGACGTAGGTCCCGGCGAGCGGATCGGCGGTCGGTTTGCTGGCGATCGGGCTGGCACCGCCGCAGCTCGCGGCGAACAGCGCCGCCAGGGCGATGTACAGGCATTTGCGCAGAAGCGTCATGTTGTCCTTGTCCTCCAGGGCCGGCGCCATGCCGGTTAAGCCAATTGCGGGAAGTGTGGCTCCGCTAACTGGCCTGTCTATCCCTCTAACGGGGAGTGGAGCCGCCGAAACGCCCTGATTAGGCCCTATACCTCAGTTGGTCTAGCAGTTGGTCTAGCCGCCGGGCGCGCGCGCTTGGCTGGGAGCCGGTGCAGGAGCCGCTCGGAGGAGGCCCTGATCTCCTCCACGGCGGCGTCGAAAGCCTGAGCGTTGGCTGGCGCCGGGGCCCGGAAACCGCTGATCTTGCGGACGAACTGGAGGGCCGCCGCTCGGACCTCCTCATCCGTGGCGGGCGCCGTACCCCGGAGCGTCTTGATGCTGCGACACATACACACAAAAGATACGACGACTCGGTCGGCTCGGCCCTCGGTAGCATCCGCCGGTGCTGGTCCTGGACAAGCGAGAGGTCGAGTCGCTCCTCGATCCGGACGCCCTCCGCGCCGCCGTGGCGGCTGCGCTGTCTGACCTCTCCGCGGGACGCGCCTCGATGCCCACCCGCATTGCCGCGATGGTCGCGGAACGCGACGCGCTCCTCGCCGCGATGCCGGCTTACCTGCCGAGCGCAGGCGCGCTGACGACGAAGCTGGTCTCGCTCTTTCCGCGGAACACCGATCGGCCGACGCACCAGGCGGTGATCGTCGCCTTCGATCCGCTGACGGGGACGCCAGCCGCGCTCATGGACGGCGAGGCGATCACCGCAGCGCGCACCGCCGCCGGCTCCGCGCTCGCCACCGACCTCCTCGCGCGCAAAGACGCTGCGACGCTCGCGGTGCTCGGCGCCGGCGTCCAGGCGCGCGCTCATCTGCGCGCGTTGCCGCGCGTGCGTCCGTTCCGCGAGATCGTCATCGGCGCACGGGACGCGTCGAAGGCGTCGGTGCTCGCGCGGGAGATCGCGTCAGCGACCGGACTGCCGGTGCGCGCGGCGTCCTTCTCGGACGCGGTGCGCGTGGCGGATGTCGTGTGCGCATGCACGCACAGCGCGGAGCCGGTCGTGCGGCGCGACTGGCTGCGCCCCGGCACGCACGTGAACTCCGTCGGCTACAACACCGCGGGCCGCGAGGTCGACGGCGAGACCGTCGCGGCGTCCCGGGTCGTGGTGGAATCGCGCGCCGCGGCGCTTGCTCCACCACCGGGTGGCTCGAACGATCTCCTCTGGCCGATCCGCGACGGGCTCATCGCCGCGACGCACGTGCACGCCGAGCTCGGCGAGCTCGTATCTGGCGCACGACCGGGACGCGCCGACGCGACGCAGCTCACGCTCTACAAATCCGTCGGAGTCGCGGTCGAGGACGCCGCGGCCGCCGCTCTCGTGCTCAGGCTCGCGCGCGAACGCGGCGTTGGCAGGACGATCGAGCTCTAGCTGAGAGCCAGCGAGCGCATCGCTCGCTCGAAACGCGGCCGCGCTGTCCTGTGACGCCACGGGGTCGGTGCGCGCGTCCGCGACTCTCGCTCGCGACGCGCTCGCTGTCTCCTCACACTCCGCACCGCTGGGCGATTTAGTACTCGCCGCCGGTGCCTTTGCGAGGGCCCTCGAGCAATTGGCCGACGCCGCGTTGCTCGCCACGTAGCGCGTCGAGCACACGAAGCGCTTCGTCGATGGTGAGACCGCGCCGGAAGTCGTCGAGCGCCGGCCGCAGCTCCGGCGATGCCTGCGCGTTCGGGTCGGTCGAGTTCGTCGGATCGCTCGTCGGCTCCTGCGGCTGCCCGGGATTCTGGCCGGGCTGCGCCGACGCCCCGGCGCTCGGCTGACCACTCTGTGCCGGGCCCTGCGCGCCGGGATTCGGGCTGCCGGGCTGTCGGGGTCCCGGGCCGGACTGCTGGCCCGGTTGCGCCGGCCGGGCCGAGAGGATGCGCTGGACGATCTCGAGGTTGAACTTCGCGTCCCGATCGGTCGGATCCATGCGCAGCGCCTCGCGGTACGCGTCACGCGCGTCCTCGTACCGACCCATGCGGAAGAGCGTGTTCCCCCGGTCGTACTGCGCGATCGCGCGGAGATGCAGATCCTTTCCGTCGATGGCCTTGCCGTACTCCGCGAGCGCGCGGGGGTATTCGGCCATCTTGTGGAGCGCGTTCGCAGCGTTGATGGCGAGCTCGGGCAAATCGGGCTGGTCCAGCTGCAGATCCCTATATGCCGCCAGCGCTCCGGCGTAATTGCCGCCCGCGAACAGGCCGTTCGCGGTCTCATTCGAAAGCGCGGCGTCGCCGCACGCGATCGCCCACAGCGCGGCGGAGCCGATCGCGATGCCGAGGATGCGGCGTCCGCGGCGCGCGGCCGGCCGGCCGAGACCGCGCGGCGAGGGCATCGCGCGCCGCTCCGAGATGAGCCACTCGAGCAGCAGCAGCGCGACGGCGATGGTGACCATCGGCGCGGATCGTTCGTCGGGTACCGAGCCCGCGTCGTCGAGCGGCTCGACGGCCTCCATCGTGCGCAGCGCGCGGGCGAGATCCCCGATCACTCCGTCGTTGCCGATGTAGTGGAAGTAGCTGCCGCCGCCCTTGTCGGCGACCGACCGTAGCGTCTCCTCGACGAGGTGGGTCACCACGGGGACGCCGCCGGCATCGCGCAGGTAGCCCGTGAACTTCCCGTCGTTCGCGTCGTAGGTCGGGATCTGGCCCCCGGCCTCCGTGCCGACGCCGACCGTGTAGATGCGCGCGCCCACGAGGTCGCTGGCCTCGGGCACGTCGCTGTTCGTGATCTCACCGTCGGATACGAGCACGATCGCACGCTGCCGTAGCGGATCGAGATCGGCCGGAAACGCGCCGAGCGATGACTCGAGACCCGAGCGAAGCGAGGATCCCTGCTGAAGCTTCACGCCGCGCCCCGAGTTATCGAGGACCTCACCGAGGATGCGCGGATCCGTTGTCGCCGGATACCGCACGGTCCCCTGGCCGGCGAAGAGCACCAGCGCGACGCGGCTGCCGATCATCTGGCGTCCGAGCTCTTCCGCGAAGTGACGCGCGGCGCGCAGCCGGTCGGGCTCGACATCGCGGGCGGCCATGCTCTGCGATACGTCCACGGCGAGGACGATGTCGACGCCCAACCTGCGAGCCGCGCGCGCGCGCAGGTCGACGTACGGACCGGCGAGCGCGATCACCAGGCTCGCGAGCGCGACGAGGAGGAGCGCCGACTTGAGCAGCCAGCGCGCACCACTGCGCGAGACCAGCGGCGTCGCGCCGCCGAACGATCGCAGCGCGCGGATGCGCGCGCGGTACGCAAGCGTGACGAGCGCCGCGACGAGCGGGACCGCAAGGAGGAGGAGCAACAGCTCCGGCCGCGCGAAGCCGACCGCGGGAAGGTTCACGGCGTCCTCCGGAAGACCGTGAGCGCCAGAAGGAACTGCAGCGCGAGAAGTCCGGCGCCGGCCGCCGCGAATGGCAGCGACGCGTCCTCGGTCGAGATGAAGGCACGCGTGCCGACCCGAGCCTTCTCGAGCGTCTCGATCTCGCGGTACACATCACGGAGCGCGGTCTCGTCGGAGGCCCGGAAATAAAGGCCGCCGGTCGTCTCGCTCATGCGCTTCATGAGCGCCTCGTCGACCTCGGCGCGCGAGCGCGCCGCGACGGCGCCGATCGTGTACAGGCGCACGCCGAGCAGCTTCGCGATCTGCGCCGCGTCGGTCGGCTGCACATCGCCGGCGTTGTTCTGCCCGTCCGTGAGGAGGATCGCGACCTTGCCGCGCGCCGAGGATTCGCGCAGCAGATTGAGGCCCGTCGCGAGCCCGGTCCCGATGGCCGTTCCGTCCCGAAGCGGACGGCCCGCCGTCACCGGCTGGACGAGGCGCTGCGCCGCGCCGTAGTCCAGCGTGAGCGGGCTCAGCACCATCGACTCGGCGCTGAAGATGACCACGCCGACGCGATCGTTCTTCAGGCCGTCGAGGAAGTCGTTGACGACGCGCTTGACGACGTCGATCCGCGGCTGGCCGCCGAGGTCCGGCGTGGTCATCGACGACGAAGTGTCGAGGACGATGACGATGTCGATCCCCTCTGCCGGAACGTCGAACGCGGCCTGCACGACGGACGGAGCGGCCAGCGCCACGATGAGCGCGGTCGCGGCCACCACACGCAGGGGCAGCAGCAGCCACCGCAGACGCACCCGCCAGCTGCCGCGCGCCCGCGGAACGAGCCCGAGCGAAGAGAACAGCACGCCGCCGCC
>Ga0066709_100003326_pt1 | contig 12276 bp, 9 predicted proteins | sample GraSoiAngelo_158_FD_79665 | JGI IMG/M metagenome (GOLD analysis project Ga0066709, IMG submission 79665) | Grasslands soil microbial communities from the Angelo Coastal Reserve, California, USA - 14_1009_16_30cm | ecosystem: Environmental > Terrestrial > Soil > Grasslands | place: USA... | reverse complement strand
ACGAACACCATCGGGTTGGTGGCGTCGACGAGCGACGCCTCGGCGCCGCCGATCCACTCGCGCGGTCGGCCGGTGGGTAGGAGCCGGCCCGTGCCGGCGCCGCCCGGATCCTGGAAGTCGAGCGTGATCCTGGCGCCGCGCCCGGCCACGCCGGCCAGCTCGAAGTCGCCCTCGACCGCCGCCTCGCCGTCCCTCACGGGGACGTGGGACACGATGAGCTTTCGCGTGTTGGTGTTGTGGATGCGCACGATCGTCGTGCCGTCGGTCGCCGTCACCAGCCCCTCGTCGATCGCGAACGGCCCGACCGCGGACGAGCAGTTCCCGCAGTTGCCGCTGTAGTCCACCAGGGGCGACTTCACGTCCACCTGGGCGAAGGTGTAGTCCACGTCCGCGTCCGGGCGCGTCGATGGGCCGATGATGCACGCCTTCGAAAGCGAGGAGATGCCGCCCCCGAGGCCATCGAGCTGGCGACCGTACGGATCGGGGCTGCCGAGCGCGGTCAGCAAGATGTGGTCGCGCTCGGGTCCCGGGGCCGGAAGGTCTCGGGCGTGGAAGACGAGGCAGCGGCTCGTGCCGCCGCGCATGTAGACGGCGCGGATCTTCTTCTGGTTCACCGCTACCTCCGATTCACGCGCCGCCGCTCTTCGTGTGCGCCAGGATGCCGCCGTCCAGCAATATCTCGCGCTCGCGCGGCGTGAGCACGCACGAGGCCGTGAACGTGGCGCCCGTCCGCGCGTTGACGACCGTCACGCGTTCGCCCGCCGTCAGCGCGGCGCGGAGCCCCGGCATGCGCAGGCGGTCGTCGCGCTCGATATCGGCCCAGGTCGCCGGGTCGTCGAACACGAGCGGCACGACGCCCCAGTTGATCAGGTTCGTCCGGTGGATGCGGGCGAAGGACTTGGCGATCACCGCGCGCACGCCGAGGTACATCGGCCCGGTGGCCGCCGCCTCGCGCGACGACCCCTGGCCGTAGGTCTCGCCGCCGACGATGATGCCGCGACCCGCGGCCTTCGCGCGCGCCACGAAGTCGGCGTCCACGTACTTGAAGCAGAACTCCGAGATCGCTGGAATGTTCGAGCGGAAGACGAGCACCGCGGCGCCGGCCGGCGAGATGTCGTCCGTGGAGACCTTGTCGCCCAGCTTCAGGAGCACCGGCGCCTCCAGGCTCGCGGCCACGGGCTCACCGAGGGGCACCGGCTTGATGTTCGGGCCGCGCAGGATCTCGCCCCCGCCGTCGGGCTCGACGAACCCTGCCGTCGAGGACGCGAAGCGCGGCGGCAGCGTCACCGCCGGCGGCGGGCCGAGCGTGCGCGGGTCCGTGATGACGCCGGTGAGCGCGGAGGCCGCGGCCACGACCGACGAGCAGAGATAGACCGCGTCGTCCTTCACGCCGCTCCGCCCGGAGAAGTTCCGGTTGAAGGCGCGGAGGCTCTTGGCGCCGGCGGCCGGCACGTGACCGATGCCGGCGCACGCGCCGCAGCTGGACTCCGAGACCGTGGCGCCCGCCGCGAGGAGATCGGCGAGGAGCCCCTCGCGGGCCATGGTCTCCAGGATCTTGTGGCTGCCGGGGAACAGGACGAACGAGATCGAAGGGTGGACGCGGCGCCCGCGGATCACCTCCGTGACCGACGCCATGTCGTGCCACGAGCCGTTGGTGCACGAGCCGACCATCACCTGCTCGACCGCCGTTCCCGCGACCTCCTCCACCGGCACCACGCGGTCTGGCGAGCCCGGCAGCGCGACGAGGGGCGTGAGCGAGGATAGATCGAGCTCGATCTGCGCGTCGTAGGTCGCGTCCTCGTCGGGAGCGGCCGGGCGCCAGTCCCCGCCGCGGTCCAGACGCGTCAGGAACGAGCGCGTCTCCTCGTCCGACGGGAACACGCTCGTCGTCAATCCAAGCTCGGCGCCCATGTTGGCGATCGTCATGCGCTGAGCGGCGAGGAGGGTCCCGAGCCCCGGGCCACCGTACTCGAAGATCTTGCCGGTCCCGCCGCGCACCGTGAGGCGCCGAAGCAGCTCGAGGATCACGTCCTTCGCGGTCACCCAGGGCTGGAGCGCGCCCGTGAGATAGACGCGGACGACCTGCGGCATTTGGAAGAAGTACGGGCTGCCCCCCAGCGCCACCGCCACGTCGAGCCCACCCGCGCCGATCGCGAGCATCCCGGCCGCGCCGCAGAGCGGCGTGTGGCTGTCCGTGCCGAGCAACGTCTGGCCCGGGATGGAGAAGCTCTCCATGTGCACCTGGTGACAGATGCCGTTACCGGGCTTCGAGAAGACCGCGCCGTAGCGTCGCGAGACGGCCTGCATGTAGCGGTGATCGTCGGAGTTGCGCGAGTCCACCTGATAGACGTTGTGGTCGGCGTAGCTCACGATGCGGCCCGGCATGGCGCGCGGGAAGCCCATGGCCTCGAACTGGAGCCAGGACATCGTGCCGTTGGTGTCGGTCAGGAGGACCTGGTCGACGGCGATGCCGATCTCCTCGCCGGCCTCCGCCTTGCCGGCGACGAGGTGGCTTTCGATCAGCTTCCGCGTGAGGGATTTTCTGGACTGGGGGGGAGCGGGCGCCGCTCCTCCCCCAGGCCCCCCCACCGCTTCGAACGCGGCTGGTTCGGACGTCAGGGCTCTCATCGCTTGTCGAGCGGCATCCACGGGCGTCGGCCGGGGCCGATGTAGTCGCCGCGTGGCCGGATCAGGCGGTTGTCGTCGTGCTGCTCGATGATGTTCGCCGTCCAGCCCGCGATGCGGCCGGCGGCGATCACCGGCGTGAAGAGATCCACCGGGATGCCCAGCGAGTAGAAGAGCGGTGCCGAGTAGAAGTCGACGTTGGGAATGAGCTTCTTCGCCTCGTTGATGCGCGCGTGGAGCTTCACCGCCATCTCGTACCATTTGAACTCGCCGGACTGGCGGCACGCCTCCTCGGCCATCCCCTTGAGGATCGCGGCGCGCGGGTCGCCCGCCTTGTAGACGCGGTGGCCCATGCCCATGAACCGGCGCTTCGCGGCGATCGCCTTCTCGGTGAAGGCGTCGACCCGGGCGACCTCCCCGATCTCCATCAGCGTCCGCATGACCGCCTCACCGGCGCCGCCGTGGAGCGGGCCCTTCAGCGCGCCGACGCCGCCGGCGACCGCCGAGTGCATGTCGGACTGCGTCGAGACGATCACCCGCGTCGTGAAGGTGGAGGCGTTCAGCTCGTGCTCGGCGTAGAGCGTGAGGCTGGCGTCGAAGGCCTTGGCGACAACCCCGCTCGGCCGCTTGCCCGTGAGCATGTAGAGGAAGTTGGCGGCGTGCGAGAGATCGGAGGCCGGGCGGATCGGGTCCTGGCCGCTCCGGACGCGATGATGCGCGCAGATCGCCGTCGCCATCTGGCTCGTGAGCCGCACCGATTTCCGGAGATTCGCCTCGTGCGAGTTGTCGGTGGTGTCCGGATCGCTCATGCCGAGCACCGCCACGGCGGCCTGCAGCACGCGCATCGGATCGGTCGCCTTCGGCATGAGCCGGAAGGCCTGGACGAGGTCACCGGGGATCTCGCGCGCCGCGATGAGCGCGAGCGTGGTCTTGTCGAGCTGCGCCGCGTTCGGCAGATCGCCGTGCCAGAGGAGGTGGCAGACCTCCTCGAAGCTCGCCCGTCGCGCCAGATCTTCGATGTCGTAGCCACCGTAGGCGAGGCGGCCGTTCTTGCCGTCGAGGTCGCAGAGCTTCGTCTCGGCGGCGACGACCCCCTCGAGCCCGCGGATCAGCTGGGTGCCTTCCTTGTCCATGGCCGTGCCTCTCGAAGCCAGATTGCCTGGATGGTAGCAGGAATCCGGCGCGCTCGTCCTCCCGTCCTCGCCAGCACTCATAGATTGCGAAGCAAGGAACCTCAGGTTACTTTCCGTGGCACGGGGTCGCTCGTGAGGCCCGAGACGGCTCGCCAAGGGGGAGGCTCGCGATGACCAAACGGTTCTTCGTCGCCTGGCTGGCAGTGTTCGTCGCGTGGATGGCCGGGAGCATCGTCATCCACGGCGTGCTCCTCAACGCCGACTATGCGAAACTGGCGAATCTCTTCCGCTCGCACGAGGACGCGGGGAAGTACTTCGGGTTCATGATCGCGGGTCACGTGCTGATGGCGGGCGCGCTTGTCTGGATCTACCGCCAGGGAGTCGCCGACAAACCCTTCCTCGGACAGGGACTGCGCTTCGGGTGCGCCGTCGCGCTGCTCACGGTGGTGCCGATGTATCTCATCTACTATGCGGTGCAGCCGATGCCGGGCGGCCTGGTCGCGCGCCAGATCGTGTTCGACTCGGCCCTGGTCGTGGTGCTCGGCGTCCTGGTCGCATGGATGTCGCGGGAGGGTAAGGGCTCAGGGGTGTGATCCTTGTCGAGGCCGGGGGAGCAATCGCGCCAGCGGTGGCCGTAGCCGCCGCGGCGTCACGCGGCTGATCTGCATGTCGTCGGCGCTCGCGAACGCCGCCAGCGAGCTCAGCGCCTCGATGACCCCGGCCAGCGCTTCATCCTGGTCGAGCCGCTCCCGTCCAGTCGGCGCGGCCTGCGCCGCCGCGAACCACGGCTCGAAGTGCACGTGACGGACCTCCAGCCGTCGCTCGGCGCGATGGGACTTGGCGTCGACGCGGCCGATGAGGTGACCGTGGTGGAGGATCGGCAGCGTGTAGTAACCGTGCACCCGCTTGGGTCCCGGGGTATAGACCTCGATGCGGTAGTCGAACCCGAACAGGCGCGCCACCCGGTCGCGATGCCAGAGCAACGAATCGAACGGAGAGAGGAGGGTCGTCCCGAGCGAGGGCGTGGCGGTCCGACCGGCGCGCGCGAGCGCCGGCAGATCGCTCGTGAGCGCGAGCCAGCCGCCGGGCGTCCCCTCGATCTCGATCTCCGTGACGTCGCCTCGCTCGAGCAGACCGCGGAGCGCGGCGCGGCGCGCGCCCGGCTTGAAGCGCGGGAATGTGAGGTACCGGGCCAGATCGAGCTCCGTCGCCGCGCCCATCGCGTGCAGGGAGCGCGTGAGGTGCCAGCGCTGGAACTCTTCCGACGAGACCGGCTCGATGCCGTGCGCGTCAGGCAGCGCGCGCTCCAGGAGGTCGTAACGCTTCTGGAAGTGCTGCCGAGAGTGGATCGTGAGCGCCCCGGTCATCCACAAGTGGTGGAGCGCGTGCTGGACGGGCCGCCACGACCACCACCCACCGCCGCCGGCCGGGCGCCGCCCCTCGAAGTCGGCGTTGCCCATCGGTCCGTTGGCCTGCACGGCCGCCTGGACCGTGCTCAGCACCTTCGCGTTCCGGCGTAACCAGCCCGACCAGCCCGTGTGCCGACTCCGATAGTCGAGCATGGCGCGCCGCCACCACGGCAGCATCGACGTCGGCACGAGGCACGCGGCGTGTGCCCAGTACTCGAAGAGGAGCCGACGGCGGTAGACGAGGCGGTCGAGCCGCGCGCGATCGTACGGGCCGAAGCGGCTCCACACCGTCAGGTAGTGCGCGCGGTCGAGCACGTTGATGGAATCGAGCTGGAGCCCGCCCACGTCCTCGACGAAGCGGCCGAGGCGCTTGGCCGTCAGCGCGGTCGCGTGGGGGCGGGCGAGATGCTGCCGCTGCAGGAAGAGCGCGGCGACGGCGCGCAAGGGAACGCGGCGGCGTGGCATCCCGTGGAGGTTACCATCGACCCGGCGCGCATGCGGTGCGCCCTCCGCCCGGGCTGCGTCCCGAGACGTTCCGTCAATCGCCGCGCCGGGCAAGGGTGATAGGCTACCGGGCCATGGTCGACACGGTCCTGCCCCGGGGCGCGCGCTACGAGGACGTCTACGCCCGGTTCCGCTGGACGCTCCCACCCGCCTACAACATCGCGGTCGACGTCTGCGACCGTCACGCCGGCGATCGTTCCCGCGTGGCGCTCATCTACGAGGACGACTCGGGAAGCACGAGCGAGCACACCTTCGCCGAGTTCCGCGCCCGCTCCAACCAGCTCGCGCGCGTCTTCGCGGGGCTGGGGATCGGGCGCGGCGATCGTGTCGGGATCGTCCTCGCCCAGCGGCCGGAGACGGCCGTCGCGCACCTCGCCGCCTACAAGCTCGGCGCCGTCGCGCTGCCGCTGTCGACGCTCTTCGGTCCGGAGGCGCTCGCGTACCGGCTGCGGGATGCGGACGCCAGGGTCGTCGTGACCGACGGCGAGAACCTCGAGCGCGTGCTGACCGTGGCCAAGGACCTCCCCGCGCTCACGCACGTTATGTCGGTCGACCGCGTCGACGCCGACGGCGTGGTCGAGTACCCGAAGGCGATCGACGGCGTGCCCGACTCCTTCGAGCCCGTCGCGACGGCGGCGGAGGACCCGGCGCTCCTCATCTACACCTCGGGGACGACGGGGCCGCCGAAGGGGGCGCTGCACGCCCATCGTGTGCTCCTCGGCCACTTGCCGGCGATCGAGTTCTATCACGAGTACTTCCCCCGGCCGGGCGACCGCCACTGGAGCCCGGCGGACTGGGCGTGGGCCGGCGGCCTGCTGGACGTGCTGCTTCCGAGCTGGCACTACGGCGTGACGGTCGTCGCGCACCGACCGAAGAAGTTCGACGCCGAGCGTGCCTTCGACGTGCTCGCCCGGCACAAGGTCCGCAACACGTTCCTGGTGCCGACCATGCTGAAGATGATGCGATCGGTCGGCGACCCGCGCCGGCGCTGGAAGCTCGAGCTGCGCTCGATGTTCACGGGCGGCGAGGCGGTCGGCGAAGAGGTCATCCGCTGGGCGCGAGAGGCGCTGGGCGTCACGCCCCACGAAGGCTTCGGCCAGACCGAGGTGAACCTCGTGCTCGGCAACTGCTCGATGCTGATGCCGGTGAAGCCCGGGTCGATGGGGCGGCCGATTCCCGGCCACGTGGTGGACGTGGTGAACGACCGGGGCGGATCAGTACCCACCGGCGAGGTCGGAGAGGTGGCGGTGCGGCGGCCCGATCCCGTGATGTTCCTTCGCTACTGGAACAACGACCGAGCCACCCGTGAGAAATTCGTCGGCGACTGGGCGCTCACCGGCGATCTCGCCCGGAAGGACGAGGACGGCTACTTCTGGTTCGTCGGACGCAAGGACGACGTCATCTCGAGCGGCGGCTATCGCATCGGTCCGGGCGAGATCGAGGACTGCCTGCAGGGCCATCCGGCGGTCGCGCTCGCCGCGGCGATCGGCGCGCCCGATCCCGTGCGCGGCGAAGTGGTCAAGGCGTTCGTCCAGCTCCACTCCGGGGGGGCCGGCACGAGGGAGCTGGCGCGCGAGCTTCAGGCCTGGGTGCGCACGCGTCTTTCCGCCCACGAGTACCCGCGTGAGATAGAATTCATCGAGGCGCTGCCCGTGACGACCACGGGCAAGGTGCGGCGCGCCGACCTGCGCCAGCTCGAACGGCGGCGGCGAGGACTGGAGACCTGAGATGGCCTACGACTACGGCAAGCACTTCGGCGAGATCACGCTGACGCAGGACCTCACCACGCTCCCGGAGGAGCGCACGTGGCGGCTCGCGGCGCCGGACCGAGAGCCGGAACCTCACCAGATCGTGCTCTATCTCGGCTGCAACGTGCTCCGGACCTCGCACATGGTCCGCACCGTCACCGCCATCTTCGACCGGCTCGGGCTCGACTACGTCGCGGTCGGGGGCCCGACCTATTGCTGCGGCATCGTTCATCACCGGCAGGGCGACACGGCAGCGTCCGGCGGGATGAACCGGCGCACCGTCGAGCTCTTCCAGCGCTACAAGCCCGACGAGGTCGTGATGTGGTGCCCGTCGTGCATGTACTTCTACGACGAGATCCAGAAATTCCCCTGGCCGTTCCCCGTGCGTCACGCGACCGAGTTCCTGGCCGACCGTCTGCCCGCGCTCGAGTTCACGCACCGGGTCGACGCCGCCGTCGCGCTCCACTCCCACAGCCAGAGCGAGCCGCGCCGGCGCGAGGGCGCCGCGGGCCGCCGCCTGCTGGAAGCCGTGCCCGGTCTGCGCTTCGTCGAGATCGAGTCGGAGCCGCGGTTCGGCCGCCTCTGCACCGTCGAGGTGCAGGCGCAGCTCGGCCAGGACGTGTGGGACGCGCTGATCCGCGATGAGCTCGGCCGGGCGCGCGCGGGCGGCGCCGGGATCCTCGCGACGATCTACCACGGCTGCCAGCGGCTCATCTGCGGCTTCGAGCCGGAGGGCCCGATCGGCATCGAGCACTACCTCTCCGTCTTCGCCCGCGGCCTCGGGATCGAGTTCGAGGACCGGTACAAGAAGTTTCGCCTCTGGCAGGACCCGGAGCGGGTGCTGGCCGAGACGACGCCGTGCCAGAGGGCGAACCACGTGGACCCGGCGCGCGCGCGTGAGCTCGTCGCGAGGACGTTCGGCCGCTTCGCCGCGGCGGCGGCCGGAGGGAACGCGCCGGCCTCCTAGTCGCGGTGTCGCGCGAGCGCGAGCGAAACGTCGTGGAGATCGGCCTCTTCACCGAGTTCGAATGGCGTCCCGGGGCCGACGAGGCCCAGGCCTTCGCCGACTCGTTGGCCCAGATGACGGCGGCCGAGGATCTCGGCTACGACGCCGTGTGGCTCGCCGAGCTGCACTTCCAGAAGGAGCGCTCCGTTCTGTCCTCGCCCCTCGTCGTCGGCGCGGCGATCGCCGCGCGGACGAAGCGTGTGAAAATCGGCCTCGCCGTCCAGGTGCTGCCGTTGAGCCACCCCTTGCGCCTTGCCGAGGACGTGGCGACGCTCGATCACGTGAGCCGAGGACGGCTCGACTTCGGTGTGGGACGGAGCGGGCTCCCGGCCCACTACACGGGCTTCAACATCCCGTACAGCGAGAGCCAGGAGCGGTTCGACGAGACGCTCGAGATCCTCCTCAAGGCATGGACCGAGGACCGGTTCACGTTCGAGGGCAAGTACTTCCAGTTCCGCGATGTGTGCACGGTCCCCAAGCCGTACCAGAAGCCCCACCCGCCGCTCCGCATCGCGGCGGTGACCGACGACTCGTCGTTCGCCGTCGGACGGCGGGGCCGACCGATCTTCCTGGCGGTGCGGACGTCGAGCATCAGCGAGCTCAAGCGGTTCGTCGTCAGCTACCACGCCGGCTGGCGCGAGGCCGGCCACCCCGGGCCCGGCGAGGTCGACGTGATCGTGCCAGTCTACGTGTCCGACACGGAGCGCCGCGCGCGCGAGGAGACCGAGGTCAGCACGATGCACTTCTACAGGTCGATCGGCGAGGCGCTCCTCGACGGGCCGCGGCGAGCGGTGGGCGAGCGGATTCGTCGCATGAGCTTCGACGACGTCCTGCGGGAATTCGCGGTCTACGGCACGCCCGAGTCGATCATCGAGCGACTTCAAGCGTTGCGCGAGGCCCTCGGCTACTCGAAGCTCTGCGTATGGATGAACGTCGGCTCGCGGGTCCCGCCCGAGCGCGTGTTGGCCTCGATGCGCCTCTTCGCGGAGCGCGTGGCCCCGCGGCTCGGGTGATGCCGCCCGCCCCGGCCTCGACGCCGAGCGTCGCGTGGTCCGGGCCCCGGCTCACGCGAACGCGGGGTCGATCCTGACCTCGACGAGGTACGGGCCGCCGCTCGCGAGCCCCCGGCTGACGGCCGGGCCGATGTCCGACGCCTTCTCGACGCGCGCGCCGGGAACACCGAGCGCGCGGGCCAGGCCCACGAAGTCGATCAGCGGCTTGTCGAGGTCGATCGCGACGTAGCGGTCGTCCTCGGCCGAGAAGCCCTTCAGCGCCTTCGTCCGCTGCTTGAGGATCCGGTACGAGACGCCTTCCTGTCTGAGGATCTGGAGGAACGCCTGCTTGCCGGTGATGTAGGCCATCGGGGCAGATGATAAGCTCTCTCCCGTGTCAGTTCCAGATGCACCGCTGCTACGCGCCGCGCGCCGGGCGCCGACGCCGTACACTCCCATCTGGCTCATGCGGCAGGCCGGGCGCTACCTGCCGGAATACCGCGCGATGCGCGAGCGGCACGGGTTCCTCGAGCTCGCTCGCAACCCCGAGGCGGCGGCCGAGGTCACGCTCCAGCCCGTCGCGCGGCTGGGCGTCGACGCGGCGATCCTCTTCGCCGACATCCTGCTGATCGTCGAGCCGCTCGGCGTCGGGCTCGAGTTCGCGAAGGGAGAGGGCCCGGTCATCCATCGCCCCCTCCGCAGCGAGGCCGCGATCGCGCGGCTCGACCGCATCGACGTCGAGTCCGCGGTGCCGTTCGTGTTCGAGGCCGTGCGCCGCGTGAAGCGCGCGCTGGGCGGGAAGGTGCCGCTGATCGGCTTTGCGGGCGCGCCGTTCACGGTGGCGTCGTATGTCGTCGAGGGCGGCCCCTCGCGCGACTATCTCCACACCAAGCGACTCATGTACGAGGAGCCCGAGGGCTGGAGCCGCCTCATGGGCATCCTCGTCGACGCGACCGCGCGCTATCTCAACGGTCAGATCGCCGCCGGCGCCGAGGCGGTGCAGATCTTCGACTCGTGGGTCGGCGTGCTCGCGCCCGACGACTACCGGACGTTCGTGCTGCCGCACACGCGCGCGCTGATCCGCGCGCTGAGGGAGGGCACGCCGGTCATCCACTTCGGCACCGGCACGGCGTCGCTCCTGCCCTCGATGCGCGCCGCCGGCGGCGACGTGATCGGCCTCGACTGGCGCGTCGATCTGGACGCGGGCTGGGCGGCCGTGGGCCACGACGTCGCCGTGCAGGGCAACCTCGATCCGGCCGTCCTGCTCTCGAAGCCCGCGTACATCCGCCAGCGCGTGAAGGACATCCTCGACCGCGCCGCCGGCCGCCCGGGCCACATCTTCAACCTCGGCCACGGAATCCTTCCGCAGACGCCGGTCGAGCACGCCCGGGCGCTGGTCGAGATCGTGCACGAGCTCTCCGACCGGCGATGAGCGCGATCGACTCGGTGCTGCTGGTCGCCTTCGGGGGTCCGACGGCGCCGCACGAGATCCGGCCCTTTCTCGAGATCGTCACGCGCGGGCGGAGCATTTCCGCGGAGCGGCTGGAGGAGGTCGTCCACCACTACAAGCAGATGCCGGGCGGTCGCTCGCCGCTCGCCGAGCGCACGTTCGCCCAGGCCCGCGGCCTCGAGCAGGCGCTCGCCCGGGCGGGGCCGGCGCTGCCGGTCTTCGTGGGGATGCGCAACTGGCACCCGTTCCTCCACGAGACCCTTGCCGAGATGGCGGGCAAAGGCGCCAGGCGCACGCTCGGCATCATCCTTTCGCCGCTGCGGACCGAGGCCTCGTGGGAGCGCTACATGCAAGACGTCGCCGAGGCCCGGGCCCGCGTCCCGAGCGCGCCCGAGGTCGGCTTCGCGCCGGCGTGGTTCGAATACCCGCGCTTCGTCGCGGCGGTCGCCGATCGCACGCGGGCGGCGCTCGATGAGATTCCCCGAGACGTCCGGGCCTCCGCGCCGCTGGTCTTCACCGCTCACAGCGTGCCGGTCGCCATGGCTGATGCCTCGCCGTACGTGTCGGACCTGACCGCGGCGGCGCGCGCCGTCACGCGGCGCCTCGCGCACTCTCGCTGGTCGATCGCCTATCAGAGCCGGAGCGGGAGCCCGCGCGAGCCGTGGCTCGAGCCCGACGTCGCCGCCGTGGTCCAGCGCCTGGCGGCCGACGGAGCGCGCCACGCCGTCGTCGTGCCGATCGGCTTCGTGTGCGATCACGTGGAGGTGCTGTACGACCTGGACGTCGAGGTCGGCCGGGTGGCCGCCGCCGCCGGTCTCAGCCTGCATCGCGCGGCCGCCGTGAACGATCATCCCGAGTTCATCGCGATGCTGGCGGACCTGGTTCGCGTGGCGAGCGGCCGGCGGTGACGTGGCTCGACTGAAGCTCGCCGTCATCGGCGGTGGGATCACCGGGCTCGCGGCGGCCCACCGCGCGGTCGAGCTCGCTCGCGAGCGAGCGATCGCGCTGGAGCTGACGCTGTTCGAGGCACGCCAGCGGCTCGGCGGCACCATCGCGACCGAGCGGAGCGGCGGGTTCCTGATCGAGGCGGGCCCCGATTCGTTCCTGTCGGACAAGCCGTGGGCGCTGGCGCTCTGCCAGCGGCTCGGCGTCGAGGACCGGCTGGTCCGGGCCGACGATCGCTTCAGGAAGGTGTTCGTGTGGCGCGCCGGGCGTCTGCATCCTCTGCCGGTCGGATTTCAGCTCCTGGCGCCGACGAAGCTCGGTCCGTTCATCAGGTCGGGACTGTTCTCCTGGCCGGGAAAGCTCCGCATGGGCTTCGACCTCGTCCTGCCGCGGGGCGTGGCCGACGACGAGAGCCTGGGCGCCTTCGTGCGCCGGCGGCTCGGCCGCGAGGCGCTCGAGCGGGT
>Ga0066709_100003321_pt1 | contig 12285 bp, 12 predicted proteins | sample GraSoiAngelo_158_FD_79665 | JGI IMG/M metagenome (GOLD analysis project Ga0066709, IMG submission 79665) | Grasslands soil microbial communities from the Angelo Coastal Reserve, California, USA - 14_1009_16_30cm | ecosystem: Environmental > Terrestrial > Soil > Grasslands | place: USA... | reverse complement strand
TTATACGGCCGCACGGGCAAAGCCCGCACGGCCTCTAGAGCGGCACCGCAAGCGGTGCCTCGGTCTGCAGGTATCTCGAAGATCGAGACGATCGTCTCGTCCAACACCCGGGGTTATACGGCCGCACGGGCAAAGCCCGCACGGCCTCTAGAGCGGCACCGCAAGCGGTGCCTCGGGCTGCAGGTACCATCTCCGACCATGATCCATCCCCGCATCGATGAACTGCTCGACAACGTTGACTCGCGCTACGCCCTCGTGATCGTGGCTGCGAAGCGTGCCCGGCAGATCAACAACTACCACCACCAGCTCGGCGAAGGTACTTTCGACCAGTTCCTGCCCCCGCTCATCGAGTCGCGCTCGAAGAACTACCTGACGATGGCGCTCGAAGAGGTCTCGGAGGGCAAGATCAAGTACGCGTACCGGAAGTAGGGGAACTTTCCCGCGGGTGAACCCATGGTTCCCCCGCGAGCCCCCTCCTTTTCGTGACCGACCCAACCCCGCCGGTGAGGCTCCCGCCGGGCGGAGCCCGGCTCCGGCTGCAGTCGTCTACGCATCTCGGCGCAAAGACTTAGTAACAGACTGTTACTTGCGCATTTCGGCCTGAATCGGGCACTTCTCTGCCGTGAGCGTCTCTTCGGGGCGCGGCTTTCTTTGCAACAGACTGTTACTTGCTCCCGGGTCGAGGACAGAGAACGGAGGGAGCCGGAGCTCCCTCGCGTTCCCGGCCCGCTTCTTTACTTGACGGTGAAGAAGCCGTGCATCAGCGACTCGTGCACGGAGCAGTAGTACTTCCATTTGCCGCGCTTGAGCGTCAAGGTCACGGTCTTCGTGCCGGTGAAGGCGGTCCCGGTCAGGTGCTTCTCGAACTTCCCGCCTGTCTGCTGCTCGAGCGTGAAGTTGTGAATGGAAGCCTTGTCCGAGATGACGAATTTGTAGGCGCCGGCCTTCAGCGTCCGGACTTTCACGCCGGCCTTCGTCAGCTTGATCGTGTAAGCAGGGCCAACGGTTCCGACCAGCTTCGGCGTCGCCTGTCCCTGGCTAAGCGCCGTTCCGGCAACGGCGAGCGCCGTTGCGATCCCTGCCAGTGTTACGAGAAGTCGTCGAGACATTGCTCTCCTCACCCTGTCGCGGATTAACGCCTGCAGTACGGGAGTGCCTCGCCGTCGGTTTTCGGAGCTGGAACCGGCCTCGAGAGCCGTTCTCCTAGGCGGGGAGGGCAGAATGTCCGTGATGGCGCGGATCCTTCTTGGGATTACCGGCGGAATTGCGGCTTACAAGGCAGCCGAGCTGGCGCGCCTACTTGTCAAGGCCGGGCACGAAGTCACGCCGATCCTGACCGACGAAGCCGAGACATTCGTGACCACGAAGACCTTCGAGGCACTCGCTCGACGGGAGGCGCCGCGAGAGCTCTACCCGCACCTCGTCCAGGCGGACCTGCTCGTGATCGCGCCGCTCTCGGCGAACACGCTTGCGAAGCTGGCGCAGGGGCTCGCCGACAACGTGCTAACCCAGACCGCGCTCGCCTTCGAGGGGCCGGTCCTCGCGGCGCCGGCAATGAATCCGCGCATGTGGGCTCATGCGGCCACGCGCGCGAACATCGCCAAGCTGCGCGAACGTGGCGTCGTGCTGGTCGGGCCCGACGAGGGCGAGCTGGCCGAAGGCGAGTGGGGAGTGGGGCGGATGAGCGAGCCCGAGGAGATCTTCGCCCGCGTCGAGGCCGTGCTCGCACGTCGGCACCAGCTCGCGGGCAAGCGGGTGCTTGTCAGCGCCGGCGGTACGCGGGAGCCGCTCGACGCTGTGCGCTTTCTTGGCAACCGCTCCTCGGGCCGGATGGGCGTCGCGCTCGCGGAGGAAGCGAGGCTGCGGGGCGCCGAGGTGACGCTGGTCGCTGCGAATGTCTCCGTGCCGCCCCCGGGCAAGGTGGAGTTCGTGCCGGCGCCGACGGCGGCGGAGCTCGAGCGCGAGGTGCTCGCGCGTTCGGACGCCGACGTCGTCCTGATGGCCGCAGCGGTCGCCGACTACCGGCCCACGGAGCAAAGCTCCGGCAAGCGGCCGAAGAACCGGCGGCCGTGGACGGTGACGCTCGAGCCGACGGGCGACGTCCTCGCGCAGCTCGGCGCCAAAAGGTGGCGCGGGCAGGTACTGATCGGCTTTGCCGCCGACCACGGCGAGACCGGGCTCGCACGCGCGCGCGAGAAGCTGAAGGCGAAGCGGTCCGACCTGATCGTCTTCAACGACGTCTCAAGAGAAGACATCGGCTTCGACGCGGGCGAGAACGAGGTCGTGCTGGTCTCGCCAGCGGGGGAGCGGCGAATCCGGAAGGCGCCGAAGGAGCGAATCGCAAGTGAGATCCTCGACGAGATAGTGAAGCTGGTGCCGAAGTAGTGCCCCATCCAGCAATACATGCCGGCTTCTGGCTTGGTGCTGGCGACCCAGAAACTCGGCGGCATTACTGGAAGGGGCACTAATGGACGACCCGCTGCGAAGCGCCGCGACCAGGATCGGCTCCGACGAGGCGATCCGGCGCATCGTCGCGAACCTCGGTGGCGTCGTTCACGCGCCCGACGAGACCCTGCAGCTGACCGTCCTCTGCCTGCTCGCGGAGGGCCATCTGATCATCGAGGACCTGCCGGGAGTGGGGAAGACGACGCTTGCGAAGGCGCTCGCGCGCTCGATCGACTGCTCCTTCTCGCGGCTGCAGTTCACGCCCGACCTGCTCCCGTCCGACGTCACCGGCGTCAATGTCTTCAACCAGCGCTCGAACGAGTTCGAGTTCCGGCCCGGCCCGGTCTTCACGAACCTCCTGCTCGTCGACGAGATCAACCGCGCCTCGCCGAAGACGCAGGCGGCGCTGCTCGAGTGCATGCAGGAGGACCAGGTCACGGTCGACGGCCACTCCTACGAGCTCGCGCGGCCGTTCATGGTGATCGCGACCCAGAACCCGGTCGAGTACGAGGGGACGTACCCGCTGCCCGAGGCCCAGCTCGACCGCTTCACGATGAGGCTCGCGATCGGCTACCCGCCGCTGGCCGGCGAGGCGCGGATGCTGACCGAGCAGACCGTCGATCCGCCGCTGGAGACACTGGAGCCGGTCGCGACCGGCGGCGAGGTCCTCGAGTTGATGGAGCAGGCCCGCCGGATCTTCGTTGAGGAGAGCCTCAACCGGTATGTGGTCGCGCTGCTGCGGCAGACGCGCCAGGACGAGCGCCTGTACGTGGGCGCGAGCCCGCGCGCCGGGATCGCGCTGCTGCGGGTTGCGAAGACCCGGGCACTCGCGGCCGGACGCGAGTTCGTCGAGCCCGACGACGTGAAGGCGATCGCCGAGCCCGTGCTTGCGCACCGCTTGATGCTGGCGCCGGAAGCGCGCTCAGCGGGCCTGAGTCCCGGCGAGCTTGTCCGTGACGCGCTCGAGCATACGCCCGTCCCCGTATGACAACTCGGGGCCGCGCGCTGCTCGGCCTCGGTCTGCTGACCTATGTCGTCGCGCGCGTGTTCGGCTCGAAGCCGCTCTACCCGGTCGCGCTCGGACTCCTGTTCGCGCCGCTCGTCGCATGGCTGTGGGTCCGGCTTGCGCAGGGGCCGATGCGTCTCCACCGGGAGGTCGAGGGCCGGGAGCGATTCGAAGGCGACGACGTCGACGTCGAGCTGCGGCTCGAGCACACCGCGCACCTGCCCCCGCCGTCGCTCGTGCTCGTCGAGAACGTGTCCGGGCTCGGTGAGCGCCGGACGCCGCTCGACTCGCGGCACGGGCGCTACACGTTTTCGGGGATGCGCCGAGGGCGCTACCTCTTCGTCGACGTTCACGCCGTGCTCGAGGACGCGTTCGGGCTCCAGCGGGCCGAGATCCCGCTCGCCGCTCCCTGGACGCTGCTCGTCTACCCGCGCCTCGTCGAGCTCGACGGGCTCTTCTCCGAGGGCGGAACCTACGCCCAGGACGGACGGCGCCTGCTGCTGCGGCGCCCCAGCGGCTTCGATCTGCACAGCGTCCGCGACTACGAGCAGGGCGAGTCCCTGCGCAAGGTGCACTGGCGCTCAACCGCGAAGCGCGGTGAGCTGATGGTGAAGGAGCTCGAGGACGCGCCGCGCGACGATGTCGCAGTCCTGCTCGACGGCGAGGCCAGCGCGGTCGTGGGGGAGAGCTTCGACGTCCAGGTCCGTGCCGCCGGCTCGCTTCTACTTGCACAGGCTCGGCGCGGACGTCGCGCGCTTCTACTCGTCAACGGGGCCCACAGGACCGTTCAGCGCGTGCATTCATACGAGACCGACTGGCGGCAGGCCTACGATCTGCTCGCGGCGGCCGAGGCAGACAGCCACGCGCCCGCGGCCGCGTTGCTCGGCGACGAGATGAGCTCCGTGGCGCGCGCACTCGAGCTGACGGTCGTGACCGCTTCGCTGTCGCCGCTGCTCGTTGACCGGCTGCTGCGGCGGACGCTCGGCCAGCGCCGCGCAGCGCTCGTCTACGTCGATCCGGCGAGCTTCGGGCCAAACGGTGCGCATCCGGCTCCCCAGCCTGCGCTGCTCCGCCTGCAGGCGGGCGGGGTGCCCGTCGCTGTCATCCGTCGCGGAGACGATCTCCGCGCGAAGCTCGGTACCGAAGGGCTGCGCAAGGCCGCGGATGGCTAGGACCGCCACCCTCTTCGCGGGGCCCGCGGCGCTGCTTGCCTGGAGCTGGTTGCGGCTCGGGCAACCGCACGCAGGCGCCTCGACGGCGCTCTGGCTGATTGCGCTCGCGGTCGCGCCGGCGTTCTTGCCACGGCCACGCTGGCGGGCGGTCGCGACGCTCCCGGCCGCGGTGCTGGCGCTGCATTCGGCGCTCGGCGTCTGGATCGTCCACCCGATCAGGCTGCTCGGCCGCTTCGGCGGCGGCTTCCTCGAGTTCTACGACGTCAGGCTCCCGTTCTCCGCGGTCTCGCACCCGCGGATGGAGAGCGTGGTCCTCGTTGCCCTCTACGCCTCCTGCGTCGCGGTGGCGATGGCGGTCGCCGCGCGCAAGCCGGTGCTCGCCTCGGTGGCGGTGGTCGTGGCCGCCGGCTGGCCGGCGACGCTGCTGACGGGCCCCGACGACCTGCTGCGCGGCGTCGCCCTGCTTGCGGTCGTGCTCTCGCTCGTCGTCGCCCTCGGCGGGCCCCTCCGGCCGCGGCGGCTCGCCGTCGCGGCGCTCGTCGGCGGCGGGGTCGTCCTGGCGGCTTTCGCCGCGTCCACGTCCTCCGCGGTCGCGAGCGGCCAGGTCCTGCACTGGCAGGGCTGGGACTTCTACACGAAGCCTCCCAAGCCCGTGACCGTGCAGTACGTCTGGAACTCGGATTTCCGCGGCCTCCATTTTCCGAAGAAGGTCACGACCGTCCTGACGATCAAAGCCCCGAGCAGGTCCACTTACTGGCGAGCGACGACGCTGGACGAGTTCGCCGGAGGGAACTGGTACGAGACCAACGGCCCCCCGGTCGCGCCGACACGGATCAACGGGCGCGACGAGCTGCGCGGCGACCCCGAGCTGCCGGCGGCGGCCAACGACTCGAAGCGGTGGGTCCGGCAAGAGGTCACCATCGCAGCCCTACGCGACAACCACCTGATCGGGGCCAGCGTGCCGGTCGCCTACGGCCCGGGCTCCCACGTGGTCGATTACGGCGATGGCGGCGTCGCCCAGCTGCAGGATCAGCCGCTCGCCCGCGGCGAGCGGTACACCGTGTGGAGCTACGAGGCTCAGCCGACGCCTCGCCAGCTCGCCGCGCTGCCCGCGCGCTACCCGGAGCAGGTCAAGAAGACTGATCTCTCTGTGGAGGCGGGCGCGACCGCGCCGCCGTTCGGCGCGCCGGATCGCGAACGGCGGATGGCGGAGATCTTGGCGTTCTCCTACCCTGCTCGCACTTACCAGGCCTTCTATAGGACGGCGCGACGGATCGTGGGCGATCCTTCGAATCCGTACGCCGCCACACTCGAGCTCGAGGCTTGGTTCCGGTCGGGAGCCTTCCAGTACGACGAGACGCCGCCGCAAAGCTCGACGTTGCCGCCTCTCGTAGCCTTCGTCACCCAGACGCACCGGGGCTACTGCCAGCACTTCGCCGGAGCGATGGCGCTGATGCTCCGTTATCTCGGGATTCCCGCCCGGGTTGCGGCAGGCTTCACGAGCGGCGAGTACGACCGCAGCAAGCACGAATGGACGGTGACCGATCACGACGCGCATACGTGGGTCGAGGCCTGGTTCCCGCGCTATGGCTGGCTGCCGTTCGATCCGACGCCGGGACGGGGGTCCCTGAACGGGACGTACACGGCCTCGTCGCCGCACTTCGACCTCACGGATGGGCTGTTCGCGGTTGCCCAGCACGTGAGAAGGCCCGGTTTCGACCTCCGGACTCTGCGGGGCGCCCACGGAAATGCCACGACCGGCGTGACGGCGCTTAAGGGCCGGCCGAAACCCGGCCCGATGGGATCGAGGATCGGCTCCCTGCTGCGATTGCTCGTCCTCGTCGCCGCCGCGCTCGTGGTGCTCGTCGCGGCGGCAAAGCTCGGAATTCGCAAGCGCCGTTACCTCACGCGCGATCCGCGCAAGCTCGCCCGCGCCTGCGTGCGCGAGCTGTCGGACTTCGTCAGCGATCAGGGCGCGAAGGCGCCGCCGAGCGCGACGCTCGGTGAGCTCGCGCAGCTCGTCGAGGCCGAGCTGGGCGTCTCGGCGTCCGCGTTCGTCTCGGCAGCCGCCGAAGCGCGTTTCGGGCCGGCGGCGGCGGCCCGCGAGGCGGCCGGAACTGCTCGCCGCGAGCTGCGATCGCTGCGCCGCGAGCTGCGCAGGGCGCTGACGCGCACCGAACGCGTGCTCGGCCTCGTCTCGCTCCGCTCTCTCGGCCTCACCGGGTAATGGACGCGATCGTGATGGCCGCCGGCGAGGGCCGGCGGCTCCGGCCGGTCACCGAGCGCTGGCCGAAGCCGGTCCTGCCGATCGACGGGCGTCCGGTCGTCGCGACGATGCTGCGCGAGCTGCGCGATGCCGGCTGCAATCGCGTCACCGTCGTGACCGGGTATCTCGCCGAGCAGGTCGAGAGCCTGCTCGGCGACGGCTCCGCCTTCGGGCTTGAGCTCCGCTACGCGCGCCAGCCGCGGCCTGACGGCTCCGCGGACGCGGTCTCCCGCGGCTTGGCGGGCGGGGCGAAGGCGCCGCTTCTCGTCGCGACCGCCGACACGGTCTTCCGGCCCGGCGATCTCGCGCGGTTCGCGGACGCGTTCGCGGAGGCGGGAATGCCCGGCGCGGTCGCGGTCAGGCGCGATCCGCCGCCCGGACCAGGGCGTGCGCGTGTCGAGGTCGAGGACGGATTCGCTACGGGTATCTCTGCCGCCGGCGAGAGCCCGTTCGCGCACGCGTCGCTCTGGGCCTTCGGGCCGGAGCTGACGCCGTATTTGGCGGGTCTCGGCGGGCCGCCGTACGAGTTGCTCCAGGCCTATCAGCGGGCGATCGGTGACGGCCTGCGTGTTTCGGCGGTTGAAGTCGGGCCGACTCGAGACTTGACGGACCCGCTTGACTTGGTGAAGGAGAACTTCGTCTACCTGAGGCCGAGCGAATGAGTGACACCTACAACCTCTTTCAGCAAGGACGCACCCACCTTCGAGAGGGCATGGCCGCGCAGGCCACGGTCTCGCTCGAGAAGGCGAAGCGCCGCGAGCCGGAGAAGGCCTCGATCCGCGAGGCGCTCGGGATCGCCTACTTCCGCATCCACCGCTACGACGCGGCCGAAACCGAGTTCAGGAAGATGCTCGAGCTCGCCCCGGCGGACGACTACGCCCACTACGCGCTTGGCCGCTGCCTCGAGAAGCAGGGGCGCCAGACTGAGGCGCAGGGCCACTACAAGCTCGCGAGCTCCCTCCGCCCGGCGAGCAAGCACTACTCGTCCCGTATCCGAGACCTGGCTTAGCCCGGCGTGCGCGCTGTCGTCCAGCGCGTCTTGCGAGCACGCGTCGTCGTCCGCGGCGAAACGATCGGCGCCATCGGCCCCGGCCTTTGCGTGCTGTTGGGTGTCGCGGCCGATGATGTGGTTGGCGACGCCGAACGCCTGGCGGAAAAGATCGCCAGGCTGCGGGTCTTCGAGAACGACGCAGGCAAGTTCGATCTGTGCCTGCTCGACGTCGACGGCGAGGCGCTCGTCGTCAGCCAGTTCACGGTGATTGCCGACGCGTCGAAGGGCAACCGGCCGAGCTTTAGTCACGCTGCGCCGCCAGAGCGGGCCGAGCCGCTTTACGACGCCTTCTGCCGCGCGCTGAGCGAGCTCGACGTCCGTGTCGAAACCGGCGATTTCGGCGCCAGAATGCAGCTCGAGCTGGTCAACGACGGCCCGGTCACGATCGTCTTGGACCTATAGGGCACGTGATCGGCAATTCCGGGAGGACGCAGAGAACTAGCGAAGGCAAAACAGGGGTGGGGTTCGCACTGCTCCCCGCTCGTTTCTGATGAGCCCCTTGATCTCTGTCTAGTCCCCTGCCAACAATGAAATGTAAAGCCGGGGCTGCGGCCATCCTCTCCCCGCCGCCGGCGTTTGGCCAGCCGCAGGGGCCAAGCGCCCGGCCCCGGCTTACAGCGAATCATCGTGAGCCCTCAATTCGGGCGCTTCCCCCGGACGTCTCATATTGGCCGAACGTTTGGGGGGTGCAAGCCAATGGTCACCGACGGCCCCGAAACCTTCGTCCTGTCTTAGACATATGTGTTTGACCTATACTGTGGCGAATGAGACGCCGCCACCCGCGAGGGGTTCGCAGCCGGCACCAGACGAGGCCCGGCCATTGGCACGTGCGGGCGCGTGTGGAGCGTTTCGTCGAGCCCTCGCTCCTGCTGCTCCTGCGTGAGCGGCCGCTCCACGGCTACGAGCTGATCGAGCGGCTGCCGGAGGTTGCGGGGGAAGGGCGTGTCGACGTCGGCAACCTCTACCGGCTCCTGCGCGCGCTCGAGGCCGAGGGTCTCGTCAGCTCCGAGTGGAGCGCCGAGCTCCCCGGCCCGGCCAAGCGCACCTACGAGCTGACGGACGAGGGCCGCCGCCTGCTCGACCGCTGGGCAGAGGCGCTGCGCCAGGCGCAGGCCGACGTGCAGGGCTTTCTCGACCGCTACGACCAGGACGAAAGGAGGTGAACAGATGCACGGAAGAAGACATCACCGGCACGGTGGCTGCCACCGCGGCCGCCGCTTCCCCGATGCGGAGACGCTGCTCCGCCGCCTGGAGGAATACCAGCGCGACCTGGAGCAGGAGACGGCCGACGTGGCCGACCTGATCCGCCGCCTCAAGGAGGGCAAGACGGAGACCGCGAGCGTCTAGAGCGAACCGGCGCGCACCTTCTGCCTGGGTTTTCGCTACAAGCGCGCGCGGCGCCAGCAACCGGGTTTAGACGGCCGCGGCGGCAAAGCCGCCACGGCCTCTAGGCCGGCAGCGCAAGCGCCGCCTCTCATTTGTAAAGGCGGGGCACCCGCTCTCTACGGGGCGGCCCAGGCGAACGCCTCCGCCCAGGCGTCGTAGAGCATGTGGCCCTTGCCCTCCACGAGCTCGAACGTCGCGTTCGGCAGCTGCTCGGCGACGCGCCTCCCGTGCGTCTGGGGCGCCAGGACATCGAGTTCGCCCTGCCAGATGCGTACCTCCGCGGCGACGTCCGCGAGGTCGAAGCCCCACGGCCGCGTGAACGCGAGGTCGTCATCCATCCACCCGGCTGCGTCCTGCCGGGTCGCTTCCTGCCAGTTTGTGACGAGCATCTTGCGGACCTCCGGCCGGGCCATCGTCGCCTGGTCGGGCGGCGGAAGCTCGGCCGCCAGCTCGTCGAGCAGCGCTTCCGGCTGCGTCCTCAGGGTCTCGACGTAGGGAGCGAGATAGGCCGCGATCGCGTCGGGTCCCGCAAGCGCGGCGTTGAACTCGTTGATGTTGCTCTGCGTCATTCCCGCGAGGAAGTCGAAATCGCCGTCGTTCGGTGCCGGCGTGACCATCACGACCGCGCGAGTGACACGGTCGGCCATGAGCGCGGCGCAGGCGAGCGCGTGCGGCCCGCCTCCCGAGACGCCCATCACCGCGAACCGGTCGAAACCCAGCTCGTCCGCGAGCGCGGAGATGTCCGAGGCCACGGCGGCGACGTCGCGGCCCTCGAGCCGGTCGGAGAGGCCGTAGCCGGCCCGGTCGTAGGTGACCGCTCGGACGCCCGCGCGCTCGTAAACGCCCGGGTCGGGATGATGTCCGGCCCGACTGCCGGGCGTTCCGTGGTGGAAGACGATCGGAGTTCCGTCTGCCGGCCCGCGGTCGGCATAGGCGAGCGTACGGCCGTCGGACAGCTGGGTCTTTCCCTCACGGGTTTTGGCGGGGATTACAGACACGACCCTTGCTATCCTGCCAGCACCACATTTCACCGGCTTGGCGAAATGGGCGCGCGGCGCCCATTTTTTATGACGGTAGGGAGGACAGATGGAAGGCGTACACACGAAGGAGCGACAGCTCGAGCAGGAGCTGGCGGGGCGAATCGAGCAGCGGGTGCCGGGCACGGAAGTGCTCGCCGTCGAGTTGCTCGGGCCCGAGCGCTTCTGCGTCTACATCGACCATCCCGAGGGCGTCGACCACGCCCTCTGCGAGCGCGTCACCCGCGAGCTCGACGACTACCGGCGCGAGTACGCGATCGATGTCTCTTCGCCGGGGCTCGAGCGCCCGCTGCGCAAGCCGGCGCACTTCGAACGCTACGTCGGCCGGAAGGTCGCGGTGCGGACTTCCCAGGAAATTGAAGGCCGTAAGCGCTTTCGAGGCGAGGTTCTCGCTGCTGACGACCGCCGTATCAGCCTCGGCGCCGCAGGCGGCGAGGCTGTTCTCATTCCGTACGAGCAGATCGTGCGGGGCAACCTGATCGACGAGGGAAGCAAATGAGCAGAGAGATCATCGAATTCGTCCAGGAGCTCGAACGAGACAAGGGGATCGAGTCCGATACGCTGATCGAGGCGCTGGAGGACGCACTGCTTGCCGCCTACAAGAAGACGCCGGGCGCCTCGCGCCATGCTGTGGTCGAGCTCGACCGCGAGGAAGGCGACTTCCGCGTCTTCTCGATCGAGCTGCCCTCCGACATCGAGGAGCGGCTGCTCGAGGAGGCGCGCGAGCGTGTGCTCACCGAGCTCGAGCAGGCCGAGGAAGAGACGGGCGAGCGCTCGCACGTGCTCGTCCAGGACGAGGACCTCGAGATCGACTGGTCCGACGTCCCCGAGGAGCAGGTGAAGCGAGCGGATGTGACCCCGGAGAACTTCGGCCGCATCGCCGCGCAGACCGCGAAGCAGGTCATCACCCAGCGGATCCGCGAGGCGGAGCGCCAGATGATGTACGAGGAGTACATCGACCGCGTCTCCGAGGTCGTCACCGGGATCGTCCAGCAGGCGGGCGACCGCAACAACGTGCTCGTCGATCTCGGCAAGGTCGAGGCGCTGCTGCCTCGCTCCGAGCAGGTCGACGGCGAGCGCTACGAGCAGGGCTCGCGGATCAAGGCCGTCATCACCGAGGTCCGCTCAGGCACGAAGGGCCCGCAGGTGATCGTCTCGCGGCGTGATCCCGAGCTGATCAAGACGCTGTTCGAGCTCGAGGTGCCCGAGATCGCCGACGGACTCGTCGAGATCCGCGGCGTCGCGCGCGAGCCCGGCTACCGTTCCAAGATCGCCGTCGAGTCGCACGCCCAGGGCGTCGACCCAGTCGGCGCCTGCGTCGGCCCGCGCGGCTCCCGCGTCCGCATGGTCGTCTCGGAGCTTCGCGGCGAGAAGATCGACATCATCCCCTGGAACCCGGAGCCCGCGCGCTTCGTCGCCAAGGCCCTTTCGCCCGCGCGCGTGCGCGAGGTCTACCTCGACGACGATGGCAGGGAAGCGACCGTGGTCACGCCCGACGACCAGCTCGCGCTGGCGATCGGCAAGGAGGGCATGAACGCCCGTCTCGCCGCCCGCCTGACCGGCTGGAAGATCGACATCCAGTCCGACAGCGAGTTCGCCCAGGCTGAGGCCGAGGCCGCCTTCGGCGGTGGGGGCGAGGACGAGGAGTTCACTGGCCGCTGCGCCGCCATTCTCGCGAACGGCAAGCGCTGCCCGAACGCGGCGCTCCCCGGCTCACGCTACTGCGGCGTCGCCGCGCACCAGGAACTCGCCGAGCGCGAGTCCGAGTCGCCTGACGTCGAGCCGATCGTCACCGAGGCCGAGCCGGAGCTTGAGGCACTCGCCGATGAGCTGCCGCCGGACGCCGAGGCCGTCGGGCCCGCCGTCCCAGAGGAGCCCGGCGACGAGCCGCTCGAGTCCGAGGCGCCCGCGGACGTCGCGGC
>Ga0066709_100003320_pt1 | contig 12286 bp, 12 predicted proteins | sample GraSoiAngelo_158_FD_79665 | JGI IMG/M metagenome (GOLD analysis project Ga0066709, IMG submission 79665) | Grasslands soil microbial communities from the Angelo Coastal Reserve, California, USA - 14_1009_16_30cm | ecosystem: Environmental > Terrestrial > Soil > Grasslands | place: USA... | reverse complement strand
GGATGAAAGCGAACGCGAAGGCGGTCGGGCCGACGAGCAACACCAGGGCGCGGGTCCAGGCGACCTCGTCCGCCAGCGCCGCCAGGCCCGACAGCGCGATCACCCCGAGGACGAGCTTCGTCCGCGCAGCGGTCGCGTCGCCGGCCGCGGACCGGGTCGCGGACGGCGCCATCCCGGTCCCGCGCCAGACGATCGCCGCCGCGGCGAGGTTCCACGACACCGCCACCAGCGTCGAGCGCCCGATCCCCAGGCCCGGCAGGAGCAGGAACACGCAGGCCAGGGCGCCCATCACGGCGCCCCCGGTATTGGCGGCATAGAGGCTGCCCGCGACCCGTCCGGCGAGCTCGGCCGGGGGGCCGGCGATCGCGGTCAGGAGGGGGATGGTCATGCCCATGAGCGCCGTCGGGGCGAGCAGGGACGCTGCGCTCAAGGCAATCCGACCGCCTTCGAGGAGCGCCGGCGACCCTTCAGGACGATGGAGGGCGATGAGGAGCGCCATCCCGCCGCGAAGCAGCAACGGGAAGAGGATCGCCGCGCCGGCGATGCCGATCTCGATGAGGGCATAGGCGCGGGAGCGGCGGGCCGGCGGCACGCGCTCCACGCCGCCGGCGGCCAGGGCGCCCCCCAGGGCCCGGCCGGCCATGAACGTGGCGAGCACGGTGGAGACGGCCACCACCGTGTGCCCGAGCAGCAGCGTGAGCTGGCGCGTCCAGAGGACCTGGTAAACGAGGGCAGCCGCGCCGGAGAGAAAGCAGGCCACGAGGAGGGAAGGCGGGGGACCGGGGGCCATCCTCATGAAATGCGCACGTTAGCAGAACCCCCCAGCCGGGTTCCCGCCCGGCGGCCGCGGCCCGGCAACCCAAAGTGTCACAAGACTTTGACATTGAAAACAATACAGTGGCAATGCGGCGCGCGGGGGATTAGCTTGGGATGAGAGGGGTACTTTGGAGAGGCTCGATGGCGTGGATCGCGATCACAGGTTCGCTCCAGGCGAAGAGTCTGCAAGCCGATTTCCAGGAGGCGCTCCGGGGCCTCGCCGGGTCCTGGACGATCGACGTCGCTGAGAATCTGGTAGGCGGCTGGTGGCTGGCGGTGTTCCGACGCGATGACGGCTTCGAAAGGACGCTGCTCCTCTCCCCGATGGAGCAGTCCGCGGGGCCCCTGAGGGAGAGCGTCCAGCAGGCGTTCCGCGTCGTTCCGCCGCGGACGGGATCAGCCGCCGTCCTGCCCCCGGGCGTGAACTACGACCGGCGGGCGGCGCCGCGGCGGTAACACCCTCGCCGCGGCGGCCTCGATCACCTCGAGGGCCGACCTGTCCCACATCGCCTCCTCCAAGCCGGCGTCCTCGCCCAGCCGTGCATGGAGCTCGATCACGATCCATCGCCGGAACGCGTGCTTCAATTCGGCGCAGAAGGGCGCTTCGTCGAGCCCGGTCGCCTGCAGGGCGGCGGCGACTGCTTCATGGAATCGCGCCGGAGGATGGCAGCGGTCATAGGCGACGATCCGGTCGTCACGCCACGTCTGGCGTAACGAGTGGAAGAACGTGGGCCGGCCATCGAGGACGAAGCCGTCCGCCTCGTATTGCTCGCCCTCCACGAATTGCTCCACCACGCCGAACTGCGCCAGCTCGGGCGCGAAGCGCTCGAGGATCGCCACCTCGTCTATGGGATCGCGGAAGTGGCGCACGCCTGAGCCGAGCGCGCTCGAAGGGGCCTTGACCACCCGGGGCGTCGCCGCCCCTCCGAACCTGTAGGGCCACCACTCCGGGTTGAGGCCGGTCGCGGCCAGGGCCACGCGCAAGGCGAGACGGCTCGAGCAATTGAGGGCGGCCCGCAGAGAGACGTGGCGGGTGCCGTCATCGAGGGCGCCGACGGGCAGGACGGCGTCCTCGACCAGGGGCATGGTGAACCGGGCCGGGCCGCTCCTGGCAGGCGGTCGCCAGTGCTCGCTCGTCCCGACCCAGACGACCCCACGCGCCCCGCGGCCAGGTCCCACGGCGGCAGGATAGTCGCTCCTCGGACAGCCGAGGTCAACGTGCTAACCTCAGGCCCGGGTTCCGGGTCGGGGATGATCATGAGACTGAGCCCGGCCGGGCTGGCGGGCGCCGCCGCGGCGGCGCTGGGCCTCGCAGGGGCGCCGCGGGCTCCCACGCTGCCGCCCGAGGCGGCCGAGGCCGGCTACGTCGGAGCCGCCCGTTGCGCCCAGTGCCACGCGGCCATGGGCGGGAAGTGGTCGTCGGGCCGCCACAGCCGCATGCTCCAGCCGGCCATGGCCGCGACCGTGGCGGGCGACTTCTCGCGACGTGCGCTCGAGCTGAGGGGCCGGCGCTATCGGCTCCGCTCCGAGGCGGGCGCCTTCTTCATCGGCGAGACCGACCTCGACGGCCGCGAGCGGGAGCGGCGCGTCGACTTCACTCTCGGCAGCCGGCGCATCCAGCACTACCTCACGACCCTGCCGGACGGACGGATCGTGGTCCTGGCTCCGAGCTGGGACGTCGGCCGCCGGCAGTGGTTCCACAACATGGAGATCGTCGACCCCGAGGAAACGGTTGAGGCGCGGGTCCAGGTCTGGAACGCCAACTGCGTGGGGTGCCACGTCAGCCAGGAGCAGAAGGGCTACGAGCCGGCCTCCGGCCGCTACCGCACGCGGTGGATGGACTTCGGCACGAGCTGCGAGGTCTGCCACGGTCCCGGCCGGCGCCACTCCGCGGAGGGCAAGGCGGAGGTCGTCCATCCCGAGCGGCTGGGCGCCGAGCGCGGCACCATGGTGTGCGCGCAGTGCCACTCCCTGCGCGACGTCACCGCTCCCGGGTTCCGGGCCGGCGAGGACTACTTCGACCATTTCATGCCGATCCTCGAGTACGCACAGAAGGTCGACAAGGACCCGGCCTACTGGCCCGACGGCCGCCCGCGCCGGTTTTCGAACGACGCCCTCGGCTTCTGGCAGAGCCGCTGCTTCCTCGAGGGAGGCGCCTCCTGCGTGACCTGCCACCTCGATCCCCACGTGCCCGACGTAGACCGTAACCCGCAGCTCGCGCCCGCCAACAACGGCCTCTGCCTCGCCTGTCACGAGCCGATCGGCGCCCGGCTCGCCGCCCACACCCACCACCGCGGGGACGGCCCCGGCAGCTCGTGCGTCGAGTGCCACATGCCGCGCACCGTGTTCTCGATCAAGGCGCGGATCCGCGACCACACGCTTTCCGTGCCCGCGCCCGAGAACACGGCGCGCTTCGGGATCCCCAACGCGTGCAATGGCTGTCATCGCGACAAGGGCCCGGCGTGGGCGGTGGCCGCCCTCCAGTCCTGGGGCGCGGCCGGGCCGGCCCGGCGCCGACTCGTTCGCCGCGCCGAGGCCTTCAGCGCCGCGCGCAAGGGCGAGCCTTCCGCCGAAGCTGCGCTGCTCGGCCTGGCGTCCCGCCCCGACGAGCCCCCGCTCGTCCGAGCCAACGCGGTCGGTCACCTGCGGCGCTTCGAGGGCCCGCGCGTCCAGGCCGCGCTCGTCGAGGCGCTCCGGGCCGATCATCCGCTCGTGAGGGCAGTGGCGGCGCTGACCCTGGCGGAGAAGAAGACGGGGGCGGCGCTGGCCGCGGCCCCGCTGGCCGCCGCCCTCGCGGACGATCGCCGGATCGTGCGCATCGGGGCGGGGTTCGCGTTGATGAACGCGGGGATCGCCCACTTGCCGGGCCGGGACGGGGAGCGGTTGGAAGCGGCCAAGCGCGACTACGTCGCCCGGGCGGCCCTGCTCGCCGACGACGCGGAGACGCAGCTCAACCTGGGCAAGTTCCTGTTCCTCGACCGCAGCTACGATGCGGCGGCGGGAGCCTTCGAGCAGGCCCGGCGCCTGCAGCCCCGGCTGCCCGGCGGTGCCTACTTCCTGGCCCTGGCCCGGGTCGGTCAGGGCCGGGTCGAGGAGGCGCGGAAGCTGCTCGAGGCGCTTCCGGGGACGGACCCTTATGCCGAGCCGGCCCGGCAGTTGCGGGCGAAGCTCGAGGCTCCCCGGTGACGGCGATGAGCAACGCCAGCGAGCCTCGCCAGGCCCTGGGCCTCTTCCTTCCCGACGCCACCAACGACTATCAGGGACTCGTGCAGGCCGACGTCACCCGCGTGGCGGGCCGGGCGGGCCTCGAGGTCGTCGCGCACTCCGCCGACAACAGCGTGATGACCCAGATCCAGCAGCTCTTCTCCTGGCTCCACGGCCCGGCCGCCGGGCGCACGAAGGGCCTGGTCGTGATGCCCGTGCTGCAGACCGCCCTCGATCGCGTGATCCGGGAGGGAGCCCGCGCGGGCGTGCCGTGGGCCTTCCTCCAGCGGCGGCCCGACAAGCTGGATGCGCTGCGCGCCGAGTTCCCCGACGTCCCGCTCTTCATCGTGATGCCCGACCAGCGCGAGATCGGCGCGATCCAGGCCCGGCAGTATCGCTCCCTCCTGCCCCGCGGTGGCACCCTGCTCTACGTCCAGGGCCAGGCGGCCAGCTCCCCGGCCCAGGCCAGGCTGGCCGGCGTGCAGGAGGGATTGGAGGGCTCGGGCCTGCGGATCGCGACGGTCCTCGACGGCAACTGGAGAAGCGAGGACGCCGAGAAGGCGGCGACCGACTGGCTGGTCCTGATGCTGAGAGCCGGAGGGGTCAAGATCGATCTCGTCGGCTGCCAGAGCGACATGATGGCGATGGGGGTGAAGAAGGCGCTCGCCGCCGTGGCGCAGACGCTTCAGCGGCCGCAGGTTGCGGACATTCCGGTCGCCGGCTGCGACGGGCACCCGCAGGTGGGCCGCAAGTTCGTGGACGAGGGCCGGCTCGCGGCCACCATCGTCGTGCCGTCGACCGGCGCGCCGGCGATGGAGCAGCTGCTCAAGGCCGTCGCTACCCGGCAGATGCCCCCTGCGGAGCTGATCCTCCACTGCACGTCCTACCCGGAGGAGGCGGTGCTGGCCGCCCGCCGGGGCTAGGACTATTCCAGCTCCAGCGGCTTCAGCAGGCGCACCCGCCAGTGCGAGCCGGCGGGGAAGGTGACCTCCTTGCCTCGGGTGGCGAGCACGGCGCCCGTCCCGGCCCCGGCCCCGACGAGCGCCCCCTTGGCCGCGCCGCCCTTGCCGTCGACGAGCGCGCCCACGACCGCTCCCGCCCCCGCGCCGCCGCCGATGATCTTGGCGTCGCGGCCGTGCGTGGCCGGAGCGAGCGCGCCGATGCGGCGAGCCGAGATCCGGTACGTCTTGCCGCCGGCCACCAGCTCGTTGAAGGACATGGACAGGTACGCGCGGCCCTTGACCTTGCCCGAGCGGCGGGCGCTGACGACATGGCCGCGCAGCTCGCTGCCGGCCGGGATCACGACCTTGCCTCCGGAGAGCACGTCGGCGCGCACCTTGGCGTCGACCCGGTCCTCCGGATGGCTGGTGGCGGACGACACCGTCGTCTCCAACGTCACCGGGATGGCGGCGCCAGCCGGCAGTTGCCTCGCCGCCGCCGCGTCGGCGGCGAAGGCGGCGAGCACGACGGAGGCGAGGACAGCGGGCCACGCGGATGGGCGGAGCATCGTGGTCCTCCTTCGGGCGCGATTGTCGCTCCCTTCACATCAAGATAGTACGCCTGCCGCCGGGGGCGGTGAGGCCGATCACCGAAGGGGAGGGGGCGGCGGGATTGACAGCCGGGCGGTCCCGGCGGTACTGAGGAGGTGCAAGCAGCGACAACTGCTAGGAGGATCACATGAGCTCGGTCGCCCGCGTCATCGAGATCAGCGCGCAGTCCAGCAAGAGCTTCGAGGATGCCATAGACGCCGGCCTGTCCCGGGCCGAGAAGACGCTGCGCAACGTCACCTCGGCCTGGGTCAAGGACCAACGGGTGGACGTCAAGAAGGGCAAGATCACCGGCTACCAGGTGAACCTGCTCGTCACCTTCGTGCTGGAAGACTAGCCACAAGCAGCCGGCGGCGGATTCACTCCGCCGCGAGCGACGGGGGGGAGCGCGAATGCGCGCGGGGGGGTGCTTGCGTTTGGGCTGTATCCCCCGAGCTCCGAACTAAGAGATCAAGCTCCTGACGAGTGCCTCGTGGGCGCGGGGGATGACCACCTGCGCCACGAGCATGCCGTCCTTCTTGATGGTCGCCACACCCGCGGCCACCGCCGCCCGCACCGCGCCGACGTCGCCGGTCAGGACGACCAGTCCCTTGGCCCCCGGCTGGTTGCGGGCCTCGATGAGGGTCACCTCCGCCGCCTTCGCCGCGGCGTCCCCGGCATAGATGGCCGAGGCGACCTCCTTCGTCTCGATGACGCCGACCGCCTCCACCGCCTCCACCTTGACCCGGCCCTTGATCGCGGCCGGCAGCTGCGGGTGGGCGTTCTGGATGAGGAAGTGGTCGACGACCGTGTCGCCCGCCGCCTCCCGGCCGGCCAGCATCGAAGACTCGACGTCGGCGACCATGCCTCCGACCATGATCAGGTACTTCCCTCGGGGTACGATGGTGGTCATGAGCAGCTCCACCCCCGCCTTCTTCATCATCGCGTCGGTGGCCTCGATGCCCCGGGCGATGGAGCTGGTCTCCAGGAACCCGATGGAAGGACCGTTCATGCTACGGGGCAGGCTATGCCGGTGGCGCGGCCCGGTCAAACACCATTGCGCCCGTTAGAAAGGATGTCCAACGATGGCGGTCGATGACGTCACCCTGCACAAGATGGCCCAGCGGCTCCGCCGCGACTGCCTCGAGTCGACCTCCGCGGCCGGATCGGGCCATCCCACGAGCTGCATGTCGGCGGCGGAGCTGGTCTCCGTCCTCTTCTTCGACGAGATGCGCTTCGACCCCCGCGACCCGACCGGCCGCGACCAGGACGTTTTCGTGCTCTCCAAGGGTCACGCCGCCCCGGTGCTGTGGGCGGCGCTCAAGGAGGCCGGCTGCATCGACGACGACCTCCTGGGCCTGCGCCGCTTCGACAGCCGGCTCGAAGGCCATCCGACACCGCGCGTGCCCTGGGTGAGGGTGGCCACCGGCTCGCTCGGACAGGGCGTGTGCGCGGGAGCGGGGATGGCCTGGGCGCGCAAGCTCGATAGGTCGGAAGGCCGCGTCTTCGTCCTCCTCGGCGACGGCGAGGCGGCGGAAGGCTCGGTGTGGGAGGCGGCGGAGTTCGCATCGTTCTACCGGCTGGACAACCTCTGCGCGATCTTCGACGTCAATCGCCTGGGGCAGAGCGGGCCCACGATGTACCAGCACGACCTCGAGCCGTACCTCGCGCGGCTGCGCGGCTTCGGCTGGGAGGCCCTGGCCGTCGACGGCCACGACCTCCGGGCGGTGAAGGAGGCCTTCGCGCGGGCTCGGGCCACGAAGGGCAAGCCCTTCGGCCTGGTGGCCCGGACCTTCAAGGGCAAGGGCGTCTCGTTCCTCGAGAACAAGGACGGCTGGCACGGCAAGGCGGTCAAGAAGGGCGAGGAGCTGAGCAAGGCCCTGGCCGAGCTGGGGGATACGTCGGTGAGCGTCAAGGTGGAGCCGCGCCGCTATCCGCCCTCGCGGCCGAGCGGGGCCGGCGAGCCCCGCGTCGAGCCGAAGTACAAGCTGGGCCAGGAGGTGGCGACCCGGGAGGCCTACGGGGCCGCCCTGGCCACCCTGGCCCGGACTGCGCCCCAGGTCGTCGCGCTCGACGGCGACGTGAAGAACTCCACCTTCAGCGAGAAGTTCAAGGAGGCGGCGCCCGACCGCTTCGCCGAGGCCTACATCGCCGAGCAGAACATGATCGGGGCCGCCCTCGGGATGTCGACCGAGGGCAAGATCCCCTTCGCGTCCACGTTCGCCTGCTTCCTGTCCCGCGCCTACGACTTCATCCGCATGGCCGCGTATTCCCGGCCCTCGCATCTCGTGCTGTGCGGCAGCCATGCCGGCGTCTCCATCGGGGAGGACGGCCCCTCGCAGATGGCCCTCGAGGACCTGGCCATGATGCGGGCGGTGCTGGGCTCGACCGTCCTCTACCCGAGCGACGCGGTGAGCGCGGAGCGGCTGGTGGAGACGGCGGCCCGCACGCCCGGCATCGTCTACATCCGCACCTCGCGGCCCAAGGGCAAGGTCATCTACGACAACGGCGAGGCCTTCCCCGCCGGCGGATCCAAGACGCTGCGCTCGAGCCCCCGGGACCGGGTGACGATCGTCGCCGCGGGGGTCACGGTGACCGAGGCGCTCGAGGCCCACGAGACGCTGGCCAAGGACGGGATCGCGGCGCGCGTGATCGACCTCTACTCCGTCAAGCCGGTCGACGAGGCGACGCTGCGCAAGGCGGCCGAAGAGACCCGGGGCATCGTCACCGTGGAGGACCACAACGTCTGGGGCGGCATCGGAGACGCGGTGGCGGCGGCGGTGGCGGGCCGGACCCGGATGGAAGTGCTGGGCGTGCGGGAGGTTCCCCGCTCGGGCAAGCCCGAGGAGCTCATGAAGGCCTACGGCATCTCGGCCGACGCCATCGTGGAGGCCGCCAAGCACTTGGCCTGAGCTACGCCTCCAGCGTTGCAGTTCGCCTGGCAGCGTTTGCCGCGCGAAGCGGAGCGTTTCCGATGCGGCGGAGATGAGGATTCACTCCGAGTCTCCGCCCTCGGGTGAAAGACATACGCGCAGCGGAGCGCGGCACATCCCGGTTCAGGTTCGGCGGATCACCACCGCGGTGGCATCGTCCTCCCACGGCAGTTCGTCCCCGAACGCGAAAGCGGAGGCGAAGAGGCGGTCGACGAGCGCCGCCGCCGAGGCGGGCGATTCCTCCACCAGCCGGCGCAGGCGTGCTTCGCCGAAGAACTCGCCGTCCGGGTTGCGGCGGTCGAAGATGCCGTCCGTGCAGGCCACCAGCGCGTCCCCCGGCTCCATGCGCACCACTCCCCTCTCGAACTTCACCTCCGCGAGCGGCCCGATGACCGTGCCGCCGGTGGCCAGCTCGACGACACCTCCGCGCGAGAAGAGCAGGGGCGGCTGGTGACCGGCGTTGACGTAGATGAGGTTGCCGCCCGCCTCCAGCTCGCCGTAGAAGACGGAGACGAAGCGGCTGGAGAGCCGGCTGCGGTGGATGACGCGGTTGAGCTTGGTCAGGACGGGGGCCACCTTCAGCTCGCGCTCGATGCCCATCCGCAGGCCGGTCACCACGTCGCGCACGAGCAGCGCCGCCGGCAGGCCGTGACCACTGGCATCTCCGATGGCCAGGCCGAGCATCTCGCCGTCGAAGGGAAAGAAGTCGAAGAAGTCCCCGCCCACCTCCTCGGCCGGCACCGACCGCGCGGCCAGCTCGTAGCCGGGGAAGCCGGGCAGCTCGTCGAGGAGCAGGCTCTGCTGGATCTCGGCGGCTTCGCGGAAGCTGCCCCGCACCCGCTCCTCCATCAGCCGCGAGCCGAGGGCCGCCCGGACCGTATTGAGGGCGAAGTCCAGCTCCTCGCGGACCCAGCTCTCGGCCATCAGGAAGAAGACGAGGTGGCGGTCCGGCCGGCTCCCCACGGCCAGGGCGGCCGCGGGGCCGCGGGGCAGGATCCCGGCCCGGGCCGGCGTGCCGTCGGGCGCGGAGTCGGGGAAGATGTAGACCCCGTGCTGGAGGGCCAGGCTCGCCGGAGCGGCGGACGGGTCGAGGCTCTCGCGGGCCGTCCCGCGCAGCTCGCCCACCACCTTCACGAGGTCGAAGCCCTCCCGGCCCTCGGCGTAGAGCGCCGCGCCGCGCAAGCGAAGGTCCTCCCTCAGCGTCCGGAACGCGTCCTCCAGGAACGACCCGACGACCGTCCGGCCGGCCCGGGCCGGGTCCAGGCCGCCGAGCAGGCTGTCCAGCCGGCGATAGAGGAGCTTGGCCTCGAGATGGGACGTGCCGTCCATGGGAACCTGTAATCGTAGCAGACACGCAGGTCTGGTCCTGGTCGCCGCGATGGCGGCTCGGCCGGCGACGCCGGGCGGCTTGGCCAAGGCGCTCCCTTCCGGCATCCCGGCCGCCCGGACGCTGGCGGGCTGGGAGCATGCAAGCGGCGAGGTCCGGGACGGCGACTCGTCCGTCGTCTACGCGCTCTACGTCAACCCGATCCGCCCCGGGCTCTACGAGGTGACCCGGTTCCGTGTCGACCGCCCGGAGTCCCGGGCCGGCGGCCGGGCGAAGCGCGTGAAGGACACGGAGAAGCTGCTCTGGAATGCGCGGCCCGGCACGAGGGAGCCCCTCGTCTGCTACGAGCGGACCGGCCGCCGGAGCTGGCGCACGCTATGGCTCAGGCGATGGTCGTGGCGAAGGCTGGCGCCCGGTACGGCCGAGTACCGTGCGGCGATGTTCACCGCGATCCGCGTCTACAATCTCCACCGGGCCCGCCTCGGCCTGCCCCCTCCCGGCTAGATCTGCTTTTTGACGCAGAGGACGCAGAGGAACGCAGAGAACAAACAAGTAGAACACGAGCAAGAGCTGCGAGCGGAGCGCGATTCACTCGCGCGTAGCGAGCGGGGGTCTGGGGGGTGCGCCGCTAGCACCCCCCAGCTTGATGAGGACCTCTGCGTACTGAGGGCTTTCAGGCGAGGCGGCGCAGTATGCGCGGGGGCGCGTACCAGACGAGCGTGCCGCCCTCGGCCAGGGAGCCGGGGACGTCCAGCAGCGCCGCCCCGCCCTTCTTGAAGGTGAGCCGCTCGGCGTGTGCGCCGCCCAGGAGGCGGCCCAGCAGCGCCGAGAGGTCGGGCTCGTGGCCCACGATGGCCACCATCGACTCGGCGGGGAAGCGCCCCAGCGCGGTGGCGACCTCGTCGTAGCTGCCGCCCGCCAGCGCCGGAGATTCCTCGACCTCGACCTTGCCCCACGCCTTCGCCGCGATCTCGGCCGTGCGCCGGGCGCGGGACAGGGGGCTGCTGAGCAGCGTGTCGGGCCGCTTCGTCAGCCGGGCCAGCCCGTCCGCCGCCCGGCGGAAGCGGCGCTCGCCGCGCTTGGTGAGCGGCCGCTCCTCGTCGGGCATGTCGGGGGTTCCGCGCGGCACGGCGGTGGCGTGTCGGATGATCAGCAGTCTCATGGTGCAGCTCCTTGGTCCCGGTGTTGATCCCTATCTTCTATTGTAGTGCGGCTCCGGGCCGGGCCTCCCCGCTCAGGCCGCGGACCGGGACGCGCCCATCGCCTCCAAGCCGCGGCGCACGGTCATTGCCGGCGACAGGGCCAGGAACGCGCGGTGGTGCTCGTGGCTCCTCTCGAGGAAGAACTGCTCCTGGGCCCGCGCCTCGGCCGCCAGCTCCACCCGCCCCTGCTCGGCCGCGGCGGCGGCCTGGCGGCCCATCCACGCCGCGATCACGAACGCGTCGCGTACCAGGCCCAGCGCGTCCTGGAGCTGGCGGAAGAGGGCGGGCGCGTCGTTGGCCTGCCCGGTGAGCTTCTCCGCCTGCTCGGCCGCATACCGGAGCCGGCGCAGGCGGCGCCGGAGCTGGTGGAGGGAGGGAAGGTCGAAGCCCTCGCCGAGCACCTCCAGCGACTCCAGGATCTGGGCTCCCCGGCTGTCCCGGGCGTCGCGCAGCCGCAGCAGGACCGTGAAGACCAGCTCGGCGCGCCGGGCGAGCACGGCCCGGAGGTCGCGGCGCAGGCGGGCGATGTCGAGGTCCATCAGGGCGTCGGTCATGCGGGCATGGCTGCGGCGGCGGCCGGCCCGTAGCCGCTCGCGCAGCAGCCGCTTCTCCGGCGTCAGCGGCCCGATCTTCTTCACCCGTTCTTCGAACAGGGACAGGCTCACGTCCATGTCGCGGCTGGTGCCTCCCGCCCGCGTCAGCTGGCGCAGGATGCGGCGGGCCCGCCGCACCCGCCGGCCGTGGGGCTTGCGGGCGAGCAGCGGCAAGGCCACGCGGAGCCGGCGTCCGGCCACCCGCATCTGGTGGATCGACTCCTCGTCCCCCGTGAGGGCCTTGGGGAGCTGGCGGAAGAGGGCCCGGATGCGGTCCTTCAGCAGCGGAGTGGCGCGGTCGACGATCTTGCTGGGCACTGGGCTCGGTCCCGAAAAAGGCACACGATATACCACGTCGGGCCGGACGGCCTCAAGCCTATTATCGCAGGCCCGCCACCCTGGACGGTTACAATGAGCCGATGGCGAGCCCGCGCAAGCGCAGCCTGACCCCCAAGAGCGCGCCCCCCGCCCCCGCGCCGGTCGAGGTGCCGCGTCCGGTGGCGGTCATCGACATGGGAGCCAGCGCCATCCGCCTGGTGGTGGCGGAGGCGCCGCCCGGCCAACCCGTCCGGATCCTGGAGGAAGCGTCGCGGGGCGTGCTCCTTGGCAAGGATACCTTCACGCACGGCCGGCTGGGGGCGGCCACCGTGGAGGCGACGCTCAAGGCCCTCGAGGGCTTCCGGCG
>Ga0066709_100003319_pt1 | contig 12286 bp, 13 predicted proteins | sample GraSoiAngelo_158_FD_79665 | JGI IMG/M metagenome (GOLD analysis project Ga0066709, IMG submission 79665) | Grasslands soil microbial communities from the Angelo Coastal Reserve, California, USA - 14_1009_16_30cm | ecosystem: Environmental > Terrestrial > Soil > Grasslands | place: USA... | reverse complement strand
GCGCGTTTGCACGGCGACCAGAACGTGCCTCGAGCCCGAGTCATAGATCGTGTTGCCGGCCTCTCCACCCAGCGCGATGGTGGTCACCGGTCGATTCGACGCGCCGTCGATCACCAGCTCTCCCCCGCCCGACTCGTCGGAGACGTAGACTTTTCTTACCTCGGGCGCGTAGGCGATGCCATCTGGAAAGCCGATGCTGCCCACCCGGGCCTCGACCCGCAGCGTGCGGGCATCGATCGCCACGACATCATGCTTGCCCGGAACCGACGCGTAGATCTTCCCGAGCGCCGGCACCGCCAGCACGCCGGTCACCCTGGGGAGGTCCCCGACCGTGCCCTCGATCTTTCGCGTCGCCAGGTTGAAGGCGATTAGCTCGCCGGCATTCATGTGGGAGATGTAGAGGCGCCGTGCCGCGGTATCGATGCTCTGGTAATCGAACCGCACGGCCGGCCCGGGGCACGGGATGTCGGCCAGCCGCACCAGCACCGGCGTGCTCCGGTCGGGGGCTCTGCGGGCTGGGCCAGCCCCGAGGACTAGGCATGCGGCGGCCGCCACTGCGCACCCGCGCCCCATCATCGCGTCTGCGTCTGATCGAGCGCCGCGCGCAGGCCGTGGGCGAGTTCGTCCGCGTGCCCGACACCCCAGTAGTGCAGGAATACGATCCGGGGCTGTTCACCCGTCATGTGCTGGTGGATGGCCACGATCAGGATGTTCGCCTGCCTGAGGGCCTTCAGCACCGGCTGCAGCTCGGACTCGAGCATGGCGAAGTCCCCATCGACTGCCGCCCGCTCGTCGGTGCCGGTGAAAGCGGCCCAGGTGTTGACGCCCATCGTGCCGCCGATGAGATGCCCATGCATGCGACCGGTGCGCCCGATCGTCACCTTGTAGACGCCGCCCGCCAGATCGCCGCGATGGCCGAGCGCAGCGGCGATCCTCTCGGTGTCGAGCTTCGTATTCGCCGGGTCGATATCGGCCGACGGGAGCGGGACGCCCGGATCCTTGATGCGGGCGAACACCTTTCCCACCGCCTCCGCGAGATGCTGCAGATCGCCGCTGCCGCCGATGTGCATGAACATCACCCGCGGAGTCTCGCCCAGGAAATGGTTGTGAAGCGCGGTGACCTCGAGGCCGCTATCGAGCGCCACGCTCATCACGGGATTCACCTGATCCTCGGTCAGCACGAGATCGCCCATGACCATGACGCCCGATCCGGCGGACTCGAAAGCCGCCCACGAGCTGAGCCCGGCAGCCGGCGCGAGCTTCACGCCGCCGACCGCCACGGCGAGATCGGTGCGGGGCACGGAGACCTTGAACACCCCCTCCTTGCGATCCAGCCTGCCCAGCGCTCCGGTGAGCTGCTCGATGCGGGCCGAATCGAGCGCCGCGCCGTGGGCCTGCGGCACCGCGGCCAGCAACACGGCCGCCAGCGGGATCATGCAGTCCATCGATACCTCCTCGTTCCAGGAGCTTCCCTTTCGTGCTTCAATGGAATCATGTCTGCGCCGAGCCGCCAGGCCCGGGCCCGGATCGAAGTGCTGCTCGGGGCCCTCGCCTTCGCCGCCAGCGTTCCTGCCGGCAAGCTTCTGCTGAGGGACCTGCCGCCGCTCGCCCTTTCGGGCGGGCTGTACGTCGCCGCGGGGCTCTTCTGCTCGGCGCTCCTGGCGCTCGGGCCACACCGCGCCGAGAACCGCGAGAATCGGCTGCAGGGTCGCGACTGGCCGTGGCTGATCTCGGCTGTGTTCCTCGGCGGACTGCTCGGTCCTCTGGCGCTCTTCCAGGGCCTGCGCTGGAGCAGCGGGTACGTGACCGGGCTGCTGCTCAACTTCGAGGCGATCTTTACCGTGGGTCTCGGCGCGCTCCTTTCGGGCGAACGGCTCGGGGGACGGGGATCAGGCGGCATCGCGCTGGTGATCGCCGGCGCCATCGCCCTCTCGAGCGCCGGCGAGGCCTCGGCGGGGGCGACTCGCCCGCTCGGCGCGCTTCTGATCCTGGGAGCCTGCGCCTGCTGGGCGCTCGACAACAACTTCACTCAGCGCATCAGCGTCCGCGACGCCCGCCAGATCGTGGCAATCAAGGGCCTGGCGGGCGGTGCCGCGAGCTTGGGCCTGGCCGTGCTGCTCGGCCAGCTCGGAGCGTGGACCTCGATCACGGGCGTGAGCGTGGCGCTGGTCGGAGCGGTTTCCTACGGCCTCTCGATCGTGCTCTTCATCCGGGGCCTGCGTGAGCTGGGCGTCATGCACACCGGTGCGCTCTTCGCGCTCGCGCCGGGCCTCGCGGCGCTGCTCTCCTGGGTGGTTCTGCGAGAGCCGATCCATGTCGCGGGTCTCCTCGCCCTCTCGGCCATGACGGCCGGGGCGATCCTGCTCGCCACCGACGTTCACGAGCATCTTCACACGCACGAGCCACTCGGGCACGCTCACGAGCACGAGCACGACGCGCACCACCGGCACGAACACACGCCCGACGAGCTGGCCCAGGTGCCGCACGCGCACTGGCACCGCCACGAGCCCCTGACTCACGCGCACCCCCACGCTCACGACGTCCACCACCGGCACTCCCATTAGAACATCGCCTCAGGCAGCCGGGGCCTCCTTCTTCCGCACGGCGTCGAGGCTCCAGGGCCCAGCCCCCGCGGCCGAGAAGTAGAGCCACAGGAAGGCGTAGATCGCGGCGCCCATGCCGTTGTTCATGACCGGCCAGAATCCTTTCGGGAAGTGAAACTGGAAGTAAGCCACCGCCATCTCGCCCGAGAGCAGGAAGGCCACCGGGCGCGTGAACAGACCGAGCAGAAGCAGACCCCCGCCGAACGTCTCGAGGGTGGCGCCCACGCCGAGCTGCGACATCAGGGGGACGGTGCCGCCGCCCGGCATCGCGGCCGGGACCGCGAAGAGCTTCGTGGTGCCGGCTTGCATGAAGAAGAGCGCGGCCGCGATCCGGAGCACGCTCCGGAGCTCGGGAGCCCAGCTCGACCACTTCGCGATGAGATTCGGTTCGGTCATGGGTCCTCCAGGTTCAGGGCAAAGAGCGCCGCTCGTGTCATCGCGGCCCCTCCGCGCACGCCGCCACGCGCTCGAGCAGCAGCGTACGCTCGCGCGCGTTTCGCGTGAGCGACGCCGCGCGCTGGAACTCGGTCCGGGCCTCGTCCAGACGCCCGAGCTTGAAGAGCAGGTCGCCGCGCACGCTGGGCAGCAGGTGGTAGCGCTCGAGCGCGGGCTCCGAGGCCAGCCGATCGACGAGCTCGAGGCCCGCCCGGGGGCCGTTGGCCATCGCCACCGCAACCGCCCGGTTCAGCTCCACGACCGGCGACGGCGTGAGCCTCCCCAGGGCTTCGTAGAGCCCCGCGATGCGGGCCCAGTCGGTTTCCGCGCCCGTGCGGGCCCGGGCGTGACAGGCGGCGATCGCGGCCTGGAGCGCGTAGGGTCCGAGCTCGCCGCCGAGCGACTGGGCGCACTCGAGCGCCTCGAGACCGCGGCGCACGAGCACGTGATCCCAGCGCCCGCGGTCCTGGTCGAGCAGCAGCACGGGCTCTCCCGCGGGTCCGACTCGGGCTCGCAGGCGCGACGCCTGGATCTCCATCAGCGCGACCAGCCCGTGGACCTCCGGCTCTTCCGGCGCGAGCCGGGCCAGGATGCGACCGAGGCGGAGCGCGTCCTCGCACAGCGCCGGCCGAACCCAGTCGTCCCCTGCGGTCGCCGAGTAGCCCTCGTTGAAGATCAGGTAGATGACCTCGAGGACTGACGACAGGCGCGAGGCGCGCTCGGGGCCTCGCGGGACCTCGAAGGGGACACCGGCCTCGGCCAGCGTTCGCTTGGCCCGGACGATCCGCTGGGCCACGGTGGCCTCGGGGACCAGGAACGCGCGGGCGATCTCGGCGGTCGTGAGACCACCCAACAGGCGGAGCGTGAGCGCGACGCGCGCCTCGGTCGAAAGCACCGGATGGCAGGTCGTGAACATGAGACGCAGGAGGTCGTCGCCGATGTCGTCGTCGATCGCGGCATCCAGGTCCGGCACGGCCATCTCTCGCTGGGCCTCGATCTCGCGGCCGAGCTCCTGGTGCTTGCGCTCGGCCAGCTTGCCACGGCGAAAGCGATCGATCGCCCGGCGCTTCGCGGTGGCCATGAGCCACGCGCCCGGCTTGTCGGGGACGCCCGACTCCGGCCACCGCTCGAGTGCCGCGACCAGAGCGTCCTGGGCGAGATCCTCGGCCAGGCCCACGTCGCGCACCATCCGCGCGAGACCGGCGATGAGCCTCGCCGACTCGATCCTCCAGACCGCCTCGATCGTGCGATGGGTGTCGGTGGCCGTCACGGCCACCGATCACACCATCTTTGACTCCATCAGCGCAACGCGCCGGAGCGCGCCAGGACTACCGCTTGGAGGTCACCTGCTGGCGCAGGCGCTCCTCAGCCGCGCGAAGCTTGCCCGTGGGGTCGCTCGGCGCGAAGTCCTCGGTCTCGAACACCTGGCGGATCTCCACCTCGGTGTCCTCGAACGGAGCACGCTTGAGCCACTCGATCGCCTCCGCCTTGGACTTCACCTGCCAGAGCCAGAAGCCGGCGACCAGCTCCTTGGTCTCGGCGAACGGCCCGTCGATCACGGTCCGCTTCCCGCCGGAGAACCGGACCCGCGCGCCCTTCGAGCTGGCCTGGAGCCCCTCGCCCGCGAGCAGCACGCCCGCCTTGGCCAGCTCCTCGTTGAACTTCTGCATGTCGGCAAGGATCTTCTCGTCGGGGAGGACGCCGGCCTCGGAGTCCTTGTTGGCTTTGACGATCACCATGAAACGCATTTCCTGCCTCCTTCTGGTTTCGGGTTTGGGCCAACTTGCCTGGCTTCACCCTGACGACGAACGAGGGCCCGCGAATTCGACACGTCGATTGATCTTCTCGGGTGGTGCTGCCAAGCGCCTGGAATGCCTCGAGTTCGAGGAATCCTTGGGTCGCTACTCGAGCCGCGTCCCCTTCACCCACTCCTCCCCTCCCTCCGCGAAGAACTCCTTCTTCCAGATCGGGACGGTGCGCTTGAGCTCGTCCATGGCCCAGCGGCAAGCATCGAAGGCGGGGCCGCGGTGTCCCGCCGCCACGATCACCGCCACGCTGGCCTCCGAGAGCGGCACCTCGCCGAGACGGTGGACGATGCGGCAGGCGGCGATCTCGTAACGTCCCGCCGCCTCCCGCTCCAGGCTCTCGAGCGCCGCCAGCGCCATGGGCTCGTAGGCCTCGTAGGCGAGGCGCACGACGCGCCGGCCGTCGTGATGGTCGCGGGTGGTGCCGAGGAACACCGCGAGCGCTCCGCAGTCGGGGCGCGCAGCTTCGGAGAGGAGGCCCGGCACGTCGATCGGGGCGCGCACGAGTTCCGCCATGTCTAGGCGACCGCAGGCACGTGAAGAGCGGCCGCTCTCCGAGGTGTTCGCCCGCGTGTCGTGGCCGGAGTCACTGACTCCCCCTCTAGAGCTCGATGTGCTTGACGAGCCGATAGGCCCCGGGCGCGGCCTCGATGCACAGGCTGCCGAGCGCGCGGAGGCCCTCCTGTGCCGAGGGATTCGCCCTCATGGCCCCGATGTCTTCCCCCCGGCGCCAAGGACCGAACGAAAAGAACAGACTCGGATCGGTCTCGCTGCGAATCAGCGTGCCCCAGAGCGGCGGAGCAGGCAGCGCCGAGAACACCGAAGCCAGCCTTTCCCACTCCGTCACGAACTGATCCTCCTTGCCCGGCTTCACGTGCCATCGGGCGAGGGTGTACGCGTCGGGCTGCTCCATGGCCATGATCCTCCGCGACGAGTGTCTAGCGTGATGCCCCGGCCCGCCGCGCGCCCCCGCGCCCGGTGAAGCGGCGCATGATCGGCCGGGTCGGCGAACGGCGCGCCACCTCCGAGAAGCCGGCGCGCCGGAAGGCGGAGGCGAGCCCGTGCCAGGCGTGGGCGTCGGCGGTCTTCCCCGAGGGATCGACCGGGTAACCCTCGATGATCTTCGCACCGCGCGCGGCCGCGAACCGCACCGCCTCGCGCAGCAGGCGCACCGTCAGCCCCCGGCGACGGTGCGGCGGGGCGATGTAGAAGCATGCCGCCGACCACGCCGGCCGATCGTCCACCGGCTTGAGGGTGCGCGATCGGGCGAGGCGCGTGTAGCTCTCCCGCGGCGCCACGGCGCACCAGCCCGCGGGCTCGCCGTCGACGTACGCGAGCAAACCGGGCTCGGCGCCCGAGCGCACGATGCTCCGGAGAGCGCGCCGGTTCCCCTCACCCTTGCCGCTCGAGAACTCGCCGCGAGCGAGCCTCATCCACATGCACCAGCATCCCGCGCACGCGCCCCGCGGGCCGAACAGCCGCTCGAGGTCGCTCCAGCGCTCCGGCGTGACCGGGGCGAGCTCGATGCGGGCGGGCGCGGAGCCTCGCGCCTTGCCTCGGGGCCGGGCACGCGACCCGCCGGCCGCGGTCCCGGCGCCTCCGCTGACCGGCGGCAGCAGGGCCAGCTCGGCGCCCGCGGGGAGCGCGACCTCAGCGCCGGCGAGCCGCCCGTCCACGGCGACCGCGAGGTGCGGCCAGAGCGGCTCGAGTCCGGGATGCACGCGGCCGATCGCCGCCAGCGCGTCGGCCACGGTGCTCCCCTCGGGAAGCTCGATCGCGGTGCTGGCGCAGCCAGCGCGCTCGCGGGCCTGCGCGAAGAACAGCACGGTGATGTTCACGTGTGGACGCCCTCCCGATCGAGACTCTATGCTCCGTTGATGCAGTCGGACAACTACGGGACCGAGCAGCCCACGGCCCCGGAAACCGGGTTCCCCGCGCCGGAGGACAACCCGTGGGCTCCCGCCGGCGACCTGATCGGACCGGGAACGCCGGGCAAGGGCCCTGCGCTGTGGCTCGTGGCGCTCGTCGCCTTCGGCGTCGGAGGGCTTCTGTTTGGCCAGCAGGAGCTGGCGGCGATGGTCGCGCTCGCGGGCCTCTTCGTGGTGGCCCAGGCCGCCGACCTCGACGCGGGATGGGCTCCGGTCCACTACCTGCTCTCCTGGGTCGTCCCGCTCGGCGGCGGCGCGGCCTTCACGATGCTCGGGGTCGGGATCCTGGGGAGCGACATCGTGCCGGCTCTGAGGCCGTGGGCGGTCGGGGTCTCGTGGGCGGGCGCGGTCGTCTCCGCGAGCACCGCGCTCCGGCCGGTTTCCGACACGCTGGTGAGGCTCTTCTTCCGCGCTCCCCCATCGCACAGCCTGAGGCTCGGGGCGCGCCTCACGCTGCTCGGCCTCCTGTTCGCCGTCCCGGGTTGGTTTGCGTTCCGCTACCTGCTGGACTCGCTCATGAACGAGCCCGGGCCACTGCTCGAGCGCGTGTCGCTGGGGGGCCAGTTGATCGGCTACGTCTTGCTGGCGCTGGCTTCGGTGGGATTCATGGTACGGCGCGACCTCGCGGCCACGCTCGAGCGCCTCGGAATCCGCCCGCTCGCCCGCGAGCATCTCGCGATCATCGCTCTCGGGGTGGTCGCGCTCTGGGGGCTCAACGCCAGCGCCGACTGGCTGCAGCACACGGTGTTCCCGGACCTGTGGGAGCACGACCACCGCATGAACGAGGCGATCGCTCGCGGGCTCGGCCCCGGTGAGGTGATCCTGCTCGGGATGAGCGCCGGGATCGGCGAGGAGCTGACCCTGCGAGGCGCGCTCCAACCGAAGCTCGGTCTCCTCCTGACCTCGCTCCTGTTCGCCGCCCTGCACGTCCAGTACTCGTGGTTCGGGGTCGGGGTGATCTTCCTGCTCGGCCTGACGCTGGGGGCCATCCGGGATCGCACCAGCACGTCGGTGGCGATCTGCGTCCACGCCGTCTACGACGTGCTGGCGGTGTTCTCGGTGTAGTTGGGCACGGGATCTGCTTCACTTCGCGAATTCGGCGAGCGTCCGCAGCGTGAGGGTGGGGTCGCTGGAGAAATCATGCCGAAGCCAGCCCAGGTGGCCCGACCCGAAGATTGCGAGCACGCGCTCGTTTGGAGAATTAACGAGCCGGGTGACATTGCTGCAGATCCGCATGTTGCGGCGGAAATAGTCTGAAACCAGATCAGCGCCCGCCCAGTCGCCCGGCTCGCCGAAGTGCGCAAACCGATAGTAGAAGCCGACGTCCTTGGCGACTCCGTCGTCTGCATTCATGTAGAGCAGCGTCTCGAGGACGGTGTGCGAGGCGAGGTATTGGTCCTGCGCCTTTACCATGGCGCCGATTTCGACATTGATCGCCTCCAACTCCTTCGAGCGGCCGCTGGCTTTCGCGTAGTCCACGATGCGCTGGTAAGGAAACTCGACGTCGGCATCGACCGGGTACACGGTCTTGTGGGCTAGCTCCTTGGCGAGGCGGTAACCGATCTGCTCGGTCTCGTTGCGAGAGAGCTCGTGCTTGCCCGCGAGATAGTCAGCGTAGCGGCTGGCGAGGCGATCGTCCCAGGGGTCGCCTTCGACCGCGATCTTGGTGGGATTGAATTCCTTCAGGACCTGGATGAGCTGGGCGATCTCGGCCTGGCGCTTGGGAGCAAGCACGTCGTCGGCCTTCGGGTTGAAGATGTCCTTGCCGGGATTCGCCATGTGATAGACGCCCAGCACCAGCACCTCGGCGCGGGCCGCGGGTCGCGCGGGCTCCGCCGCAGACGGCTGGTGCCCGAGGGCCGTCAGGGCGGCAACGAGCGCCAAAACGGATCTCTTCATCACTCTCCCCCATGGAGTTGGGCGCAAGGGCTTGTCGCCTTCCTGGCACGATACGCGCTCGCGCCGGAAAATGTTTCGGGGCCAACTGGGGAGACAAGGACCTGCGGTGGAGGAGGACGCGAGAGACGAACAAGAAAGAGCAAAGGGGAGTCCGGCCACGGTAGTTGCCGCACTGTGTGAGGCTCTGGGATCGAGGCCGGTGTCCCAGGGCCACCTTTCCCCTGGCCAATGCCGGCGCCGGCGGGTTCCTACGTCAGCGCCTCTCCCGGCCGCAGAGCGATCACCTCGGCCGCCACCTTGAGCTTCTTGAGCTCCTCGCGCAGCATGTCGGGCGTCCCGGTGAGCGCCGGGAACGTTCCGTGATGCATCGGCACGATGTACTTCGGCTTCAGCATCCGCGCCGCCACCGCCGCCTCGCGCGGCGACATGGTGAAGAGATCCCCGATCGGAAGCAGCGCGATCTCCGGAGAATAGAGCTCGCCGATCAGCGCCATCTCGGCATGGATGCCGGTGTCCCCGGCGTGAAAGATGCGCGTCCCGTCCTCGAGCGCCAGCACGTACCCGCAGGGCTCGCCGCCGTAGACCACCTGCCCCCCGTCCTCGATGCCGCTCGAGTGGAGCGCGTGGACCATGGTGAACTTGAGGCCGGCGACCTCCTGAGTCCCTCCCTTGTTCATCGGCGACGTGTTGGGCACGCCCTTCCGCTGCAGGAACAGGTGGATCTCGTAATTGCACACCACGGTCGGCTTGTGCTTCTTGCCCAGCGTGACGGCGTCGCCCATGTGGTCGCCGTGGCCATGCGAGATCGCCATCACGTCGAGCTTGTCGATCGCCTTCTGATCGCGCGGACAGGCGGGGTTGCTCTCCACCCACGGGTCGAGCAGAACCACGCGCGCCCCGCGCGTGACGAGCCTGAACGTGCTGTGGCCGAGCCAGGTGAGGGCGAATCCACGGTTCAGGGTGGGCATGGTCATTCCTTGATGGGTCGCTCGAGATCCTTGAAGGGTTCCGCTGGGCGATCGCACGAGCGCCGGAGTCTAGCGGGCTCGGCCTGTCGCAACAAGACGGCGTCGGTCGCCCTTGTTCCTCCTCCAATGCCTGAGCTATTATTCATTTCCAGGCCCGAGTCCGATGTCGTGGACCCGGCTGCGCATCGCCTCGAGTGTTCGACTCCGGAGCCACGCGATGCCCCGCATCTCTTCGGGACGATGTCCGGCGCTGCGCCTCCATGGCGCGTTGGCACCGGTCTGCGTGGTCCTCCTCGCACTTGGCTCTCCAGCTCCCGTTCATGCCACGTGGCCCGCAAACGGCGCCCCGGTCTGCACGGCCCTGGGATCGCAGAGCTTCCCGCTTCCCGTCCCTGACGGCACCGGCGGCGTGTACGTCGCATGGAAGGACGACCGGCATGTGGACTTCCTGCCGCCGTATGACATCTATGTCCAGCACCTCGCCGCCGACGGCACGATCTTCCCAGGTTGGCCGCTGAACGGCGTTTCGGTTGCGGGAAACGACTACCTGTCGCTTGCGGTCGCCCCAGATGGTGCAAGCGGTCTCTATGTGGCGTGGGATGGATACGCGATTGGCTATCCGACCTACCTCCAGCGCATCGACCCGTCGGGTACCCCCGCACCCGGCTGGCCCTCAGAGGGACTGGTGCTCTGCACTGTTTCCAGCCTGTCCGGGCGCGAGTTCGCGCTTGCTCCAGACGGCGCGGGCGGCGTGTTCGCCGTGTGGTCGGACTGGCGCACCTCGGATTACGACGTGTTCGCTCAGCACGTGTCGCCTTCCGGCCAGTTCCTTTGGTCTCCGTGCGGTGTGCCCGTTTCCCGGGCGCTCGGCTCCCAGAACCAGCCAGTAGTGATTGCGGACCAGGCGGGTGGTATCTACGCCGCCTGGCTAGACCATCGGGGCGGAGCCTCTTTCGTATACGCTCAGCATCTCGATGCGACTGGCTTGCCGGCGGCTGGATGGGAGACCGACGGCAACCCGGTGTGCGTGGCGAACTCGAGCAAGGCCTCGCCCCAGCTGGCCCCGTCCGGCAACGACGACGTCATCGTGGTTTGGACCGATGGGCGGAACGGAAATGATGACGTCTTTGGTCTGCGCATGACCGCCGGCGGCGCGGTGAGTCCAGGCTGGGCGGTGGACGGCACACCACTTTGCTTAGCACCCGGGGACCAGACTTTGCCTTATCCCGTAACCGACGGCGCGAACGGAGCGATCGTCTTCTGGGAGGACGGCCGATCGGCGATAACGAACGGATTCGATATCTACGCCTCGCGCATTGCCTCCGACGGCACGCGTCCGTCGGCTTGGCCGCCGGACGGACTGGGCGTGTGCACTGAGTCTGGGGATCAGCTGCTTTCGTCGAACCCGCACTCGGCGCCGGCGGCACCGGACGGTGCAGGCGGGGCCTACGTGACCTGGTTTGATAGACGAGCCGGCGGGAGCTTTGATTCCGACATCTACATCCAGCGGGTCGGTCCAGAGGGGGTGTTACCGGGGTCGACCGCGGGCGGCGTCGTCGTTTGCAACGCCGTCCTGGAGCAAGATTCTCCCAGCGTCGTAATGACCGATGGAGATCCACTCGTCGTATGGGAGGACTACCGTGACTTTTCTACCGTGGCGAATGCCAAGTCCGACATCTACGCCTCCAAGGTTGCCCCCGACGGCGTGACCCCCGTTCTCATGCACCTGGTCGAGGCCAGGGCCACGCCGGGGGCGGTGTGGCTGATGTGGGAGGCCGCAGAGGGGCCTGGCATGGCCCGCGTCGAGCGGTCGAAGGATGCTGTGACGTGGTTGGCGCTCGGGGAGATTTTGCGGGACGGGGTCGGACGCTTCTCGTTCGTGGATCGAGAGCCCGCGGTGGGGCGGAGTGCCTATCGGTTGGTGGACGGCTCGGGCGTGGAGCTTGTGCCGCCCACCTGGGTGGACGTCCCTGAAGCGCCACGGCTCGGGATCCAAGGTCTCCTTGTGGACCGGAGCGCAGGGGATGTTTCCGTCGCGGTGACACTCGCCAGTACGCGTGATGCGCGGCTCGAGCTTCTCGACGTGTTCGGGCGACGGCTCGCGGCGCTTCGATTCACGCCTGAAACTTCAGGGCCCCAGAGCGTGCGGTTAGGGATATCGCCGCCAGCCGGGATCTACTTCATCCGCCTCGACCAGGGCGAGGCCCCAGTCATACGGCGCGCCGCCTTCGTCAAGTGACGGCCTGATTCGACCGGGCCGGGCTACTTCGCGTTCAGCACGAGCGCGGGCACCTCGTCGGGCCGCATTCGTCGCACGCATCGCGGCGAGCGATGTCGAGGTCGCGTGGCTGGCGCCACGGTTTCCTCGCCCACGTCGAAGCGCCCGCCCGGCAGCTCCCAGAACTGAGGCTTCACTCGCTCGCGCACGATCAGCGGCCGGCCCTGGCGCACCAGCAACACCTTGAGGCCCACCTCGAACATCGCGACGCTTCTCATGGTGGCGTTACCCGACGGACAGGGCTAGTCCTCAAACAAGCGCGGTTTGATAGCGGCAGTTGGGATCGACGACCCGATTCGTAGAGGCACGGATCGCCCTCCGGCCGTCCTGGGCCGTTGATCGTTGCTCCGGTTGAGACTGCCCTGCCTTC
>Ga0066709_100003316_pt1 | contig 12289 bp, 17 predicted proteins | sample GraSoiAngelo_158_FD_79665 | JGI IMG/M metagenome (GOLD analysis project Ga0066709, IMG submission 79665) | Grasslands soil microbial communities from the Angelo Coastal Reserve, California, USA - 14_1009_16_30cm | ecosystem: Environmental > Terrestrial > Soil > Grasslands | place: USA... | reverse complement strand
TCATAGTGCGCACTTTGGGGGCAATACGCACAATCCTCAGGACAACCGCCGGTTTTCACTGACAACAACTGGCAGAGCTGCACTTCGCCCCTCGGAAAATATTGGCGGTGCACTGCTTGCGCGGCAAATACGGCATCGAGTAGAGGCTTCGTGTATATTGCCCGGACGTCGTCTCTTGTCCAGTTGTGTTTTAGGCCGTTCGTCTGCATGACGGCATTATAGCTGTCGCGGCGGTCTATGACCGCCGAGGATCTCTAACTTGCTGGGACTGTCGGCGCTCATAGAGCGCCGCTACAATCGCTGATTGCGTGATTATAAACGGTCCCGGCCCGCCACGAATTTGGTAAAATAAAGGAGTTGTCATGGCGTTAAGGCGCGAATATGTGCGGCTGCTTTCGGTGAAAGTCGCTGAAGGACTCCAGAAACAGGAAATGATCGCCGTGCCAGAGAATCTGGATCTGGCGGAGCAGCTCTTCCAGGTTATGGACAAGGAAATTAACCTCGAACACCGTATCGACGAGGAAGTTCGCACCCTACTGAATCAGTACCAGGATCAGATGCGTCAAAGCGGGGCGTCTTACCAGGAAATGTTCAAGCTGATCAAGAACAAGCTGGTTAAAGAACGAAAGCTGGTCCTGTAGTCATGCGACTAACCCGAGAAAAGGTCAATCTCCTCTCCCACCAAATAACCGAGAAACTCGCCTCCATCGACGAAGTGGAATTCATAGAGGACCGGAATACGATCCGCCTCGCCGTCGTTGATATCTTCATGAAATGGCTAAAAAAAGAAGAAGAAGTCGATAAGGCCGCCCGGCAGAAGATCGAGAGCCAGAAGCGCACCATTCCGGAAGGCAGCGGGGAATGGGAAATCCTCTATCGTAAGTATTACGACGAGGAAATGCGGAATCTCCTAGAATAGCCGAACGCGGCAATCTACATGGACTGGACCGAAGACGTCAGCGATGCAGCCTAAACGGAACTAGCCACAAAAAAGCACAAGATTCACAACAGGGCTTTGGAGTTTTTTACCTCTTTGTGCCGATTTTTTAGAGCTCGCTGGAGAGGATAACTGCCTCTGCGATTTCTCGCATCGAGCGGCGGGTCTTCATGCTTTGCTGCTGGAGCCGTTTGTAGGCTTCTTCTTCGCTAAGGCTCGCCTGTTTCTGCAGAATGCTTTTTGCGCGTTCAACCAGTTTGCGTGTTTGCAAAGCTTCCTGAGTTTCTTGAACCGCCACATTCAACTTTGTATTTTCGAAAGCGAGCGATACCTGGTCGGCCACAGTCGACAGCAACCGCAGATCTTCGTTTGAGAACGACCTTTCATCGGCGGAATAGACATTTAGCACGCCAATGACGTGGTCCTTCAAGATCATCGGAACGGAGAGCAGGGACCGGATACCTTCTTTGCTGGCGAGCTCGGGATACTGATAGCCTTCCTGCTTCGTTACATCGCGCACCATGAGCGGCGCCTTTTCTTTAACGACGCGGCTGATCAAGCTGTTCCCAATCTTGAGATTGGGCTTCCGCCAGTACTCTTCGCTGGACGCCTTTGCGGCTTTGATTACCAATTCATTTTTTTGAGCATCGACCAGCATGATCGAGCAGACGCGAGCCTGCATCATCTTCGCGATAATGTTGACGATCAGTTGCAGGATTTCTTCCAGATAACGACCTGAAGCGATGATTTGACCAACTTGCGCGAGCGTTGAAATCTGGTTCGACCGCAGGATCGTTTCCTGATAAAGCCGGGCGTTTTCGATGGCACCCCCCACCTGGTGTCCGATGATGGACAAGAGTGTCGTTTCACCGTCGCTGTGCCTGTGTGCTTTACGGTGCTGAACGTTGACAACGCCGATCACCTTGTCGGTCGGCGGGGCAACAATGGGAACAGACAGAAATGCTTCGTACTTGTCCTCGGGCAATGTATGAAAAAGCTTAAACCGGCTGTCCTTACTCGCGTGTCTGGCGATCGCAACAGGCTGAACCTCTCGGGCAACCCAACCGGTAATTCCCTCCCCCACCTTCATAGCGATCTTGCCGATCAAGCGAGGATGCGGATTTTTCGAGGCGCGCAATACCAGATTATCGCCGCCCTCATCCAACAGATATATCAAGCATGCGTCACCGCGCGTGACGTCAATAACAAGATCGACGATCTGCCGCAATACCTGATCCAGATCGAGAGTTGAACTTATGGACTGGCTGATCTGGTGCAGGATCCGCAGCTCCTGGCCCGCGAGATCAAGCGTTTTTTGTATTGTTTCTATTGAATTATCGTGACGAGCCATTGTGGTCTATGTTTTGTCGCGGTTCGTCGTACAACGAACACACGAGCGGCTTTTAAAGTTTCGAAGAGGGTTAGCAGGATGGGCGGTATAGGGCTCGAACCTATGACCTTGCGGGTGTAAACCGCACGCTCTGCCAATTGAGCTAACCGCCCACACTTCAACCTCCTTGATCTCAACTCCGATCCAAACCTTCGGGGGCCGCTGCTGAGCGATCGCGGAAGAAAGGAAACGGTTGCGGCCACGGCAGCAATCAACGTCACTGTGCGGCAGCACATGGCTGCTAATCGTAAAACTCTGGCACCTTCTTTAGCTTTGCATTGGCGGTGAAATCGTGTTGGATCCAAAGCTGAGCACCGGTCTTCTTTAAAAACGCTTCGACGGCTGCTCTCGACGAAGCCGTTTGCGCCGCATTGAATTCCGTCGTGGGAATTTTGCCGAGTTTCCGCTCTTCGGGATAGTGATACAAGTCGCCGCTCAGCACCACAGGACCGGTCTTCGAAAGCTTCAAGAACAACACCTGATGAGCAGGCGAATGGCCGGGTGTGGCTTTTAGGACAACCGTTCCATCGCCGAATACATCGTGATCGTCGTTGGTCACAATCACGGTTTTGCTGTTTCTAAGTGCGCTGTAATTGCCCGGCTCGGTCCGCGGCGAAGGCGGCTCAGAAAACATGATGTCGCGCTCAGGTTTTCGAACCAGCCAAGTCGAGCGTGCGAAAAGGTTCCCATTACCAACGTGGTCCCAATGAAAATGCGAAAACGTCACGTATGTGATGTCCGCGGGCGTGTAGCCGATCTCGGCCAACTGAGCCGTCAAAGGTCTTTGCGACGTTGCGTATCGCAGCTTTCCTGGCCCGCCGCCCGGTTTGAATGCAGAATCCGGAACCGCGCCCGAATCCCAAATCATCGTTCCCTTTGGGTGAGCGACCAAGAAACAAGGTACAGACATATACGTGGTGACGAGTTCTTCTTTCTTCAACTGGTAAGGCGCGGTGTCGGGAATATTTAAGCTGCCGCAGTCAAACACGTACAGACGCACGGATTGGGGCGGCTGCGCGCGACGCTGCTGCGCTGTAATCAATGGCGCTGTTGCCCCGATTATCAGGAGAATCAGATGAAAGACTCGGCGTCCGTTCCTCATCGTAGCCCTCACTGCAAGATCGTGAATACGATTCCCGTTTGAAAATTGGTGCCGCTAGTCCAGCCTCCAAAGTGGAAGCTCATCCGGCTGATTTCAAATTTCCATGCGAGCGATTCCTTGAACGGAATCTCGACGCCACCACCGAATCGCGTTGCAAAGGCGCTTCCGAAGCTGTAGGAGCCGCTCGACTCCGTGAGGTAGCCAAACCCTAGACCGGCCACAGCGTACGGAACCACACGGGAAGCCCGATACATTGCCTTTCCACCAAAGAGATCGGAAATCATCATAATGCCGTTCCCGCCGGTTGCTATGCCGCTGCCAAGACCATAAATTCCCATATAGTTGTTGATCCCGAAATTTCGAGTCAAATTGAAGCCGGTTTCATTGGCAAAGCCGGAATGGTGGCTGGTTGGAAGGGTCGGGCTCGTTCCGAAGCTGGGGTTTCCAAAATCCCAAAAGCTCAGATTGGCATAACCCATGGACGTTTGAACTTTCGGGTAGTCCTCCTGAGCCATCGCGGGGATTGCACACAATAAAACGAACAAAACAACAACGGCGTTCTTCACCATAGAATCTCCTGTTTGCCCTCTCGATGATTGACCACTCGCGCAATCACAAACAAAAAATCGGAGAGCCGATTCAAGTATTCGATCACGTTTGGATTCACTTCGACCTTTTCCGAGAGGCTCACCACGCGGCGTTCGGCGCGCCGGCAAACGGTTCGCGCAACGTGTAACAAGGCTCCGGCGTTGCCACCGCCCGCGAGGATAAATTGACGCAGGGCCGGCAATTCCGTTTCAAAGCGATCGATCGCATTCTCGAGGGCTTCGATACGTTCCTTCCGAATTTGAAACTTCGCGCCGCTCTGATTCTTAAAACCCGGATCCGCAAGCTGCGCACCGACCGAAAACAGATCCTTTTGAATCTCTGCGAGCATAGACGGAAGCTCCGTGTCTTTCAAGAAAGATGCGGCGGCGCCGATGAATGAGTTCAATTCGTCGACATCGCCGTAGGCTTCGACGCGATCATCATGTTTCCGGACCTTCGTGCCGTCAAATAGACGCGTGTCGCCGCGATCGCCGGTTTTCGTATAGATCTTGGCCATTGCCAGCCTGAAACCCTCACCCATTCCTTTTCCCAGAGGGAGAAGGAGCTTCTTCGGGAAGCCAATACCGCTGGAATTCGGAAAGGTGCGTTAGGGTCTTGAGGTCGCGCATGCGGTCCACGTAGACCTTTCCCATCAAATGGTCGAACTCGTGTTGTACGACACGGGCCGCAAAACCCTCGGCAGTCCACTCGAGCCGGTTTGCATGGCGGTCCAAACCGTCAACGCGAAGTTTTCTCCAGCGCGGAACGCGTCCTCTCAGCTCCGGAATACTGAGGCATCCTTCCCAATCTTCGAGCAATTCTTCATCGAGCACCCTTATCTCGGGGTTAACAAGGACCGTCAGTGGAATATCCCCACGCGGACCGTGGCTCTCAATGACGGCAATGGCGAGCGAGTGGTGGACCTGAGGAGCCGCCAGACCTACGCCGCTGTAGTCGACCATGGTCTCGAGCATGTTATCGATCAGCGTCTGGATTGCCGGGCTCGATAATGCTTCTTTGGTCACACGCTGCGATTCCATTCTGAGGACGGGGTGTCCGAGGCGGCAGACCTTCAAGATGGACATGATTGTTTAGGTGTGTGTCGTTTGAAAGAGCTTCTTGCTAAGAGGATGCTTAAATCCAGCTCGCCGGACATGAATGACTTCCGCCACAATCGCGACCGCGATCTCTTCGGGTAACACGGCGCCAATATCCAAGCCGATCGGCATGTAAACGCGTTCAAGGCGTTCCCGCGGAATACCCTCGGATTCGAGCTGCTCGGCGATCGACCGAATCTTTCGTTTGCTGCCGATCATGCCGATATAGCGTGCATTCGTTTGGACGGCCCATCGCAAGACGTTTTGGTCCTCCTGGTGGCCCCGCGTGACGATGATGATGTAGGTGTTCTCATTAGGAACGACCTCTTCGAACGCTTTCTCGAAGCTGTCGGAGTGAATGGCTTCTGCTTCGGGAAAGCGCTCCGCATTGGCGTAAACAGGACGGTTATCGACAACTGTGGTTCGGAAGCCGGCAATCGTTGCGATTTTGGAGACCTGGGTCGCAATGTGCCCCGCTCCGAAAATGACCATCTTGGCAGTAGGAAGGATGGGTTCAACGAAAATCTCTACCTTACCGCCGCAAATAAGACCGCTTTCGGCCATCGACTCGTCCGTTAGATCGAAGGTCATGATCTTCGATTTTTCGTCGCGCATGACATCCTGCGCTGCCGTCCAGACTTCCGCCTCGACGCAGCCGCCGCCAACCGATCCTAAGATGGAGCCGTCGTCCCGAATCAGCATTTTGGCCGATTGAAAGCTCGGAACCGACCCGCGAATCTGGACGATGGTGGCCAGTACAGCCTTTCGGCCCTGCTGTCGCATTTTCTGGATTTCATCAAAGATATCGATCTCCATAAGGCGCTCAGTCTAACATATTTATTGACTTTGCTCGCACCGCTCCCGTAGACTCCCTGTCTTTTTATGCCCGCGATACAGACACCGAAGTCTGTCCCTGAGCTTCTCAAGCTGATGGCAAGACATGGCAAACGCTCCGTGCTTCTGTCCGGCATCGATCCGGCCGCTGAGCGAACACCCACAGGCAAGGTTGCTATCGATGTAACTGGCGTCGCGCCTCTTCAGGAAATTGAGAAGAAGCGGGATAAAGTTACGATCGGGACCGGCATCAACCTGGGCCGTCTTATGCGCGACGCCGTTGGGGAGAATGGTCTGCTTCGCCTTGCCGCCTCCATTATCGCCAATCCGCTCGTTCGGAATAGAGTTACCCTGGTCGAGGCTCTTCGGCCGGAGTCTCCCTACTTTGATATTACGACCCCACTGGTACTTCTGGAAGCGAAGGTTCGCCTTCAAAGCCCCACGGGCAGGCGTACGCTGCCGATTCGCGATTTTCTGGAAGCAGCCACAAAGGGTTTCAAAAAGGGTGAACTGCCAACAGCGGTGGAGTTCTCGCCGTTGCAGCCGTTGGAAAAGGTCGGGTTCTTTCGGGTCACCAGGCTTAGCGGAAAAGGCACCGTTTCGGCAGCAATTCGGATGAAGCTGATTCGTATCGTATGTCAGGATCCCGAAATCGTCGTTTCGAGCCTCACCCTCATACCGGTACGCGCCAGGCTCGCGGAAAAGGAAATCGCGGGGAAGCCGGCAAACGAGGAATCGATCAAGAAGGCTTCCGAGATTGCTGCCGAAGAAATTCTAACGCTTGCGAAGAAAGATAGTCCCTACGAACGTAGCTTGATCGAGATTACGGTTGCACGGACATTACGCAGCATCATGGAAGGCGGAATACCCCCATCCTAAATTGCCAGTGGGGTTGAAGTCGCGTGGATTGCCTCAAGCACCTCTTCCGTCGTCAGTAAGCGATCCGAGTGTTTGGCTTTGTCGTAGACCGCGTTGACGCGCTCTTCTGTCGGCTGAATTCCGCGTTTTTCCAGCCAGAAAGTAACGTTGGACCTTCCGCTCATCGGACCGATATCAATGATTTGCTCGAGACCAAACAGGTGTGATGGAACACCGGAATAGACCGTGTTGGCCAGCTCCGTCTCGCCTTTCTTAAAAGCCTTGATGACGGCTGCTGCATGGACGCCCGTGGCTGTGCGAAACGCGTCGGAGCCGAACACCGGATAGCCCGGAGGAATGACGACGCTGCAGGCTCGCGACGCGACGTCGCAATAGTCTTTCAGTTTGATGAGGTCCTGATCGATAGCGCCAAGAAGTTTCAAATTGACGAGCATCTGGTCCATCGGTGTGTTGCCGACACGCTCGCCGATCCCCAACGCACACCCGTGAACGACGTCTGCTCCCGCCTGGACGGCAGCGAGGGAGTTGATAACACTAAGCCCGCGATCGTTATGTCCATGCCAACTGATCAGGATTTCTTCGCCGGAAGGCCTCACCACCTCATCAATCACGAATCTCACCAGTGCACGTGCCCCGGCGGGAGTTGCATGCCCGACCGTATCGGTCAGCACGATATGCCGCGCCCCGCAATTGAGCGCCGTCGTATACAGGCGTTTGATGGTCTCCGGAAAAGCCCGCGTTGTATCTTCCGTCACGTACATGACCGGAACGCCGCGCTTGATGCCATATGTGACGGCTTCCTCCGTTCTCCGAAGCAGGTCGTCCATCGTCCAGTTCTCGACGTATTGCCGGATCATGCTGGAGCCGAGGAATGTTGCGGCATCGATCGTGACTCCCGTCTTGTCGGCAATATCCAATATCGGGTCGATATCTTGAAGTGTTGTTCGAGCCGCGCAATTCGGACGGATTTTGAGGCGGCTACGGGCAATCTCTTGCGCGAGGGCCAACGTATCTGCATAGGCGCGCGGGCCGGCCCCAGGCAATCCAATATCGAGCATTTGGATACCCAGCTCTTCCATCAGATGCAGAAGCTGGATTTTGTCTTCGATGGCGGGATCCGAGACCGTGGGCGATTGCAAGCCGTCGCGCAACGTCTCGTCATCCAGCAACACGCGCTTATCAGTCAGCGGTTCGGATTCCCCGATCAGGTTCCAATCGTAGACTAACTTTTGTGGATCTGGCACGGAGCGCCTCCTGTACGGGGGTCACTGACCGCCCGCTGCGGCGTTCATCCCTTGAGGCTGCGCGCTGTCGCGCTTGCGCTTCGCGGAGCGCCGCTTACAGTTCATTTCTTCGCTAAAGCGTATGGACTCTCGTCAACGTAAAGCGTCTTGCATTTTTGGCACCGAAATACGTCTTTGCCCGGTCCCGCGGCCTTTCTGGCCTCCGAATCCAATTCTGTGATTATTTTCAATTTTCCGCCGCAATAGGGGTCTTTAGGGTCGTTGGTGGGTATGTTGCACACGGTCTGGCGGGGTGCTTTGGGTCTCACGTCGTCGATTCTCCTAGAAAAAGATTATAGCGCGGTGGCACTTTAGCCCCACTTCAGCTTGCCTCTCAACACATCGAAGTAGTTTTTGTCGGCAGGTGCCACAAGTTTGACGGCGACGTTGGATTTCTCGACCGTGATCTGATCATTCATCTCCAACTTCAGTCCGACCTGGCCATCCACCGTCAGCCGTACGTCATCCTGGCCGGATCGAAGCATAATTTCGACTTTTACCCCAGGAGGGAGCACGATGGGCCGATTGGTTAACGTATGGGAACAAATAGGAGTGATGATCATCGCGCTCATCGTTGGAAAGATGATCGGTCCGCCCGCGGAAAGGTTGTACGCGGTAGAACCGGTTGGCGTTGCGACAATCAGACCATCGGCACGAAATTTCGAGACGTACTGGCCATCGACGCGGCTTTCGAGCTCAATCATTCGGGACAGCGTCCCCTTGTTGATCACAATGTCGTTCAGGGCGCGGTAGTGGGCCAGCTGCTTGTTCGCGCGTGAGACGTCGATATCCATCATCATCCGATGTTCCGTGATAAATTGGCCGGCAAGCACACGCTCAATGGCGGGATACATCTCTTCGAGCGTGACTTCGGTCAGAAAACCCAGCCCGCCGTGGTTGATCGCGAGGATCGGAATCTGACGATCTCCAAGCAGTCGCGCAGCAGCCAGGAGCGTACCGTCACCGCCGACAACGACCGTCAGTTCCGCCTTCGCTGCCGATTCAGGGTCCAATGAGGCTTCAATGTTTTTGCCTTTGAACCATCGAAGCAGTTCATTGGCAACATGGGCAACCTGCGTCTGCTTGGGCTTGGTGACGACCGCGACTTGGCGAACATTCATGATTTTTTGAAGAACACGAAGAACTCTCGATTCCCTTCCCGCCCCGTGATTGGCGACTCGTGCGACCCTACAAATTGAAGACCGGCGCTCTCGCCGGCTCCCCGAACCTTCTCGATGGCAGTTTGCTGTAACCGGGCGTCCCGCACAATGCCACCTTTCCCGACATGTTCCCGTCCGACCTCGAACTGCGGCTTGACCAGCGCCAGACAATCACCGCCGGGTTTCAGCACCGCCGGAATTCTGGGCAAAATCATTGTAAGGGAGATGAACGAGGCGTCAATTGTGACGAGATCCACGGCCTCACCGACATCGGCGGCCTCGAGAAATCGCGCATTCAATTCAATGAGCCGGACTCTCGGATCATTGCGAATTTTCCAGTCGAGTTGTTTCACATCGACATCGAGCGCATACACCCGGGCCACCCCGCGCAGGAGCAGAAAATGCGTAAATCCTCCCGTTGACGATCCGATATCAAGGCAAATCTTGCCTTCGACCCGGACGCCAAAGGCGTTGATCGCCCCTTCGAGTTTGATGCCGCCTCGGCTTACATAGGCATACGGCGCTTGCTTGAGACGAATGTTCGCATCCTCGCGCACAGCTATGCCCGACTTGGTGGCGGGCTGTTCGTCGATCAGAACATTTCCGGCCATGATCAGTGCTTGCGCTTTTTCGCGGCTCTCCGCCAGCCCCCGCTCGACAAGCAATCTGTCAATACGCTTTTTCATACGCGGACTGTAGCGGCGGTCTATGACCGCCGGCGATCTCGAAATTGCTGGATTGTCGGCGGTCGTAGACCGCCGCTACAGTAAGACCGTCAATCCGTCCGGCTCTCGAGGTAGTCACAAAATGCAATTAGCAACCGCCCGCGCCCTCTCAAGGGAGACAACGCGCTTCGGGCCTCTTTCATTAGATCATGAGCGATCTCGCGGGATTTTTCGAGGCCGTGCAGGACGGGGTACGTTGCTTTTCCTTCATCGCGATTGCTGCCGTCGGTGGCGTCCAGGATATCGTCAATCACCTGAAATGCGAGACCGATACGCTCGCAGTAGATTCGGATATTTTCGAGATCGGAACCCGAAGCTCCACCGAGATAAGCGCCGATCCAAACACTCGCGCCGATTAGGGCGCCGGTTTTCGATCGATGAATTGCTTCCAGTTCGTCTTCGCTCGCGGGTGTGACTTCCGCCTCAATATCGAGCACTTGTCCCGCGATCATTCCACCGCGAGTACCGGCGGCGCGGCTGAGCGTTGAGATCACTTGCAAGATATGTTCGGCAGGAAAGTCTTTCGAGCGACTCAGCACCTCGAATGCGAGTGTTAGAAGCGCATCACCGGCCAAGATAGCAATCGCTTCACCGAATTGCTTGTGACAAGAAGGTTTTCCGCGGCGGAAATCGTCATCATCCATTGCTGGCAGATCGTCGTGAATCAGGGAATACGAGTGGATCATCTCGATAGAGGACGCAACGGAAAGAACAGCCCTCCAATCTTCTTTATAGCCGGCAAAAGCGGCGAGACACAGGCATGGCCGAATGCGCTTCCCGCCATTAAGCGTGCTGTAGCGCATCGCTTGATGGATCCGCTCGGGAGAGGCCGTCTCGGGAGGAAGCAATTCATTCAATGTGGTATCGATCGCCGGCCGCACTCGATCGAAGAACGCTCGCAGTTCACTGTTCATTTTCCGACTCGAAAGGTACGGCCTGTGGCTGGCCTGAACTGTTCTTCAGCAAAATTTCGACACGCCGCTCTGCCTCCTCAAGTTTCGTGTGGCAAAATCGGGAAAGCTTGATCCCCTCCTCGAAAAGTTGCAAAGCGGAATCCAGCGACAGCTCTCCGTTTTCTAACTTTTTGACAATTTCTTCGAGTCTTTTCAGGGAGGTCTCGAAGTCAGGAGTGTCAGACATCCCGAGGATTGTAGTTGACCTGGTACTATAATGAAAAGTCATAGATGAAGGTCTCAGCATCACGATGAAGGTTGTTTTTACTCTCCTATTGGTTGTTCTCCTCACAAGTTGCGCACCTAAGCCCGCACCGGTTTTGGATCATGCAACGGTTATCGCCAAAAATGCGTCGCTGCGATTAAAGAACAGCTCGACTTCGCGCACACTGCGGGTTCTCGATACAGGCGACAAAGTCGACGTGCTGGAGCGGCAGGAGAATTGGTACCGCGTCCGCTATGGAGCGGACGTCGAAGGTTGGATGGAAGAGAGCACGGTCCTGACCAACGGCACGAAAAATCGAATCCAAGGCTTGGTGGCGTCATCGCAAAACCAAGAACCGCAGAACACAGCCGTCCTCAAACAGGCAGCGAACTTCCGGATCGAGCCCGGGAGGTCAACAGCAATCATTCGCAGGCTACAGTCTGGAACAAAGCTCGAAGTTCTCGAACGCGCGACGTTGCCTCGGCCGGGATCACCTTCATCGCACGACGTCTGGCTCAAAGTGCGTCCATCACCTACGGAGATTGGTTGGGTCTTGTCGGGAGCAATCGAGTTCAACATTCCTAGCGATATCGCGCAATACAGCGAAGAATACACGTATGCTACTGTGAAGGTTATCAACCGCGTTCACGATCCGGTCGCAGGTGAAATCAATTGGTACGTCGTCGGTGAACGCCGGCCAAGTCATGATCCCAATGTGGACTTCGAAGGTATACGGGTTTTCACCTGGAACATGAAAAGACATAGATACGAAACCGCGTTTCGCGTGAAAGGCCTGCGAGGCGTTTATCCCCTCGAAATTGGTCAAGACGGAGTCAATCCGATGTTTCGCGTGTATGACCTAGATGAAGACGGCACGACGAAAACGCCCCACGAGTACGTCATGTATGGCGTCATTGTCCGAGCCAAGAAGGCACTCCCCTCCTGAGTTAGGAGTGGAATTTTTTTACCTGGACGCGGAAGAAATCAGGAAAAGATCGGTACAGATTACGACCGCGACCGCGACGCCCATGGCGGAAAGCAGCACCATCAGATTGACATGCGCCAATCCCTCCATGGCGGCGAGAAATAGAAGTAATTTGATTACCAGTTTTCTCATCAAACTTCCTTATCGGCAT
>Ga0066709_100003314_pt1 | contig 12290 bp, 6 predicted proteins | sample GraSoiAngelo_158_FD_79665 | JGI IMG/M metagenome (GOLD analysis project Ga0066709, IMG submission 79665) | Grasslands soil microbial communities from the Angelo Coastal Reserve, California, USA - 14_1009_16_30cm | ecosystem: Environmental > Terrestrial > Soil > Grasslands | place: USA... | reverse complement strand
GTGATCGGCTACGGCACCTTCCTCAACACGGTCATCGATTTTCTGATCGTGGCCTTCGTAGTCTTCCTGCTGGTAAAGCAGGTAAATCGCATGATGAAGCCGCAGCCGGCTCCCGCACCGCCGCCCACCAAGCAGTGCCCCTGGTGCATGTCCGAGGGCATCGCCACCCGGGCCACCCGATGCCCCCACTGCACGGCAGAACTCACAGCGGTGTAAGAGGGAGCAAACCCGCCCACTGCTCCGAGCGGCCTCAGGCCTGAGTCGGCGAGAGAGGGCCCACGCCGCTCTTCCTGCGTTGGTCTTTGGCGAGGCTGCTGGCAAGGCCAACGGTGAAGGTCGCGCCTCGCCAACGGGGGTCACCGCGCCTGCCCTCCTCGCAGCAAACAAGCCCCCGCTTACAGAGCTCGCTGCAGGGGCTCGGACAAGCCGAGCGGTAGTGGGATAACTCTTAGCGGACTACCAGCCGGGAAGGCTGGAGGTGTTCCAAGCCGAATTAACCTATGTTGTCCAGAATCTTGGTGCGAAATATCGTTCCGGTTCGTATGGTTCGAAATCAAGCAATATGCGGCGAGTCGCATCATTTCGGCGCGTGCGGATGTCGAAGTCCCCTGGGATACCGAGGTCCCAGCAAAGGCTGCGCAGTTGTCCCCGCTCCATCGCTCGCGCTCGACCCGGGCGCGGATCTGGCCCAAGGCCTCCGAGAAGTCGCCGAAACGATGGTAGCTCCTTCGCGCCGTCTCGATCTGCTCGGCGATGTCGGCAGGAAGCTTCACCCGGATGCGGCTCGGCAAGGCGGTCTCCCGGTTTGGGTGACTCGCTGCCTGGCCGCGTTCGTTTTGCGCCAAGAAATTAATTCTTTTCAAACGTCGGGCAGGAGTCCCTTTGCCGGAAGGGCCAAGGCCAGTTGGACCGGAGGTTGCGCGGCCCGGCAAGCGAAGCTGGCTTCCTTTTTCAGACGCGAAGATTAGCTCGGTTTAACCGGCTTCCCAGTCCCTTCCCGAAGCGTTGTGTAGGAATCAACCGGGATGCCGGTCCACTCCTCCACCCGCCCATTTATCCAATGCGCGCGCACTTTTGTGATTTCTGGATTGTCAGCTAATCCAAACAACACCCTCGGATCGTTGGCGGAAGCGTAGCTTCCATCCGTTCGAACCCGCCTCCAAAGCGTCGGGCCGTTCGGTCGGAACAAGGCCACTCGCGTTCCGAGCATGTCGCGCGCAAACTTTTCTCCGACCATCCGCAGCCCGAGCCAGTGCTTCTTGTGGCCTATGTTGTTGACCAATAGGCGCGCGGGGCCGTTATTGTTGACAATCAGCACATCGGTATCACCGTCGTTATCCACATCGCCGAAGGCCAGTCCCCGGCTCACTTCCGCCAGCTCGAATACCGGGCCTGCTTCATGGCTAACGTTCCCAAAACGGCCATTTCCGAGATTGCGGAGCAGCAGTTTTGGCTGGCGGAGTGGGTAAGGATCGCCGACACGCGCCAAAGCCTCAATAGTACGCACCTCCCCGTTCACAATGAGAATATCCAGCCAGCCGTCGTTGTCATAGTCCAGAAAGCCGGCCCCCCAGCCTGTATAAGCCATTGTGTGGGCGGCTATACCGGTTTCGGAGGAGCGGTCCTCAAACCACCCTTGGCCATTGTTCACAAACAGTGTGGCGTGTTCACCGGTCAGATTCGCGACGAGAATATCCTCATACCCATCGTTGTTGAAGTCGCCAGAATCCACACCCATCCCCGAAAGAGCAGCTCCGTTGCTATCGAGCGCGCACCCTGCCAGCATCGCGTCGTTCGAAAAAGTTCCGTCTCGTTGGTTGACCCATAATTGGTTGGGTCTCTCATCATCTGACACGTAGATGTCAGGCCAGCCATCCCCGTTGAAGTCCGCTGCTACGACGCCGAGCGCCCCGTTGTACTCGCGGCCGATCCTCGATCGGGCCGTGACGTCCTCGAACGTCCCATCGCCGCGGTTGCGGAGGAGTCGATTCGGCAGCGGATCGTAGGCGGTCGGACCACAATAGTCCGCGGCAGCACCAGGGGTAAAGCATTTTTTGAGGTTCTGGAAACTGAAGTTGACATACTGTCCCACAAACAGATCCAGCCAACCATCCCGGTCGAAATCCACGAATGCAGCGCTGACGCTCCAGCCCGGAACATCTGTACCCGACTCCTTGGTCACATCGGTAAACGTGCCGTCACCATTGTTTCGCCACATCTGGTTGTGACCGAAGTTGGTGATGTAAAGGTCCACCCAGCCGTCGTTATTAAAGTCGGCTGCAGCCACGCCCATGCCATAGCCGCGCGCGTCTATCCCACATTTCTCCGTGACGTCGGTAAACTTCAATGTGCGCGTGCCATCAGGATTCACTGAGGAGTCATTTCGAAAGAGACGACCCCTTACGGGAGGGGAAGAGCCGGGCGGGGGGAAGGTGGCGTCAGCGAGCGTCTTCCCAGGGCCCAGCATGCAGCCCTGGACGATGAAGATGTCCAAGTCGCCATCGTTATCGTAATCAAAAAGGGCGGCACCTGGGCCCACTATTTCAGGATAATAATGCGCACCCGACATGCCGTTGAAATGCACAAAGTCGATTCCCGCCTCATGTGCCCGGTCGGTAAAAATTTCTACACGGGAGTTTCCGTTCAGAGGGACGACGCCCCGCGGCAGGAGGGGAGGGGCGGAGAGGCCCCGACTCCCCAGGGTCAGCGCAGCGCCTCGCCTGATAAACTCACGCCTGTTGAACCGATACATCGAACACTCACCTGTTTCCGATGGGCTTGACGTTCAAGGTCAGCACTCCTCGATCGTCACGATACGGTTAGCTGCCACGTTGTCAAGCATTTGCCGCCGTCCGCTCGGCCAATACACCCCAATGCGCTCAGCCCGTTCATTCGTTCCGATTCCAAAATGCAGACGGCGATCATGCGATGACAAGTAGCTTCCTCCCCCGATGATCTCCTTCACCTGGGTTCTTCCCCCTGCGGCAAGCTTCACCTTGACGCCGATCCCATCCCGGTTGCTCTTCCGGCCGATAACCTGGATTTTGATCCAATGGTTTTGATTGCCGCCATCGTTTCGCAGCAGGGTGGGCGCCTGGTTACAATTCGCAACCAGCACGTCGATATCGCCATCGTTATCAAAGTCACCAAAGGCTGCGCCGCGCCCGGGCCGCGGCACACGGAGACTCTCGCCACAGTTGCGCGTGACGTCGACGTATTTGCCATCTCGATTCTCTAAGAGCAGCAAGGGCTGCAGATAGCTTAGAGTGGGGCTGAAATGTTGGATGTTGTCCATGACGTGCCCGTTCACCCCCAAAATATCCTCATCCCCATCATTATCGTAATCAAAAAAGCCCACCCCCCACCCCGCGAGGAGCAAACTGGGTCTCCCGACTCCCGCTGAAAAGCTTTGATCCGTAAAGAGCATGCCTCCGTCGTTATGGTATAAGGTGTAGCCCTGGAAGGAGAGATTGGTCACAAGAATGTCGGCCCTACCGTCCCCGTCATAATCCGCGGCCCAAACGCCCATGCCGGCCCGGGCATTTCCATTGGCATCGTAGGCTGCACCCGCGAGTTCCCCGTTCTCCCGGAAGGTCCCGTCCCCATTGTTGATGAAAAGGAAATTTGCCATCGAATCGTTCGCCACAAAAATATCCTGGTAGCCGTCGCCATTGAAGTCGGCTGTGACCACACCAAGCGCTTTTCCCTTAAAGTCGGCCAGCCCCGCCAACTTACTCACGTCCGTAAAGGTTCCGTCGCCGTTGTTTCGATAGAGAGACGGGGCTGCCCCCTGGAATTGGTCAGGATGGCAATAAGCGCGCAAATCGGGAGGAGGTCCACAGAAAATGTTGCGGTCCAAGCTGAAGTCAACATAGTTTCCCACGAAAAGATCTAAAAGACCGTTGTTGTCACAGTCGAAAAAAGCCGCGCTGGTTCCCCACGCCCTGTTATTCACGCCGGCACCTTCCGTCACGTCAGTAAACGTCCCGTTGCCGTTGTTCCGATAAAGAATGCTCGACCCATAATTGGTCACAAAAAGGTCCTGAAAGCCATCGTTGTTGTAGTCTCCGGCGGCGACCCCCATTCCATACCCGTGACCTTTAACTCCCGCCTCGTGGGTGACGTCGGTAAACGTGCCGTCGTGATTGTTCCGGTAAAGCGCATTCCTCAACTCGCCGTCGGGACGAAATCCGGGCAAGGAAGCTCCATTCACAAAATAGATGTCCAGATAGCCGTCCCCATCGTAGTCGAAAAAAGCGCAGCCGGGGCCCATGGTTTCGATGAGATATTTCTGCCCGCTTGCCGCATTCGTGTGCTTAAAATGGATGTTAGCTTCAGTGGTAACGTCTACAAACTGAATAGGACGCCGCGCCGACGGCCCAACCCTGTTTAGGCACGCAGCGCGCTCGACCTTCGCGAAGGGCAGGCCCAGCACACCCAGGCTCTTTTGCAGAAAGCTTCGCCGTTTCACGACTGCCATCAATCCCTTCTGCCGTCGGCGAGCACCGGTCGTTCTAAACTAACTAACAGGTTGCTGAAAATGGTTTTTATGGCTGTCATTCTGAGCTCATCGAAGGACCTCGGTATTTATTATCCAGGAAATACAGGGATGCTGCGCTCCGCGTCAGCATGACAATTTGGCCTTTTTCAGCATCCTGCTAGACTACCTAGCTAGCCTTCGCCGATGGTCAGGATCCGATTAGGCGCAAGGCCCTCGAGTCGATCAACTCGGCCGCTCGGCCAAGAAATTTCGAGCAGATCGATGCGCGTCGCCCTCCCAAGTCCGAAATGGATTCGCAGATCGTTTTGAGACAAAAAACTGCCACCGCTACGGACCTCGTCAATCTGCTGGTGATTTCCAGTGACACAGCGAATGCGTGCCCCGATCGCGCTACGATTGGATTTCGTCCCGACTAATTTCAACTTGATCCAATTGTTGTCGTTAAGACATTCGCACTTCAAGAGTCGGGGCAAGTCATTAATCGGATTGATAAGCACATCCATGGCGCCGTCATTATTGAAGTCTCCGAAAGCGCAACCCCGGGCTGCCAGCCGCTGTTGGAGAGCAGAACCTGCCAGGGATGAAAGGTCTTGAAACCCTGTGCCGCGGAGGTTATGAAGAAGGATAACGGGCTGGCGGTAGCCTATACTCGCCTTAAATCGTTCGATCTCAGGATAAACGTGGCCGTTCACGTAAAGGAGGTCCATCCAACCATCGTTGTCCGCGTCAAAAAAGCCGCATCCCCACCCCAGGTAGTGAGAATGAAGGCCGAGCCCCATCGCCAAAGTGACTTCCTCAAAGAACCCGGCGCCATCGTTCCGGTAGAGATTGGGTAGATCATCGGAGAAGTTCGTCTTGAAGATATCGAGAAGGCCGTCGCAGTTATAGTCTCCCGCAGTGACTCCCATACCTGACTGTGTTCGGCCATCGGAACTGGTAGCTGCACCGGCAGCCATCCCGCCCTCCACAAAGGTCCCATCACCCTTATTCCAGAATAAGTAGGAGGGTTCGCTGTCGTTGGCTACGTAAATGTCCGGATACGAGTCATTATTGAAATCAGCGACAAGAACCCCCAGACCATAGCTCGAAGGGGATCGGGCGATTCCGGACCTTTCAGTGACGTCCGTAAAGGTGCCGTTCCCGTTGTTCCGGTAGAGGAAGCTCTTGGCCTTGGGTAGTCCCTTTGGGCCACAATTAACGGGAGACCCTCGGTAAATGCAGCCTTCACTACCAGGCGGAGGGGCGCTCCGCAAGTCGAAGTCGATGTAATTGGTGACGAACAGATCAAGAAAGCCATCGCGGTTATAATCTAAAAGCACGCACCCTGTACCCCAGCGAACCTCGGGCGAATGCAAGCCGACCTTTTCCGTCACGTCCGTAAAGGTTCCGTCTCCATTGTTATGGTACAGAACATTGTGGCCCCAGTACGTCACAAAGAGATCATCGAACCCGTCGTTATCGTAATCACCGATACAGACCCCCTGACCCCACCCGGTTAGGACCAGACCCGCCTTTTCGGTAACATCAGTGAAGGTTCCGTCGCGATTGTTTCGGAGTAAGCGGTTCGAGGGGCGGGGAGACTCCGTTCCCTGAAGAGTCTGCCCGTTGACAAGGAAGAGGTCTAGCCAGCCGTCGTTGTCGTAATCAAAGAACGCCGCACCGCAGCCCGTCGTTTCGAGAATGTACTTGTTCTCAGTGCGTCCGCCATAAACTGTTGGTGCGGTAAGACCGGCACGCGCGCCTAATGCTTCAAAACGTACCCCAAGACTCTCAGCCTTCGAAGGCTCTTTGGTTTTCGCTTCCGCTCCCGCTGCCGCCAGGGCCACGGCTAATCGCATGATTTCCTGGACAAATAACCGCCGATTCATCATCGCCCCAAGACGACGCACGGGCCTAGCTCTCGAGCTACGTCCAATTCCCGATTCGAACCCGCCGCGTCGCCGAGATGAGCAAGGGCGCTAGCCAGAAGGCAGTGGGCTCTGAGATCATAAGGCCGAACGTCCAGTACGGACCTGAATTCACGGGCCGCGCCCTCAAAATCCCCCTGGCGTCCCAGGAACACTCCGAAATTGAAAAGAATCTCAGGATCCGAGGGTTTGTTCTGGAGGGCAAGCATAAAGGCCTTGCGCGCCTCGGTCCAGTCCCTTTGCGCGCTCAGGGCAATACCGAGGAGGAGATTCGCCTGCGGTGAATCGGGTTCGGCCGCGAGGGCCAACCGCGATTCGTCGATCGCGCGCCGAACGTTGTTCTTCTTGAGTTCCTGACCGGCAGTCTTGATGTGTACCACGGCCTCTGAATGTCGTTCGGCCGCGAGGGCGAGCTCTCTCGCCTTTTGGGACTCCAAGGACGACCCCTTGAGATCGCCCGTTCGGCTCAGCAGCACCCCTAAGGCACGATGAGCGGCCACATCGTTCGGATCCAGCTGGATGGATCGCCTCAACTCATTGATCGCATCTTGGGGCCGACTCTGAGAGAGGGCTACTCCCAATTTCAGATGGTATTGCGCATCCTTCGGATCCAAGCGGGAGGCCTGTTCATATTCCGGGATCGCTGCTGCGGACTCGCCCGCTCGCGCCAATGCTTCTGCCAGGTAGAAATGGGCGGGGGCCAATGAGGGAGACAACTTCACTGCCTCCCTCAGTTCGCCCAAGGACTCTCTTAACTGATCGGCCCGCATTAACACGTAACCCAAGTTAGCGTGTGCCGCGCCAGAGGTCGGTTCGAGAGCTGTTAGCCAGCGATTCCATTCGACGGCCGCCTCCCAGTCACTCTCGCCTTGCATCGCCTGCGCCAGGTTTTTTATGGCCGGCAGCGAGTTCGCGTCGATGGAAACCGCGCGGCGGAACTCCCTAACGGCACCCTCCGAATCACCGCTTTGTCGAAGAGCAACCCCCAAACTGTTATGGGCTTCCGCGGAGTTCGGATCTGTCGTGACGGCCGCTTGGGCCTCGGCAAGAGCCTGAGTTGTGTCCCCAGTTTGCGCGTATAGTTTTCCGAGCTGAATGTGTGGGCCAGCCCAGCGCGGACGCTGCCGGGCCGCAGCCCTAAGAGCAAGAATCGCGCCCTTCACGTCACCCGATCGGGCCAACGCCACACCAAGGTCATACAAGGTTTCAGGGTCATTTGGATTGAGGGCAAGCGCAGCGCGGAACTCTGCTGCTGATTCCTGGAAGGCGCGCTCTCTCTCGAGTGCGAGGCCATAATACCTGTGACCCTCCGGAGATCGCGGGTGTGCTTTCATGAAGTCTTTAAGCAGGGGTAGCGCTTGCTGCACCTTTCCTTCCTGAAGTAGTACGATCACCTCGGAGGCCGGAGCGATTGCGGCTTCCTCAGTTTCCCAAACCATGCCGATCACCAAAAGGAAAGCGAGCGCTTTCATCGCTGGGGCAAAAGTATTTCCTGCTCTGATGGCTTCGTAAGATATACCCACAAGCATCCTCGGTTGCGGACAAGTCGATAACCAAGCCCTGTGAGTGCTGGCTGGTGGTTAGGATCGTCCGCTCACGAACAACGTCGCGGCCTAACCTCCAGGCACTTCACCCGGATCCGTCGATAATGCACGACCCCCCGCCGGGAAGGCAGGGGCGACACGGCGCGTGGCTCACGGGGACCCCACCCCGCGGGTGCGTCCGGGTAAGGCATCGCAACGCATGCCCACGCAGCCCTACAATCTTCGTCCGCCGTAAAATCAACGATGAAACAAAGCCGGTCATTTTTCGCTTGACAACGTAACACAAACAGCGTTATATAGCCCGCAATTTTAGCGTCGGGGGTGAGGAAAATCAATGCAGAACAGGGCAGCAAAAGTCTTCAGTTTCGCCGTAGCGACCGTCCTGGGGGCAAGTTTTTCGCTTCTCGGACAGCAAAACGTCGGAAACATCGTGGGAACGGTTACGGATCCTTCGGCGGCGATTGTGCCCGGCGCCAAAGTTGTATTGATCAATCCGGCGACGACCCTCAGGCTAGAAAAGCTGACGAACGCCAGCGGAGCTTACAACTTTCCAGATTTGCCCATCGGCAACTACACCTTGAATGTGAGTTTCACCGGCTTTCAGACCTACGAGCAGTCGAATATTATTCTGATTTCGGGACAGACTGTAACCATCGACGTAAAGCTCGTGGTGGGAGCGACAACTCAAGTCGTGCAGGTGACCTCTGCCGCCCCATTGATGGATGTGTCGAGCTCTAATGTGGCGACTGGGAGCACGAACCAGGAGATTCAAGCCCTGCCGATCACCCTTTATGGCAACTCTAGCCGCTCAGCTATATCTATAGCGAAAACCTTCAATGGGGTCAGCTTTGACCCGATTGAGTCCGGTGGCCAGGAGTTCATGGTATTGGGCCGGGCCACCATCAATGGGATTACCCCGGGCCAATGGGCCTACAATATTGATGGCATCGCTGGGTCCGCACAGTCTGGCGAACGCGAGCACGAGATGCAGGCTCCGACGCCGGACATGATCCAAGAGGTGCGCGTAACGAGCAACACCGATGTGTCGGAGCCGTTTTCTCCTGGGACAACTGTCGACCTCACGATGAAGTCTGGGACTAACCAGTTGCACGGCGCCCTGTACGAGTACCTGCGCAATCAGAAATTCGATTCCCGTGATACGTTTCTTCCGACCGTCCCGCAGGACCAGCAAAACAATTTCGGCTTCGCGCTTGGCGGGCCAGTGGTCATTCCCCATCTTTACAACGGAAAGGACAAGACCTTTTTCTTCGTCAGCTGGGACTTTTACCGATTTCGAAGCACCTTCGCCGGGTCCGGCGGTGAGGAAGCAACTACCGCCACGGTCGCCACAGCGGCCATGCGTCAAGGGGACTTCAGCGCCCTCCTTGGTCCAGTAATTCCTGGGGTGGTAGACCCCTCGGGAAATCCAGTTTTTAAAGGTGAGATTTTTGACCCTGCAACCACTCGGCCAGGGCCACTAGGCGGATTCGTACGAGACCCCTTCAAGTTCAACGGACAGCTCAACGTCATTGATCCGATGAGGTTGAGTTCGATCTCGCAAGCGGTGATCGCGCAGGAAGCGTTGCCCACTCTACCTGGGGTAGCGAACAATTGGCTTGGCCCCAACGCCGAGATCCGTGTGGACAAGGACCAACTTTCCATGAAGTTTGATGAGCTGATCAACCCCAAGAATCGCTTCACATTTGTCTGGGACAAGCTTACCCCCTTTACCTTGTTCGGGTTGCACCAGGGGGTAAACACCGGCTTCTCGGGGCATTCATTTCTCGATGGGGGATTTGGATACCTACCACCCACCCTGGGGGAATCGGCGGCTTTCATCGACGACCGAGACCAGTACCGGCTGCGCTTCAGTTATGTTTGGACAGCGAAGCCCGACATGGTCATGAGCTTCCGGGCGGCAGTTATAGCGGATCCGCGGCGGGGTGTTCCCTGGTTTCCTCTTACCGGCAAAACCGCGACCTTTGGTCGCGACATTGGACTTCAGGGATTGGAAAGTCCGCGCGCTCCCGTAGTAAACATCCAGGGATATAGTGGACTGGGCAGTTTCTTTTCCAACGGTAAGTGGCCTATTTCGACCGTACCCGCTGACTTGGACTTTGTCTGGAGCAAAGGTACGCATAATTTCAAGTTTGGTGCAAATTACGACCTCGAACATTCCATATTGGTTGGTGGGGAGAACGGGTCCTGGGGAACTTTCAATTTCGGTCCTAACGAAACTGGGTTGCCCGGAGTCTCGACAACCGGCGCGGGTATTGCAAGCATGATGTTAGGGGAAGTAGATAGCGCATCCGCCGGCAGCAACGGTCTGAGTGTATACGGAATTGGCGGAGCTTGGGCCTTTTACGGACAAGATACGTGGCGCGTGACACCCAAACTCACCGTAACTCCCGGTCTGCGATGGGACTACTTCATCCCGCCTTACGACCACCACAACCGGGTCGCAAGCTTCGATCCGACCATCCCGAATCCCGGGGCGGGTGGGCGACTAGGAGCGATAACCTTCTATGGCAACGGGCCAGGCCGTAACGGGCTTAAGACAATCCAGACCCCATACTACGGGGCCTGGGCCGGAACGCTCGGCATCGCCTACCAGTTAAATGCCAAGACCGTTGTCCGCGCGAACTACGGCAACGGTTACGGGGCCGCGTGGGGTAGATATTTCGGTGATGCCGGCGCCACGTATCCGACGTACGGTATATCGGCCAGCCTTTCGGTGACCTCCGTCAATAACGGAGTGACCCCCGCCTTTAATTGGGCCAATCCGTTCCCCTTAACGTTTCCGCAATTGCCAATCATCGATCCTACTTTGCAGAACAAAAGTGGTATTACTTTCCTCGCTCGGAATCAGAATCGCCCGCCAATGTATCAGACCCCCAGCTTTCAAGTGGAAAGAGAGTTGCCCGGCGAATTTGTCCTTTCTGTGGGGTACGTTGGCACTTTCTTGCATCACGGGTTCACCGGGTTGGACAATCTCGATCAACTCCCGCCCGCCGTCTACACACAATACGGTCCTCTTCTCACCGCCAATATTAACTCGCCTCAGGCTGTGGCTGCCGGGATTCCCGTCCCCTTTCCAGGCTTCAACGGGAGCGTGGCTCAGGCTCTGTTGCCATATCCCCAATACACCAGCGTCGCCGTTGCCCGCGCGACGGACGGCGATTCGGCTTATAACGCGTTACAGATCAAGCTCCAGAAGCGTGTGGGCCATGGCCTCACATTTTTGACTGCCTTCACGGCATCAAAGATGATTAGTAACTTCAACGGCGCGCAAAGTACTTTCCTGAAGAGGAGTGCCAAGGCTCTTTACTCCCAGGATGAACCAAAGATTCTGGCCGTGAGCTGGACCTACGATCTCCCCTTCGGTCGAGGGAAGCAATTCCTCAACAGCAGCGGCCCCCTCGACAAAATCTTCGGACAGTGGAAACTTTCCGCTATCCAAAACTATTGGAGCGGAAGGCCGATAATTGTTAGTACGGAGGCTTCGATTCCGTTCGCTGGGGAGTGGCCGGTCCTCAAACCTGGAGTATCTCCCAGGGGCACCTCTTGCTCGAGCTACAAGTTTGGTGATCCCAACAGCAGGATCCTGAACCCCGACGCCTTTGAGACACCTGCCGCGTTTACCTTCGGCAACGTTCACGTACTGCCGAACGTGAGGAACTGCGGATACGCGGAAGAGGATTTTGGACTGGACAAGGACTTTAGGTTGTCGGAGCATAAATTGTTTCGGATCGGCACCTTCTGGCAGAACGCGTTCAATCGCGTGGATTATCAGGCCGTACAGTTCACCGCCGATATCAACAGTCCTGCTTTTGGAAGATACTCCGACGCCTATCCGGGAAGGAAGATTCAGTTGTATATGAGGTTTGAATTCTGACGACGGGTAAGATTGTTTCTTTTTAGCGTTGACAGTTGCCCGCAGGGAGAGGGGTAGGGCGCGCGACGCGTCTGAATCTTGCGGCTCTCCCAGTCCTCGCGTAACCGTGTTTATGAGCAACTTGACTGTTTTACTGCGGGTTTCCAACCCCGAACATCTAAATCGGGCTCCGCAAATTTAGCTCGAATTGTTGACAAGCGCGGTCTCCCCTCAGACTGATTTTGAAATCTCTCCTTGTCGCCGTGTCCGTGGATAATCGTTTGTGGCGGCGTATGGTAGACTATGTGCAGGAGGAGATTCGGTTGCACGTGCCTCAGAATCAAGAGAGGGCGATTTACGCATGGGCCAAAGCTTGCCTGTTGCTCGGGGTATTCGTAGTCAACAGCGTTTCGTCGGCCACCCCGCTCCTGCGCGTCATCAAGAGCGCAGAGCGGGTCCGTTCG
>Ga0066709_100003313_pt1 | contig 12290 bp, 9 predicted proteins | sample GraSoiAngelo_158_FD_79665 | JGI IMG/M metagenome (GOLD analysis project Ga0066709, IMG submission 79665) | Grasslands soil microbial communities from the Angelo Coastal Reserve, California, USA - 14_1009_16_30cm | ecosystem: Environmental > Terrestrial > Soil > Grasslands | place: USA... | reverse complement strand
GCCGCCGCTCCAATCGAGGCGCTCGAGGCGCGAGCCGAGAGGATCCGCTCTTCGATGGCCGGGAGCGCGTTCGCGATCGAGATCGTTCCGTCATTCGCGGTTTTCGGCGGCGGGACGAGTCCCGAGAAGAAGTTCGCGTCGCGCGCGCTCGCCGTCGCGCGGGAAGGGCTGTCGGCCGACGAGCTCACCCTGCGGCTTCGATCCGGGACTCCTCCGGTGATTGCCCGCGTGGAAGCGGGCCGGGCGCTTCTCGACCTGCGCACGATCCTGCCGGAAGAGGACGTCGTCGTGGAAAGAGCTCTCAAGGAAGTCTGACGCCCGGCCTCCGAACTACTCGTCGAGCGAGTGCTCCTTCAATTTCGCTTCGAGCCTCCGCCGCGACAGACCCAGCTCCGAAGCCGCCGCGGTCCGGTCGCCTTTGGCTCGTTCGAGCGCGCGGGCGAGCCAGAGCCGCTCGGCCGTCTTCGCGCCGCGCTCCCGCACCTCCTCGAGGTTCTCTCCGCGCCGCTCGGACTGTTCTTCGGTCGCATCGGGCGAGAGACGCAGTGACTTCTCTTCGATCAGTCCCCCGTCGGCGAGGATGATCGCGCGCTCGAGGCAGTTCCTGAGCTCACGGACGTTTCCCGGCCAGGGGTATTCGCGAAGCCGCTCGCGCGCCGCCGGAGCGATCCGGATGCCCTTCTTTCCGAGCTCCTGCGGCAGATGACCGAGGAACCAGTCGATCAAAGGTTCGACGTCCTCCGGCCGGTCGCGCAGAGGCGGGATCCGGATCGGAAAAACCCGGACGCGGTAGTAGAGGTCCTCCCGGAAAAGACCTTGCGAAACCATCCGGTCGAGAGGTCGGTTCGACGCAGCAAGGATGCGGATGTCGACCTGGATCGGAATCGTGCCGCCGACGCGGTGGAACGATCTCTCCTGGAGGACGCGCAGGAGCTTGCCCTGGGTCGCGGCGGAGAGCTCGCCGATCTCGTCCAGGAAGACGGTCCCGCCGTCGGCGAGCTCGAACTTGCCGAGCCGGCGCCCGAGCGCGCCGGTGAACGAACCGCGCTCGTGCCCGAACAGCTCGCTTTCGAGCAGCGAGTCGGGGATCGCGGCGCAGTTGATCGCCACGAACGGCCGCTGACGGCGCGCCGAGAGCTCGTGGATCGCGCGCGCGAAGAGCTCCTTGCCGGTGCCGCTCTCCCCCTCGAGAAGGACCGTCGCGTCCGTCGAGGCCACGCGCTGGGCTTCTTCCTGGACCGAGCGGATCGCGGGCGACTCGCCGATGATCGCGGGCATCGAGCGCGACCGGTTGTCCTCGAAGAGGAGCGATTCCCGCTCCCGGACGCGCCGCTCGATCGCCCGCGAGACGAGGAGTCTCAGGAGGTCCGGGTCGACCGGCTTGGTAATGAAGTCTTCGGCGCCGCGCTTCATCGCGTCGACGGCGGCTTCGATCGATCCGAACGCGGTCATCACGATCACCGGCAGGGTCGGATCGAGAGAGAGCGCCGCGTCGAGGACCGCGAGGCCGTCGGCTCCGGGCAGGCGCCAGTCGGTCAGGACGAGATCGACCGGCTCACCCGAGCGGAGCAGCTCGACTGCCTGAGACCCGGAAGCGATGCCGCGCACCTCCAGCTTTTCGGCGCGCAGCATCTCTTCGAGCATCGCGCGCAGAGAGTCCTTGTCCTCGACGATCAGGATGCGAGGCACGCGAATAGATTAAAGCGGGAGAGAGCTAGCCCGGAGGCTTCGGCTGGTTGGAGGGGCTCGATGCCCCCGGGATGTAGCCGGTCTTTCCGTCCTTCGGCGCTTCGGAGGGCGCGTTGGGAGCCGGCGGCGCATAGAGCGAGCCTCGGCCGTACGGCGTCGGCGCGGGAGGTGGCGGCGCCGGAGGAGCGGTCGGCACAGCGGCCGGGCCGCCGCCGGAGCCCGCGGCGCCGGGTGCCTTCGACGCGGCGTCCTCGGTGCCCGCGGCCGGGGACGGCGGATTCGGAGCGACCCAGCGCGGCGTGAATTTGAGCGACGAGGCAGGCTTCGTGCCCACCGGGATCGTGATCGAGAAGGCCGCGGTCTTCCCCGGCTCGATGGCGCCGCTCGACAGGCCGGCGTCACCGGACGCGATCGACTGGCCCTTCGCGTCGAGAGCGGTCACCGTCATCCGGACCCCCGTCGCGGTCGTCGCGCCCGGGTTGCGCAGCGTGCCCCGCACGATCAGCGCCTCCCCCGACTTCTCCTGCGTGTAATCGGCGACCTCGACGCGACCGGCTCCGGATACAGTCTCCTTCGGCCCCTCCTCGGCATTGCCGGCGGTCTGGGCGGTGCGCTCGGTGTGCGAAACGTTTGCATCGGTGATCTTGACGCGCGCTTTCGGGGCTTCGTGGGAAGCGCGGGCCGCTTCGGCGAGCGTCGCGGGACGCGCCGGCGGCGGCTCGGGGGCCGGTGGAGGCACCGCGCGCCGCGCGGCGGTCGCCGCGGCGTCGATCTCGGATGCCGGAACCGAGAGCAGCGTGCCGTCGGTCCGCGTCAAGAGAACGTTGTTTCCGCGCCGGACCGGGGGGCGCTGGAGCTGGACGACGACTCCACCCTTCAAGACGATCACCTCGGCCGCGCCGGCCGCGGCGGCCAGGAAAACCAGCAGGACCGCGGTGCGCAGCGACTTCGTCATCGTTCTTTCCAGTTCATGTTCACCACCCGAACAGGGACTCCGACCGTATGGCCGATTATAGTCCCCCGGTCCCCCCTCTCGAGGAAATCGGCGGGAAGCGGGCCGACCTCGAGGTCGGCGACCACCTCCCGGCGGAATCGCGCCGGGTTCGCCGCTTCGGAGGCGGTCACCCGGACCTCGAAGGCGTAGAAGAACCGGTCGCCGTCCGAGGCGGCGGGATCGGCCCGGCGCCCGAGAAAGCCGGGATTCTCGACGGTCACCCGGATTCGATCCTCGGACGGATCGCCCGAGAAGAGGCCGCCGGGACCGTGGAAGTGACCGGGTAGCGGAAAGGAAACCGACCCGAAGGGATCGGGAGGGTCGGCGAACTCGGGCCGGCCCAGAAATGCACCCGCATCGGCCGACAGCTGCGCCGCGGTCCACCGGATGCCCGCATCGGCGGCGTAGAGGGCGCGCTCGATTGCCCACTCGCTCGCTGCGCTCGCCCTCTCGGACTCAGTCGAGAACGCGAGCGCGATCCCGACGACGGTCAGGACTGCCAGAGAGAGAAGGACGAGGAGCAGCACCGCTCCCGTGGACGCCCGGCGCGGCATCCGCTATCCCGCGCTCCCGAAGTTCCGCAGGCCGATCGTGACGGTCGCCGCCCGCCTCCGGTACCGGAGTGCGCCGGAACCGCGCGCGCTCCCGGGGGAGTTCATGGCGTGCAGACCGGAAGCGCCCCGACCTCGAAAAGTCGGATCGGGGTCGCGGGACCTCGCGACGAGCGTGATCTGGACCGCCCGAAGCGTCGGACAGCGCGCCGGCGAACGGAAGTCGCCCGTGGCGAAGAGCCTTTCTCCTGCCACGTTCGGGGCCCATTCGTCACCGCCCGCGCGCGTGGAGACTTCCGGATCGGGATCGTTTTCCGACGCCGCGACGAGCCGCCCCAGAGCGCCGTCGGGCACGACGCCGTCCGAGCCGTAGAGCCCGTCCACTCCGTACGCGACCTGCAGGTCCTCCACGTCCTCCGCCAGGGACACGACGTCGAATCGCCTTCCCCGGCGGACGGCGCGGGCGAGAGCCGGATGGAGGGGATCGGTGTCGTCGATGAAGAACAGGACGTCGTCGAGGATCCCCACGCGCCGGAGCTCTCGAGCGGCCGCATCGCTCGGCGGCGGAGCGTCGAGCGGGTCTTCCGTCGACAGTTCGCGGGCGAGCGGATCCGAGAAATCGACGCTCCCGAACGTCTGCGCGGCGGCGAGGCGGGCCGGAGCGGTCAGGAGACCGACCCGGTACGAAGGTTGCGGCGGCCGCGGCGCGAGCCCGGCGGTTCCGTCGGAACAGGCGGGGCGCAGGTCGTCGTTGCCGGCAACGAGAACGAACATCGGGTTTCGATCGGACGCGCCGGCCGTGTACGAGTCGATCTCGGAGAACCAGGCTCGACGCGGCGGCTCGTCGTTGACGTGGCCGCTCGCGGTCACGGATCGGGCCGTGAGATCGCCCGGGCCGGTACAGGAGCCGCAGCCGCTCGCAGAATCCAGGGCGAGGAGCGGCGAGTCGAAGACGCCCCGGACTTCGAGGATGTCCGTGCCGGCGCGGACCGGCACGTCCTTCCCGGCGAGATCGGTGATCGTTCCGCCCACGACGTTGTCGTAGTCGCCGTCCGGCGGCACTGACGCGCCCGGAAGTCCCGGATCGGGGCGGACCAGGACCGCCTGCGCGACGGAGAGGCCTCCGGCGCCAGCGGATCGAACGACCCGGGCCATCTGGTGAAGTCCGTAGCGGACGCTTCGCTGCGCGTCGGCGATCTCGATCTCGCTCTTGTGGATTCGCGTCGCCGAATCCCAGAGCGCGAGCGCCGCGAGCAGGAGGACCGCGAAGAGAAAGGCGGCCACGACGCTCTCGACGAGAGTCAGGCCGGCGCACCGAAGCGCCCGCTGCCCTCTCACGAATCGGGATCTTCCCGCGAGAGAATCCGGTCCCGCGCCGGATTCGCGCGGAGGGCGCTCACGCGCGCCGCGACCTGGCCGAGCTCCGGACGGGGAGAAACGGATTCGACGGTGACGTCGATCCTCTTGTAATCGAACGGAAGCCCGGCGCTCGTCACGCGGACCGGAACGAACAGAGCTCCTTTCGACACCCGATCCGAAGCGGGAAGCGCGAACTGCCGGACTCGATACGACCGGCGAAATGGATTCGCCACCGCGGAGGGAAGGGTGCCCGTCTCCGGATCCGGCAGGGTCGCGGGGAGTTCGTTCGCCGCGTGGCGTCCGACCGAGAGACGCGGATCGTCGAAAGGCGCGTCCAGCAATTGCTCCAATCGCGACCGCGCGAGGTTGTTCGCTTCGCCATACGCGCCGGCGGAGACGTTCGCCTTCACGCTCGCCAGGAACAACGGAAAGATCGCGAGGACGACCCATCCGAAGAGCAACGCCGAGACCACCAGCTCGATCAGGGCGATCCCCCGCCCCCCGGGCGAGCCCATTACCGGTCCGCGGCGACGCCGGCCGACGATCCTCACAAGCAGAGTTGTCGCGACGACCCGATCGGCGTTCCGCGGGACCGGGTTGTCGCGCTACACTTGCGACGAAGCAATCATGTGGACAAAAAGACGCCACAAGCCGACGGCGGAAGCCCGTGCCCTGCTCGCTCAGGCGCACGCCCGCGGGTGGAAAGGCGAGGAGGAGCGCCAGGCGCTCTTCGACCAGATCGCCCTCCTCCGGACGCTCGAAGCGGAGGACGTGGCATGGCTGGTGGTCGACCCCGACGCGGCCCTCCGCGCCCGGGGACAGGCGCTCCTCGGTCGGTTCACGTATGACGACGCCGCGGCGGCGCTCCTGCCGTACCTCCTGGCGCGGACCGAAACGATGCGCCGGATCGCGATCGAGAGCCTCGCGGGGCTCGCGGGGCCCCGGTTTCCGGAGAAGCTCCCGGAGCTTCTCAAACACCCCGATCCGACGGTCGTCCACGTCGTGCTGGACTGGATGCGCCGGAACCCGTCAGAAGCCAACCTGGCGCTCATCTCGGAGGCCTTGAATTCCCCTTCCGCCGCGGTGCGGGCGAAGGCGTTCGCGATCGTCGAATCGACGCCGTCCCCGCGAGTCGTGCCGTTCGCTCTGAAGGGGCTCGAAGACGAGGAAGAGGGCTTGAGGTTCCGGGCAGTCCGGTTGATCGCGAAGTTCCCAGACGAGTCGGCGATCGGACCCCTTCTGCGCCGCTGCCATCTCGATTCGACCCGGGTCCAGGACGCGGCGATCGGCGCTCTGACGCCGCTTCTCGCGAGCGGCGACATCCGCTGGAACCAAGACCTGCTCCCGCTCCTGTCCGACTCGAACCCGCGGGTGCGGCAGCTCGCGTCGAGGCTCCTCCGCACGCAGCAGCCGGACCGCGTCGCGCAGGCGTTCCTGCACGCCTACCAGGACACCTACGGTCCGAAGCGGGACCGTGCGCTGGAGGCGCTCCGCGGGCTCGGGCCCCACTACATTCCGGCGTTCCTGGAGCGCGACAACGACCCGGACCACCGCATCGCGGCCCTCGCGTCCGCAGTCGCGGTCACGATCCGCTCCCCGGAGGTCGTTCCGCACTGCATCCGCTACGTCTCCGGCGACGACTGGTGGCTGCGCGACCGCGCCGCGCACGCGCTCGGCGAGCTCCGCGACGACCGCGGCTTCGAGCCGCTCGTGAAGATGCTCGCCGACCCGGAATCGAACCTATCCGCGGCGGCGGCGCTCGGCACCTGGGGTACTCCGAAAGCGCTGCCCGCGCTGCTCGATGCCTACAAGCGCGGCACCAAGGACCTCCGCCTCGAGATCCTCGACGCGTTCGCCCGGATTCCGGATCCTGGAGTCCCCGGTCTTCTGGCGAAGATCGTCAAGGCGGATCCGGATCCCCTCGTTCGGGAGAAGGCGGCTCGGCTCGCCGAAAGACTGGCGGGATTGGAACGTCCGGACGACGTCGAAGCGGCGCGCGAGTTCATTCCGCACGATTTCGCCGCAGCGCCCGAACCGACCCTCTCGGACCTCCTCCGGCACGCGCGCGCCGGCGGCGCGTCGGACCTCCACCTCTCGACCGGCACCGTCCCGCACCTGCGACTGCACGGACAGCTCTCCGCTCTCCCGATGCCGGAGTCGACCGAGGGGCAGCTGCAGGATTGGATCTACCCGATTCTCACGGTCGAGCGCCGAGCGTTGTTCGAGGAGCGCCAGCAGATCGACTTCTGTCACAAGGACGCGGGGCTCGGCCGGTTTCGGACGAACGTCTTTCTCCAGCGCAAGGGACTCTCCGCGGTCTTCCGGCTGATCCCGTTCGAGGTGCCTAATCTCGCCGACGTCGGTCTGCCGGAGAGCCTCTGGGAGCTGACGACGTACTCGCAGGGGTTGATCCTCGTGACCGGGCCGGCCGGCTGCGGCAAGACGACCACGCTCGCGGCGCTGGTCGACCGGATCAACCATACCGAGCGCTGCCACGTGCTCACGATCGAGGATCCGATCGAGTACGTCCACGTCAGCCAGGACTCGCTGGTCAACCAGCGTGAGGTGCCGAGTCACTCGCGCTCTTTCGCGCGCGCGCTGCGTCAGTCGCTTCGCGAAGATCCGGACGTCATCCTCGTCGGAGAGATGCGGGACCTGGAAACCATATCGCTCGCGATCACCGCGGCGGAGACGGGACACCTCGTCCTCGGCACCCTTCACACGACGACCGCCTCCTCGACGGTCGATCGCGTGATCAACGCCTTTCCGGCCGATCAACAAGGTCAGATCCGGCAGATGATCTCGGAGTCCCTGAAGGCCGTGATCTCACAATCCCTTCTCCCGAGACGCGACGGGTCGGGACGGGTCGCGGCCTGGGAGGTCCTGCGAAACACCCCGGCGGTCGCCGGCCTCATTCGCGAAGCGAAGACGTTCCAGATCCCGACGGCGATGCAGACCGGAACCGGCGCAGGCATGATGCTCATGGACATGTCGCTCCTGAAGCTCGTACAGGAAGGCTCGGTGGATCCGCGCGTGGCGTACGACCGCGCGCTGCGCAAGGAGGCCTTCGAGCCGTATCTCGAGGAAGGGAGCGCGGCGTGAGCGATCCGATCCCCGCCCATCCCGAGGCCCCCGAGAAAGTCTTCCAGGTCGGAGCTCTGGAGATCGTCTCGATCGGCACGAACCGGATCGACCGGTTTCTGTCGGTGCTGCCCAAGAGAAACGGCTCAGACCTGCACCTCTCGGTGGGATCGCCCCCGGTCCTCCGCATCGACGGAGACCTCGAGCGGATCCGCTACCGCGCGTTGAACGAGGGAGATTTCTACAACCTCGTCGGTCCGATCGCTCCGCCCCGGATCTGGACCCAGTATGGCGAGACCGGCGACGTGGATTTCGCCTACCAGATGGGGACCGAAGCGCGCTTCCGGGTCAATCTCTTCCGGCAGGAGCGCGGGTCCGCCGCTGTCTTCCGCCTCATTCCGGCAAGGGTCCCGACCGTCGAGGAGCTCCAGCTTCCCGGCCCGGTGGCCGACCTCGCGTCCGCCGCGCGCGGACTCGTTCTCGTGACGGGGCCGACCGGAAGCGGCAAGTCCACCACGCTCGCGGCGATCCTCGACCGCGTCAACCGCCGCTACACGCGCCACGTGGTCACGATCGAGGACCCGATCGAGTTCGTGCATGTGAACGACCGCTCGATCTTCACGCAACGCGAGATCGGCCCGGACGTTCCGAGCTTCGCCGAAGGCGTCAAGGCGGCGATGCGCGAAGACCCCGACTGTCTCTTAGTCGGCGAGATGCGGGATTTAGAGACGATGCGGATGGCGCTGACCGCCGCCGAGACCGGTCTTCTCGTGTTCGCCACCCTCCACACGAACTCCGCCGCCAAGGCGGTGGACCGGATCATCGATGCGTTCCCGGCGAGCGAGCAGGAACAGATCCGCGTGGTGCTGGCGGAATCGGTTCGCGCCGTGGTCGCGCAGCAGCTCTTGAAGAGGGCCGAAACCGGGCGCATCCCGGCCTTCGAAATCCTGCTCGGGTCGAGCGCGCTCTCGAACGCGATCCGCGAAGGAAAGACGGCTCAGATCAACAACCAGATCCAGACCGGCAAATCGCGCGGGATGATCTCGATGGACCAGTCGCTCGCGGAGCTCGTACGGCGGAGGCTCGTCACTCCCGACGAAGCGCTCGAGCGCGCGTTCGACCGGGAGACCTTCCGCTCTATCCTGGCGAAGGGGCCGGGCTCGCCGGCGGGTGCCGCAGGGACGGCGCGGCTTCCGGAAGACGCAACGTGAAGAGCGCTCCTCCGTCCTTGCGCGCTCCGACTTCGACCGTCCCTCCGTGCAGCTCCGCGATCCGGGCGACGATCGCGAGCCCGAACCCGGAGCCGCGGGGCTTCGTCGAGTAGAACGGCAGAAAAATCTCGTCGCGCCGCGAAGCTTCCACGCCTTCGCCGCGGTCGGCCACGGCCATCAGGATTTCCCCGTCGCGACTCGACCCGTCGAGCCGGATCGCTTCGGGCTCGCCGCGGCGCGCCGGCGGGGTCGCCTCGACCGCGTTCCGGAGCAGGTTGACGAGGGCCCGGCGCAGCAGCACCTCCGAGCCGGAGACCGCGGGGAACGGCCCGTGGAGCCGGACGACGACGCCGGGAAAGGCGGTCTCGGTCTCGGCAACGGCGGCCGACGCGACGCCGTCGAGATCGACCCGTTCGCGCGCGAACTTCTCGGGTCGGGCAAAGAGGAGGAAATCGCTCGTCACCCGGCTCATTTCCTGGGCCTCGCGGCGGATCGCCTTCAGATGCTCGGCCGCACGCCCGGGCGATCGCAGCGCGAGATCGGCGAACCCGTCGATCGCGGCGGCGGCGTTGCGGAACTCGTGCGCGGCGCCGGCAGAGACCTGGCCGAGTTCGGAAAGGTGCCGCGTCAACGCCATCCGCGCCTCGAGCTTCCGCATCTCGGTCAGGTCGGTGAAGAGCGCGAGCACCCCGAGGAACCGGCCATCGGCGCCTTCGGCCGGCGTCACGGTGACGCCGAAGGATCGGGACTCTCCGGCCGAGACCCACCGGATCTCCCGGCGCCCGACGGGCTTGCGCTCGGAGAGCACCTCGCCGATCGAGTCGCGGAACTCCGGGATCGTCTCGAACGCCTCCTGGTAACGCCGGCCGTGCAGGTTTCCGGAGAGCTTGAGGATCTCCTGCCCCGATTCGTTCAACTCGACGACGGTTTCGTCCGCGGCCACCGAGAGGACGCCGGTCGGCAGATTTCGCGAGAGAAGTCTCGCCCCGGTCTCGAGGTCGTCGGCGCGCGCCTTGAGCTCGCGCTCCTTCTCTTTGAGAGCCGCGATCGTGGACTCGAAACGCTCGATCAGGAACTCGCGCTCGTCGCCCGGTTCGGCGTGGGTTCCCGGGACCGCCGGGACAGGAAGCGGAGCCCGATCCGCCGCGGCGAGGAGGCGGTCGTAGGGCGAGAGCAGCGAGCGCAGGTAGAAGCCGGCGAGCACCACGAGCGCGGCGCCGGCGATCGGGACGACCAGCGTGAGTGACCGCGCGAGCGGACGGAGCGCCGCGCCGGGACCCGGATCGACCGCGATCGAAAGGTAGCCGCCCGGGACGGGAGTCGTGGCGACCACCAGGATCGGGCTGCTTCGCCAGGCGATCGCGATCTTTCCGGGCGCGGGGACGGCGGTCGTGAGCGCGTCGGGCGCGTCGATCTCCCCGCCGAGCGTCCGGACCCTCCGGCCCCGCGCGTCGTAGGTCGCGACGTAGACGATGTCCCGCTCCAGGGCCACGCGGCCGAGGCTCCCTCCCCCGCCCGCTCCCGGCTGGTCGATCGGCAGCCGCCGGAGAATTTCGGAGGCCCGTCGCTCGATCGACTCGCTTCCCCAATCGACGGCGCGGCGGAAGAAGAAGAGCGTCAGGAGATTCAGGAACAGGATGAGAAAGAGCGCGACCCAGAGGAAGAGCCGCGACTCCCGCCGGAAAGTGCGGGGAACGGCGGCGCTCACCGGAACCCCCCGCGATAGAGCTCGATCAGGAGAGGGGCCCAGAAGAACGCGGCGACCGCGCCGAGAGCGAGGAAAACTCCGAACGGCAGCGCCGTCTGCAGCGATCCGCGGCGGGCGAGAACGAGAGCGAGGCCGACCAGGCTCCCGGACACCGACGCGAGAAGAACGGCGATGATGACGCCGGAAGCGCCCAGCAGTGCCCCGATCATTCCGAGCATCTTGACGTCCCCGAGGCCCATCCCCTCGACCTTCTTCCATTTCTCGTAGAGGAAAGCCACGAGCCAGAGTCCGCCGGCGCCGATCGCGGCGCCGGCGAAAGACGAGACGGGCGAGCGGACGCGCGAGAAGAAGGACAGCGCGAGGCCGACCACGATGCCGGTCAGGGTGATGCGGTCGGGCAGGATCCGGAACTCGGCGTCGATCGCGAGGAGGGCGAGACACGCCGAGCAGAGAAACGCGCCGGATGCGAAATCCGCCCATCCGGGTGCCCGGAGAAAAACGGCCACCCAGAGTACCGCGTTCGTCAGCTCGACGACCGGATACCGGACGCTGATCGGGGCCCGGCAGACCCGGCAGCGGCCGCGGAGGAAGAGCCAGGAGAGGACGGGCACGTTGTCGTAAGGACGGATCGGCGCGCCGCAAGCGGGGCAGTGCGATCCGGGGAAGGCGACCGACTCGCCGCGCGGCAGCCGGTGGATCACGACGTTCAGAAAGCTCCCGGCCACCAGGCCGAACAGGCCGACGACGACGGCGGTCGGGATCATCGGACCGGCTCGCCCTGGTAACCGAGGAAGAGGATCGTCAGCAGTGCGGCCGCCGAAATCCCGGCGCCGAGGAAGACGGAAACCGGGCGATAGCGGAAAATCACCCGATGAGATCCCGCGGGCAGGGCGACGGCGCGAAAGAAGCCGTCCGCGCGCAGGATCGCGAGGCGGCGTCCCCCTTCCTCCGCGACCCAGCCTGGAAAAAAGAGATCGGTCACGACGAGAAGTCCGGACGCATTGGTCGCGATCTCGGCGACGATCCGTTCCGGACGGTCCTCCGCGAGACGCGCGATCAGGATCGGCGATCGGGGAGCGGGAGGAGGCCTCGGCGACGGCTCGCGATCGAGCAGGACTTCGCGCGCGAGATCGACTTCGCCCGAGGCGACACGCCTCCACGCGCGAACCGGGTCCGACTCGATCCGGTAACTTCGAACGAACGAAAGACGCGGGCGGTACGGAGCGATCGGGGCCCGGAAAAACTCGCCGACCTTGCGCGAAGGCAGGAGGCCCGGCCGCAACGGGCTCCACAGGACGCGCGCGGAGGCGGGGCCGGCCGCGCGAACCGGGTCGCGCGAGCCATCGATCGAATCCGCGATCGTGCGGGCCGCTCCGGTCGGCAGAGCTGCGGCGGTCCGGACGGTCGACACTCCAGACAGCAGGTTCGTGTAGCCGCCGAGCGCTTCGCGCTGGCGGGACAGGGTCTCCCGATCGAATCTTGCGTCGCGGACGACCCAGCGCGAGAGATCGCGGGGAGGCGGCGTGAGTACGCGGCCGGTCAGGTTGCCGAGCGCGTCGAGCGTCGGCGGACGCTCGCGGAGCGCGGCGTCCGGGACGAACGTGAAGAGGCTCCGGCCGGTAATCGCGAACGAGACGACGAGCGCCAGCGCGCAGATCGTCCCGAGCACGGCTCCGGCCGTCTGGGACCGGTCGCCG
>Ga0066709_100003312_pt1 | contig 12290 bp, 11 predicted proteins | sample GraSoiAngelo_158_FD_79665 | JGI IMG/M metagenome (GOLD analysis project Ga0066709, IMG submission 79665) | Grasslands soil microbial communities from the Angelo Coastal Reserve, California, USA - 14_1009_16_30cm | ecosystem: Environmental > Terrestrial > Soil > Grasslands | place: USA... | reverse complement strand
GGTCCTCGAACGCCGACTCATAACAGATCAGCACGCCGAATCGCCCCAGCGCGGCGGCGTACACCGGCAGCTCGCGGCCGCGGGCGAACCCTCCCGACCAGCGACCCAGCCCGGGGATGCGCTGCATCCAACGCACGGGCACGAACGGCACCCGTTCGACGACCGGCACGAGATAATGCTTGCCGTACACGGGCTGGCGGCGCCAGTCACCGGTCGAATCCACGAGCTGCGCCGCGTTATAGTAGGGATCCGGCGACCCCCGAAACGTGGAGTCGGCGTACAGGGTCCCCATGAGAATGGGCGTATGACTCTCCCGGGCTACGGCCGAGATCGCGGCGGTCCAGGCCGGGTGCCACCACAGGACGTCGGGGACGGCGGCCTCGGGCCAGACGACGAGCGCGGGGCGCGCGAGGGCCAGCACCTGCCGCGACATGCCCACGAGCTTCGCCACCACGCTGTCCCGATGCGCCGGGGCCCATTTCTCCCGAAAGCCCTCGTTGGGTTGGATCAGCCCGATCACGCCGACCTCGCGCACCGGCAGCGTCCGCTCGCGCCATACCCCGTACCCCACCGCGAGGGCGAGCGTGGCGAGCACCGGGACCAGCTTGCGCGCGACGGCAACACCGTTCCCCCTTCCCCCGTCCCCCGTCCCCACCCACGCTTCGGCGATGGCCACGTTGCACCACGCTAGCCACAGCGTCACGCCGCGCGCGCCGGCGAGGTCGGCCCATTGCACGAGCACCGGCGCGTCGGCGAGCGACGTGCCGAGCCCCAGCCAGGGAAACTGTACGTCGCCCAGATGGCCGATCAGCCACTCGAGCGCGGTCCAGGCGACGGGGAACACGACCCACAGCGGTACCGCCGGCGCGGCGAGCCGCAGGCGCACCACGAACCAGAACATCGTGCCCGTCAAGAGGCCGAGGACGGCGACGGTGGACAGGTAACCGAGCGCGGAAAACGGCGTGAAGTGCCACAGCGCGACGACCATCCAGTACAAGACGAGCCCGTTGGCGGCGACCCCGTACCACCATCCCCAGCGAAACCCGCCCCGCGGATCCGCGTCGGACGCCGCCTGCCGCACGAGCAGCACCGCGGGGATGATCGCGAAGAAACTGAGAAAGGGCAGCCGGAACGGGGGATAACTCGCGCAGAGCGCAAGCGCTCCCAGCGCGATCAACCTCACAGCAACAGGTCGCGGCCTTCGTCCGCCGACCGGTACACCGCGTCCAGCACGCGCTGCAGCGCCAGCTGGTCGCGCGGCGGCGGGGCGTTCACGTCTCCTTTGATCACCGCGAGGAAGTACATCCACTCGGCGCGATACGATTGGGTGAACGGCGTTTCGCGGCCGATCGCGCCCGTGGGCGTGACATCCAACGGGTTGCCGTGCTGCTCCTTGAAGATGCGCAGCGGCTGGATGCTCGCCGATCCCCTGGCGCCGACGAGGTCGAACCAGAAGCGCTCGCCCTCACCCATGTGCCGCCAGCTGACGTCCACCGCGATGGACGTGCCGTTTTCGCACACGATGAGGACCGAGCCCATGTCCTCGACTCCGTCCTTGCCCTGCCTGGTGAGGTGGGCGGAGATGCGCTTGGGAGCGGGCCAGCCGGCGAGCCAGAGACCGAGGTCGATCAGGGGGAGGCCCAGGTCGAGCATCGCGCCTCCGCCCGCCTGCTCGCGGCGCAGCCGCCACCCGAGCAGCTGGCGACTGGGCTGGAAGGTGTACCACCCGCCGCGCACTGCCTGCAGGGCGCCGATGTCGCCGCCCGCCAGGAACCCCCGCACGGCCTGGACGTCGGACCGGAAGCGGTGGTTCATCCCGACCATCACGCGTTTGGCGTACTTCTCGCTCGCCTGCAGGACGCGCTCGACACCCGCGACGTTCAGGGCCAGCGGGCGCTCGCACAGCACGTGCGCACCCGCCGCCACGGCGGAGGTGACGTGGATCTCGTGTAGGTGATTCGGCGTGCAGATGACCACCGCATCCACGTTGGCGTAGCGCAGCACCTCTTCGATATCGTCGTAGGTGTCGTGCACCTCGAACCGGGCGGCGAGGGCCTGCGCCTTCCCGAGGTCGTTGTCGCAGATGGCGGCGACCTCGACCCCCGGGAGCCGGCGCAGCACGGGCAGGTGCGCCACCTGGGAAATCGCGCCCGCGCCGATCACCCCGATCCTGATCGGATCGTTCACCGCTGCCTCGTCGGGAAGCGGTACATGAAGCCGCTGCGCAGGCTGACGGTGGACAGGCCGCTCGACACGACGCCCCGTCCGTCGAGCGTGAACCGCCAGACCCGTGACAGCGCGAACTCGGCACCGATCGACGTGTTGAACCCCGCCCCGATCTCGTCCAGCGCGTCCTCGACAAAGGTGCCGTTGATCAGGCTGCCGCTTCCGTTGCGCAAGTGCACGCTCGCCCCAACGCCGACGTACGTGGTGATCCCCCGGCCCTGTTGCAGCACGTATTGCAGGTCGAGGTCCGCCGTGAGATCGCTCCAGAAAATGCGCCCGACGTTCACGGTGAAATTGGTGTCCTGGGAGGTGACGAGGGCGCGAATGCGGCTCTCGAAGCGCTTGCGAGCGTCGTTGCTGAACTCGGAGCGAAAGTACGACAGGCCGAGCAGCACCCGGACGTGAGGCGCGATTTGACCGTAGTCCACCCGGAGCCCGCCGACCACGGCTCCCGTCAGCTCGCTCGAGCCGAGGGCGCCGAGATCGGCCTGGATGCCCGACAGCCGAAGGTTGTCGTAGGAGAACTGGCGGAGAACACCTTGGGCGGAAAGGCGGAATGGCGGAAGGGCGGTCAGGAGAAGCGCGACCACGGCGACCGCCATTCCGCCCGTCCGCCGTTCCGCCCTAATAGATTCGATCAAGAGTCGTCCCCGGAAAGTAGGTGGCGAGAATCCGGCGGTAGTCTTGTCCCGCGCGGGCGCGACCCACCGCCCCCCACTGGCACATCCCCACACCGTGCCCCGATCCCGCGCCCGCGGCGACGAGCCGGCTCACCTGCCCGCCGCTCTTCGTGACCGTGAGCTGGAACGCCGCGCTCTGCAGCAGCCGGTCCGATTCGGGCCGCAGCACGCCGCGCACATCCGCCGCCGCGATGCGGACGTCGCCCCGCTCGAACACGATCCGCAGCTCGCCGACGCGTCCCGAGCGGGTGGTCCGGCTGACCTCGACGTCCGTGATCTTCTGCAAGCCGTCACCCCCGAGCGGCATCAGCGCGGGGAGGGTCCGCGAAAATATAGCGCGCAGCTTGGGACCGTCCCACTCTTCGCGCCAGCGGAAGCGCGGCGAGATGTCACAGAAGTAGTGTCCGCGGCCGTTCGCGTCGGACACGGGGCGGAGGTATGGCCGCCCCCGCCCCGTGCCGAACGCCTCGTCCACGCCGGCGGTGCGGAACCCGCACGTCGAGTGGAAGTAGGCCTCGATGATCTCACCGCGATAGCGCAGCACCTGCCCTGTGGTCCGCCGCACCGCATCCCACACCTGCGGCGTCTCCGCCACGACGCCGTTGTACACCTGGTCGCGCACGTCGGCATAGGCGTCGAAGCCGAGCGACTCCCAGCGGCCCCGGTTCTTCAGCGCGAAGCTGCGCGACACCACCGTCTGCGCGAGCACGGCCGCCAGCTCGTTGGGCCGCCGCGCCCCCATTTCGGGGCCCACCACGCCGGCCACGTAACTCTCGAGACCCACCCGGTTGACCAGCGTCATGCCGGCCGGCCCGCCGATCACGTGGATCCGGCCGCGGTAGCGCCGACCGTTCGCCGCCGCAGACCGGTTCTCCGTCACGTTGACGGCGGCGATGCCCCGGTGCGGTTCGCTGCGCGCGCCGTCGGGTTTCACCAGCTGGATACCGCCGGCCACTGAGTCGGGCACGACGGTCCAGGTGACGCCCGCCGGGATGGAGCCGACCGGCTCGCCGTTGCCGTCGTCGGTCACGAACAGCTCGCCGTCGCCCCCCAGGGTGACGTTGGTGGCGCCGACGGCGAGGGCCACGCGCAACTCCGGTTCCCCGCCCCCGGGGGCGAGGGCGCCGGGGGGTCTGGCGCAACCCGCGGCCACGACGAGGAGGCTAGCGAGCGCGAGCTTCGTCCAGCGCCGCATCGAGCTGGGTGACGGTGAAATCGAGGTCGGCATCCGTGTGCGCATTGGAGATGAAAGCCGCCTCGAACGCGGAGGGCGGCAAGTACACCCCGCGGGCCAGCGCGGCCCCGTGCCAACGCGCAAACAGGGCCGTGTCGGCGCCTTTGGCGTCGGCGTATGTCCGCACCGGCCCGGGCGTGAAGTACACGCCCCACATCGAGCCGGCGTGGCCCAGCGTGACGGGAATCCCCCGCCGGCGGGCGGCGTCCCCTATACCCGCCACGAGCCGCGCCGTTCGCCGCTCGAGCGCCTCATAGAACCCGGCGCGCGCGGTCTCCCGGAGCGTCGCGAGGCCGGCGGCCATCGCCACCGGGTTCCCCGACAGCGTCCCCGCCTGATACACGGGTCCCTCGGGCGCGATCTGCCGCATCAGATCGGCGCGGCCCCCGTACGCGCCCACGGGGAAGCCGCCACCGATGATCTTGCCGAGCGTCGTGAGGTCGGGGCGGATGCCGAGCCGCTCCTGCGCACCCCCCGCCGCCACGCGAAAGCCGGTCATGACCTCGTCGAAGATCAGGAGCGCGCCGTGGCGATCGCACAGCCTGCGCAGGGCCGGATGGAACTCGGGCACGGGTGGGATGAAGCCGGCGTTCCCGACGAAGGGCTCGACGATGACCGCGGCGATACGGTCGCCGTGGCTCCGGAACACGGCCTCGACCGCGGGCGCATCGTTGAACGGCGCCGTCATCGTCAGTCCGGCGATACCGGCCGGCACCCCGGGGCTGTCGGGCAGCCCGAGCGTCGCGACCCCGGAGCCCGCTCTCACCAAGAAGCCGTCGGCGTGGCCGTGATAGCAGCCCTCGAACTTGAGGATCAACTCCCGCCCGGTGGCGGCGCGGGCGAGCCGGACGGCCGCCATAGTCGCCTCGGTACCGCTGTTCACGAAGCGCATCATCTCGAGCGCCGGCATCCGGTGGCGGACCGCCTCCCCCAGCTCGACCTCCACCTCGCACGGCGCCCCGTACGTCCAACCCCGCTCGGCCGCCTGGCGCACGGCGTCGAGCACGGCTGCCGGGGCGTGGCCGAGGATGAGAGGTCCCCACGAGCAGACGTAGTCCACGTACGTACGGCCGTCGGCGTCGGTGAGCCGGCAGCCGGCCGCTCGGGCGACGAAAAAGGGCGTTCCGCCGACCGCTCGGAACGCCCGCACCGGGGAATTCACCCCGCCAGGAAACACGTCCTTCGCCCGCTCGAACAGCTCGGCGGAGCGACTCACGCCAATGCGACCGCCCGGAGGTCGTAGTCCTCGGTCTCGGTGACCCGGGCGCGCACGAACGTCCCCGGCGCCGCCCAACCACCCTGTGCGAGGTAGGTCACACCGTCCACGTCGTCCGCCTGCCATTGGACGCGGCCGACGTGCGTCGCCCCCTGCTCGTCCGGGTCGCTGACCCGGTCGACCAGGACATCGACCTCGCGCCCCACGAACCGTTCCAAACGTTCAGCAGAGATGCTGCGTTGTACTTCGACGATTTCTTCCAGACGGTCTCGCTTGACGCCGTCGTCGACGTCGTCCTCGTATTGCACCGCCCGCGTGCCTTCTTGCGGCGAATAGGCGAACGCTCCCAGCCGGTCGAACTGCGCTTCCTCCAGGAACGCGAGCAGCCGGCGGAAGTCTTCGTCGGTCTCGCCGGGAAAGCCGACCAGGCAGGTCGTGCGGATCGCGACGTCGGGGATCGCGCCCCTCAACCAGGCGAGCTTCTCGCGCAGCGTACGGATCCGCTCCGGGCGGCGCATCCGCTCGAGCATCCGGTCGCTGGCGTGTTGGATGGGCATGTCGAGATAGGGCACGATGCGCCGCTCGCGCGCGATCCGCTCGACCAGCCGCTCGCTGATCCCGGCGGAGTACACATACAGCAGCCGGTACCAGGGCACCGCCGTCCCGGCGAGCAGTGCGTCGAGCAGCTCAGGGAGCTGCGGTCCGTCGCGTCCCAGGTCGCGCCCCCAATGACCCAGATCCTGCGCCACGAGGTTGATCTCTTTCGCGCCTTGCGCTTCCAAGCTTTGCGCCTCGCGCACCAGCCGCTCGAGCGGCTCGGACCGGTGCTTGCCCCGCATCAGCGGGATGGCGCAGAAGGCGCAGGTGTGATCGCAGCCCTCGGAGATCTTGAGGTAGCGCACGTGGGGCTGGTCGCCGAGGAACGTGCGGACGCCGGGGTGCGCGGCAATCGGATCGTCGATCAGTCCCCGCTGGGCAAGCTCGGGTACGAGGTGGTGCAGATCCGAAAATCCGAGAAACAAGTCCACCTCGGGGATTTCGTCCTGGAGTTCCTTCTTATAGCGCTGCACCAGGCAGCCGACCGCCACGACCGCCTTGACCGTCGATGTTTGCTTGAGCTTGGCCGCGCCCAGGATCGCGTCGATCGACTCCTGCTTGGCGGCGTCGATGAAGCCGCAGGTGTTGACGAGGATGACGTCGGCACCGGGCAGATCGGCCGTGACGACCGCGCCGTGCCCCACCACCTCGCCCACGAGGCGCTCGGAGTCGACCGTGGCCTTGTCGCAGCCGAGGGAGATGACGCCCAACTTCATCCTCGGTAGTTCCCGAAGCGGAGCTCGAGCCCGAAGTCCTGGGTCCGCAGGAACGCGATGACTTCCTGCAGCTCGTCCTTGGAGGGCGCCTGCACGCGGATCTCCTCGCCCTGGATCGAGGCCTGCGCCTTCTTGAACTTCTTGTCCTTGATCGCCTTCACGATGGTCTTGGCCTTCTCCTGGGGGATGCCCTGCACCAGCTTGATCTCGCGCCGCACCGTGTCGTTCGCGGCGGGGATGACAGGTCCCAGGTCGAGGTTCTTCACCGAGACGCCGCGTTTGATGAGCTTGGACTGCAGGACGTCGAACAGGGCTTTCATCTTGAAGTCGTCGTCGGCGACGAGCGTGAGCGTCACCTTCGCCCGGTCGAAGGCGATCGAAGCCTTGGAGCCCTTGAAGTCGTAGCGCTGGGCCACTTCTTTGGTGGCCTGGTTGACGGCGTTGTCGACCTCTTGGAGGTCGGCGCCGGTGGAGATGTCGAACGACGCGAGGCCGGCCAACCTACGACAGGAAGCTTTCGAGCGCCCGCGCGCGACTCACGTGACGCAGGCGCGCCAGGGCCTTCTCCTTGAGCTGCCGCACCCGTTCGCGCGTGATGCCCAGCAGCGAGCCGATCTCCTCGAGCGTCATCGGCTCCTGGCCCTCGAGTCCGAAGTAGAGCCGCAGGATCTTCGCCTCCCGGTCCTTGAGCGTGGCCAGGACGCCTTCGATGGACTCGGTGAGGGCGTGCTCGAAGATCTCGTCGTCGGGCCCGGGGTTGTTGGTGTCGGGCAGATAGTCGAGCAGCTTGTTGTCTTCGCCGGGGGTGAGCGGCGCGTCGAGCGAGAGGTGCGCCTGCGAGATGGACAGGGTCTTCGCGACCTCTTCTTCGGAAATGTCCATGCCCTCGGCGATCTCCTCGACGGTGGGCTCGCGGCCGAGCTCCTGGAGCAGCGAGGCCGATCGCTTGCCGATGCGGTGCAGCGTGCCGGCGCGGTTCAGCGGCACGCGCACGATGCGGGATTGCTCCGCGAGCGCCTGCAAGATCGCCTGGCGGATCCACCACACCGCGTAGGAGATGAACTTGATGCCCTTGGTCTCGTCGAACTTGTGCGCGGCGCGGATCAGGCCGAGGTTGCCCTCGTTGATCAAATCGGAGAGCGACACGCCCTGGTTCTGGTACTTCTTCGCGACCGACACGACGAAGCGCAGGTTCGAGCGGACGAGTTTGTCGAGGGCCTCTTCGTCCCCCACGCGGATCCGCTGAGCGAGGGTCACTTCCTCTTCCCGCGTGATGAGCGGGTATTGGCTGATTTCCCGCAGGTACTGGTCCAGAGATCCCTCGTCGTACGAAGCCCGCTTCGCTGTGTTCAGTTGCATGGGCTAGTCACTCCTTTTCAAAAGGAACGACGCCCTACGGAACTGCACGCTACCACTCCCGCCGGGACCAGGGGCGTATCACTCAACGAATCAGCGCGCCGAGCCGGTCCCAGCGAATGTCGGTAAGCCAGGGGAGCGGATCCCGCGCCCCGCGGTCGTAACTGAAATAGACGAGCAGCGGCCGGCCCTTCACGGCGCCCTCGTCCACGAAGCCCCAATAGCGCGAATCGGCCGAGTTGTCGCGGTTATCTCCGAGCACGAAGTACTTCCCCTGCGGCACGACCAGCGGGCCCCAGGTGTCGCGCGTCGGGCGATACCGTTGCCGCTCGTCCGCCGTCCGGTCCACCAGGAAGCCGCGTTGCCAGTTGAATTCGGGCTCGAAGCTGTCGTGCAATGGGTCGATCCGTTGGATGTACGGCTCGTCCAGCAAGGCGGCATCCACGAACACGCGCCCCGCCCGCATCTCCACGGTGTCGCCCGGGACGCCGATCACGCGCTTCACGTAGTTCAGGGTGGGGTCGCGCGGATACGCGAACACGATGACGTCGCCGCGGCTCGGCGTGTCGAAGCCGGGGAGCCGCGCGCTCGTGCCGGGGATCTGCGCCCCGTACACCGCTTTGTTCACAAACAGGAAGTCGCCGGCGAGCAAGGTATGCTCCATGCTGCCCGACGGAATCTGGAATGCTTCGATGAGGAAGGTCTTGATGACGAGGAAGAGCACCAGCGCCATGCCGAGCGAGCGCATCCAACTGTCGAACCAACGCGCCAGCTTGGCCCGGCGGGGTTCGGGGGGATGCCGGACCGACGCGTCGATGGCGCCGTTACCGGCTGGCGGGGCCCCCAAGTGATGCATGTGACGTACGCTAGCGAGGCGTCCCGCACGGCGCAACCGTCACCGCCCACCCCCGGGCCGCTCCCCATTGCCGAATGCGAACTCGGAATTCGGCGGCCGGGTCGGCATGACGCACCCGGGCAGCGAGACACGCGACCGCGCCCTCCCGTTCGACGCGCACCCAGGTGACCGCCGTCCCCTCGAGCGCGTCGAGCACTTCACGCTCGAGGACCGCACCTCCGGTGGCCAACACCACGATGACCGATTCGTGATCCACGCCCCGACGCTAGCAGGCGCGACGTGACGCGCGTCACCATTTCATCGCACGCAGGATCGAATTCCGGCGCCGCTCAGTACCGCGGCAGCGCCGGATCCACGTCATCCCGCCAGCGCAGCACACCGCCCGTGAGGTTCGCCACGCGCCGGAATCCCGCGTCCGCCAGGTGCGACGCCGCGACCCGGCTGCGGGTCCCGCCCTTACAGTACACGACGATCTCCCGGTCACGGTCGAGCGTCTCCGTCGCCTCGGGGAGCGTCGCCAGCGGCACCAGCCGGGCGCCGGGGATCCTGACGATGTCCCATTCGAACTGCTCGCGTACGTCGATCAGCTGCAGCTCTTCGCCCCGGGACAGGCGCGCCGTGAGCTCGCGCGGCGTGATCTCGACGAAGCCCGCCACCGCGCGCGGCTCCGCCTCCGCGGCCCGCACCCCGCAGAATTGCTCGTAGTCGATCAGCTCGCGAATCTCGCGCGTGCCGCACGCCGGACACGCCGGATCTTTGCGCACCGTGACCGTGCGGAATTGCATCCTCAACGAATCGACGAGCAGCAGCCTCCCCGCCAACGTCTCGCCCACGCCGAGGATCAGCTTGATCGCCTCGGTCGCCTGAATCGTGCCGACGAGTCCGGGGAGCACCCCGAGCACCCCTCCCTCGGCGCAGCTCGGCACGAGCCCCGGGGGCGGCGGCTCCGGGAAGAGGCAGCGGTAGCAGGGGCCGTCCGCCAGCGCGAACACCGACGCCTGCCCTTCGAACCGGAAGATGGACCCGTACACGTTCGGCTTGCCGAGCAGTACGCACGCGTCGTTCACGAGGTAGCGCGTCGCGAAGTTGTCCGTGCCGTCCACGACCAGGTCGTAGTCCCGCAGGATCTCGAGCGCGTTCTTCGACGTCAATGCCGTCTCGTACGTCGCGAGCCGCACGTGGGGGTTCACCTCGCCGATCCGCTCGCGCGCCGAGACCAGCTTGGGCCGGCCCACGTCCTTGGTGCCGTGGAGGATCTGCCGCTGGAGGTTCGTGACGTCGACATTGTCGAAGTCCACCAGGCCGAGCGTGCCGACGCCGGCCGCGGCCAGATAGAGGGCCGCCGGCGAGCCGAGCCCGCCGGCCCCGATCAGCAGGACGCGCGCGGCCTTGAGCTTTTGCTGTCCCCCGACTCCGACGTCGGGCAGATTGAGATGGCGGCTGTAGCGCAGCAGCTCTTCTTGAGCGAGTGGTGCGAGCGCGGTCATGGGTTAGCCTCCCGCGATTGCCGGCACGATGATGATTTCATCGCCGTCACGCACGCTCGCGGCGAAGCCGCCCTGCAACCTGGCGTCGTCGTCGTTCACGTAGAAGGTGACGAACGCGTACGGCTTCCCGGTGTCGTCGCGCAGGCGGGGCGCCAGGGCCGGGAACCGCGCCGCCACGTCATCCACGACGTCGCCGAGGGTCGCCCCCCGCGCCTCGAGAGTGCGCCGGCCGTCCGCGAGCTTCGCGAGGACGGCGGGCAGCTGCAATGTCACGCTCATTGGATCTCCCTATGCATGATCGACCGTGAGTGGGATGTGGGGTGTGGGATGTGGGACGGCGCTCACCGTCGCGCCCCCTGCGAGCTCCTCGCAACGCACCAGCTCGGCCTCGACACCGGTCGTCCGCCAGGCTGCGAGCAGCGCCGCGCCGACGGCGCCGGCCCGCTCGCGCCGCGCGATGGCCAGGATCGCGGACCCGGCGCCCGACAGCGTCGCCCCGTATGCGCCCGCCGCCCGGGCCGCGGCGACCACGGCATCGTAGCCGGGGATGCGGGCGCGCCGGTAAGGCACGTGCAGCACGTCGTCCAGGCCGGCCCCGAGCAAGTCGGCATCGCCGGTCGCGAGCCCCTGCACCAGCGCGGCCGCGCGGCTCGCGGCGAGCACCGCCTCCGCGTGCGGCAGCGACGCCGGCAGCGCTGCCCGCGCGGCCCGCGTGTCGGAGGGGAACGGCGGGACGGCCAGCAAGAACACGAGCTCGGGGGCCACGGCCAAGGCGGCCGTCCGCAGCCCGGCGGGGGTCCGCAGGCTGAGCACCGCGCCGCCGTACACCGCGGCCGCGACGTTGTCGGGATGCCCTTCGATCCCGGCGGCGATCTCCACGATCCGCTCGCGCGCGAGGCCGAGCCCCAGCGCCGCATCGGCGAGCAAGGCGCCGGCCCCGATCGCGGCCGCGGACGAGCCGAGCCCGCAGCCGACCGGAATCTCCGACACGGCGTCGATCGTCACGCCGCCCGGCACCGGCTTCGCGGCCGCCGCGCACGCTCCGCGGAAACCGCGGGTGAGCAGGTCTTCCTCCGGCGGCAACGTGAGCGCGGCCAACCGCCCGGCACGACGGATGCGCACGCCGCCGCCCTGCGCCTCGAGCGAGACCGACGCCGTGAGCCAGCGGTCGAGATCCAGGGCGATCCCGACGCAGTCGAACCCGGCGCCGAGGTTGCTCGACGTGGCAGGAACGCGCACTTGCGCGATCATGCTCCCCCCTTCTCCACGAGCGCGCGGACCTCGGCGAGGCGCGGCGCGATGAGGGGCGCCGTCGCGAGTGCGGGCGCCACGGCATCGGTCGTCTTGAGGCCGTTGCCCGTGATGCACAGCACGACCTCGTCGTCCGGCCGCAGGCGGCCTTCCGCCGCCAGCGCCAGTGCGGCCGCGACCGTCACGCCCCCGGCGGTCTCGGTAAAGATCCCCGTCTCCTCCGCGAGCAATCGGATGCCTGCGACCAGTTCCGGATCGGACACCGCCGCCGCCCAGCCGCCCGATTCGACGATCGCGCGCTTGGCGAAGAGCCCATCAGCGGGGTTCCCGATCGCAATCGAGCGCGCGATCGTATGTGGTACGACGGGCTCTACGGCGTCGGCGCTTTCCCGCACGAGGCGCACGATCGGGGCGCAGCCGGCCGCCTGGGCGCCGAAGATCCGCGGCGCGCCGCCGGCCACCAGCCCGGCCGCCAGGAACTCTTGGAACCCCTTGCGCAGCTTCGTGACCAGCGAGCCGCCGGCCATCGGCGCAACGACCGCGGTCGGGAGCCGCCACCCAAGCTGCTCCGCGATCTCGAACGCCATCGTCTTCGATCCTTCACCGTAGTAGCCGCGCAGGTTGACGTTGACGATGCCCCAGCCGAACTGGTCGGCGACCTGGGCGCACAG
>Ga0066709_100003311_pt1 | contig 12291 bp, 9 predicted proteins | sample GraSoiAngelo_158_FD_79665 | JGI IMG/M metagenome (GOLD analysis project Ga0066709, IMG submission 79665) | Grasslands soil microbial communities from the Angelo Coastal Reserve, California, USA - 14_1009_16_30cm | ecosystem: Environmental > Terrestrial > Soil > Grasslands | place: USA... | reverse complement strand
CTTGCTCGCCGCGATCGACCAGAACGAGGCGATGATCGCGATCGCCGGCGAGGAGCCGGCCGACCGCTATGACGGCGTCGGCATCTTCGCCACCGGCACGCCGCTCGCCAACGACGCCGGGATTGAGGTTATGCGCCGGCCGCGCGATTACGCGGCGGCCAAGCAGGCGCTGGCCGAGGCCGGCTACAAGGGCGAGAAGATCGTCGTGATCGTGCCAACCGACGCCGTCGGCATCAGGGCGTTGACCTTAATCGGCGCCGAGCAGATGCGCCGCGCCGGGCTCAACGTCGACCTGCAGGAGAATGATTTCGGCACGGTGATCCGGCGCCGCACCAGCCAGTCTCCGCCGGACAAGGGCGGCTGGAACGTGTTCTTCACGCTGATCGACCGCTCGATCCCGAACACCAACCCGTTCGGCAACCAGGCGCTGCGCGCCGACGGCAAGGCCGCCTGGGACGGCTGGCCCGATAGCCCGAAGATCGAGGCCTTGCGCGCCGCCTGGCTCGACGCCGCCGAGCCCGATCAGCAGCGCCGGATCTGCGCCGAGCTGCAGACCCAATTATGGCAGGACCTGCCGTTCATCCCGATGGGCGAATACTGGCAGACCACTGCCTACCGCAAGGAGCTGACCGGAATCATCCCCGGCTGCTTCACCGTCTTCTGGGGCGTCCGCCGCGCATAACTCCGAGCCGATCGACGCTTGACGCGACCCGGCTACGGCGACCGATTCGCGCCGGCGGCAGATCAGCCAAATCCGATACGGACGGACCTCGCCGCGCCAGGGCGGGCTCTAAGGCGGTGCTACGGCGGCGGGCTGCTTTATCGTAAAATGCCGGGCGTGCTCGTCGGGGGGCGAGCCGGGAGGGGGAAATGGCGAAAAGCACATTGAGACGGCACGGCCAAAACCGTGTCGCGGCGGTATTGTCGTTGAGTGGGCTTGTCCTCGCCGCGTGCTCGGCGGTGTCGGACCAGCCGGCGCCCGTCTACACGGTTCGGATCGTGTCGACCGGCGTCCCCGAAGCGGCGGCGTCCGCGCCGATCATGCGCGAAATGGGGGGGCCTGTGGCGCTCGCGCCCTCGCTGATGCCGCCAACCGCCATGGCGCATGCGGCATCCGATGTGATCCCGCTGGATAATCCGCCGCCACCGGCGCCTGCGCCGGCACGACTGCCCAGCGAGCCGGTCTCCGTGGTGGCGATGCCGCCCCCAGCGGCACCAGCCCCCATGCCTGCGCCAGCGCCCATGCCCACACCCGCTGCATCGCCGGCGATCGTCGCCTCGCCGCGGCCCACGCTTCCGCCGGTTCCCGTTGCGGCCAGAGCTGAGCCGAGCGCTGCCGAGCTCGCCCGCGCCGAGGCCGCGCCCCCGCCGGTTCGCGAGCCGATCACGGCCGAGCCGGCGGCAGCCGACATCGCGACGCCAGGGTCGTTCGTAAAAGTAAAGGACGATCGCGCGCGTTACCGGCCGCGCTATTACTACTCGCCCTGATTGCCGTCACCCTGAAGCGCCGAACTCAGTTCGGCGAAATAAAATTCTTCGACATGTGATCTGGCTCACAGGTCTTCGAGACGGTGTGACGGTATTAGCACCCATCGCGTCCGTATTGGTGTCGGACCACCACGCTATGGAGGATGCCGTGGCGAGAGCAAATCTGTGCAGCAACAACGTGCCGAGGGTCGAGCTCGACCACCGCGCCCGCGACGCCCGCCTCGGGCTCGTCAGGATCGAGCGCCTGCTCGTGCCCCGAGCCGGCAAAGGGTTCAGGCTGGTTCGCCTTTTTGTTTGGCGCCTGTACCGCGAGCCGAAAGGCGAGCGAGCCCCAGGGTCGTTGAGCCGCCGGCGCGGCGGCTCAATGCCCGAAATCGACTCGGCATGGCCGGCGTGCCCGGCCTGACGCACCCCGGCCCCGTCACTGCCGCTTTGGGCTGAGCATCCACGCACCGGCCAAAACCGCGAGGGCCACCGCGCCCGGAAGAATCGCAAACCACAGACTGATCACCGCGATGCCGCCGGCGCTGGCCCAGATGATCGATGACAGCGCCTCGGCGAAGGTGGCAATGCGCGAGGAGACATGACGGCGGCGAAACAGGCTGCGCTTGACCTGCGCGCGGAACCAGAACTGGATCACCGTCGCCGATATGCCGGCAACACCGATACCGCAGACGGTGATCAGGCCTAATACCGGATCGATGATTGCCAGCCCGAAGACGATCGGGCTGAACACGATCCCGATGCCGCCCGCTACCGCCTCCGCCTTGGCGCGCCACACGCGGGCGGCCGTCACCGGGGCCGAGGCGATCAGATCCGGCGCATCCTCGCCCGAGATAGCCAGCCAGGCGAGGCCGCCGGCCAATTGTCCGGCCGCCATGATCAGCACCGGGACTAACAACGCGGCGCTGGGGCCCTCTTCGTAGAACATGCGCGACAGCAGAAAAAACGGCGGCAGCAGATAAAGCAGCTGCATCAGGCTCTGCGACATCAGCCAGGGATCGCGCAACAGCAGCAGCCATTCCTTGCGCCGCAATGCCTGGCCCGGCGATTTCGGGTGAAAATTGGCAGCCCGCCCATTGGATCGAGCTGGGCTGTGCGAAACGCCGCCGGCGGCCAGCGCCAGTTCGGCAAAGCGCGGCGCACAGAAGCGGACCGCACCGGCCAGCACGATCGCGCCGACCGCAAGGACGACGATCAGCGCAAGCCCCTCGCCCATCGCCGCATCGACCGGCAGCCACCACCAGCTGTCACGGTCCGGCGCATGATTGGTGATCGTCTCCGACTGAAACAGCACGGTGCGGGACAGGCTGCCGACAGACAGGATCGCGACAAGCTGCACGCCGATCACAAAACTCGCGCCGATCACCGCTGCGACGATCTGCGCGACGAGTCGCGTCCGCTTGGCGCCGATCGCGCGGAACAGCCCGATCGTCAGCATGACCGAGACCGCCACCGCGGCCATCGCCATCGCCATGACGACGCCGTAGGCGGCGAGCCAATGCGCGCCGCCCAGCCAGGCGAGCACATTGATCGCTGGCGCCGCCAAGCCCAGCGACATCGCCGCGATGCCGACCGCCATCGTGCCGATGCGCACCGCGAACAGCCGCTCCGCCGACGCCGATGACGACAGGATCAGATCGAGATCGCCGCGGGCGTAAAAGGCGCGCGTCACCGCCTCCATCGCCTGCGACAGCATCAGCGACCCGTACAGCAGCAAGGTCCCCCCGATCGCCACGAGCAGGCGCGTGTCGGGAGGGGCGGCGAAATCCGCCGCGGGGGCCAGCGTCAGATAGGCAAAGCCGTGCATGAACACAACGAACGCGGCGAGCCCCAGCATCACGGCGTAGCCGCGCCGGCGGCGGCCGCCCGACAGCAGCCACGCCAAATCCCGCCAGGCCAGCCGCGTCTCGTGCTGCGCGAACCAGGCGGCCGTGCCGGCTCTGATCATGCGGCGATCGGCCCTCGCGCCGCCTCGGTGTTCACCAAGGTGAGGAAGGTGTCTTCCAGCGTCGCGTGACCGGCTCCGGCCTGATGCCGCAGATCGTCCAGCGTGCCTTCCGCCACGAGCCGGCCGTCGCACATCACGCCGATGCGGTCGGCCATGCGCTCAGCGACCTCGAGGATGTGAGTCGTCATGACGACCGAACAGCCCTGGGCAACCCGCTCGCGCAGCACGTTCTTAACCACCCGGGCCGAGGCGGCATCGAGACCGGTGAAAGGCTCGTCCAGGATGATCAGCCGCGGCTCGTGCACCAGCGCTCCGGCCAGCGCAACTTTCTGACGGGTGCCTTTGGACAGTCCTTCGCAGCGTTCCTGCGCATAGGCCGCGAGCCCGAGCCACCCGATCAGGTCGCGTGCTCTGGCGTCGGCGGTGTCATTGTCGACGCCCCACAGTCCGGCGACAAAATAGAGGTACTCCAACGGCGTCAGACGGTCATAGATCATCGGCTCGTCGGACAGCCAGGCCATGATCTGCTTGGCGCCAACAGGATCGGCCAGCACGTCGATGCCGAACACCGAGATCGTGCCGCGATCCGGTTTCAGGAGCCCCGTGGCCATCCGCAACGTCGTCGTTTTGCCGGCGCCATTGGGCCCCAGCAGCGTATAGAACTCGCCGGCCCGGACCCGCAGGGTCAGCCCATCGACCGCCGGCCGTTCGAAACACTTCGCCAGATCGCGGATCGCGAGAGCGGCCTTCGAAGACTGAGGAGAAGCTTGAGCCATCGATCCGCGCCGTGCCCGTTGCTTGCTGCTGTTCAATCGAACGCAGTCTAGGTAAGGGAAGGTGCACCAGGGGTTAATAAGTTGTCTCGAAACATCTTATCGCCGCATGCAAGCCCCGATCGGGATTGTCGGGATTGTCAGCCCTAGCGACAGCCAATATCATGGCTGTGGGGTTGAAGCAGGCACCCCATTAGGCGGCCTTCCGTCCAAGCTCTGCGCTCTCGCCCAGCGAGGAGTGCATCGAGATATGGCGGATACCAAACCCTTTAGAATCGCGGTTCTGTGGCGCGGCAACCGCGAGGCGCGACAGGCTGCAACACCCCAGAACAATCGCTATCACCGCATCTTCGAGGAGTTGGCGGCGCTCGGTATTGATGCCGAGCCTGCGATTTACGACGAGGCGTTCGCCGATGCGGTCCGCGAGCAGCTTCTGGCGGCCGATGGCGTGCTTGTATGGGTCGATCCGCTCAGCGGAAGGAAGACCCGGGCCGCGCTCGATGCGATGTTGCGCGATGTCGCATCGCTCGGACCCTGGATCAGCGCCCACCCCGACGTGATTCTCAAGATGGGCGTCAAGGAAGTCCTGCATCGCACGAAACACCTCGGCTGGGGCACCGACACCCACCTCTACCGCAATGCCGCCGAATTCCGCGCCGCCTTCCCATCACGGCTGCAATCGGCCGGCCCGCGCGTCCTGAAGCATAACCGGGGCAATGACGGCCAGGGCCTCTGGAAGGTCGAACCGGTATCGGGTGGCAAGACGAGCGCCGTGCGCGTCCTGCAGGCGCTCCGCGGCAGCGTGCCCGAGGAATTGCCGCTGGCGGAGTTCATGACGCGCTGCGAGGCCTATTTCGCAGCCGATGGATGCATCGTCGACCAGCCGTTTCAGCCGCGGCTGCCGGACGGCATGATCCGCTGCTACATGGGCGCCGACAAGGTCGTCGGCTTCGGCCACCAATTCATCAAGGCGCTGATCCCGCCGCTGCCCAAAGGCCCCGACTCCCCGGCCGCGCAGCCCGGTCCGCGTATTATGCACGGGGCCGATGCGGCGCCGTTCCAGGCGCTCCGGGCGAAGATGGAACAGGAGTGGACGCCGCAGATGATGGAAGTGCTCGGCATTGACTCCGCGTCGCTCCCGATCATCTGGGACGCCGATTTTCTTTATGGACCGCGCACCACGTCGGGCGAAGACACCTACGTTTTGTGCGAAATCAATGTGAGCTCGGTCTTCGCGATCCCGGACCAGGCGCCGGCTGCCATCGCACGCCTCGCCTTGGCCAGGCTGCGCCGCGCCCGCGGAGAATGAGGCCCCGCACCTGAAGCAAGCGCTCCGCCCCGTCCCGGCAATTTGTAACAAGATCAGGGGATACTTTGCGTCGATGACGGCGCATAATGCCCGAGCCGTCAGCAAAGGATGACGCCGATGGCCCGCGATATGAGAGCGGCGGCACTGGCACTGCACCGGTTCGGCCTCGGGCCGCGCGCCGGTACGATCGAGGCAATCGCGTCCGATCCGCAGGGCGCGCTGATCGCCGAGCTCGACCGGCTCGGTGCCGCACTGGTTGCCGCGGCCGCGCTGCCGAGCAGCGGCGCCGCGAACCGCGCGGTTTTCGAATACAACGCCGAGCGCAACGCAAAGGACAAGCTCGCTCGCCGGAGCCGCGAGGCGGCGCTGAAAGTCGCGGAAAACGTCGGCATGGAAAATCCTGCCAAGGAAAACGCTGGCACGGAAAACACGATGGCTGCGCAGCCCGAGCCGCCGCCCGCCACGGCGGCGCAACCCGAGCCGGTGCCGTTGCCGCGCCGGATCTTTCTCGACGAGGCGAAGGCGCGGTTCGACGGCGCAATCGGCGCGGAGATCGGGTTGGTCGAGCGCCTGGTGTGGTTCTGGTCCAACCATTTTTGCGTCAACGCCGATTCCACGGTAATGGCCGGCGGTTACGAGCGCGAGGCGATCCGGCCCTACGTCCTCGGGCGTTTCGCCGACATGCTGCAGGCCGCCGAAGCCCACCCGGCGATGCTGCTCTATCTGAACAACGCGCTGTCGGTCGGCCCGAATTCGGTCGCCGGTATCAACCGCGACCGGGGACTCAACGAGAATTTGGCGCGCGAGATCCTCGAATTGCACACGCTCGGGGTGCGCACCGTCTACTCGCAAGCCGACGTCACCAGCTTTGCCAAGATCCTGACGGGCTGGACCATCCGCGAGACCGTCTCTGACCCGGATCACGGCGGCGAGTTCGTGTTCCTGCGCCGCGCGCATGAGCCCGGTCCTCAGAGCGTGATCGGCCGCGACTATCCCGATAATGGCGTTGAGCAGGGGCGGGCGGTGCTCGCCGATCTGGCGCGCCATCCGGCGACGGCGCGGCATGTCGCGACCAAGCTCGCCCGCCACTTCGTCGCCGATGAGCCGCCGCCGGCGCTGGTCGATCGGTTGGCGACCCGGTTCCTCGACACCGAGGGCGATCTGAGGGAGGTAGCGCGGGCGCTGATCGCCGCGCCGGAAGCCTGGACCCCGGAGCAGGCCAAGATCAAGCGTCCGGCCGAGTGGATCGCCGCTTCGCTGCGCGCAACCGGGCAAAACGGCGAGATCGGCCGCATCGTCGGCGGGCTGAACCTGCTCGGCGAGCCCTTGTGGCGACCGCCCTCGCCGAAGGGCTTTCCCGACGACAACGCCGCATGGCTCGACGGCTTGACGCAGCGCCTCGACATCGCCAACGCCGTCGCGCAGCGGCTCGCCGATCGGCTCGACCCCCCAGCCATCGCCGAGGCGGCGATCGGTCCGCTCGCCTCGACCGAGACCCGTCGCGCCATCGCGAGCGCCGAGAGCAAGCCGCAGGCGCTTACGATGCTGTTGATGGCACCCGAATTCCTGCGGAGGTGATCATGCGCCCAGGTGGCGACCACGCCTTCCCCGCCGCAACCCGGCGCGCCCTGCTGCTCAGCTCGGGTGCATCGTTGGCGTGGGCCTATCTGCCCCGCATCGCGCGTGCCGAAGGTCGCGACCCGCGCTTTCTCGCGATCGTGCTGCGCGGCGGCCTCGACGGTCTTGCCGTCGTCGCGCCGGTCGGCGACCCGGATTGGCGCAAATTGCGCGGCGACAAGGCCGTGACGCTCGACGGCCCAACCCCCGCCTTGCCGCTCGATGATTTTTTCGCGCTGAACCCTGCGATGCCCAATTTGCACCGGCTCTATCGGGCGGGTCAGGCGCTCTTCGTGCACGCGGTCGCGACACCTTACCGCGAGCGCTCGCATTTCGACGGGCAGGATGTGCTGCAAAGCGGGTTCGCCGGCCCGGGAACGGCGGATACCGGCTGGCTCAACCGTGCGCTGTCGGTGCTGGCGCCGGGCGGGTCCGCCACGGTGCGCGGCCGGCAGGCCTTCGCGATCGGACCGATCACCCCTCTGGTCATGCGCGGACCGGCACCGGTGCTGTCGTGGATGCCGCCGCGGCTGCCGCCGGTCGGCGACGACACCGTGACGCGCCTGCTCGACCTTTACCGCCATACCGACCCTCTCTTCGCCGGCGTGATCGAGGAGCGCATCGGCATCGCCGCGATTGCGCATGCCGGCGGCATGGACGTGAAGCCGGCCGACGGCAGCCCGGCGGTGCAGACCGGCGGCATCGCTCAGCTGCGCACCTATTTCGCCGAAGCCGCCGCGGCTGCCGCGAAATTCCTCGCCCGGCCCGACGGCCCGCGGGTCGGGGCGCTGGCCCTCGACGGCTGGGACACGCATGTCAATGAGGGCGCCGTGAAGGGCCGCCTCGCCGACCTGCTCGGCGCCCTCGACGGCGCGATCGCGGCTGTCGAAGCCAGCATCGGCGAGGCCTGGTCCGATACGGTCGTCGCGCTGGTGACCGAATTCGGCCGCACCGCGCAGATCAACGGCAATGACGGCACCGACCACGGCACCGCCACCGCCGCCCTGTTCGCCGGCGGCGCGCTCAAAGGCGGTCGCGTCGTCGCCGACTGGCCGGGCCTCAAGGAATCCGATCTCCATGAGAAGCGCGATCTGAAACCGACGACCGATCTGCGCGCCGTCCTGAAGGGGCTGTTGCGCGACCATCTGCGCGTCGACGAGCGCCACCTCGAAACGGCGGTCTTCCCCGACAGCGCCGCCGCCCGGCCGGCCGAGGGCCTGCTCGCCTGACAGCGCGTAAAGCGCCCCAAGACCGTTTGCCCTTCGACCCTTATGTTACCCAACGCGAGTGACCTGACGCTCTCAAGTCTATACGTCGGGTGGACCGGCGTGTCTTTCGCGGCGGATCAGCAACAGATTGCGCGTGTAGACCGTCAATCCAAACGTCTGTCCGGCGATAAAGACCGGGTCCCGCCCGTGGACGGCGTGAGCAAAGAGGGTCACCCCGCCCGCCAGGCTGAAATACCAAAAGGCGATCGATCATGCTGCGCTGCTGTCGCTCGCTCTGGATCCATTGCCAGAGGAACCGCATCATGAACAGAAATTGCCCGACGAAGCCGATTCCAATCCATAGCATTTCACGCATGCCGAGCGCGTTAACATAGGCGGAGACGGCGGAGGTCAAGCTCTGCATCGCCAAAAATCCTCGACAGATGGGCGGCCGGCCAGCCGCGGCTGGATGCCCCCTGGGTTAGACAGTGTCAGCCGGCGGGCGATGCCGCATACAGGATGAGCTCCAGGCGTTTCCCATTCGAATAGTTGATGCCGCGGATGCGCTCGATTTCCCGAGGCTCCACTTTGGCCGCAGCCATCAGCGACAGAAATGCCGTCTGCTCCTGGGCGCCCACCAGCGCCAGGGCACATGCCGGATCGTGCAGCAGGTGCGCCGCCGCCCCTCGAATGTCGGTCAGCCTCGTCGCGGTGCCGAGAAGAAACACGAGGCTCGGCTCCGCGTACGGTACCGTCGCAACTGTTGTTCTTGCGCATGGCCGGCCGCGGGCAACGGCGTCGGCAATCCGGGGGCTCATCCAGATCGTGCGTAACCGCGGTAACTCGTATGCATATGCCGATACAAAAAGAATCAGCGCCGCCGTCCCCGCGCAAGCGAGCGCCCGAATGGGCTGGTGTGAATTGAGCAGCAGGAGCGTGAACACCAGGAGCGGCACGACCGCAACTGCTGTCAGGACGCCGACCGTATCGACGCGCGCCTCCAGCAGCCACGCCGCGATCGGCAGCCCGCACGCCAAGGCGATGCCCAGGACGATCCACAGAGCGGCGATCGCCCGCATCAGATAAACCGCCCATTGAGCAACATCCCTTCGCTCCGGCAATGCCAACCCGGCTGCCGCCAAGCAGGCAATCGCCGGATACGTCGGCAGCACATAATGCGGAAGCTTGGTGACGATGAGTTCAAAAGCGATCCAGGTTGGAACGATCCAACATACGCAAAAGCGCACCGCCGGCGAGCGGCGCTGCACCCACACGAAGGGCACCGCAAATGCTGCGAACAACGAGCCTGGCCAGAAGGTCAGCGGAAAAAGCGCCAAATAGTAGCCAGGCGGCGCGCCGTGGGATTGCTGACCGGTCGCCACCTTGCCGAGCAGATTGTGACCGATCGCCGACGCGAAAAACTCTCCCTTGCTGACGATAGCGATCAGAATCAGCCACGGAAGCACCAGGGCGAGCATCAACGGTACTCCCCAGACAGGCCGTAGGAGCCGCAGCCATCCAATGCGACGCTCGGTGATCGCCAGCAAGAGGATCGTGCCAAAGACAACCAACAGGATGATTGGCCCCTTCAGCATCAGACCCGCACCCAGCGCCAGCCAGAACCCTGCTGCCCATCCGACGGGTGCCGCGCGGCCGGTGTTGGAAGCGAGGTAGATCTTTGCCAATGCGGCTTGGGCCGCCAGCACATCGGCGAGTAGAACGGCGTCGATTTTCGCCATCCGGGCCTCAAGGCCGAGTATCAGCGAAACGGCCAGCAAAACCGCCGCCAGAAAACCGGTCGGTTCGCCGAATAACAGATTCCCGATCCACGCCGTCAGGAGCACCGCCAGCGTCGCGCCGAGCAGCGATGGAACCCGATAAGCCCAAATCTCACGGTTTTCGGGGCTGCTCAGGAGCGAAACCGACGCGGCTTGCAACCAATAGATGCCTGCAGGCTGCAGGTACCGAGGTTGATCCTGAAAGCGGATGTCGATGAAGCTCCTCGTCTCGAACATTTGGGTGGTCGCCTGGGTGTACCGCGACTCGTCGCGGTCGAGCGGCGGCAAGCTCGTCTGACCCGGTGCGAAGAGGGCGACCGACAGCAGTACCAACAGGAAATAGGAGACGACGCGCGGCGGAACGGTCAGCCGCCTCACTCCTCGACGACATGCTGGGGCAGCCGCGTGCGGCGCCGCAGCCAAATTACGCCGAGTGTGTCGAACAAGCCCACCGCCGCGCGGCCGAAATTGGTGTACTTCGATTGTCCCGCCAGCCGCGGCCGGTGGGTCACGGGCCAGCAAACGAGGGGGGCCCCGAAGGTTTGGAAGAGGGCGGGCAGAAAGCGGTGCATGCCCTCGAACGCGGGGAGGCGGAGAAAGGCGTCACGCCGGAACACCTTGAGGCCGCAGGCGGTATCCGGACAATTGTCGTGAAGAAGCGCTTGACGAAGCCCGTTCGCGAATCTTGTGGCGAACCGCCGGGACAATGAATCGCGCCGGCGCGTGCGGATCCCTGCGACCAAAGGGAAGGGCTCGCCGCCGGCCCAGGCCAATTCCAAGAGGCGAAGAACATCCTCGGCACTGTCCTGACCGTCTCCGTCCATCGTCACGATCCACGGCGAGCCCGCCGCCATGACGCCGGTAATCAAGGCCGCCGTCTTGCCGCAACGCCGGTCGTGGCGCAACACGCGGATCGAGGGGTCCGTATGCCGAAGCATCCGGAGACGTTCGGCGGTTGCATCGTTGCTGCCATCATCGACATAAATCAGTTCGAATGGTCCTGCGGGAGCGACGGCCCTCAGGATTTCCTTAGTCACCGCGTTGACATTGTCCGCCTCGTTGAATACAGCAACGACAACGGAAAAGCGGGGTGGGCTCGTCAACGTTGCCGGGGTTGTGATCGGATTTTCTCCTGATCGAGGAACAGTACGCGCGCGATAATCCATCATTTCGGGGAGCGTGGTACATCCTTTCAGCGCGGCAGCAGCAACTGGTCGCGACAAAGGCGATGTCGTGAGCCGATCTGCCACCTCGCCTCGCGCCGCCTCGAGATCCGGCCGCTCAAGTTCAGGTTCAGGCGCTTAGTTCAAGCGGCAGCCTGCCGGTGGCCTGGAGATACCCTGCGGGGCAACAAACGGTATCGGGATATCTGCACTGGCCCGGCATGCGCGCCGGCGGCAGGGCAGATCGGCCTTGACGGGCCGCCACCCGATCCCTAATTCGCCACTCGCCCCCACGCCTACGTTTTTGAAAGCCGGTGCCGATGGCCGCTTACCAGTACATCTACGTCATGAAAGGCCTCGGCAAGACCTATCCCGGCGGCCGCGAGGTGCTGAAGGACATCTGGCTGTCCTTCCTGCCCGGCGCCAAGATCGGCGTCCTCGGCCTCAATGGCGCCGGCAAATCGACCCTGTTGCGCATCATGGCCGGCGAGGAGGGCGACTTCACCGGCGAGGCGTGGGCCGCCGAGGGCGTCCGGGTCGGCTTTCTGCCGCAGGAGCCGGCGCTCGACCCCGACAAGGACGTTGCCGGCAACGTTATGGAGGGACTCGCCGAGACCAAGGCATTGCTCGAACGCTTCGAGGCGGTCAGCGCCCGCTTTGCCGAGAATCTCGAACCCGAGGAGATGGAGGCGCTGATCGCCGAGCAGGGCGAGCTGCAGGAGAAGATCGACCAGGCCGATGCCTGGGAGCTCGACCGCACCGTCGAGATCGCAATGGATGCGCTGCGCTGCCCCCCGGGCGAGGCCTCGGTCGCGAGCCTGTCGGGTGGCGAGCGGCGCCGCGTCGCGCTGTGCCGGCTCCTGTTGCAGCGCCCGGATCTGCTGCTGCTCGACGAGCCGACCAACCACCTTGACGCCGAGTCGGTGGCCTGGCTGCAGCGCTTTCTGAAGGATTATCCCGGCACCGTCGTCACGGTCACCCATGACCGCTATTTCCTCGACGAG
>Ga0066709_100003309_pt1 | contig 12292 bp, 12 predicted proteins | sample GraSoiAngelo_158_FD_79665 | JGI IMG/M metagenome (GOLD analysis project Ga0066709, IMG submission 79665) | Grasslands soil microbial communities from the Angelo Coastal Reserve, California, USA - 14_1009_16_30cm | ecosystem: Environmental > Terrestrial > Soil > Grasslands | place: USA... | reverse complement strand
TCCATGAGCTTGCGTAGGCTGTGTCACTGCAGACAGAACGAGGAGTCCCTGTATCTACAATGATTCTCGCATGATGGTAATAGTAGATATCCTCGCGCAAACTAGCTCCCCAGCCATCGTTTTACTTCTGAGACCACACGTCCATGCATGCCACTTGGAATCGCTATTCCCATCATGTCCAATATATTGGGAGCCACATCGTATATGCTCATGCGGTCGCGCGACATTTTCTTGCTCTTTTTCTTGTTGTAGAGTATGAATATTCCGTCAAACCAATGAACTGAATCATCTGGTCCAGTGTCATTCTCATCCAAGTAAAATGATTTATGGCCAATTGTACCCGCTGACCTCCAATAGAGATTATCAAAGTATACCATGAGATCAGGTTTATCTCCGTTCACGCTACTATAAAGCTCCTCTGGAGTGTAAATCTTATTCTCGAAAGTCTCACCATTGGGTCCCCTAATTTTTGAAAGTTTTTCTCGTAACTCCTGCCTTACCTTTTCATACTCTTCTGGAGGAATTACTCCAAGTTGCTCTCTTCCCTTTACATTAAGAAATATTCTTGCGTAATAACCCCCCCAGCCCCAAGCTTTTGTTTTCGACCAGTCGATTTCACATTTGTCAATTTCAGTCTGCTTACTCGGATACTGCTTAATCGATAGATACCCTTCATTCATCATCCATTCGTTTATGCAAAAACATCCTTTCATTCCAGCAGTACCATGATCTGATACTGTAAGTATGTAAGTGTCGTCGTCAGCAAGATCGATAAGCTCGCCTATCTTATGATCTATGAACTTATAATAATCCTTTATTGCATCCTCATACTTGTTACCAGGAACATACTTTGAATGTTTCACGTCGTGGTACTTCCAGAACGCGTGGTGGATTCTATCTACTCCTATCTCTACGAACATTAAAAAGCTCCAAGGTTCCTTGTTCATTAGATGTTTAACAATGGTAAATCGCTTCTCAGTCATCTCGTATAATGAATTGAGAATTGCATCACGGTCATCTGTTCTAAATGCTACATCAAAGACGTAATTACTGACCAGAGATTCAAGTTCATTTCGAAGGTCTGCAGGATACGTATATTCATTCTTATCGCTTGGTGTAATAAAGCATGATACAAGATTACCATTAACGCGATATGGAGGGTAGCTTGGAGGCACGCCAATAAGACAAGATCTCTTTCCTAGTTCCGCAAGATAATCCCACACTCTTTTTTCTCTTATAGAGGTTGACGTTGCTATCCATCCCTGATTATATGAAGAACCCTTGCGATGTCTAAACCCATATACTCCTAATTCCCCAGGAGATTTTCCAGTCATCATAACCATCCAAGCAGGTATAGTGATAGGAGGATGACAGCTCTCCAAGATTGTATGGAAGCCGTTTTCTACCATCTTTTTGATGTTTGGGAGCTCGTTCAGATTATCAAACATACTAGCTGGCATAGAATCCAGACCAATTACTACAAGCTTAAATTCTTTCGAGCTATTGTCAGTTTGCAATCTCTAGTTCACAACCCTGTCAGTAGAGTTTTCAATAGACATATCGTACAACGTAAATAAACCCTCGTTCCAAAACTCGATCAACAGAATTGAACTGTTAATTGGTAAAATAGATTCTGGAATTATCATAAACTCTATCAATCATGGGATTTGCATTCAGCTCCAGTGAAGGGTCAAGTCTAGTTTTATCTATAATCAAGTAAGAACCATGATTAAAGGAAGTATAATTCTTGGGGTTTACCACTATTTCATTTTGGTAGTGATAGAGTTCTTTATAGTGTCGTATCGGGCCAGCATTAAGATTAGTTTGTATCAGCCTGCTCTGATCTTTTGAAGATGCATGAAAATCGTCCCATGCAACAATATCTAGTTGTGCAGGGTAAATCGGCACATTTCTGAACACTGTGTCCCCTATCCTTATTTGTGGAAGCATCGTAGGATCTGTGACAGATGATATTATTGCCAGACCGAACACAGCGAGCACAGCGTACCTAATCAGGACCAATCTGATCTTCACTATCCTAAAAATAAGGTAGGAAGTTAGTGGAATATTGAACGCCAAAGCAAAAGCCCCAAAGTACCTGCTAAATGCAAATTCCACAAAGGAAAATGCGAAAGAAAGTATAAACAGGAAAGTTGACATGATCGCCAAAGGCAACAGCAAGTGGTTCGAGTCACTTTCATTTCTGAGTCTTCTGATCAAAAGGAAAATTAGCATGCTGATCGATGTAGAAGTAGGCAGAGCCCAATTCAGAGCGTATACAGTGGTATCCATAGCTTGATAGCGTCCTTCAAAACTCTTTCCGACACCTGATGTTGCTGATTGGAATAAATCTGAACTAATCTTTTCAAATGTGTATTGAGCATCAAGTTCCGACCACCTCACTCCATGTTCAAAAGTACTTGTGGCTACAAAGACCGAGTAAGTCATTCCCGCGATAATGGCCGCAAGTGAAACAAAGACTGCAATGCGTCTTGAGACGAGTCCTACATACGGATTTGGTCTGACAACAACAGCCTTATTTACAAGATAATAAACGAAGAATAAAATTGATACAAATATAGGTGCAAAAGGATGTGATATTGCGAGTATTATGCTTGCGATCGATAGACAGATCAGAGCTCTACTCTTCTTTCGGGCAAGCAAGGCAAAGGCATAAATGCAGAAAAGTCCTGCCACGGTACCTACCGCCAGCGGATACTGTTGTACAAATAAGAGGTTGAAATATTGTAGAAATGAATAGACGATTCCCGAAATTGCTGCGTAGACTATCCTTTCGCTCTTTGGCCCTCTTATTATTTCCCCCGCGATCCCATATATTATCAGTAGTCCTGTTACGCCTACTACAAAGTAATAGATAGTCATGGCGTCGAATAATGAGAGTCCTGTTACTTGATTCAATACGATTTGAGGCACATATGTCAATGGAAAGTTCGAATAATAGGAATACAAGTCTGTTGGGATAACTCCTGTAAAGCTCCAAGTCCTCGTGACGAGGTAATGATCCCATGCATCAGTGGTCAGCTTAGCTTGTTCATAGTTATTAACTAAGTTGATTTTTGGCAAAAGGAATAGAATGGCTGAACCTGAAAAAAGTATTAAGGCTACAAAAATTAATGTTCTCCTGTTTAAGGTTATGGTCGAAGTCTTTTTTTGTGATAGAAGCAGGTAAGAGAATGAAGGTACAAGCACCAAGGCTTCTACTACAATCATTATAGAATAACTCAGCGCCATTTCGAAAATTGCTCCATTCGATCTTCGTGTTGACTCGAATTCTTCAATCCCGTGATAGATGATTCGTTAATAGAAGAATAATCATTCAACATTGTTACAAGATTACCGTGTAGGGTATACAGTTCTGCAGTGACGGTTTTTATCAATATCACTTGTCTATGTTGCCGGAATCGAGCGATCGTGCCTTGGTAATGATTCTGCCCATGGTGGCCAAGAGATATGCACCGTAATTCACGCATATCAGGATCAACGCTACATCTAGAAAGTGCAGAGCCGCAGAAATTACTAGAACCATGGTCAGGGCGCCGGAGTAGTGAAAAAGATTGCCCATGATAAAAGTGATCTTCGATTTTCTCATGAAGTGATCGTGTTCATAGTCACCCAATGACCCCTTCAGAGCAATTTTACGCCAGTGTAATCTTACAGTCCAAGTAAATAGTGCTGCGAAAGCCCCGAATAATCCCAAGTATACAAATATCACTCTGTCAATTTCAAAGCCAATTAAACCGACTATCATTGGATCAGAGCTATTTGAGAGGCCTATCCCAGTCGCAAACATAGATGATACTAAAAGAATTTCTCCCACCCATCTGTCCAAGATCTCTCCTGTGAGCGTAGTTCGGGTGAATCTTGCAATGTGTCCGTCTACACAATCAAGAATTACTGCAATTTCAAGTAAAGTTGCCCCTATTACCATGTTGACGTATGTTCCTGATGCCAAGATAGCACATCCTATTGCAGCAACGATTAACCAAAGAATAGTAACACTGGTTGCAGAAACACCCAGCCTCAAGAATGGTATTGCCACACAGTATGAGATTGGCCTCCTAACGCAATAGGTCCACTTGAATTCTTTTTCTTTTTCTTTACTAGATAGATACCTCTCCCTAATTTCCTTAATATTTATTTTTGACATTTTTTCTAGATTTGCCCCTGGTAAAACTCTGTTTCCAATCCGTTCCGTACCGAGCTCTGAATTTGTGGTAAAATTCTGTTTATAGTATAATGCATATCATCCTCAGTATCAACCTCAGACCAAGGTAAGCCTTCGGTACTACAAGCAAAGAGACAATCCTCTTCTCTTGCTAATAGTCTGAATGCATCTTCGTAATATAATGGAAATTTTTGCGCCGAAAGTAAGTCTTCCGCTTTGCCAATGACCTTCTTTGCAACATTTCTGGAAATCTTCATGATTCCAATGTACTCTCCATTAGCAGCCTGCGGATCCAATTCCTTTGCAATTTCTTTTACGACTCCCTTGTCATTTATCTTGACCTTCATCTGTTCTAAGCCAAGGCTCTTTGAATTCTCGATGACGAGGGCAGTATCAGATGGATTATTTCGTAGTAGCTCAAGGATGCCATGATGGAATACAACATCACTATTTACCACGATACAATCTTCAACCATCCTGTCTCGAGCAAGCCAAAATGAATAGATATTCCCAAGATCGAGATTACTGTTAACTATAAACTCAAAACAAACCCTATTTTCTGACAGTTTCTGTGATATGACAGCATGTGATTGCAATCTTGGTCCAGCATGGCCGGTAACTACTACTATATCCCTTACACCTATTCCATCTAGACCCATGACTATTCTATCAAAAATTGTTAGATTTCCTATGGCTAAGAGGGTCTTGGGAATTTCATGTGTGTAGGGTCCTAATCTAGAACCCCTACCAGCCGCGAATATGATCGCTCTATTTATCTGTGGCAATGATAACTAGCAACCGTTATTATGTTTGCGGATAAGCATTATGTAATCTGGAGGATATAGCCCCAACGTCATAGTTTGCGATATGATGACCATCCATTCTTGAAGAATATTAATGACCTTTCCCTTTATATTCAATTTTATCGATTCTTTTGTTTCTTGTTCAGATATGAGATTCGATATAGAGTCTTCCCGTTCTTGTAGCAGACCGAGCTGGCATACTTTAGTTGGACTTGTGAGACGCACAGGCTATTACTAGTTCCTATTCCGATTTACAGCTATGCCAATTATCTGCCTTATTTCGCGTTTGGTTGTTACTTTACATGCAATCGAGAAGACGATATAGCATACCATTGCCACGATCACTCCCAATAAAACATGATTCCAAATGACAAACATGTAACCTACGATTAATCCGCTCATAATGGCCATGAATGGTCCGACTACGCTCTTTGAAGAAATGATCATTTTTTCCTTTTGTTTGAGGACGACTAGAGATAACGCAAGACGAAGTGCGGTACCAATAAATAAGGCAATCGCGGCACCTTCAAGACCGTTTGTAGTTGCGAGGATAAATGTGAGTACTACGATTGTTGCTGATGCAGTCATTCCTATTTTTGCCACATCGGATGCTCTATTTGCCGCATTTAGTAGTGATGTCATTATCGAAGAAATTGCGCCCATGATCGCAGAGGTAGCCAAAATCCTAAGTGACCACCCAGCTTCCACATAGGAGTCAGATATCTGGCTTAAGAAATAAGTCGGATCTATCATCAGAAATATGAAACCGAACCCGCTGATCAATATCGATATTCTTACTGCAGTGTTGACGGGTCCTTCCAGGTTATTTTTACCGCCTCTTGCCAATTGTTCAGATGCGGTTGGCAGCAAAGCACCACCAACAGAATGAGAAAATGAACCAACGACTTTGGACACAAGCAATGCCAGTCCATAGAAGGCGGCCGATTCAAAGCTTTGAGTACCCAGGACGAGAATTGCGAGATGGGGACTAAATATGTTGAAGCCTACCGTAGCATAATTCAAACTGGCAAAACGGATGATACGTCCTGTACCCTCACTTATTTTTTCCTTGATTTCACTCGATTTCGGAATCACGCGTGGCAGAAGATAGAAATAGCAGACGACCATGGAAATGAAAGAAGCGATCGTGAAGCCCAAGAGTATTCCAAAAACACCTAAACCATAAATTAGTGCAAGCACAGCCAATGCCATTCTAGCGGCTTGAAATATTGCATCTGTTATGGTAACATACTTCATAGTATGTAGGCCATTAAATGCGCCCTGAATCGCTGCCACGACTGTCTGAGTGGGAAGAAAAGTCGCAATTGTGAAAATAATGAGAATAGATAATGTCGAATCTTGATAGGCCAATGTGGCGATTTGGCCAGATAATAGACAAATTACAAGGGCCCCGACTCCACTCAAGATGAGGCTTGCACGAATTCCATTTCTTAGTACAGTCCTGACAGTGTTTGGCATATTTTTCGCATTATATTCTGATAGATATTTTGAAAGCGCAATGTTGATACCAAATCCGGTAAAACCTATGATAGTGGTCGCAAATGTGGATACAACCATGGCTTGCCCTATGACCGCTGGATCAGTCATCTTGGCTATTATCACCCAAAATACAGCTCCGATTCCCAAGTTTGTAAGGTTATCAAGTATTAGGAAGTATGATCCTTTAGCAAATTTGTTAAATGCCGTCTTATCCTGTTGCATGTAAATCCCCCTCTAACTTCTGAATCAGAAATTGTCTATAGGTACTTGCAAACATTACCAGTATGCCCGCTACACTTACATATATTACCGAATTGATTTCAGCCCAGACGCGCAGCCAGTCCAAAGCTAACCACAGCATAGGAATTATTAATAGACTCAATATCAGACTAAGTCCTATTCGTTCGATTGGAGGAAAATCTTTTCGAGGAAATAATAGGCCAATTAGCCCATAGCCAGGTATAAAGAAGACAGCGATACCGCCGGCTATGATCCTCAACAACGAGAAGGGTCCGAGGATGGGAAACAAATAGATTGAACCTAGGGAAATGGATATTAGTATCAAGCTCAACCATAACTTGAGCGAAGAGTAATAGTTCTTTGAAATATAATTGAAAAACGATCCTTGTACTGCGGCATGGTGCAACTTGATCTTTCCTTCATGTTCTAACTCTCTAACCACATCATATACTGCTTCAACCGATTGGAAATTGCTGGATTTCTTAAGTTCGTTAATCAAGTCCCTCACTTTCCTATACTTTTGAGTGTACATGATTCCAAGAATCTTTTCTTGTAACAATCTTCTTTCTTCTAACTTTTCACTTTGAACCAAATCTGATTCCACACGCTTCTTTGTTCATGGGAAGAAGTAGACCATGCAAAAGTGAAATTCCTTGTGTCACTATCATATTTCCATAACTCTATCACAACCCTAAAGCTTCTGCCATCCGAGCTCCTAATGTCCAAGTCATCTATTGTCCTATTATTTACCGCTACTTTCTTTATGCTCGTATAACTATCTTGAATGTCTGTTCCCGCAATAGTCCAGTTGACCGGAACTAGCCATGTAGAATTAGCAGCCACTAATTGACGTAACGAGATAATTTCTCGCTCCGGACTTGGGCTATTAGATGCATCGTCCGGCGCCTGCTGGGTGGAATTGAGCAGTTTGATTTTAATTGCAATGTATTCTGCCTTGCTCATTCCATTGTGTACTTTAATGTACCAGTTCATATTATCTCCGGAAGCAACCGTAGCGTTACTCGCGAAGTACTGTCCCACTTTCATTTCATTGTTTAGTACGCTTAGCGTAAGAAACCCCTCCGTTCCTGAATTGCTCGTTTGACTCGACATCGCCGCAAGTGGAGCAAATATGCCTGCTATCAAAGCAAATATCAAAAAGAACTTCCTTGAAAGCAGGATTCCCTTAAAGAAGCCAACGACCATTTCTATCGCTCTGCTTGAATCTCCATATTTAAGAATCTTCTTAATGCAAATGACTTGTATCGCTTGTAAGAGTAGACCGCAACAAATGAAACTATAAGACTACTTAAAACAACCACTGTAACAGAGGTTATCATTTTTGTATGCGAATTCATATCAGCTTGGTCTTTGAGTATGTTGGCCTCATTAGTTATTGATTTGAAAATTTCATTTGCTTCGTTCATGCAATCATTGGTGGAATTACATGAGTAGAAATGTGATGCCTCGGCCTGTTCTACTAGATTTACCGCGTTGTTGAACCTCATATTTAATTCCGAGGTATCAGCTCCGGATGCCTCGGCCTCATGGATAGCAATGATTGCGGAGTCTTCAGATGTAAGCATATTTTCGATGCCTACTGTAGCATAAGCATTAGCGCTTAACAAGAAGACTAGAGCAACGCCAAATAAAAATGGCAAGCAGACTAACTTCTCTTATTCTGTAGGAGGCCCGCGATATATCTGGCAGAATAAGTCGTTGCATCGAGGATTGTGCTTTCTTGTTTTGTCATAATGTCACAAACGAGCTTCCAGTGCAAAATGACAAATCAGTTCATGGACTTCTTGGACCGACTTATCAGAGGTATCAATAACAACTGAACTTAGCATGCTAGCTATTTTGGCGCAAGTTCTACGCTGGAAATCAATAAATTCAAAGCTATCTTCCTTCCTTCCTCTTTTGCATATGGCATCATAGCTTGCATCTATATATATCAATATAGAATTCTTTGGTATGAACCTTAAAACAGTCTTAGCTAGAAAACTATCCAACATCGATTCGTTACGGCTCAAATACGATAATGAAACTATCCAGTCTAACACATATCTCTCTGCAACTATAGTGTAGCCGCGTCTTATGGGTAGATGGAACCTAAACAGGATCAACGGTAGTATACTAACAAATTCTATCGCATACCAAAATCTTCGGAAGAGCCTTTTATGTGAGTATCTGGCTCTAAATTCGTATACACTATCGAGACGTAGCACATGCATCGCGATACCTGAAACTACAAACGCTAGAGTGTGAAGTGATCTCAACCATAATTTTCTAGTTTTTATCCTATTTTTCCTCAGCTCTTCAACTAACAGATTAGCTTGGGTGGTCTTGCCTGACCCATCAGGACCAAAAAAGATAATGGCAGCCGGTATTTTGTTAGTTGTAATTATCATAGAGCGCTTCGATTTTTTTTGACACAAAGCTGTGAGAGAAGCCTTGTAGCACAGTCTGTCTTGCATTCAAGCCGAGTCCAGCTGTCCGTTGGCAACCTTCTACCGCGTTATTAAGCTCTTCTGAACGATCCCAGTTAATAGCATAGCCATTGTAACCATTCTTTATGAGAAATCGAAAGGAGTATGTCTCTGAAGTGATTACAGGCTTTCCACATGACATCGCTTCTAGCAAAAACAAAGGAGGGTCTACCGCGACATATAATTGGGTGCTATTTGTGAATGGCTGTATGACAATATCGCTAAAGTTCAAAAGCTCAATTTTTTCATCTTCCGTTAGTAATTTCAAAGCAATAGAGACTCTATTCTCAAGATCTAATTTTTTCATGTATAAGATTATCTCGTTAATTTTGCCTGCCTCCACTCCGTTATTCGTCGGTCTGCCTATAATGAGAAGCCTAGATTTGGATTCCTTCATCGCATTAAGAACTTTCCTGTACGGAAATCTGTCTTCGGTTAGTGGACCACTATATAGTATCATTTCACCATCACCACCCATAACATTTTCTATCCCTGACTTAACAGGGCTAAGATCCAATTGAGACACGATCTTCTCAGCGTTAACTGATTCCATATTCTTAAAAGCTGATGTATCAACTGACGGCGGTATTAAGAGGCGGTTATCCATGAAATAGGAGTCAGCGACAAATTTCGAAGAGAAACATGGTACAAGACGATTCTCGAATCTATTTACAATATCATAACAAATCTTTGTCGTAAGGGCGTTCCTAAATCCGGTTGAAGGTGTAACTATGTGCTTAAATATTATAGCTCGTCTAAAACATTTCAATGCCTTGGCAAAGGGTTGGAGGCCAGTTAGTACGACGTGTACATAGTCATAATTATTCTCAAGCTCGGAAATATCACTAATCGTGCCAATGGTTGAAATATCAATACCAGCAATTTTCTGCAGCGAGCCCATCAATCCTCTACCATACACCTTGAGACCATTATCCCACGGTGGTTGAAGATCATAAGTAATTAGTAGTGTCTTCAAAACCGATCAGTATGTGCTTCTCATCATGTGAGAAATGAGCCTGCGCAGTTGTCTAGGGGACGCAATTCTAATGATCGCGGGAACTACACTTCGACGCATTTCCTCATCTTTACTTGCCCTGCTAATCAGTAGCTTGATTATTGAAGCAAACGCAAATTTCAGAGGCATAGTTTGTATAGGATGCACGTATGACGCTCCAATATCAATGCCTAATTTTGAGATCTCGAGCTGAGCGTTAAACACAGATTCCGTAATCTGTGAACATAGTCCTACTACCATTCTTATCACTTCCAAGACCTTGGCACGGGTAGCTAGATCAAGAATCTGCTGTGAATCAACTTGTTCAGCAAGCATTGTGATAGCATAATAGTCATTCAACGTAAGCATTTGCTCTTTGTAGAAGCTGTGGGAAGCGATCGCAATAAGTTCTGCATCTGGACTCAAGGTGCGCACGTTGCATCCATTCATGCTTTTAATGACAGTATTTTGCATTAGGATTGTCCTTGGAAGGTATGGCATATTTGATACAGACGGCTGCAATTGCAAGTCTACGACCATTTCTTTCTCTAATGTACTACTGTAGGAATCGTGAGCTCTCTTCCTATAACCTGAAGACGTGAGTAAAGTCTCTGCCTCGCCAAAGTCCTCTTGTGAAAGCAGGACATCGATGTCCGAAGGTGTTGTTGGAAATGGTTTTATTGTTTTGAAAATGCAGTACTTTATTCTATTCTTGTTAAAGATAGAACATACATCATTCAATGTTTTTGTCAATAATTCACGGCGCAGAATCAGATCCTTATGGTAACCATCAATATTTACTGCAGTTGAATATAGAAGAGCAATTTTGTTTAACCTGGCTATTCTCAACAGCTCTGAATCAACTTCTGTTTGCCTACCATCTATAATTCCAGGTATACCGATAGTCCTCAACAGATTGAAGTATGCTGGTATTTCCAAAGTAGAGGTCAAAAGTTTTCTTTGTTCAACTCTTCGTATACTGCCTCTAGGTCTCTCGCAGCCATATCCCATGTGTATGGTAAATATTCTACATTCTGCCTTGTATTTTGAATACAGCATGTTAGAGCTTCGGCAACTTTCTCTGGAGTGACTGGAACTTCTACTCCTAACGCGTATCCTGCCTTTACAAATGACGATAACGCTGTAGAATTCGGAACAACAACTTTGAGTTTTGCAGCCAATGCTTCAGCAACAGCTATGCCAAATGCTTCTTGCTCAGATGCCGTCACAAATACCGAAGCTTTAGCATATTCCCTTAGTAGCTGCTCCCTTGTTAAATTAGATTTTAGCTCAATTTTTTCTTCAAGACCCATTGTTTTTATCATTCTGACAATTTCTCTTCTATCTGGTCCACTCCCTACAAGTATCAGCTTCGAATCCATCTGTGATTCCAAGATCTTGAATGCTTTTATCAACTTGTCTGTCTTTTTGTGGTGTAAATCAAATCTGGCGACTGAAAGAATCCGCAATTCGTCTTGCCGTCCACTTTCTGGAATAATGCTTGCCAGATCATTGCCAACTCCATTTAGCACAATCCGAACTTTTTGATGATCTATATTAAAAACATCGACCAGCATGTCCTGTTCTGCAGACGAGACACAAATTATTCTGTGAGCTTTCGACATAGCAGAATTCAGTAGGCGTTTGTACGCGATGAAGCGAATCCGTCTGAAGGCAGTAGTTGCATTACCCTGATAGTGAGGTGTCACAAGAAACTTGGAATCACAATTGATTTTTGAAGCAAAATACGGAATTGATGTGTGTGCGTTGTGCGAATGCACTATGTCCGGCTTAAAATCCTTTACCTCTTTTAACAACGATCTAGGTGGGATTTCAGCTGAATAAGACAGCCGAAGAGATTTGAATCTTCTAATGTTGACTCCATTAATGCTTTCATTGCCAACAAATCTCTTATCGGCTACAAGTGTAAAAACTATAATCTCGTGTTTCCGAGCAAGCCTTTCTGCGATTTCTTTAACATGGGTCTCTACCCCACCTATTTCTGGATGGTATCGACGGCAAATGACGGCTATTTTCATGCTAATTTGTCTTTGTTACTATCTTTGGGAGGATGCGCATT
>Ga0066709_100003308_pt1 | contig 12295 bp, 16 predicted proteins | sample GraSoiAngelo_158_FD_79665 | JGI IMG/M metagenome (GOLD analysis project Ga0066709, IMG submission 79665) | Grasslands soil microbial communities from the Angelo Coastal Reserve, California, USA - 14_1009_16_30cm | ecosystem: Environmental > Terrestrial > Soil > Grasslands | place: USA... | reverse complement strand
CAGGCAGTGCATGCGGACGTGGGCGCCCTGTTCGTACGCGGAGCGGACGCGGCGGAGGATCCGGACGCCTTCGCCCTGGGCGAGGATGCCACACTGGTGGACGTCACCCCGGCCGTCCGGGAGGAGCTGTTCCTGGTGGCGCCGCGGTACGTGTTATGCCGTGAGGACTGCCGCGGGCTCTGCCCGCGGTGCGGAATAGACCTGAACGCGGGCCCCTGCGGCTGCGGGCCGACGCCGGATCTTCGGTGGTCGGCGCTGGCGGCCCTGAAGGACAAGCTCCGCGGTTGACGAGGAGCCATGGCGGTACCCAAGCGACGGACATCGAAGCGCAAGAAGCGGACGCGCCGCACCCATTACAAGGCCGAGCGGCCGACGCTGCAGCCGTGCCCGCGGTGCGGCGACCTCAAGCGGCCGCACCACGTGTGCCCGACGTGCGGCTACTACGGGGACAAGCAGGTCATCGAGGTCGAGGACGTTTGACGTGATCCGCGTCGCGCTCGACGCGATGGGTGGCGACCACGCCCCGCAGGTGGAGGTGGAAGGGGCGGCGCAGGCGCTGCGCGAGCTGCCGCCGACCTTCCGCATCCAACTGGTGGGGCGCACCGCCGACATCGAGGCGGCGCTGCGTGCCCACGCCGACGTCGACCGGAAGCGGCTCGACATCGTCGAAGCGCCCGAGGTCGTCGGCATGGGCGACAAGCCCCTCGCCGCGATCCGGGGCAAGCCCAAGTCATCCATCGTCGTCGGACTCACGCTCCAGAAAAAGGGCGAGTCCGAGGCGTTCATTTCCGCCGGCAACACCGGCGCGGTGATGGCGGCGAGCACGCTGCTGCTCCGGCTGACGCCGGGCGTGGAGCGGCCGGCCATCGGCACCATGTTCCCGAGCGCCAAGGATCCCGTGCTCGTGCTCGACGCCGGGGCCAACGTGGACTGCGACGCCCGCGAACTGGTCGGGTTCGCTCACTTGGGCACCGTGTATGCCCGGGACGTGATGGGGCGACCGCGACCGAACGTGGGGCTGCTCAATATCGGCGAAGAAGAAGAGAAGGGCAGCGCCGTGGTGAAGGAGGCATACCAGCTCCTGCGCCAGGGCGCGGGAATCCGTTTCGTCGGCAACGTGGAAGGCCGGGACATTCCGGCGGGCGAGGTGCGCGGCCAGCCGATCGACGTGGTGGTGTGCGACGGGTTCGTCGGCAACGTGGTGCTCAAGTTCTACGAGGCGGCGGCGCGCGTGTTCATCGGGTTGCTGAACCGCGAGAGCCCGGGCCTGATCCAGCGCCCCGAGATGGCGGGCGTGCTCAAGGTGCTCGACTACGCGACGTACGGGGGCGCGCCGCTCCTGGGCGTGCAAGGCGTGTCGATCATCTGTCACGGCTCCTCGCCCGCGCGCGCGATCACGAACGCGATCGGCGTGGCGGTCAAAGCCGTGGAGAGCCACGTGGCCCAGGACATCGGCGCCGAGTTCGCGCAGGGGGGCGCGGTCGCATGAAGAAGCGTCCGTTCGCCGAGCTGTCGGGGACCGGCAGCTACGCGCCGCCGCGCGTGATGACCAACGACGAGTTCAGCAAGATCCTCGACACCTCCGACCAGTGGATCCGCGAGCGCACCGGCATCCGCGAGCGGCGCGTGTCGACGAAGGAAGAGAGCAACGCCTGCATGGGGAAGGCCGCGGCGCTGCAGGTGCTCGAGCAGAACGGCCTCACCCCGCTCGATCTGGACGCCATCGTGTATGCCACCGCGTCCCCCGACCGGCTACTGCCCTCCCAGGCGTGCGACCTCCAGGCGATCCTCGGCGCCAAAAACGCCGCCGCCTTCGACGTCGGCGCCGCGTGCTCGGGGTTCGTGTACGCGTTGAACGTCGCCGAAGGACTGGTCGCGGCCGAACAAGCCGAGAAAGTCCTCGTCATCGCGGCGGAGAAGCTCACCTCGATCATGGACTGGAGCGACCGCACCACCGCGGTGCTGTTCGGCGACGGCGCCGGGGCCACGCTCGTGCGGCCGGTCACGAACCCCACGGGCCGCGGCATCCTCTCGAGCTACATGAAGTCCGATGGCACGCTCGCCGAGCTGCTCTACCGGCCGGGCGGCGGCGCCACGCATCCGCCCAGCCCCGAGCTGCTGACCGACCACAGCTACTACATCAAGATGGCGGGCCGCGAGGTCTTCAAGGCGGCCGTGCTGTCGATGGCCGACGCGTGCGACCAGGCGCTCCAGCGCGCGGGCCTCACTGCGGCGGACATCGACCTCCTCATCCCGCACCAGGCGAACATCCGCATCATCGAAGCGACGGCGAAGCACGCCGGCGTGCCCATGGACAAGGTGTACGTGAACGTGGACCGTTTCGGAAACACCTCGGCCGCCTCGATCGCCATCGCGCTCGACGAGGCCGTAAAGACCGGGCGCCTGAAGGCGGGGATGACGGTGATGTTCGTCGCCTTCGGCGCGGGCTTCACCTGGGCGAGTATGGTCGTGCGGTGGTAGCGACGGTGTGGCTGTGCCCGGGACAGGGCGCACAAAAAGTCGGGATGGGCAAGGATCTGGCGGAGCGGTTTCCCGCGGCGCGGGAGACCTTCCAGGCGATCGATGACGCCCTCGGCACCGCCCTCTCGACCCTGATGTTCGCGGGCCCCGAAGACGAGCTCACCCTGACGCACAACGCCCAGCCGGCGATCCTCGCGCACAGCGCGGCGGTGTTCGCGGTCGTGCGGGGCAAGGTCACCACCCCGGTGGCCGCGGCCGGCCACTCGCTCGGCGAATACTCGGCGTACATCACCGCCGGTGCGCTCCCCGCGCCCGAGGCGGCGAAGCTGGTGCGCCGCCGCGGTGAGCTGATGCACAAGGCGGGGACGGAGCGCCCCGGGACCATGGCCGCGATCCTCGGACTCCCGACCGCCCAGGTCGAGGCGGCCTGTCACGAGGCGTCGGGCGCGGGACGGGCCGCCGTGGCCGCGAACCTCAACGCGCCGGACCAGACGGTGATCTCGGGCGACCCCGACGCGGTGCGCAAAGCGGGTGAGCTGTGCAAGGCGAAGGGGGCGAAGCGCGTCGTGGCGCTCAAGGTGAGCGGCGCGTTTCATTCGCCGCTCATGGAGCCGGCCGCCAATCACCTGCGCCTCGCGCTCGAGCGCGCGCCGTTCACCGATGCGGCGTTCCCCGTGATCGCAAACGCGAGCGCCGAGGCCGTGAAGGACGCGACCCGCGCGCGCCGCCTGCTCGCCGACCAGCTCACCGCGCCGGTGCGCTGGGTGGAGTGCATGCGGGCCGCCGCCAAGCTCGCGGGCGACGGCGCGTGGTTCGTCGAGATCGGGCCGGGGAACGTGCTGGCCGGACTGCTCAAGCGCATCGTGGGGGGGGCGAACGTGGTGAGTCTGGGAACCGCCGACGAGGTGACGAAGTTCATGGAAGCGGCGTGAACGTCGACCTCGCCGGAAAGGTGGCCGTCGTTACGGGGGGGTCGCGGGGCATCGGGAAGGACATCGTGACGGCGCTCGCGGGGGCCGGGGCGAAGGTAGCCCTGTGCGGGCGCGACGGCGCTAGGGCCCAGGCCGCCGCGGCCGCCGTGGGGGGCGGGGCCCGGGGCTACGCCTGCGACGTCGCCCAGGCGGGTGACTGCGAGCGCCTCGTCGCGGCGGTCGAGACGGACGTCGGACCCATCGACGTCCTCGTCAACAACGCCGGCCTCACCAAGGACAACCTGCTGTTCCGGATCGGCGAGCAGGACTGGGACCAGGTGCTGGATACGAACCTCAAGGCCGCGTTCCTGCTCACCAAGCTCGCGGCGCGCGGGATGATCAAGCGCCGCTGGGGCCGCATCATCAACATCTCCAGCGTCGTGGGGCTGATCGGCAACAAGGGGCAGGCCAACTACGCGGCCTCCAAAGCCGGCCTGCTCGGGTTCACGAAGGCGGTGGCGAAGGAGCTGGCCTCCCGCAACGTCCTGGTCAACGCCGTGGCGCCGGGTTACATCGCCACCGAGCTGACCGAGGGCCTGGCCGAGGACGTCAAGCAGACGCTGCAGGCCGCGATCCCGCTCGGCCGACTCGGCCAGGGCGCGGATGTCGCCGCCGCCGTGCTCTTTCTCGCCTCCGACCTGGCGAGCTACATTACGGGTCAGGTGCTGGTCGTCGACGGTGGGATGGTGATGTGACCCGGAGTCCGACCCCTTACCTCCGCTGAGGGTTGATCATGGCCATGGACATGAAGCAGCTCGAGGAGAAGGTCAAAGACATCATCGTCGAGGAGCTGGGGGTCGAGCGGGACAAGCTCACCTCCGACGCGAGCTTCATGGAGGACCTCGGCGCCGACAGCCTCGACACCGTCGAGCTCGTGATGGCGTTCGAAAAGGAGTTCGACATCGACATCCCGGACGAGGAGGCGGAGAAGCTGCGCACCGTCGGGGACGCCATGAAGTACCTCCACGACAAGATGGGGAAATAGGGCGTGACGCGCCGAGTGGCCGTCACGGGCCTGGGGCTCGTGACGCCGGTGGGGAACACCGTGGCCGACAGCTGGGCTGCGCTCGTGGCGGGGCGCTCCGGCGCCGGGCCGATCACACGCTTCGATCCGGCGAAGCTGCCGGTGCGGTTCGCGTGCGAGGTCAAAGGGTTCGAGCCCGGGTTGTACATGGAGAAGAAGGAAATCCGGCGCTACGACCTGTTCGCCCAGTTCGCCGTCGCGGCCGCTGCGCAGGCGGTCAACGACGCCTGCCTCAACAAGTCGTGGGACCGGGTCGACCTCAAGCGCGTCGGCGTCATCATCGGCACCGGCACCGGTGGGCTCGCGACCTTCGAAGAGCAGTTCCAGCTGTACCTCGAGAAGGGCCCCGACCGCGTCTCCCCGTTCTTCGTCCCCATGTTCATGGCCAACGTCGCCTCGGCGCTGGTGTCGATGCGCTACGGCGCCAAGGGACCGAACTACTGCACGGTGTCGGCGTGCGCGACCAGCGGCCACGCGGTCGGGGACGCGTTGCGGATCATCCAGCACGGCGAGGCCGACGTGATGATCGCCGGCGGCGCCGAGGCGGCCATCACGCCGCTCGCGCTCGCCAGCTTCGCCAACATGAAGGCGCTCTCCGAGCGGAACGACGACCCGGCTACCGCGAGCCGGCCGTTCGACAAGGACCGCGACGGCTTCGTGATGGGCGACGGCGCCGGGGCCGTCATCCTCGAGGAGTGGGAGCACGCGCAGCGCCGCGGCGCCAAGATCTACGCCGAAGCCGCGGGCTACGGCATGACGGCCGACGCCTACCATATCACCGCCCCGGCGCCCGACGGCGCCGGCGCGCAGGACGCGATGCGGCTCGCCATGAAGGACGGCGGCATCCGGCCCGAGCAGGTCGGCTACGTCAACGCGCACGGCACCTCGACGCCGTACGGGGATGCCGCCGAGACCGCGGCGGTGAAGGCGGTGTTCGGCCCCCACGCCAAGAAGCTGGTGTTCGGCTCCACGAAATCGATGACCGGCCACCTGCTGGGGGCGGCGGGGGCGCTGGAGTTCGCCGTCTGCGCGCTCGCGATTCACGACGGCGTCATCCCGCCGACGATCAACCAATTCACTCCCGACCCCGCGTGCGACCTCGACGCCGCGCCCAACAAGGCGGTGAAGCGCCAGGTCGAGGTCGCGCTGTCGAACAGCTTCGGATTCGGAGGGCATAACGTCACGCTGGCGCTGCGGAGAGTCGCGTGACCCCCGGGCTTGCGCCCGGGGTCAGTCGTGACCTCGCTCTGACCCCGGGCGACAGCCCGGGGAGCACGGACCTCGGACGCATCGCCGAGAAGGTTGCGCGCGGTGAGCGGTTGTCGCGCGACGACGGCCTCGCCCTCTTCCGGTCGCCCGACCTCCTGACCCTCGGCGCCCTCGCCGATCTCGCCAACCGCCGCGTCAACGGCGACCGCGTCTTCTTCGCCGCCAACCAGCACATCAACCCCACCAACGTGTGCGTGCTGCGCAACACGTGCGTGTTCTGCTCGTTCGCGCGCATGCCGCAGGAAGAGGGCGCGTACACGCGCTCCCTCGACGAGGTGTTCGCCGAGGCGGATGCGGCGAACGGCAACGCCACGCGTGAGTTCCACATCGTGGGGGGCCTCCATCCCAAGCTGACGCTCGCGTACTACCTCGACATGTTCCGCGGCCTCAAGGCGCGGCACCCGGATGTGATGATCAAAGCGCTCACGGCGGTCGAAGTCGCGCACCTGGCGCGGATCGAGCGGCGCTCGGTGCGCGACGTACTGGCCGCGATGCGGGACGCGGGCGTCACGAGCCTGCCGGGCGGCGGCGCCGAGGTGTTCAGCCCCGCCGCGCGCGCCACCATCGCCGATCGCAAGCTGACGGGAGACGAATGGCTCGCCGTGCATCGCGAAGCCCACGCGCTCGGCATCCCCTCGAACTGCACGATGCTGTACGGCCACGTGGAGACGCTCGAGGACCGCGTCGATCACTTGCTGGCGCTGCGCGCGCTCCAGGACGAGACGCGCGGCTTCCTGTGCTACATCCCGCTCGCCTATCATCCCGACCACAACGAGCTCGGCGAGCGGCTCGGCCGCCAGGGCACGGCCACGACCGGGTTCGACGACTTGAAGAACATCGCCGTCGGGCGCCTCCTGCTGGACAACATCCCGCACGTCAAGACGCACTGGCCGATGGTGACGCCATTCATCTCGCAAGTCGCGCTCTCGTTCGGCGGCGACGACCTCGAGGGAACGGTGGTCTTCGAGCGGGTCTATCACGAAGCGGGCGCCGCCACCCAGATGTGGCTGTCCTACGACGAGATCATCGGGCTGGTGCGCGGGGCGGGGAAGACCCCGGTGGAGCGCGATTCCCTGTATCAGCCGGTGCGCACCTTCGAGGATTGGGTGCCGGGCGCGCACGCGGCGCGGCCCGCGGGCCCGGCGCCGGTGGGGGAGCTGTTCCGGATCGAGCACCGGAAAACGGCCAGGGCGGTCAGGCGGTCGCAGAACGAAGTTGTGGCAGTAGAGTCGGCCGAGTAGTGGTGTTCCCCGGGCTTGCGCCCGGGGGTCAAGAGCAGGCTTCAACTAACCCCGGGCGACAGCCCGGGGTGGGCCGCCCCCCGGGCGCCCAGCCCGGGGTGAAAGCGAGAGGATGCACGGCATGCGCTTGGGCCGCATCGGCTACATCAACTGCTATCCGGTCTACGGGGCGATCGACCGGGGCGCGGTCCAGCTCCCCGCCGATCTGGTCACGGGAACGCCCGCCGAGCTCAACGACCTGCTCGTGGCCCGGGAGCTGGACGTCTCGGTGATCAGTGCCGTCGAGTACGCGCGCCACGCCAAGGATCTGGTGCTGCTGCCCGACCTCGCGATTTCGTGCGACGGCCCGGTGCGCAGCGTGGCGTTGTTCAGTCGGCGGCCGGTCGGAGAGTTGGACGGTCGGACGGTGCTGATCAGCGCTTCGTCGCGGACCTCCGTCGCGCTGCTCGACCTGCTGTGCCGGGACGTGTGGAAGATCCACCCCCATTTCGTCGAGGCGCGGGCGGAGGCGACCGATCTCGATCATTTCGCCGAGCTGCCGCACGAGGCCGTGCTCGTCATCGGCGACCCGGCGCTGCTGCTGGCGCAGCGGGACACGTACCCGCATCGCTACGACCTCGGCGAAGAATGGAAGCGCTGGACCGGGTTGCCGTTCGTGTTCGCGGTGTGGGCCGCGCGCCGCGCCGCCGATCCGGTCAAGGTGCGAACAACGCACAACGCACTACGCGCATCGCGCGACTGGGGTCTGGCGCACCTCGACCTCCTCGCCGCCGCCGCTTCCCAGAGAACCGGCGTGCCGGTGGCGACGTGCCTCGAGTATTTCGCGGGTCTCGACTACGCGCTCACCGACAAGCATCTCGCCGGGCTGACCGACTTCTTCCGTCGCCTGGCGGCGCGCGGGGTCGTGCCCGACGGCTCCCTGCAATTCCTGCACGTGGCGTGACGATGATCGACCGTACGCGCTCCGAATTCAAGGCCTACCTCGACCTCTACGAGAAGGCCCCGCTGCTCGAGCTGGGCCGGCTCGCCGACGCGCGGCGCTGGCAGCTGCACCCCGAGAACGTCGTCACCTACATCATCGACCGCAACATCAACTACACCAACGTCTGCGTCGCCGACTGCAAGTTCTGCGCGTTCTACCGGCGGCCCAAGCACCTCGAAGGCTACGTGCTGTCCTTCGAGGAGATCGGCCGCAAGATCGACGAGGTGAAGGCCCTCGGCGGCGTGCAGATCCTCATGCAGGGGGGGCACAACCCCTACATCCCCTTCGGCTGGTACCTGGATCTGCTGCGTTACATCAAACGCCACCATCCGATCCACATTCACGCGTTCTCGCCGTCGGAGATCGACTTCTTCGCCGGCCGCTTCGGGATGTCGATCGAGGAAGTGTTGCGGGAATTGATGACCGCGGGGCTGGATTCGATCCCGGGCGGCGGCGGCGAGATCCTCGTCCAGGAGATTCGCGACCGGGTCGCCAAGAAGAAGGCCGGCGCCGACCGCTGGCTCGAGGTGATGGCGATCGCCCACCGGCTGGGGCTCAAGACCTCCGTCACGATGATGTTCGGCCTCGGCGAGTCACTCGCCGACCGGCTCGAGCACCTGGTGCGCGTGCGCGCGACCCAGGCGCAGAGCCACGGCTTCACGGCGTTCATCTGTTGGCCGCTGCAGCCCGAGCACACCGAGCTCGAGCACCTCGGTAAGACCGACGCGGTGACGTACCTGCGCACGCAGGCGATCGCCCGCCTGGTGCTCGACAACGTGCCCAACATCCAGGCGTCGTGGGTGACGATGGGGCCGAAGATCGGCCAGGTGGCGCTCCGCTTCGGCGCCAACGATTTCGGCTCGCTAATGATGGAGGAGAACGTCGTCTCGGCCGCGGGGACGACATGGCGGATGACGCTGCCGGAAATGCGGCGGCTGATTGCCGACGCGGGCTATCGACCCGTGCAGCGACGCCAGGATTACAGCCTGCTCGACGCGGCATGAAACCACCGAGCACCGACAACCGAGAACCGAAAACGTTTCATGCCTGACGTGTTGATCGTGGTGGGGTCCGAGAGCGACAAGTCCCGCATCGAGCCCGCGTTCGAGATCCTGAAGCAGGCGGGCGTCACGTTCGAGTTCCACGTGTCCTCGGCGCACCGGCAACCCGACCAGACGGCGGAGCTGTGCCGCACGGCGCGCGCCAAAGGCTTCAAGGTGATCATCGCGGGGGCGGGGCTGTCCGCGGCCCTCCCGGGGTACGCCTCGTCGCTGACGGATCTCCCGGTCATCGGCGTGCCGTTCGCGGCGGGGGCGTTGAACGGCATGGACGCGCTGCTGGCGATCGCCCAGCTGCCCCCCGGTGTCCCCGTCGGCACGGTGGGAATCGACAACGCCAAGAATGCCGCTCACCTCGCCATCCGCATCCTGAAGCGTCCCTGACATGCGCGTCGGGATCGGCTACGACTCGCATGCCTTCGAGAAGGGCCGCAAGCTCATCCTCGGCGGCGTCGAGATCGCGCATCCCAAGGGGCTGGCGGGTCATTCCGACGCCGACGTGGTGGCGCACGCGCTGACCGATGCGTTGCTGGGAGCCGCCGGCCTCGGCGACATCGGTACCCTGTTTCCCAGCGACGACCGGCGCTTCGAGAACGCCGACTCGATCCAGCTGCTTAATCAGGCGTTGCTCAAAGTGGTGGAGGCCGGGTTCACGTTCGCGTACGCCGACGTCACGGTGATCGCCGAAGCCCCGAAACTCGCGCCGCACGTGGAGCGGATGAGCGAGCGGCTGGCCGAGGCGTTGCTGTGCGCGGCGTCGCACGTCTCCGTCAAGGCGAAGACGAACGACCGCATGGGGTGGATCGGGGAGGGGAAGGGGATCGCGGCGATCGCGGTGGCGACGCTCGAGGAGCCCGCGGTTCCCTGACCGACCTCCTCCGTTTTCTCGAATCCCTTCCCGCCGGCCCCCTCTACGGCTTGATCACCGCGCTTGCCGCGGTCGAAAACGTCTTCCCCCCCGTCCCCGCCGACACCGCCGTCGCCCTGGGGGCGTTTCTCGCCGGCCGCGGCGTGCTGAGCGCCTGGGGCGTATTCGTGCTCACCTGGGGCGCGAACGTCGGCGGCGCCGCGGCGGTGTACGGCCTCGGGCGGCGCTACGGGCGGGGCGTTTTCGCCGGGCGGCTGGGGCGGAAGCTGCTGTCGCCGGAGACCCTCGACCACATCGCGCGCGCGTACGAGCGGCACGGGACGGTGGGGATTTTCCTGTCGCGGCTGCTGCCCGTGTGGCGGGCGGTGGTGCCGCCGTTCGCGGGGATCGCCGGAGTGCCGCCACGCCGGGCGCTGGTGCCGCTGGCGCTCGCGTCGGCGCTGTGGTATGGCGCGCTGACCTTTCTCGTGACGACGCTGGGCACCAACTTCGAGGACGTCACCCGCACGCTCGGGCACGTCAACCGCGTGTTGGCCGTCGTGGGGCTGGCGCTGGTGGTGGTGCTGGTGGTGTGGCTACGGCGGAGGCTGAAAGGGTAGAAATGGAGGCCCCGCAGGCGTTCCGCCTGGAGCAGTTCCGCGATTATCTCGCCCTCGAGGCGGGGAACAGCCGCCACACGGTGGACAACTATCTCCGCGACGTGCGGCGACTGGCGGCCTACGCGGCCGGGAAGGGCGCGCGCGGGCCGGATCACGTCACCGCGGTACAGCTCCGCGAGTTCATCTACTTTCTCAAGGACTTGGGGTTAGCCCCCGCCACGATCCGCCGCCAAATCTCGGCGCTCCGGACCTACTTCCGGTTTCTGGTCGGCGAGGGGCACGCCGCGCGGGACCCCAGCGAGCGGCTCGAGACACCCAAGCAATGGCGCACCCTTCCGGCGGTCCTCACCGTCGCCGAGGTTGAGAAACTACTTGAACCCGCGACCGACGAGCCGCTCGCGATGCGCGACCGCGCCCTGCTCGAGTTCGCGTACGCGACGGGGGCGCGAGTGTCGGAAGTCGTGGGGGTGAAGCTCCAGGATCTGGTTTATGAGGAGGGGTTGGTCCGCGTGTTCGGCAAAGGGGCGAAGGAACGCGTCGTGCCGATCGGCCGCCGGGCGCTGGGGGCGGTGGCGTTGTACGCGCGCGAGGTGCGGCCGTCGCTCGACAAGGGGAAAGGGAAGGGCGTCTTGTTCCTCAACGCGCGGGGGACGCCGCTGTCGCGGGTGGGGGCCTGGGGGATCATCAAGCAGGCGGCGCGCCGCGCCGGGCTCACGAAGCGGGTAACGCCGCACACGCTGCGTCACACGTTCGCGACGCATCTCCTCGAGGGCGGGGCGGATCTCCGGGCGGTGCAGGAGATGTTGGGCCACGCCGACCTCTCGACCACGCAGCTCTACACGCACGTCGACCGCGACTATCTGCGCACTGTGCACAAGCAGTTTCATCCACGGGCGTAGAACTGACAGGGAAGGGGGAAGCGTGTAGCGAGGCCGCGACACTAGGAGTCCTTGCGCGCATGGCGAAACATCGCGCACCTTCCTCGTTGAAAGGAGGTTGGATCCATGAACCTCGCATTGTTCGCCGCCTCACGCCGCCTCTCCCCGCTTCTGGTTCTCACACTCTTCGCCTGCAGCGACGTCAACGGCCCGCACCGGGTGCGCCAACCTGCCGTGCTCGCTTTCGGCCAGGACACGGCACAACTCACCGTGCCGACGACCGCGCGCGTTGATGAGCCGATCACCGTTGTAGTGATGAGTCTCAGCGGTGGTTGCACAGGGAAAGGAGAGACCGAGGTCGTCGTCACCGGATCAGTGGCGGAAGTTCGTCCCTACCGGTACGACCTCGTCGACCTTCCGCCGAACGAGTTCTGCATCTCGATCCTCCGCAGGGACAGCAACGTGGCAGTGCTCACGTTCTCGATCCCGGGGTCTGACACCGTCCGGGTGATTGGGGTGCGGCAGCCTGGCGAGGTGCCGTACCTTGTCGAACGGCAAGTGACGGTGAACCCCTGATGGGGAGGTAGGCGAGTTCGCATGACCATCGATCCTTCCTGGCTCACCGCCATCGCCATCATCGCGCTGCCGGTTCTCGGGTTTGTTTTGGGCGCCCGCTGGATGAACCACCGGCATCGGCTCGATGCTTCCCAAGGTGGAGGTCAAGAGGCGCCCATCGGATCCAGCACCCTCGACGCGCTGGATTCTGTCCAGGCGCAGGTCGAGGAGTTGGCTGAGCGGCAAGACTTTGCCGAGCGCCTTATGCTGCAGCGCAAGGAAAACCGGTATCAAGGGAGTCGCGAACCTGCCACGCCAGTTTGAGCGCGGCGCTGGACTCGGGTTTATCCATAGCCCCATCGCAACAAT
>Ga0066709_100003306_pt1 | contig 12299 bp, 11 predicted proteins | sample GraSoiAngelo_158_FD_79665 | JGI IMG/M metagenome (GOLD analysis project Ga0066709, IMG submission 79665) | Grasslands soil microbial communities from the Angelo Coastal Reserve, California, USA - 14_1009_16_30cm | ecosystem: Environmental > Terrestrial > Soil > Grasslands | place: USA... | reverse complement strand
GCGACGACGAACGGTTCGTACGAACGCCGCAGCTCGGCGAGCCGCGCGTCGGCATCGGAGGATCGACGCGGGCGAAGCCCGGACTCCTCGAGCAGCTGACGCACGCGCTCCAGTTCCGCCGGCGACAGCCGATCCGCCGACGCGTCGAGCGGGGCATGCAGCACCTGTGTAAGATCGACGGCGGTGTGCCGCGCGATCGCGAAGGTCACTTGCGCCTGCCACAGCGGGATGCCTTCGATGCCGACGATGACGAGCGCGGACGCGTCGAGAACGGCGACGAGCGCCGCCACCCATGACTGACGCTGATGCTGAGATCGAAAGAACGCGAGCACGGGATACGAGATGTGGCTCTCCAGCAGTTCCGAGCACCAGTACTCCCAGTCTCTGAGAAACGCGTCGAGCGCGTTCAGCTGGCCGGCGCCGGCCAGACGCCGCAGGAGCTCCGCAGCGGCCGGAGGTGAGCCGGCCCACGCGTCCATCAGCGTGAGCCGCACTTCTCGGCGGGAGAACGATTGATAGAGCACTGGGAAATACGCGATGACGATGGCGAGGAACGCGAAGCCCATGCCGCCTTCGGCGACCGTGAGGACGCGCGCGATGCCGCCCACGGGGTGCACGTCGCCGAGGCCAAGCGTGAAGAACGTCGTTCCGCTCATGTACAGATCGTCGCCGAACCGCGCCTGGCCGCCCTCGACGGCGAGGTGTGAACCGTCCGCCCACTGCAGCAGCGCGAAGCCGGCGATGAGACACAGCGCCCACACCGTCAGCAGACCGAGAAGCGACACTGGCCCGTACACCGCGAGAAACCGCTCCCGCCGGCTGTCGTGGCGGACGCGTGTCGCTACGGCGCTCCACGACTGCCATGTGAAGCGGAAATAGGTCCGCGCGAGTCGGAGGCGCCGCGTCACGGTCCGCGGCAGGACGACGGTTTCGAATGCGTCCCAGAGCGCAGTGGCGATGAGGATGAGACCGATCAGAAGCGACGCGACTCGCACGGCTGAGATTCTCTCATCGAAGCGGACCGGGACCGCAGTCGGCTTTGCGCCGTTCCCCCTTCACGGCACAGCTCGAGAGCAGAAGTGGGCGTAGCTTCTATAAGATTTGAGTGCGTTTCAAAATTGCCGGCGGCCCGTGGTAGCGCAGGCGTTCAGGCCTGCCAACCGGGCGGCCGGGCAGCCCTAAAGGGCTGCGCTACTCAATTCTGAAACGCACTCTCAGTTTTGGTTCGGGATGTTCCCGGTCAGGATCTGCCGCACGGCATCGGAGGAGCGGTGAGCGCAATCGATCGTCGGTCGTTTCTCGCTGCCATCGTCGCCGCTGCGGCGCGCGCGAATTCAGCGACGGCGGACGGACAGGCCGCGACATCGCGGCCCGAAACATTCACGCAGTGGATCGGCGCGTCGCGCAAGGCTCGCGCGGACGCGCTGCAGCCGTGTCTCGATTTCATTCGCGCCAGCGACCCGTCGATCCGCGCCTGGGTGCAAGTGCAGCCGGAACGGCCGACGGGAAACGGCAAACTTTCCGACATCCCGTTCGGCGCGAAGGACATCATCGAGACGAAAGGGCTCGCGACCGAGTACGGTTCGCCGATCTACAAAGGACGGATCGGCACCGCCGACGCCGCCGTCGTGCGCAAGCTGCGCGAGCGCGGAGCCGTCCTGCTCGGCAAGACGCACACCACCGCGTTCGCGTACCGGACGCCGGCACCGACGCGCAATCCGCGCGACCTGACGCACACGCCGGGCGGCAGCTCCAGCGGATCGGCCGCCGCGGTTGCGGCGGGCATGGTGCCGTTCGCGCTTGGCACGCAAACCGGCGGATCGGTGCTGCGGCCCGCGTCGTTCTGCGGCGTCACCGGTTTCAAACCCACCTACGGTCTCCTGCCGATGGAAGGGGTGTTTCCTTTCGCGAAGAGCCTCGACACCCTCGGCCTCTTCACGCATTCGGCCGCCGACATGATCGCCTTGTGGGAATCGCTCGACTACCCAACCGGTCGGTCCGAAGATTTTCCGCTGGCGGTGCCGGAACCGATGCTGGACGTCGAACCCGCGATGGCTTCGACCTTCGAGAAGACGGTGACTCATCTGCGCCGTGCCGGCGTCGCAATCCGCCCCATCGACATCGCTCCGATGCTCGCAAGGCTCGTCGATGCGTCGAGGATCGTGATGTTCTATGAGGGCGCGCGATTTCACGAGCAGCGGTTCAAGCAGTACGGCGATCGTCTCGAGGACATGGCGAATCTGGTTCGAGAGGGTCTGCGAATTCCGCCGGCGCGATACGACGAGTCGATGCGATACATCGGCGAGTGCAGGTCCACCGTCGCGGAGCTGTACAAGGCGACGCCGATCATTCTCGTTCCCGCGGCGCCGGGCCCGGCGCCGCTCGGTCTCGCGTCGACCGGCGATTCACGCATGAACGCGCCGTGGACGGCGCTTGGCACACCCGCAATCACTGTTCCGATGCCCGTGGGAAGCGCGCTGCCGCTGGGCCTCCAGTTGACGGCAGATCGAGGACAGGACGCGAGCGTCCTTCGAACCGCGGTGCGGCTCGAAACGCTGCTTCGCCAGCAGTAGAAAAGGGTTTGCTCAGCGGATCGGCAGGAACTCCGCCGGCGCGAGGGCGCGGCGCGTGAAGCGCGCGGCGCGAATTGCGCCCTTGAAGTAATTCACCAGATTGATCCGCACCCCGATCGACGAGCGGCCCGGACCCTGGGGATCGAGATGAATCTGGGCCGCGCCTTCCTGCACGCCGTTCACGTAGTTCCGGAACTCGCGGCCGTCGTACACGGCTGCCACGTGATACCACTCTCCGAGCGCGTGAAGGCGTTCGGGATTGATGAGCGCCTTTTCGGCAGCGCCGCTGTGCACGTAGCTGTCGAAATACCATTGCCCTCCGACGATCCGGAGCTCGAACAACATGCGGTCGTCGCTGCCGGTCTGCTGCAGATGGAACCACCGCTGTGCCGGCTCGCCTCCGTCCGGACGGAAGATGGCCTCCCATGTGAACGTCGACGCTCCGGCCAGCGGATGGACGCCGACGACGAGCGCATCATGGACGCCGTCGAAGGCGATCGCCTTGCCGATCGGCGTGTCGATCACCCGCGGGTCGCCGACGACCGTCGTCTCGTGGCCGCCGATGCCATCGAGCCGATCGAAGGTCCACAGCTCGGCGTCGGCACCGATTAGAATGACGCCGGAAGCAGCAAGGAGCGAAGCGATGACACGTCGAGCGCGCGTCTTCACGGACATCGTCGTGATTCTCCTCGGGTGCCGTCTCGCCGCCGGCGTCGCGATCGGGCTCGGCGCATTTCAGGTTCGAAACTTTACGCCAATCACCGATCAAATGCTGCTCAATCCCGATCCTGCGGATTGGCCGAACTGGCGGCGCACGCTCGACGGATGGGGATACAGCCCGCTGAAGCAAATCAACAAACAGAACGTTCATCAACTCCAGCTCGCGTGGTCGTGGGGCCTCAAGCCCGGGCTCAGTCAGCCGACGCCGCTCGTCGCCAACGGCACGATGTACGTGCCGAGCCCCGGCGGCGGCGCGCAGGCGCTCGATGCCGCAACCGGCGATCTGCTGTGGGAGTACGCCGCCACCTCCGCGGACGGCGCCGCGCGCACATCGCCGATGCGAAATCTCGCCATCTACGGCGACAACGTGTACGTCGCCACTGCGGATGCGCATCTCGTCGCGCTGAACGCGCGAACCGGCGCGGTCGCGTGGGACCATCGGGTCGCCGACAGCAAGCTCGGTTACACCTATTCGAGCGGACCGATCGTCGTGAAAGGACTCGTCGTCGCCGGCGTCACCGGGTGCCAACGCTACAAGAACGACGTCTGCTTCATCTCGGCGCACGACGCGCGGACCGGCAGAGAAGTGTGGCGCACGCCGACGATCGCCAAGCCCGGCGAACCGGGCGGCGACAGCTGGGGCGAGCTGCCGCTCATGTTCCGGGCCGGCGGCGACGCGTGGATGCCCGGCAGCTACGATCCGGCGACCAACCTGATTTACTGGGGCACCGCGCAGGCCAAGCCGTGGACGCGATTCGCGCGCGGGACCGACGGCGACGCGCTCTACACGAACTGCACGCTCGCGATCGATCCGGCGACCGGACGAATCGTCTGGTACTACCAGCACATTCCCGGCGAGACGCACGACCTCGACGAAGCGTTCGAGCGCATCCTCATCGATTTCAACGGCCGCCAGTCGGTGTTCACGATGGGCAAGCTGGCGATTCTGTGGGAGCTGGATCGCAGGACGGGCGCGTTCGTCAGCGCGCACGACCTGCGCTATCAGAACGTGGTCGACGTCGATACTCGAACGGGGAAAGTGACCTATCGGCCGAACAAGATTCCGCAGCCGGGTGTGCCTCTGGAATTCTGCCCGAGCTCGAGCGGCTTCAAGAGCCTGCGCGCGATGGCGTACCACCCGGACACGCAGGCGTTCTACATCCCGCTCTTACTGAGCTGCGAGCGAGGCACGTTCGGCAGCGACATCAAGCGCGAGGAAGGCGGCGGCGGATCCGGCGGCGTGCGGCGTACGAACCTGATCCACCCGGAAAGCCGCGACGGAATCGGCGAGTTCCTCGCGATGCACGCGCGGGACGGCAGCATTCTCTGGCGTCACCGCACGCGAACGCCGCCCAACACCGCCGCGCTCACGACCGGCGGCGGCCTCGTCGTGGTCGGCGACTACGACCGATATCTCTACGTGCACGACGCCGCGAGCGGCGACATTCTGTTTCAGACACGGCTGCCGACGTCGGTGCAAGGCTTTCCGATCACCTACGCTGTCGGCGGCAGGCAATACCTCGCGGTACCGGTCGGCACCGGAGGCGGACAGTGGGTGACGACGATTCCAGCGGACCTCACGCCGGAGAAGAAAATTGCGCAGAGTGCGAACGGGATCTTTGTCTTTGCCCTGCCGCGATGACGAGTATCCACTCTCGTACTTTGCCCGCGCACGGCGGAAGCGGATCGCAGGCCAGCAGATACAGCAGCACCGTCGTCAGCAGGACGAGGAAATAACTGAGCAGGACGATGCGGACGCGAAGATTGAAATAGACGAGCGCAACCGGATACCAGAGCAGGATCGCAAGCGTCATGAACGACATTCGGAGTTGTGCATCCCGCACGCGTCTCGGATTCCTGAACCCCTTCGCCACGCGCCGATACGCGTTGGCTTCGTACTCCTCGATGGACACCTTGAAGATCGTCTGCGTCAGCGCATAGAACACGCCCCCGCAGAACAGCGCGACGAGGATTCGCAGCCAGAGCTCGGTGCTCCAGAAATACAAACCCGCCCACACGAAGTACACGATGATGCTCAGATTCGTGAGCTGCACGGCAAGCCACACGTTCGTCTTGCCCGTCAGGAGCTGAAACTTACGACAGGCCCATTCGGTCACGTCCAGGATGAAGACGTCGATGCGATTCATTTTTCGTTCGGCTGTCTATTGTGGATCCCGCGACGTTGTGTTGACAGGTAGAATCTGGCCGGGATCGACGAGGTGAAGATGTTCTCGAGGTCGGTGCGATCGCTCGCGTCACGACCGATCGTCTCGGCCGTCGCCATCGCGACGCTCGCGGTCGGCCTCGGCGCGAACGCCGCGATATTCAGCCTTACGCGTGAAGTGCTGCTGCGACCGCTCCCCTATCGAGATGCCGATCGCCTCGTCTGGGTTTTCGAGCGCAGCCCGTCGACAGGCGTCGAGAGCATGGGCATCACGCCGGTCAATTACGTCGGCTGGCGCGATCGCGTCGACGCGTTCGAGCAGACGTCGCGGTTCCTCCGCGTCTCGTTCAACGTGTCGCGGAAGACCTCGGCCGTGCAGGTCGAGGGATTCAAGGTTGCGGCGGGCTTTCTTCCGATGCTCGGCGTTCAGCCGGCTCTCGGCCGCGGTTTCACGGAAGACGATGCGCAGCCGGGTCGCGACACCGTCGTGATTCTAACCGACGGGTTCTGGCGGCGTTATTTCTCCGCCGATCCGGACATCGTCGGTCAGTCAGTGGACGTCGACGGCACGGCGTGCACGATCGTCGGCGTCCTCGGACCGAACTTCACGATTTTCCACGTCCTGAATCGCGAGGTCGAGCTGTTCCGACCGCACGTGCTCACCCCGACCGACCGCGAGCAGTCCATCGGCCTTTACGCGAAGCTGAGGCCGAACGTGTCGATCGATGCCGCGCGAGCGCAGCTCGCCGCCGCGTATGCCGGCTTGCCGATACCGAATCACTTGTGGACCGCCGGCCTGCGGCCGCTGTCGACGACGTTCGCCGCCAACGCGCGGCCGACGCTGATTGCGCTCGAGTGGGCGGTGGCGCTCGTGCTGCTCATCGCCTGCGCGAATATCGCCAATCTGCTCCTGGCCGTGTCCGCCAGCCGCAGAAAGGAACTGGCGGTGCGCCATGCGCTCGGCGCAACGCGCTGGCGGATCGCGCGGGATCTCGCCGGTGAAACGATCGTCCTGACCATCGCCGGCGCCGCAGGCGCGACGCTTCTGGCGACGTGGACCGTCGCCGTCCTCAACTCGACCGTCAGCTTCCTGGACGTGAATCGTCTGCATCCGTTTCAGGTGGATGGATGGGTGCTCGCCTTCACGATCGGACTCGCGCTGATCGTCACGCTGTTCTTTGGCGCGCTGCCGGCACGCGCGGCGGCGCGTATCGACGTCGTCGACGCGCTGAAAGACCTGACGCACGGCGTGACGGTCGGCATATCCAACCGCCACCTCCGTCACGCTCTCATCATCGGCGAGCTGGCGCTCTCGATCGTGCTGACGGCCTCGGCGCTCGCGCTCACGCGGAGCGCCGTGGCGCTCCAGGTCCTGCCGCGCGGCCTCGCCATCGACGGCGTGATGACGGCGCAGGTGACGCTGAACGATCCGCGCTATCTCGACACCGGCCGGCTGGTGCACACGACGTCTTCGATGCTCGACAGACTCGCCGCCGCGCCGGCCGTCGCCGACGCGGCGCTCGTGAACTATCCGCCGCTGGCGCTCATTCGAGTCGGCGTACCGGTCTCGATCGAGGGTCATCCGCCTCCTACCGATCTGCCACTCGGCGCGCGGTACTGGGTCGTCACGCCGAACTATTTCCGTACGCTCCGTATCCCGATGCTGGCCGGTCGCGACTTCACCGCGGCCGACGACGCGAAGGGCGCCGGAGTCGCCATCGTGAGCGAAACGTTCGCGCGTCGTTTCTGGAACAGCGCCGACGTCGTCGGCCGACGGGTGGAGACGTTGTTCCCGCAGAGCGCCGCCTTCTGGGTTCCACGCGCGCGGCGCGGTCCGCTGACGATCGTCGGCGTCGCCGGCGATGTCCGCGAGGACGGCCTTCGCGACGCCGCCGGCCTGCCGCAGCTGTATCTGCCCTACGCGCAAAATCCGACGATCGTCGCCACGCTCGTCGCGCGGACGCGGGGCGGTCCCGCCGAAGCGGCCGCGCCGGCCATCCGCGAGGCGGCGCGCGGCGCCGATGCGCAGGCGCCGGTCAGCTATGAAATGAGCCTCGACGCGGTGATCGGCGAAACATTCGCACGTCCGCGTGTGATGGCGTGGCTCGTCGGCACGTTTGCGGTGCTCGCGCTCGGCCTGTCCGCGATCGGGGTGTACGGCGTGATGACGTACCTCGCTACCGCGCGGGCGCGCGAAATCGGCATTCGCATCGCGCTCGGCGCCACGCTCGGCGACATCGTGTGGCTCATCGTCGGTCACGCGATCGCGTTGACCGGCGCCGCCGCCGCCCTCGGGATCCTGCTGGCGCCGATGGCGCTGCGCCTGCTCGGCGGCGTCCTGTTCGGCATCGGTCCGTTCGATCCGGCGACGCTCGCGGCGGTGCTGCTGTTGCTGTGCGGTGTGTCGATCGTTGCGGCGGCGATTCCGGCCGTTCGCGCCGCGCGCTTCGCATCCGTCTCGTTTCGCTGACTCGGATCAACGAGTCAGCGTTCGACGAAGCTCTTCAGCCGGTCGAGTGTCTCGTCCCACTGCGCCGCGATCGTCTGCAGCTGCCGGCGCGCGTCCGCGAGCCGCTTCTGTTCCAATTGCCAGACGCTCTCGCGCCCCTGCTGCTCGCTGCGCACGAGGCCGGCGTCTTCCATCACGCGCAGGTGCTTGGTGATCGCCTGACGCGTGATGTCGAAGCCGTCGGCGAGTCTCGCGATCGACATCGGACCGTCGTGGCTGAGGCGCGAGACCAGGCGCAGCCGGGTCTCGTCGCCCAGCGCCGCAAACACCGGCGCCGCTCCGATGAACGCCGCGTTCGCCTTCCTGGAGCTACGCGTTGTTCGCAAGATACTTCTCGATCAGCGTCATCTGTATCGTCCATCCACCCTCGTTCGCCGCGAACGCCTTGGCGCGCCGCTCGAGCGGGATGCGATCGAAGCCCGATTCGGTGACGGTGAGCAGCGTGCCGTTCGGGACTTCCTCGAGCGCGAAGGTGATGAGCGTCGTCGGTTCGGCCGAGTAGTCGACGCCCCGCTCGATCGCGAACGGATGCCACCGGAACGCGAAGATCCGCTCGGGCTCGATCCGGTCGATCGTGATCTCGAACGGGACGTCCTTGTAGTCCCGCTGCATCTTCGCCACGTTGGCGTCGACGGTGGTCCCGACCAGCACGCCTCGCTGGAGCGCGCCCACCTTGAAGGGCGCGTCGAACCTCACGCCGAACCAGGCGCCGAACTCCTCGGCGTCGGCGATCGCCCTCCACACACGCGCGCGCGGCGCGCGCAGCAGGACCTGTTTCTCGATGCGATCTGTGCTGTTCACAATGGACATATGCAACCTCGTGGTTGCCATCGTATACGAGGCGGCCGAATTGTGCAACCCCTGGGTTGCAGATTCGCCGGCCCGACCAGGCGGCGTCAGACGGCAGCGGTGAGGGCGGCTCTTGATGCGCTTGCGGTGCGCAACTTGCTTGGTACCGCGCATGGCGCCGCATCGGTCTGACCTTGACCGCTCATGCAGGCGTCGAGACAGCTGGGGCATACGTCGGTTGGGGACGGACGAGGACCGAAGATGGGCAACACGTCACGGCACATCGACCTGACGCCGCGCGAGCGCGATGTCGTGCGCGGCGTCGTCGCCGGACGGAAGAATCGCCAGATGGCGCAGGAGTTCGGTCTGACCGAACAGGCCGTGAAGAACGTCCTGTCAAACGTCTATCACAAGTGCCACGTGCGCAATCGGCTGGAGCTCGCGATGTTCGCGATGCGGCATCATCTAGTACCCGACTGATGGAAGCCTTGCCCCCGCCGTTTCTCGAAACGGCGGGGAAAGAGCTCACATTCGAGCAACCGCCCGCCGCCGAAACAAGAATGCGACGCACGCCAGACCGCCGACCAGCATCACGAGCGTCCGCGGTTCGGGCGTTGGGCTCACAGGCGCCGGGCTGAAGGTGAATACCGTGCTGCCCACAAGGAAGCTGCCGCCGCCGGTGTCCCGGAGCGACACGAGCGATGCCGTTCCGTGGCCCGCCAGGTTCGCCGTAAACAGCGGCAGGCCCGCGCGGTCGCGATCGGAGAATCCAGAGAGCACGCCGCTCATCGTGAAGAGAGTGGTGAACGAACCAGAAATCGTGGCGGGAACGATAAACGGCGTCGCGTTGAAATTGAGGCCGCCGCTGAGGAAGACGTCGAATTGCGCGCCGTTGACCGTCTCACGCAATGGATGGTTGAGGAATTGCGACGGTGTAACGGTCGTGCTGAGATCGACCCGCGTGCCGGCACCGACGGCCGGCGTTCCCTGCGCGAAGGTTTCGACCGCGATGGCGGTGTCGTTTCCGAAGAGCTCGAAGCCGAACGGCGGATCCAAGCCGCTGAATGGCGACGCCAACGCCACCGTTCCGCGACTGATCGCGATTGGGTCGGCGAACGCATGCGGCACCGCGCCCAGACAACTGACGGCCGCCAGCAGCAACAGGCGCAGCCTCATTCGATTCCTCCCAAGCGCTATCGCCGTCACCACCGCTCGTCGGGTTAGGTATGCACGTAAAGCGGCCTTCACTGGCGAGTCCTCGATGTGCAATTGAAGCGCCGAGGCTCCAGTGCGGGATTGCGCTCCGCGACTCGGCGGCGCCGTTCGAGCGAAGGTGCTGCGTGGCCATGGAATGGTAAGGAATTGCTTAGAGTGAGCAGCTGGCATCCTGAAGCTGGCGAACACCGAACAGGCCCTTTCCGCATGGCATTGATGAAGACGAAGCGCCGGCATCGAGGCCGACGAGAACTCCAACGCCCGATGTCCTCATCTGCGACACTCCATGCGCGGCGGATGTATCGCGGCTGCTCGCAGAAACGATTGAGGTGACGAGGAAGAAAATCAGTTCTGAAGCATCGGCCCCAGATACGTCCATACGGTTTCGGCAATGCGGCGCGCGCCTGCCGCATTCGGGTGCACGAGGTCCGGTCCGTTGAGATCGGGAGCCAGCGCGACCCCCGCGAGCAGAAAAGGAACGAGCGGAACGGACTGCTGCTGCGCAAGGGTAGGAAAAATGAAGTGAAACGCGACCGAGTAGTCCAGGCCGTACGTCGGCGGCGTCTCCATCCCGCATAAGAGCGGACGAACGTTCCGCTCGCGCGCGCGCTGGACGATCGCCAGAAGATTCTGCTCGATCGTCGAGACGGCTACTCCTTTCAAGCCGTCGTTCGCACCGAGCTCCACGACGAGCACGCCGGCGTCACTGGTGAGCAGCGGGTCGAGACGCCGCAGCCCGTCGACCGTCGTGTCTCCGTTGACGCCGGCATTGACGACCGTCCAGCGAAGGCGCTGCGCTTCGACGCGTGCCTGCAGCTGCGACGGAAAACTGTCCTCAATCGACGGCGACACGGCAAGGCTGTCGCCGAGCACGACGACGCGGCGGATTGGTGTCGGGGTTGCGGACGGAGATGTGGGCGTGTCGCGCGAGCCGCATGCGGCCGTGACGAGCAGCAGCAGCGCTGACCGGAACTTCCAGCGGGCCATGGTGCGCGAGGGAGGATCCGCGGGCTGCTACCTTTTGGATTTCTTCAACTGTCGCCGCGCACTGTTCATATGCTTCCTCGGGCCGTCGGCACTCTGGCGCGCGCGATCCCGACCCTCACGCATGCCCGCGACGTTCCTGATGTAGTGCTCCAGGTCCTCGTGGTTGACTCTGTATTCCTCCATCAGCGCGTCGATGCGGGCGAAGCGTTCGTCCGCATTGTCCTTCTTCGTCGGCACCTTGAAAGTGTACCACCCTGCTCTCGTGGCATCGGGCCTTCGTCAGAACAGCTGACGCGATCGCGCGGCGGCGCTCGAGCTCGTCGACGATCGCTGCGGTTGAAATAACTGCGGAGCGAACGTCGACAGATAGTCGCGCCAGTTCAGCCATGTGTGCGCGCCCTCGCTCTCGACGAACACCGGCTTGAAGCCGTGCTTCTTCAACAGCTCCACCGTGCTGCGCGTCGTCGCGATCAGAAAATCCTCCTTGCCGGTGCCGAACCACAGGAGGTTCAGGCCGCGCTTGTTGGCAGCGTTGTCGAGCGCGGCGAGATGCTGGCGCTCCCAGGCTTCCGCGAAAGGCGCAGAGGTCGAGTCGGCTGACGGCGGCGCGCCGCGGCCGGCGCTGATGATGCCGGAGCTGAACACGCCGATGTACGCGAACTTGTCCAGATGCGGAATCGCGATGTTGAGCGTCTGATTACCTCCCATCGAGAGTCCCGCAATCGCGCGGCTCTGGCGATCGGTCAACACGCGATAGTTCTTCTCGACGTACGGCATCAGGTCGGTCAGGAAGTCGTTGGCGAACGGGTCGGGGCCGGACCCGATTCCCGGGATTCCCTCCGCCGCAGCGAACAGCACCGACCCACCGAGCGCCGCGCCCGCGCCGTTCACGTGCCCGGCGGGCATTACGACGATCATCGGTTTCGCGCTGCTGGCTGCGATCAGGTTGTCGAGGATGAAGCCTGCGCGACCGACCGACGTCCACGAATCGTCGACGTCGCCTGCGCCGTGGAGAAGGTAGAGGACTGGATAGCGATCGCGGCTCGTCTCGTAACCCGGCGGCGTGTAGATGTGCATCCGGCGGATGCCGCCGAGCGCCGTCGAGTTGTAGTGAACCGCGGCGACGGCGCCGTGCGGCACATTTTTCGTATCGAACAGATCCGAACCGGGCACAACGGCGAGGCTGTAGACGGTCGTGTTGGTCTGGCTCGTCGCAGGATTGCGCGCGTCGACGACGGTCAATCCATCGACCACGAAGACGTAGCGGTACGCGCCCGCCGGCAGCGGTCCGAACGTCGCCTCCCAGATCCCGTCAGCGTTTTTCGTCAACTGCGGCAGCGCG
>Ga0066709_100003304_pt1 | contig 12299 bp, 12 predicted proteins | sample GraSoiAngelo_158_FD_79665 | JGI IMG/M metagenome (GOLD analysis project Ga0066709, IMG submission 79665) | Grasslands soil microbial communities from the Angelo Coastal Reserve, California, USA - 14_1009_16_30cm | ecosystem: Environmental > Terrestrial > Soil > Grasslands | place: USA... | reverse complement strand
TGGCCGAACGTCGCCACGTGCGTAACGTACCGGCGCGCGATCCGCGAGCTCGCGGACTTCTTCGGCTGCGAGCCCACGGAGAACGCCGTGTACGAGCACCGTCTGGCCACGGACACGGCGCAGTACGCATCGACGCTGTTGCGCGCGACGCGCACGGAGCTGTTGCTGGTGGACGACGGCTATCCCCCGCCGGGCGAAGGGACGACGTGGGACGAGCTGGGCGAGCTCGCGCGCTGCGAGGCGCGGCCCGTGATGCGAATCGAACGCGTTGCCGAGGAGGCCGGCGAAATGGGACTCGGGCGTGTGCGTGCAGAGATCGAATCCGCGCGGCAGAACGGCTTCGTCGCGCTGAAGACGATCGCTGCGTATCGCGGCGGACTCGATCTCGAAGCGCTCGCCACGTCAGTGCGCACGGACCGCATCGAAGGAGCGCGGGTCAAATTCGTCCTGCACGCCGCGCTCGAGGCGAACGAGGCAACGGGATCGCCGTTGCCCGTCCAGGTGCACGCCGGGTTCGGCGATTCCGACCTCTTCCTCCCGCGTGTGCAGCCCGGCTACCTGAAGCCACTGATCGAGCGCTACCGGAACACGTCGTTTGTCTTGCTCCACTGCTACCCGTTCGTACGCGAGGCGGGCTGGCTCGCGCATGTCTACGGGAACGTCTTCTTCGACCTCTCGCTGACGATCCCGCACGTTGCGCGACCGGCGGAGATGGTCCGGCAGGCGCTCGAGCTCGCGCCCGTGTCGAAGCTGCTGTACGCGTCCGACGCGGCTCGGACTCCGGAGCTGTACTACCTGGCCGCGAAGTGGTGGCGCGAGGCGCTCGCCGAGGTGCTGCCGGAGCTGCTGGGTGAGGAAGACGCTGCAGACGCGGCCACGAAGATCCTGCGCGAGAACGCGCTCGAGCTGTACGGCCTCCGCCGCTGACGGCTAGCGTGTCGCGCGGTGCGGTTCCTCGTTCCAGCGCTGATCGCGGCCGCGCTGCTCGGCGTCGTGGCCGGCGCCGCACGGGCGGACGGCGACCCCGCGAGCGACGTCCTCTACGTGCAGGACGTCTTCGTCCCGTACCCGCCGCCGCCGAAGGCGACCGTCGCGGCGCTGAAGCGGAACGTCGCCGTCGCGTTCGCGAAGGGCTACCGCCTCAAGGTGGCCGTGATCGCGAGCTCGACGGACCTCGGGGCCGTGCCGGAGCTCTTCAACAAGCCGAAGGCGTACGGGAAGTTCCTGGGACAGGAGCTCGGCCCGATCTTCGTCGGGCCGCTGGTGATCGTGATGCCCGCGGGTTTCGGCGTCTATGACGGCGGCCGCTCGACCGCAGCGGAGGAACGCGTGCTCAGCGGGCTCGCGGTTTCCGGCTCGTCGGCGGACGAGCTCACGCGTTCGGCCACGGTCGCCGTGCAGAAGCTGATCGCGGCGCGGGCGTTGCGCTCCAAGGACATCCGCCCACCGCAGGTCTATCCGCAACCCACGACGGGACGGCGCGGGACGACGGTCCGCCTCAAGTGGTCCGTCCTCGACGACAGCGAGCGCACGAAGGACGTCGTCCGCATCTCCGCGGGGAAAGCGCTGAAGGCCGTCCTGAGAACGCGGCTGCAGACGGCGATCTACTCGCGACCGCATTCCGTGCAGTGGCTGATCCCGCAGTCGCTGAAGCGCGGAACGCTTCGTTACTGCGTCGTCGCGATGGATCCGACGGGCAACAAGAACCCGTCGGTCTGCACGCAGCTGCGCGTGACCTAGATTCTTCCGGCGAGCAGAAGCGCGACGAGCACCCAGGCGCCTATGCCGGCGCACAATGCGCCGATCGCCGCGAGCAGGCGGAGCTGGACCCCGCTCATCCCGATGCCCGGTCCACGAACAGGACCTCGAACGGCGCTCGACCCGCCGGGGTGATCTCGAACGTGATTGCCCAATGTCCGACCATGACCAACGCCGGCGCCGACTTCTCGTACGTGCCCGGCGCGACCTCCTTGAACGCATAGTTCTGCTGCTGCATCTCCATGTCGAGCATGTCGAACTTCGTCACGACCGTTGCGCCGCGCACCGGCTTGCCGCCCCGCGTGACGTGCACCGTGAACGTGTCCGGCAGCGCAGCGCGGTTGGGCGTGATCCGCACCGAGACCGAGTAGCCGTTCTTCTTCACGGTCTCCGCGACCGGGCCCGGGCCGACACGGGCGCTCGCATGACCCACTTTCGCGAGCGCCTTCGACGGCGGTGCGAGGCTCGAGAGCACCGCGGCAGCAAACACCGCGCCCCAGAGGAAGATCGTCTCGCCGGCGACGAGCCGCCGGAGCAGGACGGCCGCACCGGCGGCGAGGTCCGGTCTCGCGCGCGCCGCCTCGAGACGCGGTTTCGTGCGCGCCAGGTTGACTGCGGCGAGCATCATCGCCGCTGCGAGCAGCGCGATCTTGACGACGAGCGCCTTGCCGTACGACGTCTGCCAGAACGAGGCGAAGGTCGGAAGCTTGAGGACTGCGGCGCCTGTGCCGGAGCCGATCAGGAGCATGACCGACGTGAAGGCGACTCGCGAGAAGCGCGGGACGACGAGCGCCAGCGTCGCGCCCCGTAGCAAGTCCCGCGTGCTGCGCCAGAGGACGAGCAACCCGGTGAGGCCGCCGAACCACACCGCTCCCGCCACGAGATGCAGCCAGTCGAACGCAAGTGCCAGACCCCGCGGCGACGTCGTGTTCGCATGCCCGGCGACACCGGGGACGAGCAGGCACGCGGCCGCGGCGCCGAGCCCGCCCGTCACCGCCAGCAGCTCGGCCACCGACCGCTGCGGCCGCTCGGGCCTGTCGACCCAGACGGTGATCACCGCCGCGAGCGCGAACAGCGCCAGTGCACCCTCCAGCACGAGGAGACTGCGGCCGAACGCCGAGTCGCGCGCGAGCGGGACGATCGTCCCGAGATCGAACACCGATCGCAGCGCGAATTGCGAAGTGGCGAGGAGCACGTAGATCGGCGTCGCGACGAGCGCGACCCCCAGCGAGATCCACAGCGACAGGGTGATCGCGCGCAGCGACGACCCCCGCACCGCGCGCACCACCGGCCGCGCCGTGATCACGCGCAAGACGTAGAGGCCGATGGCGCTCAGCACCGACAGGAAGACGATCCAGCGGGCGATCAGCAGCCGCGGCGTGGCGGCGGTCTCGCTGATCGACGGAATCACGAACTGCGGTGCGGGCCCGGGGTTCGGGCCGACAGCGAAGGTGAACGCGCCGCGGACGGGGTGGCCGTCAACCGAGATCACACGCCAGTAGACGAGATACCACCCCGGCCCGAGGCGTTTCAGCGGCACGACGAGCGTGTCCGGGTTCGATGCCGAACGAGTCGGCGACCCGGCGGTGACGTGGTGACCGCCGGCGTCCGTGACGGAGACGATCGCGAACCGCGGCTCGACCGCCTCGCTGTAAGTGAGGAGAACGCGGGCGGGCGGGTTGTTCACGATCCCGCTCGCCGACGGCGACGTGCGCAGCAGTGCCGCGTGTGCCCACGCCGAAGCCGGCAAGACGAGCGAGACCGCCGCCACAAAGGCGACCGCGCGAGCAGCCCGCCTGAAACTCATGCCAGCGATCTCTTTCCCGAGAGCAGACCGACGGCTCCAAGCACGAGGGCGGCACCCGCGACGATCAACGCGACGATTGCGAGAGTCGAGCTCCCGCCGCCGCCGATCGAGCTCTTGGCCTCGAGTCGCGGAGCAGGCGTGTCGGACGACTCGGGCCCGGACCAGTCGACGACCTCGCCGTCCGAGTAGGTCTGCCGAACCGTGAACGCGTACGTCTTCGACCCGTTCGTGCTCGCGTTGAAGCCGAAGACCGAATCCTCCCCCGTCGGGACCTTCCCACCCGACCACGTGACCTTCGTGACCACAGCCGAGTCGCCCGAGCCGGTCGATTTCACGTCCCGCTTCCAGCCCGGTGTCGGCTGGAACGAGTCGATGGTGAAGCCGCTCGGAGGCGTCAGCTCGATCGTCGTCGTGGTCGCGTTCTCCTTCTCGGTCGGCACCGACAGCGTGAAGAACTGGAGAGTCTTCGCTTTGACCACAATGGGGCTGACGACGGCATGGGCCGACGCAGCTGCTGGTAGTGCGAGCGCCGCGACCGCAACCGCGGCGAACGCACGGCGGATCCTCATGTGCTTATCCCTTTCGTCGGAAGCGGCGCCTGCCGCCTCGGTTCACCGATGGATGGCGAACGAGGGCGGGCCGCGCGCGCGCGCGCGATCGAACGCGACCTGCGGGTGAACTCCGACGAGATGCCCAGGACCGAGCGCGGCCGTGGGGAAGAGCAGCACCCGCCGCTGCAACAGGCCGCGCAAGGTGCGACGCATCCACTGGATCAGGTGGGTCGCCGCAGCGACCAGCCCGGAGGCGACGAGCGACAGCGCGGCCAGGAGGGGCACCGCGTCGCGGTGCACGGGCCCGATCAGGCAATGGAGTCCGTGGAAGCCAAGGCCGGCGCGCCAGTGGAGATACGACTCGAGGCCGTCGAACAGGAGCGCAGCCGCGGCGAAGAGCAGAACGGCGGATCCGAGCACGCGCGCGGGGCGAATCGGCCGCGGCTGCGGACCGCCAACCATGAGCTGCCGCTCTCGCACGGCGAGCGCGGCGAGCCAGACGACCGCGGCGGCAACGCCGAGTGCCGCGAGCAGCGCGACCGCCGCCGTCACGACGAGGCGCGGTCCGCCGGCTGCCTGCTCGAGCGTCGAGCCGACGAGCGTCGGCCGCGGAGCGAGCTGGTACGCGAGAGCGCGCGCCCCGAGAACGACGAGCACGCACGCCGCCGCCCAGGTGAGCGCGCGCGCCTTCATCGGACGCGGAGCGTGAACGGCGCCGTCAAGATCTTCCCGTCCACCTTGCATTGGAGGAACAGCCGCCACGTCCCCGCCTGGGGCAAGAGGACGCCAACGCTCAGCCGGCCCGGCGTCGACGAGTGGCCGCTGATCCTCGTGCTCCCGAAGACACCGGCGCAGGCGGGCGTGGTGGCGCCGCACACGTGCGTGTGGAAGTACGAGAGCGTGCCGGCGCGGAAGAAGATGGCGTGCGCCAGCGCGCCGAACCACGGCGTGAACGTCGCCGCCCGGCTGCTCGGGTCGGACACCGTGACCGTCAGGAACGCGGACTGGATCGCCCGCAACCTCGGCTTTCCGTGGATCGTGATGCGGTAGCCGCCGACGTCCAGCGTCGGTGAGAACGGCGGGATCGGCTGCGCGTGATACGTCCCGGCCACGTCGACGCTCTCGAACAGCTGGAAGTTCCGTTGCGGGAGATTCGCCGGATACGTGTCGATGAGCACCCGGTAGGGGCCCGGGGCGGGAAACGTGATCCGGTCCGACACATGGCCGTCGGCAGCGACGGGCGGATGGTGGTGGACGATCGTGCTGAGATCGTCACGCACGACGATGAGATGCACGCCGGTGTGAGGACCGGGGCCGCGGCGGTACTGCGTCAGCGGCGCGCCGGACGGCTGGTCGATCGTGAAGCTCAACGTCGTCGGCCGGCCCGGCTGAACCGGATGCGAGGGCTCGAACCCGGCGAGCCGGAACGTGCGCGCGGGCTGAATCGTCGGCGTGCCGACATGCGACGACGACGAACACGCCGCGGCGACCAGAGGCAGCAAAAGCAGGGCGAGGCGCGCGGCTCTCATCCGCCTCTCCCGAACAGGAAGAACCGGTGTGGCCGCACGTAGCCGCCGATCTCGAGCACGATCTGCGCGTGACGGCGAAGTGGAATCGCTCGAATGTCCCCGCGCCACCGGCTGCGCGCGACGTACGCGTGCACTCGCCCGCGGAATCCGGCAAGGCGCGCGCGTGTGAGCGGTTGTCCCCACACGCGAAAGAGATCGCCGATCGTCGCATTCTTCGCGGCTACGACCTCGATCACGCCCGTCGGCGTCGTCGTCCTCACCGCGTAGGAGCAACGCGCACGCGTCACGTACGCACCGTCACGCGCCAGCGGCGGCGCCATTCCGATTCCGGCGGGCAGAATCAGCACGCGCCGGTTCGCGAACAGCTCGACGTGCGCACGAACCCGAGGCCGCGCCGTCGCTCCGCAGCGAAACCGGCCGACGGGCTCGGCCGCGGCGACGCGGGCAGGCGCCGCCGGAAGCCGATACAGCGGCCCGACGCCGATCGGCGTCGGGATCGGAGCGCCGCCACTCAGCGCACCGAGCAGCGCCGCGACGACGCGTCCACCGAGCACGCAGAGAGGATAGACACGTCGTTCGTCGCCACTGGGGCCTGAACCGCTCCGCTACGCTCGGCTCCGTGACCCGCCGAACGAGAGCCACGGCGCTCGCGGGATCCATCGTCGCTGCGCTCGCCGCCCCTCCGATCGCGGCAGCCCACGTCGCAACCGTGCCGGCCTCGCGTGTCGCGGACGTTTGGCACGCGCCGCCCGCGGTGCTCGCGGCGGCCTTCTTGGCAGGAGTGCTCTTCGCCCAGGCTTTCGTGCGGCTCCGCCGGCGCGGACGCGCCGACCATGCGAGTTGGGACCGAGCCGCGCTGTTTGCGGCCGGCCTCGCGCTCGCCGTCCTGCCGCTCGTCTCACCCCTCGACGCAGCAAGCGACCACTATCTGCTCTCGGCGCACATGTTGCAGCACGTCCTGATCGGGGACGCCGCGCCGCTGTTGCTCGTGCTCGCCGTGCGAGGCCCGCTTGCGTTCTTCCTGCTCCCGCCCGCGGTGCTGAAGCCGCTCGCGTCGTTCCGCCCTCTCCGCGCCTGCCTGCGCATGCTGCTTCGCCCGTCCGTGACGTTCGCACTCTGGGTCACGGCGATGCTCGGCTGGCACGTTCCGGCGGCGTACGACTACACGCTCTCGCATCCCGTCGTCCACGATCTCGAACACGCATCGTTCGTCCTCGTCGGCACGCTCGCATGGCTGCAGCTGATCGATCCAGTGCGCCACGCACGGTTGACCCGCGGCCGGCGGATCGCGTTCGCATTCGGCCTGCTCGTGTTCACGCACCCGATCAGCGACGGGCTGATCTTCTCGCCCACGGCCGTGTACCACCCATACGCGCAGCAGCCCGCGCGGTTGCTCGGGCTCGGCGTGATCACCGACCAGCGGCTCGCGGGCGTGGTGATGCTCGCCGAGCAGTTGCTGACGCTGGGCACGTTCATCGCAGTCCTGCTGTGGCCGTTGCTTCGCGGCCGGTCGGCGCGGCCGGTCGCGCTGCAGAGGCCGGCCTGATCACGCGCGCCGCGCTCGTCGTCATCGTCGCAGCGCTCGCAGCCCTGTCGGCGTCGCCGGTCGCGCGTGCGGACGGAGATCCGGCCAGCGACGTCCTCTACACGCAGTGGGTCTTCCTCCCTTTCGAAGCGCCGATCCCAAAAGCCGTCGCAGACCGTCTGCAACAGGTCGTGCAGAGCGCGCGCTCGGCGGGGTTTCCGATCAAGGTCGCGATCATCGACATCCCCGCCGATCTCGGCACCGCGTACGCACTCTGGAAGAGGCCGCAGGAATACGCGCGCTTCCTCGGGCAGGAGCTCGTCTTCCTCTACAAAGGACCGCTCTTGATCGTGATGCCGAACGGGCTCGGCTTCTACCACTACAAGCACGCCGTCGCGGCCGAGCGGAGCGTGCTGGCGAACGTGCGGGTCGGCGCAGGTCCCGACGGGCTCGTCAACTCGGCGGTTGTCGCGGTGGCGCGCCTCGCCGCAGCGGCGGGACATCCCGTTCCCGTTCCGCCGCCGCCGAAGCTCAGCGGCGGGGGGACCGGGTCCGGCTCGCAGTTGCTCGATCGGTTGATCATCGCGGCCGCCGGGGCGGCATTCGTGATCCTGCTCGTCGCCATCCCCGTCGTGCACCGGTGGCGCGCGCGCGCGGCGCGCTAGCGAGACTCGCCGCGTGCACCCCTCGCCGTGGTCGTTCAGCTGGGAACCGCTGTTCCTCGCGTTGTCGATCGCCGCGGCGGTCGCGTACGCACGGGCGGCGCGCGCCGCACGACCCTCGCGCGCCCGGATCGTCGTCTTCGGGCTCGGCCTTGCCCTCGTCGTCGCAGCGCTTTGCTCGCCGCTCGAGACGATCGCGCGTCACTACCTGCTCCTGTTCCACCTGCTCGGAAACGTGATGATCGCCGACTGGGCGCCGCCGCTCCTGATCCTCGGCCTGACGCCGTCGATGTGCGCGGCCGTGGCTCGACGCGGCGGACGCACACTCGCGCGGCTCGCGCAGCCGTGGGTGTCGCTGCCTGCGTGGCTGCTCGTGTGGTACCTCGTCCACCTCCCGGGTTTCTATGACTACGCGCTCCGGCACACCTGGGCGCTCAACCTCGAGCACGCGCTACTGATCGCGGCTGGACTGCTCTTCTGGTGGACGGTGTTCGGCGGCGTTCTCACGACGCCGGGGGCGCTCGCCTATCTCGGAGTCGCCTTCGTGGGCTCCGCGTTCCTCGGGCTCGCGTTCATCTTCTCCTCGAGCGCGTTCTACGACTTCTACGAGCACGCGCCGCGGCTCTGGGGCCTGTCCCCCGCGAAGGACCAGAACCTCGGCGGCATCCTGATGAACGCGGAACAGACAGTCGTGTTCCTCAGCGCCCTGGCGTACTTCCTCGTACGGCTCCTGAACGAGGAGGAGCTCCAGCACGCGGCCGAAGCCCGGAAAGCAGAAGCGGGGCGCTGAGCGCCCCGCTTCGCTGTCCTCGGATCGAACGTGCCTAGCTAGTTCGGGGGAGGGGAGGGTGCGGTTCCCGCGGTGTCGGCGCCCATCAGAGGCGCAGGGCTGGGCGTTTCGCCCTCGACGCCGTCCTCGGAGGAGGTGTCTGCCCACGAGGCATCCGCCCACGAGGCGTCGCCCCATGAGGCGTCTCCCCACGATGCGACACTGAAGGAGAGGTCGCCCCACGAAGCGGTAGCCCACGAGGCATCCGCCCACGAGGCATCCGCCCACGACGCGTCACCCCACGACGCATCAGCCCACGACGCGTTGGACTGCACCGTGTCGACCCAGCTCGCCGCGTTGAAGACCACGCCCCCGAGGGAGTCGGTCACGCGGAAGGCGTTGAGGCCGGCGTTCGGATTCGGCGGCGCCGTCACGCCCAGCGCCCGTGCAGCGTTGACCTCGCCGACGCCGCCCGAGCGGGGATGCGATGGAATCGCCGCGGCAGTCAGCATGAGAGCGCCCTTGACCTGATCCGGCGTCCACGAAGGATGCCGTGCAAGGAGCTCCGCTGCCGCACCCGCGACGACCGGCGCCGAGAAGGACGTGCCCGAGAGTTGCATGTAGCCGCTCGCGACCACGTGATCGGGCCGCTCCGACGTCAGCGTCGCCGACGTCGGGACTCCGCCGATCATGTACCGGCCCGGCGCGCTGATTTCCGGCTTGGAGAAGCCGTCCTCCGTATAACCCCACGCGGACCACGGGGCAATCGAGTCGTCATAGCGGTAGTAGCTCGACCCGATGTCCAGCGCACCGACGGTCATGACGAACGGGTCGTTCCCCGGTGCGTTGAGGACGCCGCTGGGGCCCGTCGGGACCCCGTAGTTGCCGGCGGCTGCAACCACGAAGACGCCGCTGAACCAGAGCTTCTCGACCGCCCTGTCGAGCGGGTCGTTGTAGAAGTGGTTCCGAGCGCCCGAGTGGAGCGAGAAGTTCGCAACACGGATGTTCAGTGCGCTCTCGTTTTGCAGGATGTATGCGCACGCCGCGATCACGTCGCTCGTCAGCGCCTTGCCGCTGTCGTCCATGACGTCGATGGGGAGAACACGCGCACTCGGCGCGGCGCCGGCGTGACCCGGAGCCGAGCCCGCCGCGATGCTCGCGACGAACGTTCCGTGTCCCCGCCCGTCGCCCGGCGAGTTGGGCGTCAGCGATGCGAGGTTCACCTGCGGCAGGACGCGTGCGCCGTTGTCGAAGTCTGCGCGGTTCGCGTCGATCCCCGAATCGACGACCGCAATCGTCGGTGCGGACGGTGCAGGAGACAGGCTAGAGCCCCAGCCCATTGCCACGCCCGACACGTACGGCCACATCTGCGTCGAGTAGTTGATCGTGCCGCTCAGCTTGATCGGAGCGTCCGCCGTGATCGTCAGCCCGTCCTGCTTGCGCAGGGAGTCGAGCTTGCCGGCGGTGATGTCGACCGCGACAGCGCCGATCAGATCGAGGTTCTTGCGCACATCGGCGCCGAGCCCCTTGATCTTGGCCTTCGCGTCGGCCGCCCCACCCGAGCTCTGGATGATGACGTGAAGCTTCTGACCAGGATTCTTTTCCGCGCCTGCCAGCAGACCTGGCGCGATGAACGTCGTGTTGTTGCCGCCGCTGCTGCTCGCACTCTTGCTGCTGGCAGTCGCGCCAAGCGGGACGGCGATCGTAAGGGCAGCCACGATCCCGAGCACGAGACCGCGTCCACCGCGGCCCCAGAGCGCGTTCGCGCGCCGACCGCTACGACCCCACATCGCATTGGAGCGAGTGTCGCCGCCACGGGAGCTGGATCCCCACAGAGCGTTCGAGCGTGTCTCACTCCGAGGACTGTTCGAGTCTTTCACGGTTAGTTGCCTCTCTCCCTTTCTGCCGCGCATCCCAAGGCGCGGGCCGCAGTACCTACGCGCAAGCTAGTGAGGGGTCGGGAGGCGTACCTCACCCGAACGGGTCAGGCCCGTGAAGATCACTCTTTGGGGGGAGAAAGCGTCGCAGGCCTGCCGACGCGTCTTTCAGGGACGCTCTCAGCGGCGGCGATGCTCGGAGTCTTCGACGTCAGCGGCGAGCGCGGGCTCCCCTTCCCCGGTCTCCTCGCTCGGATCGACCTCGGCCTCGGCGTGGAGCGCCGCGTCGTCGAAACCTTGTTCCCAAGGGTCGAGCTCGGCGGGACCGTCGGCGTCCTCGTCCCTGAGGACGCGCACGTGGCGCGGGCCATCGACCGCCTGGGCGCCGCTCTCGTCGGCCTCGTCCCGCTCGCCCCGCCGCCACCATCGCCGGCGGCTGTCTCGGGTGGGCTCGGCCGGCGAGTCGGGCTCCTCCTCGGGGGAAGCGTCGGCGACCGGCTCGGCGGCGGACTCCTCCTCTGCTGGCACGGGCTCTTCGGCCGGCGATTCAGCGACGGCCTCCTCGTCGTCCACGCCCGGCGTCACCCCGATCATCGTCATCGCGTCGGAAGGCTCCTGGGCCTCCTCGAACGCCGTCCAGCCGAGCGACTCGCCCGCGTCAGCCCGCTCGGCCGACGCCTCCGCCTCGACGACGGGATGCACGCTCAGCGGCTCGCTCCGCACGAACTCGAAGTCGCGCGATGCCGCCCACTCGATCAGCGCGACCAGCACGAACGAGACCGCCATCACGAGCACGATCACCCACCAGGGAACCTTCGCGACGCCCAGTACGACCGAGACGACGATCAGGAACGCCACCTCGCCGGCTATCCGCCAGACGGCGGGCGAGACCCCTTCGCGCGGGCTGCGCACGCCGTATCCGTAGGCGGGGGTGGTCGGCCACGACTGCTGCGTCCATCCGCCCGTGCGCAACACGCGCAGATCGGCGCGGAGCGCGGCGGCCTGGCGGTGGAACGAGTCGACGGCCTCCAGCGTGCGCAGCGACGCGTCCAGCTGGGCGGCGTGCCGGTAGAAGGAGTCGAAGGCGGCGCGGACGCTGTCCGGCTCGTAGCCCTGCTCTGCGATCGGCAGGTCTTCGACGCGCGGCAGCGGCTCGCGCGCCGGATGCTGCGGCGTCGGCCAGGCTTCGTCGCTCATGGCCTCAGAGTATGCCGCTCTTCGTACGGTTCAACCCGCGGCTTCCGCGCGACGGAGGCCGCCCAGCGCCCAGAGCGCGAACCCGAGGACGAGGCCCGCCCCGACTGCGAAGGCGATCAGCGTCTGCGTCGGCTCGCCGGAGACCAGTCCGCGCGCGGCTTCGAGCACCGGCGTGAGCGGATTGGCACGCGCGACCGCGTGAATCCAGCCGCGCAGGAGATCGAGCGGCACGTAGACCGGCGCGAAGAAGAGCGCGAGGAAGACGGGCATCTGCATCACGGGCCCCGCTTGCTGGGAACGGATCCGCATCGCGACGCCGGTTGCCCACAGTGTTCCGGCGAAATTGACAAGCAGCGCGAGGGCGTAGAGACCGAACAGGTCGATGCCGCTGCCGCCGACCTGCATCCCGACGGCGAACGCGACGGCCGTGATGATCACGGCTGTGATCAGCCACCGCACCGCGGACGCGAGCGCGTATCCGAGCACGAGACCCGTGCGGTTCGGCGCAGCAAGCAGCAGCCGGCGCGTGAACCCGGTCTCGAAGTCGCGCGCGACGCCGAATCCGGAGAACACGCCGCTGAACGCGGCCGACTGCAGCAGCACGAAGACGAACTGGAACGCCGT
>Ga0066709_100003303_pt1 | contig 12300 bp, 9 predicted proteins | sample GraSoiAngelo_158_FD_79665 | JGI IMG/M metagenome (GOLD analysis project Ga0066709, IMG submission 79665) | Grasslands soil microbial communities from the Angelo Coastal Reserve, California, USA - 14_1009_16_30cm | ecosystem: Environmental > Terrestrial > Soil > Grasslands | place: USA... | reverse complement strand
CTCTCTCGTGGCGCGCACCTTGCCGTCCCTAGGACACAACCCGTCAGGTTCAACAGGAGCATTCCTTTGAGGCGTACCTCGTCTGTCGTGTTGTGTCTTGCCGCAGCTCTGCTCGCCCCGCGTGCGAGTGGCGCCGCGACGATTACGGTCAACGGTGGAGGCGATCTGCAGGCCGCCATCAGAGCCGCCGTCCCCGGCGACACGATCGTGCTGCAAGCCGGCACGACGTTCACCGGGAACTACGAGCTGCCGGCGAAGGGCGGCACCAGCTACATCACGATCCGATCGTCCACGCCCGACGCATCGCTGCCCCCGGCCGGTACGCGCATGACGCCGAACTATGCGCCGCTGCTCGCCAGGATCCGATCGGATGCGAACGGACCCGCGATGAGGACGACGGCCGGCGCCAGTTACTGGCGGCTGCTGTTCCTCGAGTTCGCGCCGAGGGTCTCGAACGGCGCGGCCAACCTGGTCGAGCTCGGCGCGGCGGGGACGAGCCAGAACACGATGGCGGCGGTGCCGCACCACCTCGTGATGGATCGCTGCTACCTGCACGGCGATCCGACGTACGGCCAGCGGCGCGGCGTCGCGCTGAACAGCGGCGACACCGATGTGATCAACTCCTACTTCGCCGATTTCAAGAGCGCGAACGAAGCACAGGCGATCGGCAGCTGGAACGGTCCCGGCCCGTTTCTCATCGAGAACAACTACCTCGAAGGCGCCGGCGAGAACATCATGTTCGGCGGCGCCGATCCGTCGATTCCGAACCTCGTCGCGACCGGCATCACGATCCGGCGCAACTACATCACGAAGCCGACGTCGTGGATCATGCAGTCGTGGACCGTGAAGAACCTCGTCGAGTTCAAGAACGCGCAGAACGTGGTGGTCGAAGGCAACGTGATCGAGAACAGCTGGGTCGCGGCGCAGCAGGGCTACGCCGTACTGTTCACCCCGCGCAACCAGGACGGCACGGCGCCGTGGACGATCGTTCGCAACGTCGTGTTCAGGAACAACATCGTGCGGCACGTCGCTGGCGGCTTCAGTATCAGCGGGTACGACGACGGACGGCCGAGCCAGCAGACGAGCGACATCACGATCAGCAACAACCTGTTCTACGACGTGTCGACGGCGTGGTCGATACCGAACGGTGCGGCGGCCGCGCGGTTCGCGATCATCGGCGGCGGACCGAGGAACGTCACCATCGATCACAACACGGTCGATAACAACGGCAGCGCGACGATCCTGATCTACGGCGGCTACACGCCGACGTCCACGGTCCAGATCTACGGATTCCAGCTGACGAACAACCTGCTGCGCGACAACGCGTACGGCGTGTTCGGCGATGCGGTCGGCGAAGGATCGGCTGGCCTCCGCTTCTACACACCGAACGCGATCGTCGCGCGCAACGCGTTCGGCGGCGCGGCGGCCACGCAGTATCCGACCGGCAACGATTTCCCGACGATGGCGCAGTGGCAGGCCGATTTCGTCAACATCGGCGCCGCGAACTATCACCTCGTGGCGACGAGCCTGTCGAAGAACGCGTCCACCGACGCCAAGGACATCGGCGTCGACTTCACGGCGCTCGATGCTGCGTTGAACGCGACGCCTGCGCCAACACCCGCGCCGACGTTCACCGTGCAGTTCGAGAACTACGATACCGGCGGCGAGGGCGTCGGCTATCACGATACGACGCCCGGCAACAAAGGCGGCTTGTACCGGTCCGACAACGTCGACATCGCCGCCGCGAACGATACTGGCGGCGGCTATTACCTCGGGTGGGTCAGAGCGGGTGAGTGGGTGAACTACACCATCAGTGCCGCGACCGCGGGCACGTTCACGATCGACCTCCGCGTGGCGTCGAACGGCGCCGGCGGCACCTTTCACATCGAGGTGAATGGCGTCGACAAAACCGGTCCGCTCACGATCCCGAACACGGGCGGGTGGCAGGCATGGACGACGATCAGCAAGCGCGGCGTCGCACTCGGCGCCGGGAAGCAGGTGATCCGCGTCGTGATGGATACGAACGGCGCGACCGGAGGGGTTGGCAACTTCAATTGGTTTGCGATTCGATAATTCTGTTGCTGGTTTGCTGACCAGCAACCCCAGCAACCAGCAACCGCACGCTTCTATCGCCCCTGCCCGATCGTGCCCGGAATGAAACGCGAGGATTGGCCGCTCGACGATCCCGCCGATCAGCCGCCTGGCCGCGTGCGCGACATCCGTGACGCCGTCCGGCGCGAAGGTCGACGCCTGCATCGCGCGCGAGGGCTACGCGTCCCGTTATAATCCGCGTTCGTGATGCTCTCTTTTCGGCTGTCGCCGCTGCTCATCGCCATCCTCGTCACGATCGTCCTCGCATGGGCCGGTGCTGCCGCGCAAACGCGCAAGCAGCTCATCGCGCATCGCGGCGCGTCGGGCTACGCGCCGGAACACACGGCGGCCGCGTACCGGCTCGCCATGGAGCAGCACGCGGAGTTCGTCGAGCCGGATCTCGCGGTGACGAAGGACGGTGTGCTCATCTGCCTGCACGACGACGCGCTGAAGCGAACGACGAATGCGGCCGAGGTGTTTCCGCAGCGCGAGCCGTGGCTCGCGAACGACTTCACGCTCGAGGAGATCAAACGGCTCGACGCCGGCAGCTGGTTCAAACCGGCCTTCGCCGCTCAGCGGATTCAGACGTTTCAGGAAGCAATCGACCTCGTTCGCGGCAAGGCGGGCTTGTACCCGGAGCTGAAGTCGCCGGAGCTGTACCGGTCGCGCCACGTCGATCAGGTGAAGCTGTTCGTCGACGTGATCAGGAAGAACGGCCTCGACAAGCCGGAGTCGCTGAAGACGACGCCCGTCATCATCCAGTCGTTCGACGAAGAAGCGGTCCGGCGCGTCGCGAAGGAGCTGCCGTCGATTCCGCGCGTGCTGCTCGTCGAGCGCGACGGCGACGTCTCGGAGCCGCGCCTGCGCGTCATCAAGACGTTCGCGACCGGCGTCGCGCCCGAGAAGAGCCTGGTCGCTCAGCATCCCGAGATGGTAAAGCAGGCGCACGCGCTGGGCCTCACGGTGACGTGCTGGACCTTCCGCGCCGACGAGAAGACGACGTTCGCGAGCGTCCGCGACGAGATGGCGCATTTTCTGTACGATCTCGGCATCGACGCGCTGTTCACGAACAATCCCGATCAGTTCCCCAGACGCTGAGCATTTCTAATGCACCGAGCCGGTCGTGTGGCCAATGGTTGGCTGCGCGGGCGGCCACGCCGGCGTGCGGCGCCGCTCCAGCGGGAGCGTGACTGTGAACGACGCACCGCGCCCGACTCCCTCGCTCGATGCCTGAAGCGTTCCGCCGTGCCGCTCCACGAGATGTCGCGCCAACGCGAGGCCGAGGCCAAGTCCGTGCTTCGATTGGCGCACCGTCGTCGCGTCCTGCCGGAACGCCTCGAACAGATACGGAAGGAAGTCGGGCGAGATGCCGGCGCCGGTGTCGGACACGACGACGCGCACCCCGGCGTCTTCGGTAGCGACCTCGATCGTGATCCGCCCCCCCTGCGGCGTGAACTTGACGGCATTCGACAGCAGGTTCGAAAACACCTGCTGCAGCCGCACCGCATCGGCGCGCACCATCAGGCCCTCGGCTTCCCCCGAGCGTTCGATGTGCAGCTGCTTCGATCGGGCGCTCTCGGCGATCTGTTCGACCGCGGCGGCGATGACCGTCGACAGCGTGATTGTCTCGGGATCCAGCCGCAGCGTGCCGGTGGCGATGCGGCCATGGTCGAGCACGTCGTCGACCAGCCGGTTCTGCACGCGCGCGTTCCGCTCGATCGCCGCCAGCGCCTGATCGAGCGTCGCCTCGTCCGGTCGGTGCTGATACGGCCGGAATTCCGCGGCCACCTTCAGCACCTGCGACACGTCGCCGCGCAACACGGGTGCGACGGCAACCGTCGGCGCTTCCGACGACGCACGCGTCTCCGCGTGCGGGCGCGAACACGCCGACGCCGACGCGAGCGAAAGGCCGCAGATGACCACGACACGTTTCATGAGCACCCCAAGCCGGATCGTCGATCCGGCTGAAAACCACGATTGGTTGGAGAGAGGCTTTGGTGCGCTCGCCTGAAAGGCTCGCGCTACGCTGCGTCCGGCTGAAGCCATCGCCGCTACAACGGCCGCTGTAGCGCGAGTCTTTCAGGCGAGCGGTGAGCCGGCTTTCAACCGAGCGTTATCGCGAACGGCGGGCCGCGGAGGAAATCGAAGTCGAGCGGATCCGGCAACGCCGGCAGCCGATCGCCGAACACGACGACCGACCGCGCGATCGGGTGGAGCAGTGCGTCGATGTCAATCGCGGTGCACGACACGTCGCGTACGATGACGACGGGGTCGGGCACGTCGGCCGATTTGCTGAAGCTGGAGGTCGCCGACGCGTGGCGGCCCGGATCGATCGCCTGCGCCACGCGGGCGGCAGCCGGGACGATGAGCAAGGAAGCGATAAGGACGTTTGCCAGGCAGCGAACGCGTGACATGCGGAACTCTCAGTATAACCGGCTACGCGCGGCCGTGCATGCGCTCGAGCCGACGCGTCGCGAAGCGTGCGGCCAGCGAGCAGGCGAACACTATCGTCACGAGCACGAGGGCCCCGGCCCACGCCTGGCGATGCCAGTCCTCGTACGGTCCCGTGGCGTAGGTGAACACCTGGACGGTGAGCGACGAGATTGGCTGCGTGAGCCTGATGTTGAAGAAACGGTTGTTGAACGCCGTGAACAGCAGCGGCGCCGTCTCGCCCGCGATGCGCGCGAGCGCGAGCACGATGCCGGTCATGATGCCCGGCAGCGCCGCCGGGAGCACGACGCTGAAGACGGCGCGCGCGCGCGTCGCGCCGAGCGCCAGCGCGCCTTCGCGCATCGAGCCCGGCACGAGCAGGAGCAGCTCCTCCGTCGTTCTCGCGATGATCGGGATCATCATCGTGCCGAGGGCGAACCCTCCGGCGAGCGCGCTGAACTGCTTGAACGGCACGACGACGACGGCGTAGGCGAAGAGACCGATGACGATCGAGGGAACGCCGTTCAGCGTATCGGCGGCGAACCGCACGAGGGCTGCGAACCGGGTCCCGGCATATTCGGACATGTAGACGCCGCTGATCACGCCGATGGGGACCGCCATCATCGCCGCCAGGCTCGTCAGGATCAGCGTGCCGACGATCGCGTTCGCCATGCCGCCGCCCGCTTCGCCGACCGGCGTCGGCATGTGCGTGAAGAATTCCAGGTTGACCGCGCGCGCGCCCTGCGAGACGACGAAGAACAGCACGAAGGCGAGCGGAGTCAGCGCGACGACCACTGCCGATCCGCAGAAGGCGACGAAGAGCGACGACAGCAGCTTGCGGCGACGCGTGTGCGTCACGCCGCCGCCCCGCCCGCCGGTGCACCCGCCGCCGCCTCCTGCAACGGCGCCAGGCTCCGAGTCATGCTCCAGATGAGGAGCCGCGACAGCGAATTGACCATCAACGTGATGACGAACAGGACGAGACCCATCTCGACGAGCGCGGCCAGGTACAGCTGATCGGCCGCTTCCGTGAACTCGTTCGCGATGACCGCGGCGATCGTGTATTGCGGCGCGAACAGCGACGTCGAGATCCGCGGGTTGTTGCCGATGACCATCGTGACCGCCATCGTTTCGCCGAGCGCGCGCCCGAAGCCGAGCATGATGGCGCCGATGATGCCGGTGCGGGCGTAGTAGAGCGCGGCGCGGATCGCCTCGAACCGCGTCGCGCCGAGCGCGTAGGCGCCCTCACGCTGCGCGATCGGCACCGATCGGAGCACCTCGCGCGACACCGACGAGGTGAATGGAATGACCATCACCGACAGGATCAGCGCGGCCGACAGCATGCCGAGGCCCAGCGGCGGACCCGTGAAGAGCGGCAGCTGCCGCAGCGAGTGTGGCATCGACGTCTCGATTGCCCGGACGGCTGGAACGAGGACGAAGATCCCCCATAACCCGTACACGATCGACGGAATGGCGGCGAGCAGCTCGGTCAGGAAGACGAGCGGCTGCCGCAGCACGGCGGGACAGAGCTCGGAGATGAACACCGCGATGCCCAGTGCGATCGGCGTCGAGATGAGCAGGGCGAGGACCGACGAGTAGAGCGTGCCCCAGATGAACGGGAGCGCGCCGAATTCACCCGCGACGGGATCCCAGATCTCGGTGCGCCAGAAACTGAAGCCGAACTTCTGAATCGACGGCAGCGACTGGCGCGTCAGCTCGACGCCGATCGCGAGCACGATCAGCACGACGACGAGCGCGACGGCGCCCGTGCCGATTCGGAAGGTCAAATCACGCGATCGTTCAGTCACGACGTCTTGACCTTAGCGAGCGCGGCCAGCTCGAGCTTCACGACGTCGGGCGGCAGCGGCGCGTATCCGAGCTCGGCGCAGTACTTCTGGCCGTCGCCGAGCGCCCACTTGAGGAAGTCCACCATGACGTGGCTCTGCGCCTTGTCCTTGGGATTCTCGTACAGCAGGAGCCACGTGAACGACGAGATGGGGTACACACCCTTCCCCGGCGCGTTCGTGATCGACACGCGGAAGTCGGGCGGCATCTGCTTGGCCGCAGCCGCCGCGGCGACCGTCACCGATTCCACGGATGCCTTGACGAGCTCCCCCGACATGTTCTGCACCGGACCGTAGCTGATCTTGTTCTGCAGCGCGTAAATCAGTTCGACATACCCCAGAGCGCCCGGCGTCTGCTTGACGAGCGCGGCGACCTGCTCGTTGCCCCGCCCACCGACGCCCGTAGGCCAGTTGACGGACGAATTGACGCCGACCCTCTTCTTGAATTCCTCGGACGTCTTCGACAAGTAATCGACCCAAATGTACGTCGTACCGGATCCGTCCGCGCGATGGACGACGGTGATGTCGGTGCCGGGCAACGATACGCCGGGATTCAACTTCGCAATCGCACCGTCATTCCATTTCGTGATCTTGCCGAGGAAGATGTCGGCGAGCATCGGGCCGCTGAACTTGAGCTCGGTGTTCACGTTTGGAATGTTGTACACGGGAACCACGGCGCCGAGCACCGTCGGAAAGTGCATGATCTTGCCGGGCGCCGACTGCAATTGCTCCGCCGTCATCGGCATATCGCTGGCGCCGAAGAACACCGTCTGCTTCGTGATTTGCTGGACGCCGCCGCCCGATCCAATCGACTGGTAGTTGATCGCCACGTCGGAGTGGAGCTTGTTGTACTCGGCGAACCACTTCGAGTAGATCGGATACGGGAACGTCGCGCCGGCGCCGTTGATCTGAATGGCGGTCGACGCGCCGGCGACCAGTGCCGAGGCGCAGGCGGCTGCAAGCCCGACTCTCTTGATCGTGGTCATGTTGCTCTCCTAGAAGTTGATCAACCCGTGCACGGCGATTCGTTTCTGCGCCGATGCCGGAGGCGTGAAGTTGTCGAACGTCTGTCCGTCGTAATCCAGCAGAATCGCCGACGACACCGAACCCTGGTGCGGGAACCAGTACGCGACGCCGACGATCGTGCGCTTGCGCGCCTGGCCGTCGACGCGCGAGTCGGGCTGCAGCTGATCGTATCTGAGCAGCGCTTCCCACCCGTGCGGCGTCTTCGGCGTCGCCCAGAACGACCAGCCGCTCGCTTCGACGTTCGGTCTCGTCACCGACGTCTGGTCGTGCGCCTTGATGGCATCGAAGCCGGCGTTGAGATAGGTCGATTCGAACGTCACCTGTCCGACGGCGCGCGTGCGCTCGGCGTCCTTGATGTAGTTGTCGCCGAAATAGAACCCCGTGACGCGGAGGCCGCGCAGAATCGGGGCGCCCGAGGCGAACGGCCGCACCGTGCCGCGGATCTCGATTGCCTTCCGATCGTTCGGATCGGTCTTCGCGTAGCCTTCGCCGTTGAACACGCCGACGTGAGCCTCTCCATAGTTCGAGGGGAAGTTGTAGTGAAACGACGCGCCGGCGTCGGCGGAGTTGTAGAAGCCCTCGCGCTCGGTGAACGTCGTCCCCTGGAACCGGTAACGGTAGATGCCCTCCTCGTAATCGAGGAGCGGCGTCTGCTGAATGCCGAATCGCAGCCACGAGCCTTTGGCCATCCAATCGTCGAGGTTGAACTGCGCGAAGGCGTACTTGATGCGGAACACGAGGCTGTCGTTGGAGATGCTGCTGCCGGGGACGTTCAACAGGGCGCTTTGGCGGACGACGTCCGGCGTGATGCGAAACGCGACGATGTGCGAGACGTTGCCGGTGATGTTGATGTAGCTGCGGGTGACGTTGAAGCTGCTCGGATTGACGGTGTTGCCGTCGGCGTCGGTCGTCTCAGGACTCTGCTGGTAGGTGTAGTCCATATAGATGACCGCCCCGACCCTGATCGAGGGCGTGTCGTCGGGCGGGGTATAACCAGCTGCGGGAGTGATTTGAGCTGAAGCCAACCGAACCGAACACATGACGAGAGCGAGGGACCCAGCCAGGCGCGTCGGTCTCATGCGGCCACGATACCGTGACGCTACGTGGCACGCGCGTCACGCCCGTTACGCCGATGTAAATTGCGTGTTACTTCAGAGGTAGAATGCGACGACCTGTCCGGCGCGAATCGACGGCATCAACCGAATTTACATCCCGACTGTAACGTACGTTCTCCTTCGTTCGAGGTGAACCGATGAGAAGGCTGCGACTCTTTCTGGTCGTGCTCGTTGTGCTCGCATTCGCCGCCGCGGCGGGTGCGCAATTCGACACCGCCACCGTCGTCGGCGTCGTCCGCGACGCATCCGGCGGCGTCGTTCCTGACGCCAAAGTCACGCTGACCAACACCGCCACCGGTGTGTCGGTGACGCGCACGACGAACAGCGAAGGACTGTACGAGTTCGTCACGGTACGGCCGGGGGTTTACATCGTGACTGCGGAAAAATCCGGATTCGCCGTCGCGCTCGCCGACAACGTGCAGGTGCAGGTGGCGGCGCGGCAGCGCGTCGATCTGCAGATGGCGGTCGGCGCCATCTCCGAGCAGATTCTCGTCACCGGCATTTCGCCGCTCATCGAAACCGACACGAGCCAGCGCGGGCAGGTCATCACGGGCGCGCAGACGCAGGCGCTCCCGCTCAACGGGCGCGAGTACTCGGCGCTCGCGCTGCTGACCACCGGCGTCCGCCAGTCAGCGCTGAACCGCAGCACGAACGGCACGCCGCGCGAGGGCGCGTTCAACGTGAACGGCCTCCGCAGCGTCTTCAACAACTTCCTGATCGACGGCGTCGACAACAACGCGTACGGCACCAGCAATCAGGGCTTCTCGAACCAGGTGATGCAGCCGCCGCCGGACGCGGTCGGCGAGTTCCGTGTCGTCACCAACAATCAGAGCGCCGAATACGGGCGCGCGGCCGGCGCGACGGTGAACGTGTCGTACAAGAGCGGCACGAACCAGCTGCACGGCGACGCGTGGGAGTTCAACCGGAACACCACCTTGAACGCGACCGGCTACTTCACGCCGCCGTCGGGCGAGAAGCCGCCGCTCCAGCGCAATCAGTTCGGCGGCGTCGTCGGCGGACCGCTCGTGCGCAGCAAGGCGTTCTTCTTCGGCGACTACGAAGGGTTCCGCCAGGATCGCAAGGTCACATCCTTTGGGACGATTCCAGCCGCTGCGCAGAAATCGGGCGTGCTGCCCCTCGACATTCGCGATCCGCGGACCGGCGTGGTGTTCGCCGCCGGCACCTCGATTCCGATGACCGGCGTGGCGCGCAAGGTGCTCAGCGGCCTGCCCGATCCGAATCTTCCCGGTGCAGCCAACAACTACTCGATCCTTCAGGACTTCACGAACCACTCGAACAAGGCGGGGGGCAAGATCGATCTGCAGATCAGCCCGACGACGTCGATGTTCGGGCGCTACGGCTGGCGCGATCTCGAAACGGTCGATCAGGCGCTGCTGCCGCTGCCGTCGGGCGGCGCGGGCAACGGCACGATCTACGCGCGGAACAAGCAGCTGGTCGCCGGCGCCACGTATACCCCGTCCGATCGGTCACTGCTCGAGGTCCGCTTCGGCTGGTCGAACACGCAGGGCGGAAAAAATCCGCCGGCGCTTGGATCGACGAGCGCGCTCGACGCCTTCGGGATCTCGGGCCTGCCGACCGATGCGCGCATCAGCGGCGGCCTGCCCACACAACTGATTACGGGTTACTCGGATCTCGGTCGCCAGGCGACGAACCCGCAGTGGCAGTACCCGACGGTGTGGAACCCGAAGCTGAACTACACCTGGACGATGGGACGGCAGTCGCTGAAGGCGGGATACGAGTTCCAGAAGATCGACGTCGAAGTGATGGACGTCAACCCGCTGTACGGCCGCGACAGCTACACCGGTCAGTTCACGCGTCCCGCAGGCGCGGCGGCGAACAACATCTACAACCTCGCCGACTTCATGCTCGGCCTGCGCGCGCAGTACGCGTTGAGCAATGCGCTGGTCGCGCAGATTCGCCGGCAGATGCATTTCACCTACCTGCAAGACGATGTGCGGCTGAACGACAAGCTGACGGTGAACCTCGGCTTGCGGTACGAATACGCGACGCCGATGTGGGAAGCGGGCAACGTGCTCTCGAACTTCGATCCGGCGTCGCGCACGATGCTGCTCGCCAAGGACGGATCGATCAGCGATCGCGCGCTCGTCAATCCCGATCGCAACAACTTCGGACCGCGGCTTGGACTGGCGTACTCGCTGATGCCGAAGACCGTGCTCCGCGGCGGATGGGGCATCGGCTACGTTCACAATCAGCGCACCGGCGCCGCCGACCTGCTGCCGATCAACGGTCCGCAGGTGATCAATGCCGTCGTGAATCAGACGAACCCGGCGGACGCCAGCTTCCGCACGACCGAGCAGGGATATCCGGCTGGCCTGACTGATCCATCGACGTTCAACCCGCTGACCGCGAACATCTCGTTCATCCCGCGCGACTACCACTCGGGGCGTGTGCAGAGCTGGTTCGCATCGGTGCAGCGCGCGTTCGGACCGAGCATGTTGTTCGACGCCGCCTACGTCGGCAACGCCGCCGACGACCTCGTGCTCATCGGCAACTACAACCAGGCGAGTCCGAACAACGCGGCCGGCACAATCCCGCTGCAGGCGCGGAGGCCGATTCCAACGTTCTCGGACATCACCTACGTGTTCAACGGCGGCAAATCGCGCTACAACGCGGTGCAGCTGAAATACGAGTGGAGGCTCCGCAGCAGCGTCACGATGCTCAGCTCGCTGACGCTGTCGAGGGCCAGGGACAACGGCGCGCAGTCGCTCGAGAACCAGAACGGCAATTTCCCGGCGCCGCAGGATTTCAACAACCTCGGCGCGGAATACGGCATCGGCGCGTACAACCAGCCGTACAACAGCACGACGAGCTTCGTCTGGTCGCTGCCGATCGGACGCGGGCGCGCGTGGGGCGCCAACATGTCGCCGGCGCTCGACGCGATCGTCGGCGGCTGGGAGCTCGCCGGCATCAACACCGTGACGCCCGGCGAACCGGTGACGCTCGTCTACTCGCCCGCGGCGGCATTTCAGGTGTCGGGCATCCAGCAGGATTTCCGCGGCGCGAACAACTACCGGCCGAACGTCACATGCGATCCGTACGCCGCATCCGGATCGCAGTCGATCACCAACTGGTTCAACAAGGACTGCGTCGTCATTCCGACCAATCCGAGCCAGCCGTTCGGGAACGCCGGGCGCAACACGGTCCGCGGGCCGAACTTCTGGTCGATCGATCTCGCCGCGGTCAAGCGCGTGCGGATTGCCGGCGAGTCGCGCGTCGAGCTGCGCGTCGAAGCGTTCAATCTGTTCGATCGCGTCAACTTCACGCCGCCCAACGGCAATCGGAGCGCCGGCGGATTCGGCACGATCACGTCGACCTACGATCCGCGTCAGGTGCAGATTGGGGTGAAAGTTCAGTGGTAACCACAGCGTAGCGCGAGCCTTTTAGGCGAGCGTCCCGGTTCTGCTGACCGTGTCCCTCGGCTACAGTCTGGCGGCTGACGGAATCGCTCGGCTGAAAGCCTCGCGCTACCTGTCGTCGTCGTCCGCGTCAGCGCGGCGGACGAATCCACTTCGGACTGGCGGCGGGACCACCGCCGCCGGACCTCGCATCGACCGCCAGATGATTTCCGTGAGCTCCCGCTCGGGCGCCCGATCGGGCTCGCTGAAATCCATGCGCAGCGATGCGTCTGCGCCCCAGGCCGTCGGCAGATTCTTCTCATCGATCGGCACGCGGGGCGCGATGTGGACGAACGGCGTCGCGACCGGCGTCGCCTGAAACGCGTTGTACATCGGCGTCGCTGCCGCGTCGTACTG